>Ga0065711_1027726_pt1 | contig 46447 bp, 30 predicted proteins | sample Hoacrofraction12_FD_59098 | JGI IMG/M metagenome (GOLD analysis project Ga0065711, IMG submission 59098) | Hoatzin crop microbial communities from Cojedes, Venezuela - Epithelial fraction 12 v2 (version 2) | ecosystem: Host-associated > Birds > Digestive system > Esophagus > Crop | place... | reverse complement strand
CCATCGACTTGGGAGGGATGAGGAGAGAGGTTGCCAGTGAAGACTGAGGCAAAATAGTTGTTGAGTACCTCAGCTTTCTCCTCATCTGCTGTTGCCAGTTCGCCGGTCTCGCTCATGAGCGGGGGTACGCTTTCTTTGACCATGTTTTGCCGGCTGACATACCTGTATAATTATTAGTCAGTTTTAAGTGTCCCGCCTGGAAAAGGTCCTCTGCGACCTGCTGTAGGTGACCCTGCTTTGGCAGGAGGGTTGGACTAGATGACCCACAGAGGTCCCTTCCAACCCCTACCATTCTGTGATTCTGTGATTCTGTTATGTGTACTGGAAGGCAGCAAAATTCTTTGACAGTTAAGAAGAGAGGATGAGTTTTGAAGATCAAATCATTCCAGTTTGTTTCACTAACAGGGAACTTTTTGTTTTGGTGAAGGTTTGCAGAAGGTCAAAACTTAACCCTTGTCAGGTATAACTGCTCCCAGAACTTCAGAAACAAGGTTCTCTTCAGCTTATCCATCTTGTTCAATTCAATTCAATGCATGCTTCATTTCCAGTCAAACTGAACAGAAGCACAAAAAAAGAGGAATGTTTATTTACATCTAGTAATGCAATATTTTAAGTTGAGATACAAGGAGATCAGAAATAGTTGCCTTAAAATCTTGGCTAGGATGATCTGATATAAATAGTTCAATTAGCTAAGTGCAAATAGTATTTCATTTCTTCAGAAAAGGCTTAAGCTCAGATTTAGAATATGTTTTAATAAAGCTTTTTTTCTATATACAACATATTTGAGACCTTTAAACAACAGTAAATCCCATTTTTGTTTACTTAAAATTTAATCGAATTTCCCTTTAAATACAGCTTGATGTGAATCACAAATAAAATACAAAGTGTGCCCAGTAAACTGTTTACAGTAGCTGTGTGTTTAGTACACGATACCACAGCACACAGCAAAAGGGAATTCCTCCCAATGCATCCAGACCCTTAAAAGTCAGTGTCTCGGTGTCAGCTTTGGTCTGACCTGTGAGAATAGGAAAGAGGGAGCAGTGTAAGAAAGGATCTTTTCTTCCTTTGTCCCGTGTCTGTTAAACAAAAACCCCATGCAGATCAGGACATTATACATGCTGTGGAGTAATTGCTGCCTGATCTCTGCTTCGCTGAAGCGCTCTGTCTTCACTCCAGTTGTGTTGCAGCTTGTCTGGGTGTGGATACAAGTAAAGCAAAGAAATAATCGTGATGAGATTATTTGATGGATTTTGTTTTTACTAACCTCTTGAAATTCCAGAAGAGTCCTTGTCTCTGAACTATGGTCTCTTGGTGTCATTCACAGTGTATTAGGGCACGTTGCAAATTACTTTTCCATGGCAACAATGTTCACTTTTATCCTAAACTGAAATATTGTCACCAAACATAAAACACGAAAAGCTGAAATATTGAATGCTCAGGGGTGGTTGTTTTTAAGTCCTTAACTTTAATATTTGTTTGAAAAGCCACCTCGAGTCTCCTGAGTATTGAAGTAAAAGCGATGTCAGCACTAGATCATGAGTGGTGTGTGAGCTCCTACGCCTTAACATTTTCAGCATGTGGAAAAGTGTCTTGTCTCCACTTCAAGTGTGGTTCCCATGTATCTAGCAGGGTTTCAGCCTTCTTGATGTGCAGGAAAGATGAAACTACAACACGATAGTGTTTGTATTTTAAATGCCAGCACGTTGCTCCATGCTGACTCCAGGTTTTTCAAGTAAATAAGTGATAGTGAAGAGGCTGGCTTTGGTCTTCACTATCACCCAGTCCCTTCTGGGGGCAGAAGGGAAGAACAAAACAGCTTTTTAGTCCTGGTTTCAAGGAAGGAAAAGCAGGCGTTGGAACTGGAGAGGAGCCATGTCCTGCCTTAGCAGATCTGCACATCCACAGAATGGGCAACGCCCGTGCATCTCGCACCCACCCAGCGCTCAGATACAACTGTCTTCATCAGTGCTTTCTCCAGGACTCAGCCCAAGTGTAGGCCTCAGAAAGGGAGTGTTTGTCTCTCTTTGTGTGAGGACTCAGAGATAACGTCTGAAAAATAATAAGAATAGCACTCTAGAGGCTTCACAGTATATTGGAGTGCGAAGTGCCAATTCATTTTCTGTTACTGTAGCTGTCTTAAACTTATGCCTTTCAGCAAAGAGCTGACAAGAACAATCCATCAGTTTGTGTCGTGTCCCCCCCTTTATATTATAATGAGTTTGGCTTTTTTTTGTTTGTTTTGTTCAAAGTTGCTTTGTTTCGTTTTCAGGTACTTCTTAAACTTGTAAAACGGGCAAACAAGCAGCCACCTTGCTGTAAGTGAGGCACCACAGCACTGAGCAGGGAACTGGTATATGAACTAAAGGCATCATCCAAGAGCCTCCGTAGGGAAGATGCATTTCCTTCTTCTAGACAAGAAACAAAATGAGAGCTGCAGACTTACCATAGCTCCCTGTGATTGAAGAAAATGGAAGTGGAGGGAGCCTGGAAGGTCCGAAGTCAAGCTCAGCCAGTTGTCAGGTGTACCCATCAACACACCCCATGCCTGTTCTTTAGAGCTTCCAGTTGTGGAGGCTGGAGCTATCCTGCCCAGGCAGGCTGTACCTGTGGCTTGCTGTCCTTACTCTTCGGTTTTGTTGGGTATTTTCTTGTTATCTGACTGAACTCTCCTAGTGCTGTTTAAAGCCACTATTCTTTGTTCTGTTCACACAGGAGATGGATTTATTCCTTTTATACTTGTCCTTTTATGAATTTGAAAGAATTACCTAGCTTTCTTATGCCCTCCATAATCTTCTCTAAATAGCATTTTCTAGTTCACGTACTTCAGACTGTTATTGTTCTTCCCCTGTCTCGAATTGCCTTACTAGATTTTAAGTTTGAGTAAAAACTCAGTTTTCCAACCAGCTCAGAGTGGAACATCACAAGTTCAGCATCTGTTGCTTCCCATTGAACTACATCCTGTTTTCCTCAAGCCATTTCCCTGGTTTGTTCAGTTTTCTTTAAATTTGATGTCATCTGAAAGTTTAATTTAGGATTATTTCTTTCCTGCTAGTAAAAATACTGAGTGACACTGGATCCAGGACAGACTCCTGTAGAACCCTAACTCCTGTTTTGGCAGCAAAACACTGATAAACGCCATTGAAAGACCCTGTGTGTACTGCCCTTGCACTCACTCTTCTGATGGAGAACCAGCACATTAGCTCATTCCTGGCCTAAAACTACTTCAATTCCTGAGCTTTGCACAGGCGAGCAGCTTCTTGTATTGCAGTGCCTTCTATGTGATTGTACCAGCTCAAAGTGCTGCTGCTCTAGGGTGTTGGAACATAGGGTTTGTAAAGGAAAGTAGATCAGAAAGAAATAGAAAAATTATTTTGCAAAGTTCTTTGAATAAAAATTCTGTACTGGGACTCAAACATTTTCTGATGACTGCTACAGTAGATGAAAACATGCATGAAGCTAAGACTAGAATTAATGTGGTTATAATTAAGCTGCTCTCAAAATCACTAGATATTTTAAGCTGTTGAGCCATTTTTCCAGCCCATTAACTTTATTTAGACATAATTACATTTTTTAGCATGTTAGCCCAGATAATGCCTTGATCATGGTTTTACATGTGCTACAGTGCTGTAGACATTCTGTGCAATGGTGTATCTTTTTTTTCAGCTTCTTATATGGCCCCAGATATGATGAGTTGTGGGTTTTTTCTGGGGGGAGAGGGGCAGACAGATGCTTTCAGGTGGTGGAAGATTTTTGTTTTGTTAGCTATTTGCATTTCTCTCTGGAGTTTTATCATTATTTGTCATGGCTATGGTAGTTTCTCAGATTGTTGCTCCTTTTCCTTTCATGACTACTGTAAATACACCACAGTTCTTGTTTCACAGTTGGCATCCTGTTTGCCAGAGATGATGGTATTACATGGAACCATTCCAGAATTAAGATAATACCTATTTTACTAAGGTTGTGGAATTTTTCTGGAATTTAAAGCTTCATTTACTACTTGGCTTCTGGTGGCCTGAAAATATTGAACAAGAAGTAAGAAATTGGACAAGTATTTCTCTCTGCATGGAGGTAACCCTCAACTTTCGACCAGGAGCACCCTTGTTTGATGAAAGGAGATTGATTTGTGACACTGAAATACATGTCACATTTTAAGGAAAAGCAACACATTTTGCCCATTAGGAAGATGTTAGGAAATCTCTGCCTGTGAACAGGGGTCTCTAACAAAGGTTGAGGTAATATTTTTGGAGAGTTTCAGGGAGACAAAGATAGAGGGACAGTTTCATTAATTTCGTTTTGCTTCATGAACATTTTTGATTAGGACAGAGAGGAGTGTTCCCAGCCCTTATTGATACTATGCTCTGTTACACAGGCATCTCTGCATTCATTAACAAGGCATCTCAAATCAAGCAGAGAGTCTGCATTATATCTGGTGACGTGCTTCTGAGTTTAAAATGAGGCAGCTCATCCCCACAGTGGAGTGCAGAGCATGTCCAGGCAGTCTGGTCCCCCATGCCATTGGTGAGGGTAGTCTGGTACAGGCTGAGAGGATACACAGAAGCTGGCACTCCGAGCTGGAAGCTGGTAGACAAAGTAGAGATACACATGTTTAAAGACTGTTTCTCTTTCTAGTCCTTAGGCATCTTAGCCAGGACTTCAGAAAATTGTCTGCCACTGTTGCCCTGGAGTCTCTTTTGAATTAGGTCTAAAGAACTAAATATAGAGTTTGTGCAAGTGGTACAGAACAAAAATATTTTCATCCCTAGCATGTAACAGCTTTTGCCCTACAGATGAGAAGACTGGGTTCAGATCCTTCTTCAGCTTCAAGGGCTTTAAATTCCCACACACCATATAATGCTGACAGTGGAAAAATACAAAAAACAAATGTGGGAACAAAGACCAAGGATGCTAACCACAGCCCATGTTCTGGATCGATCCAATGAATCTTGGATTATATTTGGCCTGTCCTTACTGGAGGACATGGAAGTCCTAGTCCATCCAACCCTGTCTACAGCATGGGGCAACCCTGCAGTTAGTGGATTGTGTGGATTTGGATCCCATAAGTTTTCTCACAATTTTTCTTATCTTCTGGGCTAATATTAAGTGAATACCACCTCCTTCTAGTATCACCTAAATGCTGTGTGAATCTGACCATTTCAGCTGGTATTGTTTAGGTGTGATCTGAAAATGTCCACCAAAATGAGCTCTGAGATGCAGGGTGTTCCCCACAGAGGTTTTGGGCTCTAAACAGGTTTAGGTGTTCTTAGTCCAAGCCACCTTTTGGTCACAGGCAGCACTGTAATGTGGATTAAAGTCAAGCAGAGAAGCACCTCATGAATTCAGGCACTTCTCACATTACACAAGGAGGAGAGAAGACTTTGAGGGGTTAGGAGTGGAACTAATGCACTTCCATTCCTCTAAGCACTTTGGTGGATTTTACTGTTTGTGATGAAAGTGAAACAAATCGTCTCGATTATAAGGATTGTATGAAGAGATGAAACTCACTGATGAAAAGTAGGTAAGCTATGGTATTTAATTAATGAGTTTAATTACTGCATCTAATAATTGTATTTAATTAATTGCTGTATCTCATTACGATAACATTAGCTATGTTGGTCTGGATGGAAAACCAGCTCTCCTTTGCCAGTTTCCCAGGGAGAATCGGCCATTACATATTGAACTGCCATGTTCTTTGGATATTGCACTCTTCCTCCCGTGTGAAGCAAGCAGGCATGTTTGGAGGGTGAGCTGGAGCTTTAGCTGCAGTTATATAAGGCTTGTGCTGCTTTACACCTTTGTCCCTCTCTTGTTTGTGGATTATAACTTCACTCAGCTATGATAATTCCACTGCTGGACTTCAAAGGTAGCCACATAACTCTCCAAGGAGCAGGGAGTCTGGATTAAGTACCTGAGAGCAAGGTATTGTACACATGAAAGGTATCATGCAAACTTCAGTCACTTCAGTGATGCGTAGTGTTTTGCTTTTCTTTCTGATCTTCCTGATTTCCTGTATTGAGCTGCTGTGCCTGTAAATATAAGTAATATTTTCTGAAGGGTCTTTTTCTTTTTCATGTCAGCATCAGTACATGTGTGTGTGTTGCAGACCATCAAAATGACATTTATATAGACTGCGACAGAGGTTTTGTGCTGTATGACCAGGGTTTGACATGGGTATATGTAGGGAGTATTCAAGGATATAGTTTGCTGGGATGAAGATGGAAGACTGCGTAATGTGGAAAGTGACAACCCTGGCCTACATTTATCCATATTGTCTTTTAGGAGTGGTCCCTAGAGTGAACCAAATCCAGGTGAGTCTTGGCTCTTCATCTCAGAGGACTTTAGTGATTTTACTTCAAAGTAGAGTTTTGAAGTAAATACATGCAGTATGAACAAACAGAGGTCCAGGCAAAGGGAGCTAACCAGAGAACATAGTTAACTGCCAGTAAATGTGTCCTGAGACTGCCTGAGGCTACTGCTATCGGTAGTGGTTTGTTATTAGATGCTGATTCGGTTCCCCATTTCCACAGATGTGGCTCCCCCAACAGTCACACTGCGACCAGTTCAGCTACATGACGGTAAAGACAGTGGCTTGTGGTGAACATGGATTTGGATACTCACTTTAGGGAACTTTGATTTCTTAGGACTTGTTTCTTTTGTTTGTCTCCCAGAGCATCTCTTTTGATGGATCCATCTTGGTCACTTGTGTTTTTTCTTGAGAATATGTAGTTTGTTCTCAGGATTGGCTGTTTTAAGTGTTTGCATTATAAGAACCATTTATCCTACACTGTCAGCATAAACTGCACTACCCATATAGCACCTCTACTAGGTAAAATATGCAAATCTATATGCATTTTTAATAGCTCCATCCTCTGTGGACTTTAAAGATACAATACTGATCTCCCATTTCAAATCCCCAGGAGGACCATGAGAGTTATGATATTCATCTATATACAGAGCTTGGGCAAAGGCAGACACATATATCTCTGGATTTTTTTGCAATAAATGAATAAACTGTCTTTTGACTGATATTTCTATAAGACTGAATTATGCATCCTTCAGCTGATGGGCTTCAGAAGGCAAGGGCATTATTTTCCCCTTTTGTTCCTGAAAAACAAAGGTTATGTCCGGTGGCAAGAGGTCATTAGTTTTCAAAGGAAATTATGTTTCTTCTGGTATTTCACTGAAGTTTAAAGATTGCTGTGTTTTGTCAAAAGATACTCAGGTGAAGAACAGCTGACTGAAGAAAGCTGGCACCTGTTATTTGCTGAAATTCTTCAGTATTTCTGCAGTAGATTCTCTTAGTCAGTTGTTTGTAATAAAGTCTAGGATACAGCTACATAAATAAGGTGAAGAAATAAAATGTCTAAAAACTGAATTTCTCTCAAAAGTTCCCAGGAGAATCATAAGTTTTGAATAGAACAGGTATAAAGAAAGCTGAAAAGACTATAGTTCATTACACCTGACTTGTCTTTGAACAAAGCAAAAAAGGAAAAAGAAGTTGCAATGATCTAATCTAATCAATGGAACTAATAAAATTGATCTGTCACATTTCTATAACCACCTACGGTTTTCACTTACAGCCCTGCAAGCATAAACTCACTGTTTCAGTTTGTAATATTTTTTGTAGTGTTTTATTTCTTTTCTAAATATCTAAAGGATTTTTTACTTTGGATTCTTAAGGAAAGAAGTGAACAGTTACAGAGGTGTTATACCTCTCAGCTTTTCTTGGCTGGTATCCCAAACAAAAGGAAAACTTCTTCCAGAAAGCAATTTGCAGGAACACCGTGCACAAAATATTCATTAAGAGTCACAGGAGTAACAGGAACCAAATTAGAACAAGAACATTGCCATTGCTATGCATGTCTAAACTTGACGGGCAATGAGAATAAACACAAACATAAATACAATTTCAGTGAATGCCTTTACTTGCGGAGAAATAGCTAAAGCATAGAAATCGCATTTCATTCCCCTGTATTTACAGCTGGAAGAGAACGGTCACTGTGTCTCAGCCTTTATAGTCAACTGTGCTTTAAGGTAAACCACTACCGATATCGATTGTGACATAAAGTCAGAGATCCAGCCAAGGCTATTTCCCTTTTAAATGGACAGGAGGAAGGATAAATGGCTTCAGCAGCACAATCATTCACCGGCCATTGGAGGTGAGGGAGGCAGAGGGCAGGCAGAGAACATAACCATCCAGTGAGTACCAGCACAGAGATATCGAGTACTTACAGCTGTGTACTTGGGGCTGCATCTTGCATTCCTGTGCTGCTTCTCAAATTAACTTTGACTTTCCAGCTGAAGGTTTAGTTCTCCACTTCTGCCATGCAGAGGCATAGATATTTCAGGATCTGGTCAACTGGCTTTCAGGAGGGTGAGGCAGAAATTTTGTTGAGGCAGAAACTATGTGTGGATTCCATGAAAATTTCCTTTTAGGTTATTTGTATGCTTTTGTCGCTAGGCACTTGTATCAAATCTTCCTCACTGGGGAAATCTGCAGTGGCCCCAGGATTTTGGTTGCTCAGTTCTCCAGGAGGCTTGCTTACAGCACATCGTAATCCTCTCTATACTCATGGGTTTTCTTTCTCTGAAAGAGAGCCCCTTTCCTGGGGCTGATGAGTGCCCGGATCTTGACCCAGTATGAAGATGTCACAGAGCAGGAGCAAGCATGTAGATCGGGAAACCTGAAAGCATCCCAGAGTCAAGCATATACTTCATAAATTCATGGGTGTGAGGAACTTAGCTGTTACCCCATGGAATCGCTTACAGACAAGACACCAGAAAGCCTCCAGGTGTGGGAGGTTAGTCTCATTTCCCACGGGACACTGAGAGAACTGTAGCTCCTTACTGTCAGAAGACACAGGCCACCTCAACACTGTCCTTCTTGCAGTACTGAGCCTTCCCACTGGCAGAGTCCAACTGATTTTAGACAGGCAGCAGCTGCTGAAAATCATCTCCAGCCTGGTTTGAGAATCTTTCCTCTACATCTTTATGTGATCTGTCTCATAGATGAATAACTATATATTTTTTGTTTGAAAGAGAGAATGAATGAGTACAGTTATAATTTCTCTTATGTGCTGTTATTAATTAAGACTGATAGGGTTTTGCTGTTTGGATTTTTCATCCTTCCCCAGATTCAGTCACTTGGACTCAGCTAAGAATTACGGTTTAATTTATTTAAAGTAGGGATGTTCTGTTTTCAATTATTTTCTGGATACCTCCCAAAGGACTGTTCTATCTGGATATTTATTTTTCAGCTGGAGATTACTGTTACCATCCCTGGATCATTTATTAGCTGATGATGGCTCTTGCTGACTTGGTGGAGAGATTGCCGAGGAAAACTAATACAGTAGCCTTCCTACTATGATAAGGACTTCAAGTGGTTTTTAACAGAAGTAAGGGAAAGAGGTTTTTTCCCTTCACATTTTAGCAAAGATCATTTGTTTTCTCCTAAAATTGAATGCAACATCTTCTAAAGAAATTTTAAGTGGAAAAACCTTCTGCACTGTGTTTCCTGTTTTTCTTTAAGAACAGGCTCACTAAATTCAGTCTTCATTCCCATATCAGTTACCCAAGGAAGGTTATCTGAATATATCTACTGACATTTTGTCTGTCACATTTCATTATTGGAGATACCATTTATATTTTATAAAGCCAAGCTAACAGCTCAGTGATCATTTAATTGTTGCATCAGCCTAGTGAATACATGTTGCTTATTTGTTAAACTATGCAGTGAAGAAAGCATAACAAAGTACTTCAGCCACTTTGAGCTGATAATTAAGAAAGATAAACTGAGAAGATAATTCCTATCATTTTATCAAGTTTACTTTTATCAAGTTTACTCTTTCTTTCTGGATTTTAAGCACTTTATGAATGCAGCAGAGTAATACGTGTACCAAACTGTTGCTTCCAGGAATGGTAACCATTATTCTGTTTAACAATGTGGCATATACATGGGTTGGAATATCTCCTTACATTTTGGCAGCCCTATTGTTCTTAAATGACATTTCAGCCGAAAGCTTCAGTGCAAGCTGTGCCTCACAGATGCAAAGGAAGAGCCCTTTCATTTTTCATTCAGTCCCATCCTCTTCCATTTTTTCCATTTTCCTCTCTGTATGAGCATATGAAAGCCTGTGTTTTATTCAGAAAAAGAAAAAAGATCCAACCGAACAACAAACTACAAGAAAGGGACCACTGTTTCTTAGAAGAGGCCATTTACTTTCATGCCTTTGACCATACCTTCTCTGCATTTCTTCTGGTAACTTTTATGTAATTAGACCTGTGGGCTCTGTTTGAAGGAGTCTTGTGTTCTGTCCTTTTCATTGCCAGGATTTCAGTGTTGGGAGGACTCTCACCACGGGCGAGTGCAGATTTTGCAATACAGCCATGACAACCTGACTGGTCTCGAATTCAGCCACAAGAGGAGCTGCCTAAAAGATATTGAGTGTTGTAAATGGGCTGTCAAAGGAATTCCTCATTTTCTCCTTCCCCGAGCACTGTGCAAGCATAAATAATAACCTTAAAGCTATCTCTGTAGGGCTTTCTTTGGTTAGAGGTCCTCAGCAATCACACAATCTGACACTCACAGAGTGCAGGAGTAGAATTTGTGGATTAGAGTGATTTTTTAATATTAAAGTCATTTGTGAATACAAATATAAAGCATATGTGCATACATATGTCTCCTTGGGGTTACCATCTGCCCATGGCATATACATGCTGGATGGCATTTTGGGAAAAGCTGAATAATCTTTTTTTTTTTTTTTTTTTAATTAAAATAACATCTATCATTATGTACATACCCCAGCTCAACAGACATCCACTGGCCAATTCTGAAGATAGTGAATGCACATAGTTCGTGTGTCCTTCATAGTTCAATAATCTTTTATGTATAATTTAATGAGAGGCAATTACTTGATTCCTGTTTCTCTCTATAGAATCCCTCAAGGATGTTAATCCGCAGTGTGATAATGAGCAAATATTTTTTAATATCTGGTATTACTGTTCCGCAGGGTAATACCACAAGAGTTGATTTCCAAGTAAGATATTCCTGCTGAATAACCAAAGTAGCCAGAATAGTAAAATTAAATAAACAGCTACATTAAACAGTTTTTTTGTTTTGGTTTTTTTTGGAGGTTTTTGTTCTGAGCTAGAACTACGAGCTGTTGCATTTGCTTTCAAAGAGCAAATACTGTTAGTATGTGTATTTGTGATACAGAATAGCTGCAAATGACCGCACTGGAAACAGAGAACACTGACTACTAGATTATATAAAGCTTTAGAAAGCACTGATTCACTACCAGCACAGGATAGACCATATAATGGTTCTGCTCAGTCTTCCACCACAAAGGACCACAGGGAACCAGGAGAGTTACGGGATCTTAGGACATAAAATAAGCATGTCTTCTGTAAGTCACTCTTCCAGCATGACTAACTCACTGCCAAAACGGACTGAATGCCAGGTTTATGCCAGGTTTCTTTTAGCTGGAATAGAAAAATATGTATCTAAAATCCTAAAGTAGCTTCCACTCAGAGAAATCACATTGCTGTCTCTGAAGTCCTGTATGAATTAGGGAAAATAATAACTAAAAAGCGAGTGTTTTATATAGCAATCTATCACTCCCTGTAACAAATGTAAAGTACTTGTATTGTTAGGTGTATTTTAGCAACTCCCCATGTTGTTTAAGCGCAGCCTGTTCTGACAGCTATGATAACAAATTGTTCCAATGAGACATTGAGCTAATAAAACTCCATTTCCAATACACTTTGTCCTTTGTCCCCAACACCTACAGTAGCTACTGCAGTAACTTCAGAAAACCTCATACGTTTGAGCTTTCTTCTTGCTTTTTCACATTTGATTGAAATTAGCCTGTGGATCCACAAAGCAGTGGGGAAGGAGATCACAGAATAGCTGATTTCCTTGGAAATCAGACTAATGTTAGCCCCATAAAGTTCTCACCTAGTTCATGTCTCAATAATGCCATATTTCCGCCCTGCCCCATGTTTTTAAAGTAAAAAGACAGAGTTCTCGGATGTGTTTTTTCCTGCATTTCGGTGTCTACAACTCAGACATGAACTCCATTATTCTGCTTAATCTGATTCCAGCTTAATCAAAGATCTGACCATATATAGGTTTTTTATCCACAAATTCAGACACTTCATCCAGATGCTTAAGTATGTGCTTGTATTAAACAGCTGAGAAGTCCTGCTGACTCCTGTTGCACATACTTAAGGACCTTGATGAGGAAGTTTCTGAATATGTGGATAAAGATCTGGTGCTTTCCCAAAGTGAATGAAGGCATGAGCTGAGAAATATAAAAAATAAAAACAAAAGAAAAAAAAAAAGAGCTGGCCCTACTGGAAAGGGGAATTTTGCAGTGAGGGTAGCTGGAAGTAATTAACTGCTTGGTAGCCCATTAGCTGAGTTCGGATGGACTCTGAGGGCTTTGGCAAAAATATGGAGGCAAGTTAAAATCAAATGGCTGAAACTGCTAGTGCCCATCATCAACCACACCCTGCCTTTGGTGCCCTGAGTTAAGGCAATCTGATCCACCTGTGAATCATCTCCAGCACCAATTAACTTTTGATCTAAATATACTAAGATAAATCTAAATCAAGGACAGAAGCAGTAATAGGAACATCAAAATGATTCAAAACTGAGAGTGAGCTTACTTTTCTATTTTATAACAGATGATTGCCACTTGTAGTCTAGGATAGATTGTATTTTGACGGCTAAACATATAAACACATTGCCTCTTGATTAAGTGCCTTGCAAACCTCACTGTCTTCAGTGGGGCTTCATTTTTGAAACTAACGGCAACATTAATCTCAGAGGGATAATTCTCAGAGCAAGATGTTACTCAGCATGAGCAAGGTTGTGCGTTAAGGGAAAGCTGGTCCTACAGGAGGGTTAGGCTTAGCTCCCTCTGTGATTAATCATCTGCCTCCCAGCTGCTGCTCTGATATTTTTTAATACCCTCCAAATGCAAACAAAAGCACAAATATACCTGGAGCCAAAACTAGCTAACAGTTTTCAAAGTTGTTTTTCAAACACAAAACCAGACACAATTCTTAAACAGAGATATTCCTACTGTTATTTGTCTCAGTACTGCTCAATCCTTGCCCTGTTAGTTAGATAACCAACTCACAGGCCAAATTCATTCCTTCATTGCATAGGTAACAGGTTGTTTCGCTCATCTCAGTGGACATTGTCAGTGCAGCTCTTATACATCTGCAATTAGAAAAAAGAAACTTAGGTAAATGAAACATAAAATACTACTCCATTGCAAGATCCCACTCCCATTTTCTCTTCTAGTGACAAGAGATATTAGCAGAAAACCTTATGGATGTTTCTAGGTAAAAGATTCTAGAAGTGTTTCCAGGAAATCATTCTTAGACTAAATTGAAATATGGAGGGGAAGCTACACATAGCCAGAAATGTGGCCATTGCTTGAAGCTAAGAAGTAGAAAATAAAGAAGATCATATTGCAATGTCTCACAACAGGAGAGGTTAGCAGTGGGATCTCGGAGGGAGATCTACTGTTCAGCATAATCATAATTAACCTGGAAAGGGAAATGAATAATAAACTTAAATTGTGGATGCTAAAAAATTATTCAGGTTTATTAAAAAAAAGATCACAAAGAGTTATGGAAAGATGTCATGACAGTTTTGGATGGATAATGTACTGTATGTTAAATTATCAGTGATCCTGAGAAAACGAATGACTATTCGGTGCCTCTTCTAAAGCAAGAACTCAGGAGCATCAAATGAAGCAACTGGAAGGCAGGTTTTCAAAAAACAGATAGATTTCTTTTCCTTTGTATGCCATGCAATTTAATTTTTAAACTCTGGGTCACAGGTGTTCTGGAGACTAAAAATATAAATGGTTCGGAAAGCACTTAGCCATGCATCTAGACATTGAGAAAAACCCATCAAGAGTTATTAAACATCAAAATAAGGATATAAAAATAGCTAGCTCTAAGGAATTGCTCCCACAGCAGAAGAGGCCCCCCCAAAATCCAGAAGAGTTGAAGTCTAGAAGAGAATAAACCTTTTGTTAGGAAGAAGAAAGGAGTCTGCTATTCTTTTCACAAATTATTCTTCTTTCTCTATGGTATCTCTTGCCAGTTCCAGCTCCAAGTTTAACTTCCATTACTGATAAAGCCCCAGTGTTTTACATTTCCTTTCCTTATAGTTGTTCTAGTGGTCTGCTAAATGGTGAGATGTTAACCTGCCACGGGACCTGGCCTATTCCCGTACGGCCTGTTGTGTGTTGAATTTCTTGGCGACCTCACAACTGAAGTAGCCATAGCAAATGTCATTGCATAGTGACAAGGACAATCTTGTTGCCATTAGCTTCAATGTGATGACCATCCAACGGACAGCCAAGCCAGAGGAGCCACAGCAAAGACGTGTCTTACGCCTGCACACAGAGAACTGTTAGCCCTGTCTCTGCATTGATCCCTTCATGAACAGCTCCTTTTGAACACAGAATTTGCCATGTTGGATGGAGTTATCTGAACTCCATGTTTGGGGAGTATGGTTAATTAAGATTCATGTGTTTCAAGGACAAAAGCTTTTCTTTAATCTGCAAAACACTAAAACTTCTTGATAAATTTTCCATCCCGAGCTTCAGATATTTTGTGTCAGAAGTGCCAACAAGTATGAAATGAGCCTGCCCTTCATTATGCACTGCAAAGCAAGCACTTTTCAAGTCAACATTCATAGCAAATTACTTCACATAATTTAGCTAGAGAAGGGGCTTTTAGTTGTGCAAGGATGTATTTTATGCATGTCTCTCTAAACAAGATGGTAAACCCTTTTGTAGAAAGTGTCACAGTCTGTTTGTTAAACAGACTAGCAAACAGTTTTGGAAGAGGTCACTGCCATAGACTTTCTAAGTCTAGAGAAATTTCTCTGCTCACAAAGTTGCTTCTCCCAGTTGTGATGAGACAGTGACCCTCAGACCCGGTAGCCTCTCCAGTACTGTGGTGGCGAAGTTCTGCGCCTTTCACACTTTGAACACTCATCAGGGAACAGATTTGATACTCCTCTCTCTTGTGTGCTGGGTAGGCTTCTTCCAAGTCTGCCAGCAAGAAGGAGTGCAGGATCTTTAGAGTCCACCTCACTTGGCAAAGTGATCTAGAGAATAGAAGAGCTCTGAAATCAAGTCTCTATTCTGTTTAGGAGTTCCCTAGACCCTGCCCACAGCAGGAGGAAAGTTGTGTAAACTATTCCAGGGACTTTCAGCATCTTGACTGGTATTCTTCCATTTTCCTCCTCTTAGTCCAACATTATTGTGAGTGAGGGAAGAAAAATATAATACCGCACATGTAAACTTCAATTTCCAAAAGTCCTATTAGGAAAGTTAAAGGGTGAATTCCTGCATTTGGTCAGGCTTCGTTACTTGGTGAATATGGCATTGGTCCAGAGAATAAAGAATAACTTCATCAGCCTACCACGGGAAGAGGTTAACTTGGATCTGTCTGTTCAGCCAGGCAGATGAACCCACATTTCCCACATCTTCATGGAATAATAGCCCCACTGTAGCCAGTGAGCAGAAGCTTCCTTCCAGAAAGTTTTTGTGAAAAGGATTGTGTATCTTAGTTTTTAAGGAAAAAAAGTGTGTGAATTCTCAATCCTTCTGAGAACATTAGGTGAAAGGAAGTGGCTTTTCTTATACCAGAGAAAACTCCCTAAATCCAGAAGAGCAGGGCTGAAAATGCAAGTCTTCTCTGCAAGTTTTCTTGTTGTGACTCTCCACTCACTATTACCTCATTTTCCTGTCATCCTGTGACAGGATCCCTAGCTGGATCCCTAGAGGTGATCTTGGACTGTGAGTCCAATTGTGTTGGCAAAAATTTCTTAGTGAACTCAGGCCTGTTTGTTCTCTCAACCAAAAGACTTTGACGCATTGAGGATAAATATCTTCTTCTACCCAGTGTGCTTCTGCAGGCGGACCACAGTGAAATGTAGCCATTACAGACCTATGGCACAGAACTATTACAAAATCCAGCAGCCTTTGAAACTCACCACATGACTGATATTTTAAATTCTTACATATTAATATACTTGTGATGTCATAGTGTCAGAAAGATTAAATTATAGATTTTATTACTCATGTACAGCAGAAATATTTGTTTATATATATTACTTGCATACAAAACAGAAAAAAAAAAAAAGAAAACCAAACCCAAACAAGGGAAAGTCTTGGAGACTTACCTTCAGCTAATATAGGCAGGTTTAGATACGATTTAAGAGGCTTATTAGCATTCAGTGGAGAACCAAAGAATTTCCAAAGTACATCTATATTTTTTCTGGGATATACTTCAAAGACAAAGAACAGCCTATAGAAGGAAAGCTGAAAATGCAAGGTAGAGAGCTACACATGCAGTCCTTTGTGAAAGGGCAAATATGTAATAGAGAAGACAATAACACAGTATGTTCTTCATTGTGCTGCTAAGCCATATCAGAAATATCCAGTTTATTTTTAGTACTCACTGAATTCAGTTCATTTTTTGTAATCTGTAGTAAAAGTATTTAAAAAAAAAATAAAAGTGTGATAGAACTCTAAAACTAGTCACTGAGTCTAGTGCTACAGGAATAAATCCAGTTAAATAATACACAATGTTTGAAGTGTGCAACCAAGTAAATCTACAGTCTGTTTAAGTTGCAATGGCATCCCTTAGACTCACTGAGTTAGAAGTTCCTGCTGGCTTCTTGCAGGTGTCTGGATACAGGCTGCTCCTCGTTTCCTTCTCCAGAAGTTTTTTATTTTGTATATGGTTATCCAGTTTATCATAAGACTTTTGTACCCTCCGGTGAAGCCTGGAGTTGTTGATTTTCATGGGCTGCCGCTCTTAAGATGCTGCATGCTCTTTGTTTAATAACTGTGGTAAGCAGTTTTGTCGTTCAGCTGAATTGCTCTCTTAGCTTTAAAAAATTTGATTACAGGGTATGCAGTGATACAGCACTCTTTTTTAGGCTTTAAAGCTGCACACAAGCCCCCTCAAATCTCTGGCTGCTTCTTTAACCTTTTCCTGTAAAAGTATGCAATGAGCAAATGTATCACATCTTGGGGCTCAATGCATTGAAGGTGGATCCTAAACTGCAAGGCTTCCGAAAGCTTACTGTGAATTCTTAGCCATTTTTTTAGTTTATTCTCATCCTTAGTGCATATTTGATGAGCTGTGACATTCTACCATTGGTACAATATGTGTTCTGCTGCTGGCTTGCATTTCCAGTGCAAGGAGAGATGAGGGAATGCAGCTTGGAGAGATAAAGGAACGTGGTGGACTCAAATGCTGTGGGGTCTAGCAATGCTATACCAAGAGATGGACCAGCTCAAACACAACAAGAGTACAAAGCCTGAGAAGGAACCAAGACAACTACTTCAGAACATCCTTGAGAGTATGGTGACTTGCTCAAAGCGCTTGTGACTACAATGGGAGGGTGAAATTCATTCAATCACTTGTTATTAATTATTCACTGAGTTCTCATCTCCACTTAATGGGAAATTGAACTAAACCTAGTGACCTTCGGAACAATTTCATTAATGCCTAACTGCTTTGCAAAATGGTTTCAAACCTGATTTACTGAAGTAATATTCTCTGTTCTTTTCTAAAGAGGCTCTCTGAGGTCTGTTTTTAATAAAGGGTTACGGAGCTCTTGGAGATAAAACCGGAACATGCAGTATGTGAAGAACCTTCGCAGGGAATATTTAGAGTAATTGTGTCATATAGTTGTGTTTATAGAAAGTTGTCAGCTGATAGCAGTGGTTTTCACTAGATGTTGGCTTACGACCTTTCTTGAGAAAGATGAAAACCTGTCACCCTTAAGCAGCAATATTCCTCACAATTTGAAGCTCCTCTTCAAGGGGTACATGCAGTCATATGGGTACCTTTGTCTCGTTTGCTTCCCAGATATTATGTACTAGAAGTGTTTTGAAATAAATGTGCCCCACAAATTCGAACACAGGAGATCACAAATTAATGTGGTACCTAACAACACAATGAAAAATAATAGGGTATTCTGTCATTTCTATGGCCAAGCTGTGAAGTTAAATAGACAATGAAAATTAAGACTGTTTGCAGGAACCAGCAAAATCATAGGTTGGGGCATTATGCTAGTTTAGGCTTGTCTGCTCTATATTATTCCAGTTTTACGGTGCTGTAAAGTGATTAAAATCAGGAGGGTTAAATTGGTTTCCAAATCAAAGTGTTGCAGTAAATGTATGCCTGAGGCTCCAAACTGAGTTCCAGGAGTAAAATTTCTGTACTGATACATATTTTTCTGAAAGTACACCAGTTAAATCTGCTTAACAATGACACTAAAGCTCAGCTAGAGACCTTGCAGGCTGAATAATATCAACATGTTTATGAGACATAAAATACTTAACAAATGAGTCTGCAGTACCACTGGATACTGGAGATAAAAAGGTAAATAGATTCCAAAGTATTATTAGAGCTTTTGTTTACATGGCTGATATTTCACCACCATGTTTCCCGGTTACCATGGCAACTCTGCCCAACTGCGAGAGCCATAAAAGGCATTTTTACTCTGGCAAACAAAAAAACCTGGTCAGCTGGCCGCAGGGATGCTGGCGCACCAGGGCACCACGTTGAATAGCACAGCCTGAATATCCCTCCAGGGATTAGCAACCACAGTGGCACCAAATAGTCATCCTCACCTTGGCTATGATTACATCACATCCCTTATGAAACAGGAGTCATCCCTGTGATGTTTTGTTCAGGAAAGAAAGGTTTCACTGCAGAGACGGAGAGGGGAAAATACTTTCTTAATCAAAGTCATAACTTTCCTGAGCTTTTCCCTATTGCAGATTCTTGCTTTTGTAATATTCAAACAGTGAATGACTAGGTAAGAAGAAAAAAGATACAAAAAGTAGGCAGAAAAAGGATTTCTCTGGCTGCTTATGAAAGAGACAATTATTTACCTGCAACTTCATTAATGAAGTTGATTCAAATGTCAAAGATCTACTGATAGAAGACCTCTGATGGCCAGCCTTGAAATAAATATACTCCTCTGACTTGGAATCTTATGAATTGTGTTGATATTTAGGAACTTTTTGTTCTCCCTGGAAAAGCCTGTATCAGTTGACTATACTCAAGCTGGCATCTGAAAAGAAAGGTTTTTCTCTCACCATTGCTGTGAGTGAACTTACTTCTAAGGCAGAGTGAAAAATTGGCAATTATTAAGTGGCTACTCCTGCAAGGACTTTAACATCTCCAGTCTGTGTCCCAGGAACATCACATTTTCATAGCTGTAAAGGAGTGCTTCTGATGGCATGGAGACTTTGAGAGTGCATTCTCTTTACAACGGCAGTGGTGTTTCACATCACTCGAGCACAGAAATGTAAAGCTGGAGAAAATTTCAAGAGACCAGGCAGGCAGTATCCTTTGCATTGAAATAGGGTCAAGGACATGTACATCAGCCTTAACAGAAGTTCATTTTATCACCTGTAAAAAAACCTTCAAGAGGAAATTCTACAGTCTGCGTAACTTTTACTGAAACTTTACTGGTTTTTTTTTTCAAAACTAAACAAATCAGATTCTTCTATCCTTTCCTCATGCTTCTTGAACCTATTTTCTCTCTACTTTTCTGAAGGACTCTTGGCAGCTTGTCTGCATTTCTCAGAAAGGGCGGTATGCTGAACAAATAGACATAGGTCTTGAATGGTGTTCATGTCTTTTTCTGCAAAGCTGCTGAACAGCCATTGCACAGCTGCACAGTTAATACATTTATTTTTAGCAAGTTGCATCTAGTTGATTTTGGACTCTACTGACCCTACCTTCAACATATCCATATAATTTGAACTCTGATCCTATCTGCAGTGTTTGCGGTTCTTTTGAAAGCTGATGCGATTTACAGAATTTGAGAGTGTTTTTTTATTCTATGATTCAAGTCATTACTGAAAATAGTAAATGGTAACAGATCTAGAAAACAGTTGTATCAGATCTTGTTTGAGATTCCTCTGAGTGACACTCACATGCATGCAGTAAATTAAATCCTTTTTTTAGCAATATTTCAATGGGCTGTACTGGGACAGCTAGTCACATGATGTCACTGGCAGCTCAGGGCATTTCAGGGTCCCAAGGATGTGTGCATGAATGGGTCTTGCTCCCTGAAATTCCTGTTAAAAATACATTCAAAGTGAGCCACCAGAAGAGAGCAAATACTCCTTTGCTGCACACAGAACACATGTATGTCACGGGAGCAGAAGGAACCAAGCTCCTCTGCCCAGGTTTCCAAGGAGGCCAGCTCTGATATGCAAACTGGATGCCTGAGAAAGGCAACACCCATTTGCTAACATGGCCTACTTTCCTGTTCAAGTGCTGTGCTACAGTAAGCATTTAAGGCTGCATCTACGTTAGTGTTTTGGTTCAGATCAGCTGAGCTTTCCCTTTTGAAGTGGATCTCCCAACTGCCTCCCCTTACTGTGCTTCAGTTACACCATGGAGTGGTCTCAGAGCTCACAAACCAGATTGCTTTTAGATGAAGATGAATTGGAAGCTGTTCTCCAGCAGTATGCCAGAGAGACACTCCAACTGCAAAAGGGCACTTAGTCCTTGGGCCAGACTAACACCAGCCTAAGGGAAAAGTTGTGGAAATGTTCAGACAACACCAAGAACTGTTTACTGTAATCCTCAGCACTGCTGTAGCTCCTAGACCTGTTTCTTGTAGTTAAGGAGAAATCCTACCGTATTTCGTGGCTTTCTGCAGCAAAATGCATCGTCGGAGGGTAGATTGTTTGTCTGGTACAGCAAAAATAGAGTAGGATATTATAGCAGGTTATGAAAAAGACTTTTTTCTGAATTGTCTGTCATAAGAAGGATCAGCTTATACAAGAAATCCCTAAATTGCATTTAGTCAAGTCATCCTCTTGTCACAGAAAGGGAGCAAAGAGCAGCTAAAATCCAAAGTGAGTGTAAGTACTTTGGCAGGCTATGGTTGAATCCATTGGATTGAGGTTCTTGATCCTGCATAATCTGGGCACTCAGGTCACTGAACTATGGGATTTTTCTTTTTAGCAAGTAGGTTTTTAATTTTCATAAAATACAAATCTACAGAAGAAAAGCCAATGCTTTGTGAAGTACTTCTTATATACACCCACAAAGATGGGATGTCAAAGCTAGCATGTATTAAGGATTTACATAATAAATAATGCATTAGTGGCTAGTCTATCAGCAGTTATGCATTACATAGAGATTTCTAAAGCCAGTAGGAAGTTTTTGAAAGCAAAGTTTTGAAAGAAATGGAGGGAAAAACAAAATAAAATTGACCTGAATCAAGGTTACCTGTACAGATTCCAAATATATAATCCCCAGGAGCACAGCAAAAGCTTTGTTATTATTGTAAAATAAAACTGATTTGAAGTAAAAAATTGACCAAGACTCACGCAATTTGTGATTCCTTAGTACACATATAACACTAGGAAGGATTGCCATGCCATCCTGAAAACACTTGCAAGCGTAAATCAGCTGAAGGTTTTTTTCAGGAAAGCTTTGCTATTTCCAGCCCACACTCCCCATAACCAGAGAAATAACTCATTTTTTCTAAACTGAGTATGGATACTAGGTTTTTTTGTCAGAATCATTCCTTAAGGATCTTTTCTTTGTAGATCTTCAAGACTGAAATATTTTTATAATAAAATTAGCACATGGTAATTGCAACATGTGCCGACACACCCTACTCAACACTGAGACTTATTGTAGGGTCTTCTTCGGTACCTGTGTTATCCAACAGGATGAATGGCCATTTGACATAGGTGATCGACTCTACAATGGTAGAGGAAGATCAGAATAAAAGATTCTGTGCAGGACCTTAAATTTCACAGATTTGCTGTTCATGACATATCGATGATGTGTACAGGATTGGCCATAAAATATGACATGCACAGGGGCTGGAATATCTTTCCAAATAGTTTGAACTATAGAAATGCAGCTTTGTTATTCCTGGTTTTGGTGCCATATTGTAGTTGACAACTGGAATGATGTTATGAGTTTGTGTGGCAAGGTTTTGGTAGCAGGGGGGCTATAGCGGTGGCTTCTGTGAGAAGCTGCGAGAAGCTTCCCCCATGTCTGATAAAGCCAGTGCCAGCTGGCTCTAAGACGGACCCGTCACTGGCCAAGGCCAAGCCAGTCAGCGACGGTGGGAGCGCCTCTGGGATAACATATTTAAGAAAGGGAAAAAAACTGCAGTAAAAGCATAGTCAAGAGAGAGGAGCGAGACTATGTGAAAGAAACATCTCTGCAGACACCAAGGTCACTGAAGAAGGAGGGGGCAGGAGGTGCTCGAGATGCCGGAGTACAGGATCTTCCCTTGCACCTCGTGATGAAGACCGTGGTGAGTCAGGCTGTCCCCCTGAAGCCCATGGAGGTCCATCGTGGAGCAGATATCTACCTATAGCCCGTGGAAGGGACCCCACACCAGAGCAGGTGGCTGCCTGAAGGAGGCTGTGATCCCATGGGGAGCCTGTGCTGGAGCAGGCTCCTGCCAGGACCTGCGGACCCATGGAGAGAGGAGCCCATGCTGTAGCAGGTTTGCTGGCAGGGCTTGTGACCCCATGGGGGACCATCGCTGGAGCAGCCTGTTTCTGAAGGACTGCACCCCGTGGAAGGGACCCACACTGGGGCAGTTCGTGAAGAGCTGCAGCCTGTGGGAAGAACTCACACTGGAGAAGTTTGTGGAGAACTGTCTCCTGTGAGAGGAACCTTCATGTTGGAGCAGAGGAAGAGTGTGAGAAGTCCTCCCCCTGAGGAGGAAGGAGCGGCAGAGACAACATGTGATGAACTGACTGTAACCCCCATTCCCTGTCCCCATGTGCCACTCGGGGGGAGGCGGGAGAGAAATGGGAGTGAAGCCGAGCCTGGGAAGAAGGGACGGGTGGGGAGAAGGTGTTTTAAGATTTAGTTTTGTTTTCTCACTATCCTACTCTGATTTGATTTGTGATAAATTAAACTCACTTTTCTCCCCAAGTGCAGTCTGTTTTGTCCGTGACAGTAATTGGTGAGTGATCTCTCCCTGTCCTTGTCTTTAACCTCGAGCCTTTCATCGTATTTTCTCTCCCCTGTCCAGCTGAGGAGGGGGAGTGACAGAGCGGCTTTGGTGGGCACCTGCAATTTATCCAGGCCAAACCAAAACACATGAGAACATGAGAAAGGCCATAAAGTGTCAGTCTGGGGTTATAGCTCTGTATCCTGTTTCTAACTGTAACCAAGAGCAGAAGTTCAGAGAAGAGTACAAAAATGGGAAGTTTATAATATTTCCTCTTCTGTGCATTCTGCTGTCCTCTACATATCCTTACCCCAAGGACATCTTGAGTTAAAGATGGTATCTCTGTTATTTAATAACATTTTCCTCCCATAATGTTTCTTGTTGTTTTTGAAACTTTATATAACATTTTAGTATCTACAACATCCTGTACCAATGAATTACCCAGTTTAATCATGTTCTGGGGAAGAAATACTACCTTGGAACTGTCACCTGCTAGTTAAATTTAAAACCTCCCTATGTATATGTGTAAGATCTATATGTGGGATGGCAATCAGATAAACAATCAGCAGTCACTCCAGCTGCTCTTTGAAAATACTTTGAAACCTTGCTGAATCTCATTGACAGCAGAGTGTTTGAAGATGCTGTTGAAAGAGCACCTCTTGATTCTGCCAGTATATATATAAAAGAGGCTTTACCCACAACTTAGGGAGAAATGAGTCATGATGCGAAAGCAAGATAGCTGTGGTTCTTCCTGAAACAGAGCTAAGACAAGGTTAAGGCAGCACAGACAACTAACTACTGAAGGTACCAGGATTCGGACAGCCTAGCATTAAAAGGGTTTAGACAAATGTCTTCTTGTGAGTATCACTGAGATTCTTTTTATCTCAATCTCTGCTCCTCTAATAGCAGTTTAAATGAATGTATAACTTCTTTAAGCCCTGTGGCTGAGAAATTCAGCTTCCTTCTACTTGCCTGTTTCAGGTGTGGCAATATCCAGGAGAGATAATATGGGCAGATGTGGGGAGAAATGTCTTCAACTCCTTCACTGTGATTCTCCAGCAGAAATCACCGAGTATCTTTGGAGACTAGAATTACAGGGTGGCAAGAAATCTTGCACTGACAGGAAGTCTGTAAGAGATTTTCAGGAGAACCCTGTTGCTCAGTCTGTGTCCCCATTCCTGTGGTCTAGCTTATCCTTGACTCTGCAGACTTCAGGCCCAGTAACACTTCTTACAGGGTTTGCTTGCAGTTTAACTCCAGTTCAATCCCTCATACTGATAGGTGCAGATAATAATTTCCCCAGACAGTGACTTGGCTGGTCTTCTGCACAGCCTAAGGAATATCTGATCCTATACAGAACACATTTGAATAAGAGAAGCATGTTGATTAATCCTATCCTGACACTGATAGTGGAAGATTAAGGGACATTCAGAAAAGTCAAACTGGGCACAGAATGATGTAAGCTGCAGCTCTGCAGTATCTGGGTATCTTAGTGGATGGCAAGTTGAACATGAGTCATCGGTGCACTCTTGTGATAACTGCACATGGGGCCGTATTGAGAAAGCAGAGCCAGCAGATAAAAAGACATGATTATTCCTCTCTCTTCCTCACTGACGAGGCCAGTACTGGGCACCTCAATACAAGGCAGATGTCAGCAAACTGGACAGAGTTAGCTGTGCTAAAGCACATGGAGGACAGGGAGGTGACTCGAGAAAACCAGCATGGCTTTACCAAGGGCAAGTCCTGCCTGACTAATCTAGTGGCTTTCTATGATGGAATGACTACATCAGTGGACAAGGGAAAAGCAATGGATGTCACCTATCTGGACTTCTATAAAGCCTTTGACATGGTCCTCCACAACAGCCTTCTCTTTAAATTGGGGAGATATGGATTTGATAGGTGGGCTGTTCGGTGGATGAGGAATTGATTGGATGGTCACATCCAGAGGGCAGTGGTCAATGGCTCATGTCCAGATGGAGATCGCTGACAAGTGGTATCCCTCAGGGGTCTGTACTGGGACCAGTGCTGTTTAATATTTTCATCAATGACATAGACAGCAAGATCAAGTGCACCCTCAGCAAGTTTGCAGATGACACAACTGTGGTGCAGTTGACATGCCAGAAGGCTGGAATGTCATCCAAAGAGACCTGGACAAGCTGGAGAAGTGGGCTTGTGTGAACATTATGAGGTTCAGCAAGGCCAAGTGCAAGGTCCTGCACCTGGGTCAGCGCAATCCTGGGTATCAGTACAGGTGGAGGGATGAAGGGATTGAGAGCAGCCCTGCCAAGAATGACTTGGGGGTACTGGTGGGTGAAAAGCTGGACATGAGCCAACAATGTGTGCTCATAGTCCAGAAGGCCAACCGTATCCTGGGCTGCATCAAAAACAGCATGACAAGGAGGGAAAGGGAGGTGATTCTGCCCCTCTTCTCCACTCTGGTGAGACAGCACCTGGAGTCCTGTGTCCACCTCTGGAGCCCTCAGCACAGCGAAGACATGGACCTGTTGAAGCGGGTCCAGAGGAGGCCACAAAAATAATCCAAGGCTTGGAACTCCTTTGCTATGAAGAAAGGCTAAGAGAGTTCAGGTTGTTCAGTGTGGAGAAAAGAAAGCTTCAGAGAGACCTTATTGCAGCCTTTCAGTACTTCAAGGGAGCTTATAAGAAAGAAGGGGACAAATTTTTTAGCAGGGCCTGTTGTGACAGGACAAGGAGTAATGGTTTTAAACTAAGCGAGGGTAGATTTAAAGTGGATATAAGGAAGATATTTCTTATGATGGGAGTGGTGAAACACTGGCACAGGTTGACCAGAGAGGTAGTGGAGGCCTCATCCCTGGAAACATTCAAGGTCGGGTTGGATGGAGCTCTGAGCAACCTGGTCTAGTTGAAGATGTCCCTGCTCACTTCAGGGGAGTTGGGCTAGATGACCTTTAATGGTCCCTTCCATCCCAAAGCATTCTATGATTCTATGATTCTATGAAGGCCACTACAGTGTTTGGGGAGAGGCTGAGGGAGCTGGGCTCATTCAGCCTGGAGCAGGGAAGGCTACAGGAGAATGTTGCTGCTGGGGCCAAACTCTTCTTAGAAACAGACTGAAAAAGGACCAAAGTAATGATTATAAGTGGCAGCAAAGGAAATCATGACTAGGCATAAAGGAAAAAAAATCCCTGTCAGCTAAATACAGGAACAAGTGCTGTGGGAGAGGCTCTGTCATCTTTGTTCTTGGAGATTTTCAAAACTCGACTGGACCTAGCCTGATCTAACTTTGAAGATAGCAATGGTTTAAGGACGGGGCTTGAACCAGAGGTTCCTTCCAATATTAATACTTCTATGACTCTATGAATATGACTTCTTTGAGGTCACAATTTCTTCTCTTCTTTGTATGAAATGCAGTCAGGTTGCTCTATTAATCTTTAAGTGAGTTAAATAAAAAGGGAATAGTCTTCATTCTTAACATCCAAGAATCCCACAGTAGTGAATATGGTGTGAGGGAAAATTTCAGAATACTCTAAGTAAGGAATCCCAGACACCAACATGGAAGACTTTTCCATATTAAAAAACCCCTTTTTCTTTTAGCAAAAAGTTTTATGGTTTCTTTGTCCTTCAATATGATACGATGACAGGACAAAAGATGAAAGTAGTTGAACATATAACTTTTGAACCAAAAAGCGTATGCCTTATGCATGTGCTTTAAGACTTCAGCCCAGTTTCATAACCAGATAAAGCCCTACCATCTCAAGAAGTTTTGTGTTCATTTTTTTTTCTTGGCAACTATTTTGAAGTATTTTTTTAAATACAAGGATAAGAGAAAATAAGGTCTCCTCACAGACAGTCCTGCTTCACTACCACATCCCATTATGTGAAGCAACACAGTAGTTTATTGTAAAAATGATTTCTGTGTTGTCAAAGAGATGTTAGGATTGTGACATAACTCCTCACTCAAATGTAGAAAGCTCAAAGAAAACCCTTGTCTTCTTGTTCCTAGTGTGAGTTAAAATTATTATTAACTGTACAGGTATGAATGCCTCCAAACTGTTGAGCAGACTGACAGGCCTCCTAGCTTGGCAACGTAGTGAGTTCCTCATGCCATTAACATAAAGGATTTAAAACAGAATTTTGATTGGAGAAATGTCCAGGCAAAACTACGCTGAGAGGTTGTTAAGTGTAATTTAAAGGTGGTAATAGTATGCTTAACACTTAACTTTCAAATCAAGATATGTTTTCTTTCAATTTCAAAGCCTGCAATTTCATCATGGCATCAGATCCAAAATATTTCTCTCCTGCCTTTCTTAATCTCTCCAGAAATGAATCCTTCACAAATTCTGTTTTTCAGAATGATTGAGGAATGGAGTTGGAAACTGCTAAATTATTCTGTTGCTCATGGTAGAAAACTCAGCTCTATCTTTCCTTTCTGTGTGAGCTTTATTGTGCTACCGGGAACATGCATTATTAAAAAGTTATTTGTCAGTGAAGCCAATGGAAATGAGTTTGAATTCTCATGAGGACTGTACCTGTTAAGCAATAAAGACCTTTTCTTATATGGTCTTTTTGCACAGTAGTATCACATACTGAAGCTAGTGAAAAGTGCTACTCACTCCTTTTTAACATAGGACAGTGCTCTCTGTCAGAGTTACTTCATGCAAGCAGAGACTCAGATCTATCCTTAGACGAAGTTCATTTATGAGGAAGGCACTCTGGAGCTTCTTATACAATGAGTCCAGATGCTTCAAAGAGTACTACTTCTAAACACCAGTGTACTGCTCTACCTCCAAACCTCCGCAGTCTTTGGAGTGGCTGCTCAAGTTTCCATTTTTGCTCTGAATTCACATTTTCACTGTGGAGGCTCAGTTCATGTGAAAGAGAGAACTTTTCTTTCAGCTCACATAATCCTTTCTCAGAGTGTTGCTGAAGGAGCAAGTTTTCTATCTGATGGTTACAAAAAACACTGCCATGACAGCATTTGTGCACCGTGACATTCCCTTCTCCTGCCAAGCGCACACAGTTCAATGAGTATCTGAGTGTTCTTTAAAAATTGTCATTTTCCTGAAACATCCCTTAGGTGGTATTTAAGTCATTAATGGAGGTGGCTTGTTGCCTTAGACAGTTACCAAGAGATGGCAGACAATAACTGAAAAATGTTGTAAGTTTATTGAGTGGACTGTTCACAAAAGTCCCCAGAAGAAGGAAAGTCCAAGAGAAATTTCTCTATGAATTTTGTGAAGAAAGCTTGAGCTATAGTTAAGGGTTATTTGTAGGAAACTTTAACTGAGGCTTTTTTTTTCTCTTTGGTATGAGTCTAAAACAATTAATGAAGAAATAAATGCAGTCATAGATATTACAAGATATTTTCTGCAGTATGTTGGTAGATTTAATGTCTTTATTTTTTATTCTACACTGTAAAAAACATGTACATATTCAAACTGACAATGACAGAACTCTTCATATTCTCTCTCTATTTGTAGTATTTGGTATGTTAAAAGACAATTCATTGCAGACATACATTCAGGCATGTAACTAGAATTTTAACACCTTCTTCAAATGCAAATATGAAATCTGGTACAGATTTTACAAAGTCAAATTTCATAAAACTCAGGGTTCAGGTTTAGTTTGGAGTTTGACATCGTCAAGTTGATAATTTAGCATTATTACATTTAGCTTAGCATATCTTTGTATTTTGCAAGTGGTTTTGCATTTTTCCATCCTTTGGGCTTACAAAAAAAGGAAAAAATTATTGTACATGATCTAGAAGCACGTTGTTTGATATTTCATCAACCCTGATCATGTTCACCAAGAAATGCAAAGCAAGCAGGAAATTACTACTTTTAATCTTTCTTTGACAGCTTGTATAGCAAACTACTGACACTTAGGATTGTGACTGATCACTAGCTTAGCATAAGATCAGTTGATTCCAGTGCTAAATTTGGCTGAATATTTATACTGATCAAAGAGCAATTATTCTGATTGGTTTAATATTCTTTCCTAGGTGTTAGTTCATCTCTATGTCCCAATCAGATGTGACCTGTGGAGTCATGTTCATCAGAAACGTATCGTAGATTGGCTTTTTTTTTATATGTGACATTTTTAAGCTCCTGCTGCCTGATAGTACTCAATAATGTGAAGTGTCAAAACTGATGTCTGACATATACATGGGTTAATATATTTTGTAGCATTTACTACAGGCAATTTTATCACTCTTTCTCCACAGTTACCTTCTTTGAATACAATATGTCTGCAGTGTGACTGAAAGCCATATTGGCCTCTTGAACTGACATAGAGCAGAAAAAAATTGAGATTTTATCTTGATGAATAAGAAGCCATCCCCCTCCACCAAGCAATGTTTCATGGTACTGTACACAGTTTAGATTTAACTTAAAATCAAATTGCCTTTCACAAGCATCAAAGTCTGCCAACATTCTTCCTTTTCCAACATTTCTTCCTCTATCTTCTCTTCTGCAGACTGAAAATCTCACATCCTACTTTCTGTTGGTAAGGGTATTGAACGTTTCCCTAGCATGGCATTCCAGTTCTGCACACTTTAGCAGATCATTTAATCATAACAAATTAGATACTGTGCAAATGTCGGCTAATCCACTATGGGAGAAATTACAGATATATCTCACCAAAAGGTAGACTAATTGGCTTAAAGAAAAAATATAATACAGTACTGTTGCAGACTTCTATGTCTACATAACAGTAGACAGGTAGATGGATGGTTGGATTGGATAGATGGCAGAATGGATGAAGGGACACGTGTCACCCTAATGAAGTAAAGCCATTCACACTTTTAATGCCATTTCATCCTACCTATTGCACAGTAACACTACTAGTCCCTCTACAATGGCTATGATACATGCAGGCAAGTGATTGTAAGCAGGATTACTGAAATAGAGCATTAAATGATGTATTGCAAAGCCGAGTATAAAAGGATTTTTTTTCTACATACAGATAATTCTTCTTTGGCTTTTCTGCTAAAATCAGACGTAGGGCTAATTAAAAAAAAGTAGTTGCTGGCAGATAGTTTGTGAACAAAATAAATAGCCAGGGAATAAGGACAGCAGGAACAAAGAGATAACAGAAAACCCAATGCAAAAGGTGACACAGAACATGCACCTTCTGTCCCTTCTGTTCTCCCTCTAATTAAAAACAGGAGCAGGATAAAAATTAAATGTACAAAGCCACTGCTATGTGCAGTTCTCAAACCAGACAAGGCATGCGTAACTCCTGCAAAAAAGCACACATGATGGGTGGCATTTGGTGGGACTTTGGGTCTTTTTTCATCCCATTGCTATAGGACTGTGGGGCAATGCAATACTGAACTAGTAGGCATGCTTATACCATCAGCTTGGTTCACTCCCTGTTTCACTCCTGGCCCTGATTGCCACCAGCCTATATTTACATATATCAGACTGCCTGCAGGCTTCAGTCTAGAGTGCACCAAGTTGCTATAGAGGTAGGAGAAATCCAACAAAAAACCAGATGATTATTTGCTTTAGGGTCTTTTCTCCCTGCCTGCAGCATGGAATGTGAGACAGGCCACACCAGTTAATCTGTGGCCAGGCCCCATTTCTTGGGACCAAAACCATGTCCCCTTCCCAGTATAGATGTACAGAAACGCATTTACATATCTAGCACTGTCTCGTGTTCCAAGAATTTACAACAGAGATACACCTAGCATGAGAAAAAAATGACTTATGTGTTTTAACCTCACAATTGATTACCACCTTTGAAGCTTTGGATTCTGAAGATGAGGTCCATTTCACCTACTTATATATGGAAGAAAATATGCTCTTCCAGAATGTGATTCACGTGGTGGGTGTTAGAAAACTCTTAGGACATGCTGAATCACCTTCTAAAAGCACTCACAGAAATACTGTCTGGATAGTCTGAGATGACTAGCTGAAAATTTGTTTTCTAAGTTTTGGATACCTTAATTGGGGCAGATGAATCAGAACAATATTGTATTGGGAGATCCTGGAATTTATATTTTTATATATTTTCTTTCCTTTTTTTAAAGGTAGAAGTTGCTAATTCAATATCTGTTAGTGTTAATTCCTTTCTGAGGATCATATTCTGAAAGCAGACACACGGACCCATGTCAAAATTATTTTCTGTCCTTTCTGCAATATATACGGGAACTAAACATGTCCTAACTGATCTACATTTGTATTTATTTCTGGAAAGATCAGCTGAAAATGAAGGGACAACAGCAGCAAGGGTAAGGTACCTCCAAAATTGGTAAAATTATACAAGCACACAAAAAAGTATAAAAGTCATTTGTGGATATTTTGGGTTTTCCCACAGTACAGTTAAATAATGCAAAAAATGAGATTTTGAGGGGGAAAAATCTTTTAAATTTGAAGTCTAATTTGAAGTTATCTTTTAAGAAAGCTGAAAAAAGTTTTGTTTTTGTAACAAATGACTGTCATAACTCCCATCTTGTCCAGCATGTCACTGGCTAAATAGGAGACCTGAAGTTGGAAACATGAGCTCCTGCACCTCGGACTGCACCCCGCTTTTGGCTGGAAGAAGGTGTTGTTGCCCCTTTGGCTGTTGGCACTTTGGTAAACTCTGCACCAATGAGGACCTTTAACATACACAGATTCCCGGTTACATGAACAGTCATCATTAGTGTTGTTAGAAGTTAATTTTCCATCATACAGACAGACATTAAAATCTATGTTACTTGCTCATAGCTAGAGATTGTATATCTCTTCCTAGGGTTTCCCAGGCAGAAGCGCATCCATATACCCTGAATGATCTAGGCCCTTCTCCAGTGCACTGTGATAGACACACACACACACAGTCTTTCCTCCTGCTCTCTACTGAAATCAAAAGATGAAATCCTTAATCCTTAATCCTTAAATAAGAAATGCTCCTCTGTTGTTTTGACTGATTCTTAGCTTTAAAAGGTTCGCACTTTTTAAAGAGTGAAATCTGAGATTTCTCTTCAGTTTTCACCCAGACCAATTCCAGCTATGTTCCAGGAAAAAGGTAGATCAGAAAATGAAAAGCACAAAGCTTTGGTAGATTCTGAAGCCTAGATCTTGTCAGACCTTTTGCAGGTACAAGAACCTCCCATGGTAGAGCAGACCATGTTAGGGCAAGGTAAAGCCGTAGCGCTGGCTTTGCAATATGAGGTGGGACTTGCTTCCTGTCTGCCTGCACAAGGTACAGGTATAGAACCCAAAGAGGGAAGGAGAGCAGCCCTCTGAAGAGGAAGACTGTTGAAAGAAGTTGTCTGATACTAGTGAGGAAGACACACCATGCCTCTCAGCGACGTGCAGAAACAAGCTCATTTCCTCGCGTGCTTGGAAAACCCTCTCTGCAGTTGCAGGAGGCCCTTGCTACAGGCCAGGCATTTACAGCATAATTGAATCATAGGCTTAAGACCTTAGTACATAGCCTGCAATACTGCAGATTTTAGACTTATGTATGGAACATGTTAATTCATAGAGTATTTCCTCTCTGACTTTCCAGATGTTTTTCTAAATTGCAATGCAAATAGAGTGCTTAACACATCATTCTCTGAATGTCTACCGTCATGATAATCTTGTCATTAGTGGTATGTGTATCTTTCTCAGTCAGTTGAAGTCAAGTGTGACAAAAAATTCATGGGTTGGGCACTATCATTATCACTGTGCCACTGATGTAGTATTTGCAGATTACAGTGTTTTGGAAATGAAAACTGTTGCTGTGTAATAACAGCAAAAAAAAGGAATCTCATCTGCAGGAGAGTGTTAACGTCCAGGGTGCCCACAGAAGCTCTAGAGCCAGTTGAAAGAACTGTAGAAACTAAAAGTTGTAGAAAATTTGATGTGCTTGGGATGCATATTGAGGAAGTACCTCTGTCCTTGGTTAAATGCTGAATAAAATATGAAGCTAGAGACATTCACAGTTTGAAAGACTCCATTTCATAGCCTTACACTGTGTGGCAGCTTTCAGTTTTTACTGTGCTGTTTTCAGGCTTCTCTCAGGGATGTTGTTGCACATCAGAAAAGTATTAGAGTGTAAGTCCTCAGGTATTTCATTCTGTTGTGGTATGGATTATTATCAGTCTTCAGAATATTTGGCTCAGGAAATGATTTGAAGCAGTTGCATAGCAAGAAATATGCTGTACGTGCTGCTGTCTGGGAGCACCCAGTTTTAGGTAAGAAATGGAAAGATACAGAAACTTTTAGAATATGCTGGAAGCTAATCCTCAATGGGTTATTTTTTCATTAAAAAAAAAATCACAGCTGCAAAAACAATCAAGTAGCAATATTTGGGGGTCAGAACTGGGAGGATTTGCAGGACAGTGGACTGCAAGTTTGTGCAAGTCCTTAGTCTCCTTTCAAGTGCACTCTTCATTGCATGCATAAATTATTTTAATGATTTGGTGAGACCAAATTATATATACATATATATGTTTAAATAAAAAGAGGTTATGTATGTCTCCTTACGGCGCAGAGATGTACTCCTGTCACTGAGTACCTCCCAGGATGAGGAGCATGCACTGAAGTCCATACGGTTGCTGAGCTCTCCTTTTCAGACTGTAGTTATGTCTGCCCCAAATATTGCCTTCTAGGATGTTTTTTTGGAGTTCAGCTCCAGTCCAGATCCAGAGGATCCCCTTTTTGGTGTTAAGCTGGAACTTTGAAAAAAGACTCTGTAAAGTTCAAATAATAATTTTTCTAATGCTGTTTTTTCTGTTTGCATGAAGTTCTCTGTATCTCTGTTTCTTACGTGGCCTAAAACCAACCCAGTACAGATTCTGGAGTGTCAGTTTAAAAGTACACTTTCCTAATTACTTTTTCCACACTAACAATTGATTCCCAGCATTTTTTTTCTTCTTCTGCAGCAGGTGTCATCTTACAAAAGTCTCTGCAGCAGTTAATGAAAAAGTGGAATATTCTGGGAGTTGTAGTCTTTCAAACAGAGCTTCACAAGGACATACCTGTATTGGAACACTACAGCTCCCTGAACTTCCTCGCATCACTGCCTATGAAACGTCCTGCAACGTGACTAGTTTGGGGGGGAGGTGGTACTTGTGGACTTCCAGCTCTGCAAATCACACGGCACCTTGCATCTGTGTATGCAAGCAATTGGGACCCGGAATGGACACTTGTGAACCAGTGAGTGTTTAGAGTGGGGAATGAATAAAGAAGTCTGGTATGAGGCAACACTGTCATCTGAAATATTCCACTTCAGAAAAATATTCAGCCCAATTTGTGCCTTTACCACAGAGCTCTGCAGGAGCCCTGACACTTGGACACTCTCCAAACACCTACATTTTGGTCGAATCGTATTGCGCTTAGATGCTTTTAGGCTTTTCTTTGATCTACATGGCTTCCAGCGCTGCCTGTTCTCTTCACCTCCTCTGGCCCATGCCCTGGGAACAGGTTGTCTGTCTGCAGTCTCTGAACAGAAGAAAGACTCCAGGGCCACAGCTGCACTCCTGTCCCCAGCTCTTCCATTCCTTAAAAACTTTCTAACTCTCCGAGAACTCTTTTTTTTTACAGCTTATGTCTCCATGCAAGTTCATTCAGGCAGACACAAGCTTCGGAGGAATTAAAAAAGCAATCACTATACCTAGCTGGAGATACATAAAGTTCTAAATAAAAATATTGAAAACTTGGACATATTTTATACCTCTGTTTCATTTGGCATTTTCTTGGCCTTATCTCCAACTTGGCTAATGATCCCAGATTTAATCAGACCCATATTATTCCTGATTTAAGAATTTAGGTACAAGTTGCATATTCCTTGACAGCATATGGCGGGCTCCAGATGTAGACTACATTCATTGACAAAGAAACTGGAGAGCTTTACTACAATTTTTCAGGTCATTATAAAACTGAGAGTCCCCCATACACCGTGATCATCAATTTGTAAACCTGTGCCGAAACTCCTACAGCAGTAGCTCTGCTTGTACTGGGAGCATTGTTGGTGTCCGCTGCTGAGCAGGTGGTGTTAGAACAGCCTCTTTCACTGCCTTTTGCATTCATGATCCTAGCTGCAGACCAGAAGGTAGGAAAAAGCATAATACTGTAAAATAAAGAGATAATGATAATTTCTTTCTCCCCAAGGGTTTAATTTTAGTTTAACTTCTCAGCAATTGTTTCAGGAAATCTTATTTTCGCTAAGCAGGCTGGTTCTCCGTCTGAGTCACAGTCTTGTTTCACCTGTACTAACATAAACTTTCAGTGGCTCTGAAACTGCATTTTCAAGTCACAAAATTCATTCAGGCTATTATATAATTTAAATAACTATTTGCATGTATTTATATAAGCACCTAAATATTTGGAACAGAAATTGGATTTTAATTTGCAAAAGAAGTATACAGGCCCTGAGGAGAGAGAGAAAAGAAATGGGTGCTGAAGGAGCCATCTTCTACTGACATCATTCACCTCATAAGAAGAAACTTCAGTTAACTGAAAAATGTTACAAAATACATGAGAAAAGTAGCTACTATTCAAATTAATGACTAGATTTATGCTTACAGTCTTTGCCCTACATGCACAAATAAATTACATAAACATTGAATACTTAGATCTGGCAGAAGATGTATTTATAATTAATGTCTTGTTGGACTGAGTGATGCTTGTTTGCAGATTTCTCTAATAAATAACATGTTTAACACATTCCTAAAGAATGCCAAGAAATTCATGTGAGGTAAAAATTTAACTGTATCTTGGCTGCTTCCGAGAAACTCCAAATGCAAAGAGTTCTTGGATCTTCTCTTTTACCAGAGGAAATATACTTTCTGATTTTGAGCATATGCTATAAGCTGGTCCCTAACTGTGAAAAAAGACAAATGGATTTTTCTGAGGTGCAGTCAATGCAAAGAAAAATGAACAAACAAACAAACAAACAAGGAAAAGACACTGCTAGAATAACTTTTTTAGATAATACATTTCTGTAGAGGACAAAGATGTTCTACTATTTTTATTTTAAAATAATTTCCTGATGTTATGTGGCTTGCTATTCTTCAAAAAGCAACAGTCTTTGTTATTACAATCCCCACCAATAAATAAAAAAAAAACAGATGGATTTTGTCTTCAATCAAAATGTAATTCTTTTAAAGTCTTCCACAATAAGGAACACTTGCATGAGCACAGATGCTTTTGAAGACGAATATACATGTTAAATGCAAGAATATTCATTCAATCAATTAATTCAATTTATTCATTTTTAAATTCTATTAATTTATTCAATGAATCATTAATTAGATGTTCTTTACTTTAAAAGGTTCAAGACGTCCTTGAGCAATTCATGGACCAATACGTCAGTGTAATTAACCACAGGCTGCACTTGAAACACAGTGATAACTTTTCATCTGCTGTTTGCAGTGGTTGGAGTCCTTACTGGGCCGTAACAGACCTCTTTGGAGAGTGCTGCTATCACTCCATACTGCTTGCTGTCTAAACACACAGAGAACAAGGAAATGCGTAATGATAGTCAGAGCCCTTCCCTCCCTTGTAGGGTGATATCAAACAGTGAAGAATGAATACCACGATTCAAACAGGCAAGACGCTACAGGCTAGATCTTCTCTAATCAGTCCTTGGTCCTTACCAAGAGAGATACTTCCAAGGTCAAAAGTTGCTCATCAGGAGCAGAGTCGGGTAACAGTCAGTGTTCCAAGAGCACTAGGCTCCAAATTTGTCCTGATCCATACCTACATGGCATGGAGTTCAGGACCAAATTTAGCTGTCACAGTGAAGGAAGACATATATTTATCCAGTAAAATTCAGTGTTAACACAGAGATGTTAACCAGAATGACTTAATATTACCATACATTACGTAACTGGTATCGGTTACATCCTCTGAATCTGCTGATGTCCTTTGAGGTACCCTGGATTTATACAGCAAATTTGCCCCAGTGTTTGTGTCAATAATACAGCATTTATTTACATTTGTTATATTTTTCAATAGTGCAGCAAGGAAAACATCAGTAAGTGATATTAATTGTTTGGGCAGCAAACTAAGAAAATGTATATTCCTCAACAAAATTAGAATAAAACATTTGTTGGAACATCTAGAATCACAAACAAATGGTAAACCAAGATATTAGCTGTTGAATGACAGACTCACATTGAACTTTTGAAGTTACAGAGTGGGGTTTTTTTTTGTTTTTGACTGCATCACTGAAAAACCGGAAACATTATGATTAGTGTAAAAGTAATTCCCTGCATTGCAACATGGCTTTTGCTTCTAAAAATAAATCATTAATATATTTTTATTTTTATCCATATGCTGCTTATAATAGTTCATCAATCCTTTGTTCTAATGTACATTAAAAAAAATAACCTTTCACCCGGGAAAAACGAACTGCATGCCTTTTTTTTCTACATAGCCATCTCAGCATCGCTTTTTTTTTTTTGATTGGATGCCTGAAAAAGAAATAATAAATGAGAAATCTAATGTCTCAGCTGCAACCCTTCCAGTTTGCATGTGCATCAACATTAAGCTTTTATTGTTATATAAACAGTATTTCAATATAAAGAGGTTACTCATGTTGGTATTTCTGGGAAGCAAACAGATTTAGTTAAAAAAGTAGTGGAAGTAAATCTTTTGAAGCAAATTTCCAAACCTGTTTTGTGCTTTATTTTGAAATGCCAATGAAATGTGCTGGTTCATGTTGTTAGGCTGAAAGTTTGCTGATAATCAAGAATCATTTATTAATCATAACATATGAAAATATGTTAAGATTTTTCAACTATTTATATAAATTTGCATAATTATTATTTATTCATATAAGTGAATTTGCAACTGATTATATGTAGGAAGCATTGTGAGTATGATCAGTTCACTGTTACCTCTGATCAGTGACCCATTGAGCTCTGCGTGGTGGGGAAAAAAGCACATCCCACTGAAGCCAGTCTTTCCCATTCAGAGGGAAGTTCTAGCTTTATTATTCCGCAGCTGAATCTGCAAATCTCTTCCACAGAAATTTGCTTTGTGATCTAGACAAATGTGTTCCAAAGTCTTTTGGACTTTGAGGTATTTGAGGGATGTCATCCACTTAAAATTAACTATATATTGAATTTTGTCTTTCTTGGGAACTGTGTAGAGGCATATGTAAGCATTTGGGTTATATCTTTATTTTTAATTAGATTTAGAACAAGTAATGATCAAAATTATTAGACTGAAAAGCAATCATATTTACATGATTTTTTTTTTCTAAAAACCCTTCAATGAATGCAAAATTAAAAAAAAAAAATTCCCAAAATCTTTTAAGGGTCATTTTTGATGTTTGCTTCGCATAAAAACTAAGAAATACCCTAAACCTAAATGTAATTGTTGTGGAAATAGTTTTTAATTAACATTTCCTGAAAAATAAGCAGCAATTTTCTACAGACTGTAGTATTTTTTCAAGTATTCCTCATTTACTACAGCCTCTTCCTCCTGGAACTCCATAGGATTTTTTCTCTCTCTAAAACGTATGATATCAGTTGCAACAGTTCTTGTTAAATGTTTTGGTATATTTTTCTATGTAAATTAAGCTTATCCAGAGAGATACTAAACACCCTTTAATTTTTTTATTCTAAACAGAGTAGGTGTTTTGTATCTGTAGACAGTAGGAGATGTAGAAAATGATAACATTGCTGTGTTTCAGGCTGTTCAACTTGCCAAAACTACAGTTTTAATGTTGTTGTTTAGCCGAAGCATCATGCTGATAACATAACAGAAGCAGACCAAAATGCTGATATGGTCCAAAAGATGCAGAAAGCCAATCATTGATATAGCCAGCATTACTGGCAACTGTGAATTTAGGCCACAGAAATGTGATTTTAACTTCATATTGATCTATGCAAAGTTAGTGCCACAGAGAGCTATAGTTTGGTGATCTTGTAGGTAGGATGTGAAAAATATAGAAGGTAGCAAGAACCTCCCACACCAAGGTGTTGTGCATACATTCAGTGGGATGGTAACTGTGGGCAGCAGGATCTGCAGGATGGCAGTTTCAGCCCAAGGTGAGGGCACGAAGGGAAATGGGGATGTACGTCATCCTTCCTCTGTTTCTGCCTTTTCTTTTAGAGTCAAATCTCATTTTGCCTCCTTCAGAAGACACAGAGCAAACATTCAAAGACTTAAAGTGCACCTTATTTTCCTTTCATGAACATCAGATCCTGTACAGACCCTCTCACTCTGCACTTTTCATGCTTTTAATATGATGCTGTTCCATGGCATAAAATTATAAACCTATAGCATTTACAAAGGTCATTTTTTCTCAGACTGATAGTGGCACAGTTGAGAAAAGTCTTCTTAACATCATATCCTCCTTCTGATTTTCAAGTAATAGTCTTATTTTCCCCCTCCCGCATTAGGCCAGTGGTAAATAATCTACAGTTCACTGAAATGACTGATAGTCTTTCAAAGACTAGCTCATATACAGGGAGGTGGAGGCATCCTGATTCACGGTTTGGGTTGGGATTTTTGTATATGTGAATATATACTGTGTATGTGAAGGAGGAAAGTCCATTGGTTTTAAATTCATTTTCAGTCTTACTGAAGGCTGTTTGGCTGACAACAGTGGAGAATTAAATTCTCTGCCAGCCATAGAAATAGTATAATATGAGCAGTGTGGGTTCATTATGCTGCCAAGTGTATAACTTCCACCTTGGTCAGAAGGAAGAAGGCCAAAAATCCAGCAATGACAAAGAAGTCATTGGCCTCCCCACTGCCACCACAGCCCCCATAGCCCTGCAGTATCTGGCAGATACAATAGCTGGGACTGTGCCAGCTGTGAGGATGCAGAAAGCAGCTGGGAAGGACTGATTCATGTCACGGACCATATACCGAACAGCCATCAGAGGGGAGCAAAGATCGGTCACAGTTTGACCTCTATTTGAACCAGCGACTTACAAAGGCAAAAGGCTCTACATGCCATTAGCAGTTCCCAGAGTCATCTGGCCCTCTCATGGAAATTAAATTTTATCTTCAATATGGCATTCCTGAGCCCTAGTCAAGAAGATAGTAGAAATCGAGGCTACATGCAAGCCTGTCTTTAAATTTATCTGTCTCCTGGAATCTGAAGGAAGCCATTTATCATCGGGGTTTAAAGACAGAATTAGAATTTGATTTTTCTCTCCAGCTGCTTTATGTGTTTATGTGTATGAAATATTTTATTGAAAAATAATTTAATACTTTTGTAATAACCATGTTTCTCAAGGAATGTGATGTTGTTATGCTAGAGTCCCTGCTGTGTTCTGTAAACCTTGAATTCATTACTGAGGAAAGGCTATCAATATTTTTTCGTTATTACAGTATCCTTTTGCTCTGAAATTATCACAGAGAAAGAAGCAGGCCAGATGTCATTTATTTTCATTGACATCACACGCATTCAAATCTCTCTGATGAAACTCCCAGAGCGGCCCTTACTCCTTGACTGGTTTTGGATCCTTCTGAACCAAAATGTAGAATTTGCTTCTGCTTCCCAGGAAACATGCAGAGGAAAGAAGCTCTGAAAGCAAATCTTACAGTTTAGCCTGCAAAAAAAACAGCGTTAGCAGTAACTGAGCTCTTTCCTTAAGCTACTGTAGGTGGAAACACACTATAAATCACCAGCTCCTGACTGGTGAGCAACACCTGGGCTAGTGGTGGTTACTAACCTTTCAGTGATGTCTCAAGGCCCTTTCAAATCAATGTGATTAGAATTTGGCAGTGTTCTAAAGTATTTAGCCACTCTGGAGTAAATGGAGTCGTTTAGCTAGGTGTCTGGCAAATGACTTTGCCCAGAGACAACATCCTAAATGAAGCCTTGGAGATGCACTGGTCTGTACAAGTGCTGTAGTCCCCTGGTGCTCCTGGCACTGGCTAGGAGGAAGCTGTGAAATGCTTGGTCTTTCCTGTATGGTCCCACCTCGAGGACTAGTGGAACATGGCATCTGGTTTGGGTTGTCTTGTTTCTTAATTACTTAGGTTCATTGTTAAAGAAACAGCTAGAAAATCGTGACAAGAAAAAAATTAACCTAAATTTTTATATGCTTAATCAGAAAAAAAAGTAAGAAATGCTGAACTATAGAGGAAACTCTTCTACATGTTCAGTTTAGCCAGATATATTATATGTATGTGCTATGTTATGTGAGGAAAGGCTACTGATAACATAATTTATTTTTTATTTTTATTTCTTATACGTGTCTGCTCTACTCATCTGCTCACCTGAGAGATAGGTTACTGTGGGCATTATAAGAACAGGAGACAGTACCAGTCCAGAAACAGAGTTACCTTGTGAAATTTTGAAGTCTTAGTCCTCTACTTTGTGCCGTTTTGTATTTACAAAGTAAAAATTAGACTCCATTCTTCCATAGCAGATGAGAAATTCAGTCTTGGGTTACAGCTGCAAATGTGAAAGTAGGCAATAAGGAAACATTTATTTGCATTATCTAAGAAGAAGAAAATGTATAAGCTAGGGTCAATATTATGTCTGTGAATGCTTTAATTTTAAAGATTTATTTTCTGGATACATTTTTGTTTAATATTGATGCCAGAGATGAAATCACAGGACAGATCTTCAGTTTTTCCCTCTCTGGGACCATATTGTACAGTCAGAGAATCACAGAATCACAGAATGGTAGGGGTTGGAAGGGACCTCTGTGGGTCATCTAGTCCAACCCTCCTGCTGAAGCACAGTCACCTACAGCAGGCTGCACAGGACCTTGTCCAGTCAACAGTACACTGCTTAAGAGTTTTTTCTGGAGCAGAAAATAGGATGGTAGCCACCTCCTGCAGTCAATACTCAAGGGCACTGTGATTGTCAGCCCCTTTATACATAGCAACTTTACAGTAATCATCATTTCAGCAGCAATTGACCTTGCAAATATAAGGTCCTGAGGCAAAGAAATGATTTACAACATGGCTGCTGGAATGGCGTCCAGGGTGGAGAGCTCAGCAGAAGTGTAGCAGCATCTAAGACTGATGACAAAGGGGATATATTTATTTCCCAGACATAAACAAGAAATGGATTATCAGCAAAGTGTGAAGAACACAAAAAGAAGGAACGTATCTCCAAGCTATTCTGGAAGAGGACTCACCCCTTTAGCTCTACTTAATATTGCAAGGAAGAAAATTATTTTGGCTCACAACTCATGAGTGTGCAAGGACAGCAGAAATGAAGCATTTTATTAATATAGGTACTATATTGTTAAAAACACATAAATTGCTAGATAAAATGGGACTCTACATCTAGTCCAGCATCATGTCCTAGCAACAAGTTATACCTGAAGTTTCTGAGAAACTGTGCAAGACAAAGTTAAATTATTTTGTTAATTTGGTAAACTGCCTCTGTGAAGCTTGTGGATTCTGCATAGGTCTGAATCAGGCCAAAACTCCAGTCAGATCACAAGCTGATCTGTGCTGGCTCTTTCTCTTGCTTTTGCCTTACATTACAGTTCCTGAAGAGTCCTGGAAGATGGCTAACATCTGTTGGTCATTTCTGCCACAGATACACAACAGAAATATTGATAACAATCTTCTCCCCCTCAGAAGGTTTTGGCTGCCAGGTGGAACAGTTGTGGCAGTGTGACGTGTGCCCCCTCCCTTCAGCAGGCTTAAACACTGGTATCCCCTCTGCAACAGCATGCCACTACCCAGGGCTTCCCATGGGCTCCCTGAGCATCTTTGCTCTGGGCTGCCAGGCTAGGACACCTCCAAACCAGGCTGTCCTGGGAGCCCGGGTGGCTCTTCGGCAGCTGGCTCAGGTATCTCTGCATCATTTCCAGGGCCAGAGCGCACTGCTAGGTCAAGCATCTGTACCTTCCCCAGATTAATCACCCAGCAGCCAGAGATGTATCAGAGTCTAACCAGGTGATAAAAGGACAAGAACCATCAATTTCTGCTATTTTATGCACCTCAACCTGTAAGGCACTGCCAAAACAGGTAATCCAGTGAGGAGGGGAAGACCTTGCATCCATTCACACTAGTAGATTTCCTGGCAGTAGCTATGGTAGCCCCACTGTCTTCCTCTCCTTATGGGTGACCTCGTCACTCCTCCCAAGACGGAAACTTTCTTCCTGATGCTCTCAGGTACAGGTTGAGATGCCCTGAAAAAAAATTAGGGTTTCTCTCTTTCCTAATCTCTATTTGATTTTAAAAATTCCTAATGTATAAATCCTAGTATCTTAACTGTTGGCTTGTTTAGTGTTTTGGGGCTGTTTTTTTTTTAATGATAGCTCTGATAATAACCATCAATGGGCAATAAACCTTATTGTCTGATTGTGTACTTCATTGAAAAATAATTCTACATTTTTTAATTTTCTGCCCTCTGAATTTAATAGCAAGATCTCTCCTTTTTGTATTCTGTGGGGACACATCTAGCAGCACTTGTGCCACCTTCCTGCTGTCATGCATTATTTTGAAAGCCGTTGTCAACATCTCTTTGTCTTTTTTGCTAAAATAAACTGTCCCAAAATTTTCAATCTCTCTTCATACAAATGTGGTTTCTCAATCCAGTCGTTCCCATCATTAATCTCTCAGCTCCCTCTATTCCCAACTTTTTTAAACAGGACAGCTGGAGAAGAACACCGTGTTCCAGGTGACAGTGCATTTTGTAATGGAATTGTTACATTTTCAGGATGATTTTCCTACTCTCGTTTGTTCTAACATTTCATTTCATTTGTATTTATTCTATGACTGTTGCAACCCTTTCAATGGCAAGGTTTTCAATGAACTCCTAGAGTGGTTACACCTTTAATTTAGACCCTGGGAAGTTGTTTGAATAACTCAGAGTCTTCCACCCAGTGTGCATTACGCTGGTCAACACCAAAGAAGCGACAAGGATCTACCAGCCAATTATTAGAGTTATTGCAAAGAATCATAGATACCTAATAAGGTCGTCGTAAGTGAGATGTTTTAGATTCTGACCACTGAGTAGTAGGGTAGGTGTGAGATGGATAACGGAGTTAAGATATTTGGCAACAAGGGTTTCAAATATGTTCCATTTCAGCTGCACACCTGAATCTCTTAGAGGAAAAGGTCATGTATAGCTTCATAATTCCCTGTGGCTGAACGGCAACACTCACGTCAGTAAGGTCTGTTCTTTGGGGAAGGTGCATAAGAATGTGAAGTCTTGAAGACACACACTGGATCTGAATGGGATTGATGATGTCTTGGAGAAAAGCCATGCTATCCCAAGGATGATCGTCTTTAGCCCTGCTGTAACAGGCATGGCGTTCTGCCATGTGCCTCCCAGGCTCTGTTATACCTCATCAGTGACTAGACGTGAGGTATCTAGTCTCATGAGATATCATAGCCCACTAGACACGAGAAAACTCAAGCAAAATCAGACTTTGATCAATATAGATTACGTACCCCCAAAAAAATCTGCTTTTCCGTCACAGAAGTGTGCTTTCTTCTTAAAAAGAGGTTAATCCAATGGCGCATTACAAGGAGAAAACAAAAAATCTCTCTCGGATCACCTGGAAAATTCACTGTCTTGGATCTCACCTAGCCATAATGCCAGGCTATTAATTTCAAGAAATATCTGACATCTCATTGAAACAAGTTGTTATGCAAGCAATGATAATCCCTTCAAATTTATTGGAGTTTCTTAATTTAGCATCATGGGTGTGCATTGCCACCTCATCATTTCTTCAAAAGCAAAGATTCACAAAAAAATACAGAAAGGAGAACCTTTTTGACTCAGAATACTAATCTAGGTGTCAATCTGTTTGAGCAAAGCACTACATTTTGAAGATTTAGAAAAGTGCTATCTTTTATTATTATTTAAAACAGAGTAGGCCGGATTTATATCTATTGAGGTGCAAATTAAAATAAAAAATTAAAGAATTCTGTACGGTGGAAGGACATAATCATAGATGATCTTTAAGGTCCCTTCCAACCCTTACCGTTCTATGATTCTGTGATTCTAATTCCAACCCCCCTGCCATGAGCAGGGACATCTTCCACTAGACCAGGTTGCTCAGAGCTCCGTCCAGCCTGGCCTTGAACACTTCCAGGGAGGGGGCATCCACAGCTTCTCTGGGCAACCTGTTCCTGTGTTTCACCACCCTCATGGTGAATAATTTCTTCCTAATATCTAATCTAAATCTGCCCTCTTTCAGTTTAAAGCCGTTCCCCCTTGTCCCACACCCTTGTGGAAAGTCCCTCTCCATCCTTTCTGTAGGCCCCCTTCAGGTACTGGATATGTAATATAAGGTTACCCCGCAGCCTTCTCTTCTCCAGGCTGAACAGCCCCAACTCTCTTAGCCTGTTCTCATAGGAGAGGTACTCCAGGTATCCATTTTAAGGATAAAGAAAAAATATTAGAGAATTCTGTTGTGTAGTCTATGGACATTTGTTGCTATACTCATTCGTATTATGCATATCTTCAGTACTGCTCTTCTACTAACTCCATTTTCTTGGCAATGTTCATCTTATAAACCCATTGAAGGGAATTCAGAAGCCTGTGCTCATGCTGTGCGTAAGTATCAGCTACCATAGTGTTTAATTTCAGCTGCATTTTTTATATTTCAGCAATCATAAGGGTCATGATGGTATAGTTTTGATGGGCGTGTGGGCTTCCTCTGCATCAAGCATCTGTATCAATGTAGGAGATTATTACAGCCCCTGGAAATGGAGGCTGAGTGTATGATTTGCATGGTAATCCAAATAGACATTGATGTCAGGCAACCTGGGCGAGTTATCTGCACAAGTAGGAAAGAAGGTAGAGGGAGAGCAAATTCAGCATTGCCACATTCTGTATTCTACCCCAGGAACATGGAGCATGGAGGGCTTTACTTTGCCGTCTTGCCCACCAACGGGCCTGATGTGTCAGAAACAGCAGATTTTAATCAGAAGTACACAAGAGACACATTTCCTCTGATACTTAAAAACTGGCATTCAAGTCAGTCACCGCTTTTAAAGTTGCCAGGCTATTTGTTGTTGCTGTTGTTTTTGTGGGTTTTTTTCTTGTTGCTTTTCTAAGAGAGTTTTAATTTAAAATCTAGCAGCATTTGGCTGACTGGAAGAAATTTCTCCATTCAGCCCTTACGGAATCATAGAATCATAGAATGGTTTGGGTTGGAAGGGACCTTATAGATTGTCTACTTCCAATCCCCTGCCATGGGCAGAGGCACTTTCCTCTAGACCAAGTTGCTCAGAGCCCCATCCAACCTGACCCTGAATATTTCCAGGGATGAAGCATCTGCCACTTCTCTGGGCAGCCCATTCCAGTGTTTCACTATCCTCATCGTAAAAAATATCTTCCTTATATCCAGTCAAAATCACAGAATAACAGAATGTTAGGGGTTGGAAGGGACCTCTGTGGGTCATCTAGTTCCACCCTCCTGTCGAAGCAGGGTCACCTACAGCAGGCTGCACAGGAACTTGTCCAGGCAGGTCTTGAATATCTCCAGAGAAGGAGACTCCACAACCTCCCTGGGCAACCTGTTCCAGGGCTCCGTCACCCTCAGAGGGAAGAAGTTCTTCCTCATGTTCAGATGGAACTTCCTGTGCCTCAGTT
>Ga0065711_1001889_pt1 | contig 46448 bp, 30 predicted proteins | sample Hoacrofraction12_FD_59098 | JGI IMG/M metagenome (GOLD analysis project Ga0065711, IMG submission 59098) | Hoatzin crop microbial communities from Cojedes, Venezuela - Epithelial fraction 12 v2 (version 2) | ecosystem: Host-associated > Birds > Digestive system > Esophagus > Crop | place... | reverse complement strand
AAAAAAAAAACAGCCCATGGTATGTTTTCCAAAGAGTTCGGCCCCTACTCCTCCACCAGCATAAAACACCCCTGCTTTTGAAATGGCTTCTTCCCCACTCTCAGGCATGTTCTTTGAAAAGGAACTAAACAGATATTTTCTGCTTGTTTTGCTAGATACAGGGAATAAATCTAAATACCTTGGGTTTGAGCAACTGAATAAGAAATAAAAACAGTGTGGGATATATGAAGAAACCTATTTTCCTTTAGACTCAGTTGGGATTTTTGTTATATTTTCTGTGCTTCCCTTTACCTAGTGATACAGAAAATAGTATGAGAAGAACACTTTCTGCGTGTGACAAGCAGAATCCTTACTGGCAAAATTTTCTGTTTTGGGGGTTTTTGCTGTCCTGGCAGCAGTTCTGATTGCTCAGTATGACTGTGAGGCCACGCGTCACTACGGCTGATAGAGTCAACTGATGGGGGGGTGTTTTCCTTTCCATGAACAACGCGTTTATCCTGAGCTGTTTGTGCTTATTTTTCTGGGAATTTTCTAATTTTTAAAGCATTTTTAAATGCTTCCTCTGCTTTTAAGTGGCATCCACTTCATGTCTTAGCAGATCCCCACTCTGTTGGACCTATCCTTCCCCCATGAACACTCTGCCCTGTTCCAGCAGGGGTTGGTTGGTATCCTGTCCAGATAGTTGAAATAATTTTGTCAGTGACAACTGTGGGACAGTATCAATCTTCTTATAATTCAACTTCTTTTCAAAGAAATTGCAGCAACTTGCCAAAGAAACCCTGTTAGACACACAGACAAGTTTGAAATCAGCTGTGTTCAATCCAGGGTGAAAAAGGAGCGCTCTGTGCAGCGCTTGTAGGGTCAGATATCAATACAATGCTGACAAAGCCAATACCTGCACGTTCTGGATCCACTTCCTCCTGCTTATGGGAAAGGCTACCACTATCCACAGGGACAGCATTACTGCCCTGCCTAGTGCATGGTCCTGGTCCTATCAAAATGGGAAGCAAAATGGCTTATTACACCCTAATGTTGGAGGGCTTCAGCCCGGGGGGAAGAGCTGCACCGGTACAATGAAAGCCTGAGAAAATGTACTCCCAGAGAAATATACTCTTTCTTTGCATCTTGCTGAGTAAATTTTGTATTAAAGCACTGGGCTCAAGTGGTGGAAAATTGGGTTAAATCCTAGGTCTCTGCTAGTCTACTTTGGTAACTGTAATCAAGTATTTGAAAAGAAATTTATGAAGCAATACAGATCTCCTAATTACTGTCTTCCATCTGAAAATTGAGCTAATTTTTCTTTTCTTCTAGTCATTTTTTTGCCAGTATTTTAGAGCATTTATTTTTTGCCAGTATTTTAGAGATTGACTCTTGCTTTGGTTTTAAACAGCTCCCAGTATTGTTGGAACCAAGGTGACCCTGTGCCCCTTACCCTCACCTCCCCATCCCCAGCTATGCATTGGCATCTTATACCAGCTCTAGTGTCTATGTACATATGAACAGCCAAATCAGGGAGCCAATGTGCCTTAGAAGTAGCAACTTATTGTCTCATGGCATCATTTTTCTGACATAATTTTCTCATATGTTTTCCCTTGTCCCTGATTGCCAACATAAGAAAGAGAATGAGAATAAGAGCAGAAGGGCATGACAACCTCTTTAGAGAACAAATTCCAGAATATCAGTCATAACCTTCACAAGTAGAATAACTTAAATTTCCTTCATGCCAAGGAACATAAATAATTCCTGATGTAGAATATCCATTTGCTTTCCTTAGGTATTTTTATACAGAAACTCCATACATGTGAATTGGTTGCTGTCGTTTTGGTTTTAGGCACCCTTTTTGAGCAATGACAGCAGGTACTTAGTGCTGTGGTTAGTGCAGTGCTTGGGTAATGCAAAGCTGTATGTCTATCTTCTGAAACCCAAATCACTTTTTCAGCATGTGCTTGGAAAAGATAGTAGCATTGTCATACTCCTAAACACAGCAAAATAATGTGCCCCACAGCTCCAAAGTAGGAGCAAAGTGGAAGATTCTACTGGCTGATAAAGATTGTCTGCTGTTTCCTGTTCTAGGAATGAAAAATGAGCAAAAATAAAGGTCATCTGTGTTTATATTAACAATACAACAGTTCCACTATGTTTCGTAACAAAGTTGGGTCATTATTTATCCACTTGTCCTTTATATCATTCCTTTGAACTCTCTGGGTTTGCTTATCATGATATTTCTAAAATCTATAAACAGTCAGGGAGAAGCATTTCTAGTTTTCTAAATAGAGCATTAGGTCATTTTATTATCAGAGAAATATAAAGCTGCCCATCTGTTGTTGTTCCACATGTGAAACAGCAGGCAGCCTGCTCCTAACCGTTAATTATTTCAAGGAAGTCACTACAGCTACTTTGCCATTTGGGCCCAGTTTCTTTTCTGCTCTTCGGGATAGCCTTCCCCACAGCTATCCGTGAAGTACAGGCAGTGTTGTGCTAAGAAAACACACCCATCCACACAATTCCCTAGCCAACAACCCACTCTTCATACAATTTGCTGTAAGTGTTTTAGATTTTGTTAGTGGATCAAAGGTAGAGTTTCATTTTCACTTTAGGGCACTAATTCAGCTATCCGCTTAAAATCAAGTTTGCAACTTCTTTGAAACCTCTGGAAAAGCTGAGATCGTTTGCTTCCTAACCCTGGGGTATCTTCACCTGCTAGACCACTGCGTGGCTTCCAGCAGCAAGGTGTCTGTCTTGTTACTCCCACGTACTGTGTAATAGAGTAGGGCAATAAAGCAGACAAGAAGAATAATAGTTAACTGGATCTTAAAATCCTAGGTCCCTTTGTGGTTCACTGAAAGCATGTTCTTCCATGTCAGAAGATGATGGAAATGTTGACGCAAACAGCTTCAGCCCCAAAGTAAACAGAAAGCCACTGTGGTTAGAAGCTCCTTTAGGCTGATACAGTATTTCTGCAAAGTACTGTGCAGCACTTAGGAAACTTTGCTAGTCCTTGTAAGTGCTACAGTAGTGCAGAAACACAAGACATTATTTCGTATGCAAAAATAAAATCAAGGATTGTCACAGTGGTGTGATGCCCTAATGAGTTTAGTGAACGGAGCAAATTGCATGTGAACTTGGTGCAACCTCTCACCTTTCCACATACCGCTGTTCCCGATTCCTACCACTTCCTCTCTGCAGTACCACCTCCTTCAGGCACATCCTGTGCCCTGAGGAGTCCTCACCTCCACTGCACGAATAAGTACACGAAACTGTACATCAGGATGTGGTATTTGTGTCTCTGTCCAAGCCTCACAGAGATTTAGGTTGAAGCTGTGTGGCAAAATTCAGTGATCAGCTTACTCCTAATGAAAATATAAATGAAGAAATGGCTTGGGGGCACCAGTTTGGTCTCTGTGGGCTCTCTTTTCTTCTTAGGATGTCTCAGAGTACAGTATTCTTTGAAACACACTGAGGATAACCAGGGCCATGGGAGTTTTTTGAAAGACCTGTGGTCTCTTCCCTTGGAAGATTATGTTGGGGTGGGGGCTGCTTGTTTTGCTTTGTCTTGAGGACGGATTGTTTCCACTCTGTTTTCTGGAAGGTTATATTTTCCAGGTTGGCATTATGCAACACTAAGCACACTCCCTCTGGGCATCGCACTTTGCAATGTAGAGAAGGTGCAGGCACTCTTCACGATAAGAGATGTCTCCTTCACAGAGATGGTGTACCAGCAACACCTTCTACACCTGTTCACAAATTCTTCTCCAGCTTCTCACCTTGACCAAGATCACTGTATCCACCTTCCACATGCTCCCTGGCAACACTGTGACCTACTTCTAGGGAAGTGTGACATTCAAGAAGTCCCAAGCCTGTTTTCATAGAATCATAGAATGGTTCGGGTTGGAAGAGACCTTACAGATCATCTAGTTTAAACCCCCCTGTCATGAGCAGGAACAGCTTCCACAAGACCAGGTTGCTGAAAGCTCCATCCAGCCTGGCCTTGAACCCTCCCAGGGAGGGCGCAGCCACAGCTTCTCTGGGCAACCTGTGCCAGTGCCTCACCACCCTTATAGTAAATAATTTCTTTCTTGTATCTAATCTAAATCTACATTCTTTTAGTTTAAAGCCATCACCCCTTGTCCTATTGCTCCATGTCCTTGTGAAAAGTGCCTCTCCAGGCACTTCTTGTAGGTCCCCTTCAGGTGCTGGAAGGCTGATGTAAGGTCTCTCCAAGCCTTCTCTGTAGTTATGTTCTAAGAAATTTGTCAGCAGAAAGTAGTAAGCATTAGAAAGAGAGACTGAAAACATTTGATGGGCCAGCAGCATTCTCCAGACTGGATTGTGAGAAAGTTTGCAACAGACTGCCTGTGTAGATACTTGGCAGTGCTAGGGCAACAGCTGGACTCGATGATCTTGAAAGTCTTTTCGGACCTAAATGATTCTATGAGTCTATGATTCTATGATATTATATGCACTTTACAAAGAAGTGTAGACCCATGTGAACCAGTGGGACTAGGGTAATTTTTCTTTAAAGACCAACTGGATGGGAATATGAGGAATATTCCCAGTTTATCTTGAAAAATACGAGCGCTATACGTGTGATGTATTTGTATCAGGTTATAGCTTTGTGTACTTTCATGTAGCAGGTATAACTTTCTTTCTTATTTTATACATGCACATCACATGCATTAGGAACATGAGAAGGAGCTTAGAAGACTGCACTAATGGGAAACTTCCCAAATCCTCATGTGAGGAAATGAAGAGGACAGAAATGGGAGGATAGGTGGTTTTGGGATCGCTCCACGGTGTGAGGAGTCTCTCCTGGGAAATGGATGTACCATTTTCCCCTTTCTGCGAATGGAAGACTGTGCTCATGGCTTGAGGAAAGGCAGTGAGAAAATGTAAACTACAGCAAGAGTCAGCCCTATCCAAGTACCAGCTTGTCTTCCTCCAACAGATCAGTCTGGGATAGCTCCCTGCTCATACTGCTCATACTTATCTAGCATGGGGGAAATCGAGGATAGATGCTGGTTTGCTCCATATGGATCCCCCCATGACCCTACTGAGGTACATGCTTTCATGACCCTATCCTAGTCACTGAGAATTTTATCACCAGGGACCTTATCAAAAGGACATTTGTACTGAGAAAACTACTGTCTTCCTTCAGGTCTGTCTTACTGCAGGTAACCATTGTGTCTCTGTGAGTTGAGATAGTTTTCAATGTGAAGACTACCTGGGGATTTTTATGCCCTGGAGAAAGGGTAACTTGTCTCTTTTTTCTTTATTAAATTCCCAATGAACTATAAATGTCTGCATGAGCTTGGTTTAATTTTAATGTATAAAAAAAACCCACAATAATGAGCAAATTAATTGCAAGTGTATGTCAAATACATTTTTTGGTTTTTGTTTTCACATTTTTCTAGTGTGTACTTTTGTGTGTATGTCCATGTGATTATGGCTTCAAATGGATCAGGGTGTAGGTGAGAGGATTTCTAAACATATTGGTACCATTAAACACATTCCATCCTTGAGTATAATTCCCCATAAGCAATGGCCACATATTCAATACAGCAGCAGGGATGACCACAAAATATATGTTATACTCAGATCAGTACTTTACCTGAAACTGGATACTGCTGCAAACACAGTTAATCTCTCTTGCTTGTTATTCTCTCCCTTTCTCAGATTTGTGTATCTTTCACCCAAACAGCCTGTTACACGCTGAAGTCCTTTGGCCGAATCTTGATTCTACCTTATTTACATGTCAGGAGCGTAGGTTGTGCTTGTTCCCTTACTGGCTGTATATTATATAATTTAATAATGACAGTTTATCCCCGAGAACTTTTTTGTGTCTCTTAAAGATGATATTTTCTCTTGCCGGTGAGGCTGGCAACTGTTGTTCTACGAATCGCCAGATGTAGCTGTGTTCATTTCACAAAGACCAGATTGTGTCTTGTATGCCTCCCCCAAGGAGATGGAGTCTGGGCAAAGGTACTCACTAATACTACTGTCGTTCTCCACCAGAAGATGCCTGCATGTAACCCTACTATTTTTACCTAGATCCATGTTACAGAGCTTTGTATCAGTACCGACACTATTTCCAAAGATGGGAGCACTACTAAAAGTGAGGCAAAGGTTTTCCAGCACTTTTACATTTCTGCCTGCAAATCTTCTAAGGGGACTTTATGAAACACATAGTAAGTATATAATTAAAAAAATAGAAAAATAATAGAGCAGCAATAAAGTAAATTAGAACAAGGGTGAGGTAGGCTTTAGGAGGTAAGAAAAGAGACTATAAAAGAGGGGGGAAAGAGTGAAAGTCACCTGTTTTCTATCAGAAATCTAGCTTGGAACTTGAAATACATTCCCACAAGGATAAAAAGATGTGCATGACACGTGAGGAAATGAACTCTCCAGGATGTGCCTTGTGAGTGCTCTAGGACAGAGGCATTTTGGAAAGAGGTGATAATGGCCTTAAAGGGCAGTGATGAGATTAGGGAACTCCTGTGTGTGGGTTCTGGAAAAAAAAGATATATTCAAAAAAACCCCAAAAACAAAAGCTCCTGGAAAATAGGAGCAGCTGGCTAATTGTAGACACTTCCTTTTTTTTAAAAAAAAAACAAGACTTTTTGTAATCTGGCTTCTGTTCAAGGCATAAGGAAAAATGTCTTGATTTCTGTCTCTGTTACGTGCACTCTTTGCAGTCACAGCCTGCAAACCTAAAATAAAGGAAATCACCAAAGGCTAAACCCAAAATATTCCACTCCTTTGCTTGTCAGTCATTAGGCAGTGGACTGTTTTCATGGATGGGTCCATGATGCTATTTCCGTTTTTACTCATCCATCAAACAGGAACTTAGGAAATACTTGTGTATCTAATGAACAGATACAGCGGTGAGTAAACTTAAGTTGTAAACTCTGGTCATAGTAATCTAAATCACATAAACAATGAGGAAATTGCAAAAAGATAGCTGTAGAGTCCATTACCAACTCCAGTGGACTGTGGTAGACAATCTCTTTTGCCTGCTGACATCTATGCATTGCTTGGTGTCATCTTAGCTGAGAGTATAATATTTGTCCTACTGGAATCATGGCCAGATCTCTGTCAGACTTTGTACCTAATCAGTTTCCCTCTGAAATCCATGCTTCTTACATTATTTACACTCATCTTCTTGTTGTATGAGCTCTGAGAAAAGGGTGTTGAATGGTAGATTTTCAGGGATACTTGTTTACCCAAATCAACAGCAGGAATATCTGCTTTGTTTCATGTTCTGTTGCAAGGACTCAAGGAAAAGCCTTGAAGGCTGTGACCCTGCAGTGAAATATCTCTAGACTGTTGATCACTAGGGTCTGCAGCAAGGCCCATCTCTTTGCCAAGGCTGCTGAAAAACTAGACAAAGATAGGGAGTTGAAATTGAAACAAGAAACTTGTGTGCTTCTGCTCTGCAATTGGAGTTTTTTTGGAGTGCTCGGTGGTTTCCTATTATCTTTGTTGCAGGTGCCCTGCTGTTGATAACTGTGCCAGTTTTGTCTAAAGCATTGATCTGGTTATCTCTCATACTTGCCATTTGGTGAACCTTAATGATATGCTAAGCTGACTCTTGTTTTATACTCCATTTGTATTTGCTACTTAGTGCTGGAAAGCTTGATTTTGAAAGTTAAGAGACCCAAAATCCTATTCAAGGAGGCAAGAGGAATCTTGCGCAGACTGTTTACTTAGGTTGGTGTAGCATCTTTCCATAATGTTACAGCCCATTATGTCCTTTGGAGTGCATCGTAACATGACCTGTTCTGGTGCATAATAGACTTCAACTTAGTCCCAGAACCACACAGTAAACAGCAACAGGGAGGAGGCTCTAGGAGGTACGACAGTGCTGTTGTTGAAAGCTGCCGCCCAGCATCTCACCTGCTTTATCTGTCCAGAAGGAGCTATCACTCACAAAGCATTTGGCTCTTCCACTAACTATATATTTTCTGGGCTTTGGCAGCTCTTGAGAGGCTTGATAAAAGTACTGCAAATCTCTGAAAAATCCAGGAGATATCTAAAACTCTGAGTCTGGAGTTGATTTTTTGAATCACATTTGAAAACTGCAGTTAAGTCAGTAGAAGATCTGATTTGGTGTGCAAGCCATATCGTTTTCTCCCTTTTCCCTGGTTTAAGCCAACAATTAATCATGGCACAGAGGTAAATGAGTGGAGGATTTCAGTGTAAACTGTGCTGGTGGATTGGTAAACATTTCTCGTATTGTTGCAAATAATCAACACAAGTGTAAGGAATGGAAGTTTAGCTTTAGGCCTGTATGTTTACTGCTATGACTTTAAACTGTTTATAAGAAGAAGAATACTTTAAATGTTCCTGAGGAGATGGGCAAAACCACATGGCTACTAAGGGTTTAACTGAGATAAAGTGTTTGCCTTAAAATTCAGAGAAACGTGGTCAATTTGCAGCCGTGGTTTGTCATTTAAAACATTGCTGTTGATATTGTGCTGTGACGCCAGCCTAAAACATTTATGGCAGACCCAGAAATGAGGTGTGTTAGAAACTAGGAGGCAACATCTGGACTCTGCCTTATGACTGTGTCCTCAAGCAGACCTAATTCAGAGTTGTCCACAAATAACAACGCAAAACTCCCCTGTTCCTACTGTTTTTATTGTGGTTGTTAAGATGTAGACTTAAACTGCTTTCAGTAAAGCCCTAGGTCCAGGAAGCGTGGAGGCAGGTGAAGGTGTCAGGTTTTCTAGTGACCAGTAAAAAATTGAGTGGGGCTTTCCACTAGCTAAGCCAGTGGCTAAAAGCTTGGGAGAGCTGGATGCTGTTTTCCTGGGAGCTGTGAACCGGACATCCCACCTCACACATCTCTGCCAGGAGACCTGGTCTGGCAGCTGTCCTTCATGCTGGGGAGCTTGGAGTTTGTGGCTCAAATTATTCCTTTGTCAGACAGGGGACAAACCATCCTTTCCCACCATCAAGAAGTGCTCCAAAAGACTAGCAAAGTGTTCTGGTTTAAAGGTGTTTTCAGTCGTATTAAAGCTGTTTAACTCTGCAGACAAAACTAGAAATGAAGTGGAAGAGAGCACAGCACTCTAACCAGACCATACAATGCTGGCATGGGACAGTGAGGCCCTCGGTTCCAGCCGCTGTTCCAAGGCCTTTATAAACATCCTGTGAGCTTTGGCCCCCTGACTCAGGATTTGTAAACACATGGCATTGGCAAGTAAGAAACCAAGCTAATCCTGCCAGTACAGGTGGGGAAGGATGTCAGAAGGAGAAGGTCCCTCACCTTGGTGAAAGGGTTCTCTGCAGCTCTGGCTGAACGGCACTAAGCAGCGGTTCACAGTAGCCCAGTATTACCTGAGAAGGAGTTTTGATCTGGGGACCATCCAGAGGAAAAGGACAAATACGTAGCTTGCCATAGGTGTGACCATGACAGCCTGAAGTTAAAAACTACAAGAAGGTTTTTGATACTTTGTGAAGGTGGTTGCTTTGAGAGTGGATTTCAAGTTCACATCAGAACCCATTAGCAACAGAAACACAAGAAAAAACAATGTTGCTGCTCTCACCTGAGAGCTCTGTTTCCCTTATCAACAACCTTAGCTGATTGTTTGTTTGTTAGAGTGATTCCAAGAAGATTGCCTGACCATGGTGGACTCTGCAGAGCACTGAGCCTTGAGGAAGTCATAATTTAAATAGGAAAGACCAAATATGAAAGAGAGGACAAGCATCCTTATCCCATGTCATGGCTGTTGCCCTTTAACCCTGTCTTCTCTAAGCACTCAGATCTGATGACATTGAACTAAGCTGTCTTTTTCTGCATGTGCCACTCACAAGAGGTCGTGTCATTTTGTGTGACTTTTCATTTGCAGGTGGGTGTAGCGTCTTTCATGCTGCCCTGAAGTCAGCCCTTGTTTTGTTTTGCTCTTACTCTATTTGTGACCTGCGTCAGCTAAGGTCTTTCTGGGTTGCACTACTGAAGAGTTTGCAGCCTTCACTGGGTTCATCCTCCCTTTGTGCCTTATATGCATTTTGGGGAGCTATCTCCCAAACTTTTGACCATCGCCGAAACCATGGAACTTCCTCAGTACTGCAAGCGCTTTGATACTGAAGTAATATTATGAAATCCTGCTCCATTTCATGGACCAGCTCCTGTGGAAAGTGGAACGAGGTAAATGTTGTTGCTGAGCTGAAGGGGAAGATGCCTTCAGTGCAAAGGATTTGAGGTAGATACAACTTCAGCCAAGTTCCTGAAGGAATTGATGTCAAATTTAGAAGGCTTGTCAAATAAGGGTCTGCTGGATAACCCAGGGCTTGCTACATGGAGAGTATCTTGAAGCAAAAATATGGTTTAGTCCTATCATATGCAAGGAGTACTCTTTGGTGCTTTTCTAGTTTTTGTAAATGACTTCAGTTTAGAAGTAACCCTCCAAAAGCACGCTACCTGGGCTGACATTCAGCTTGAGCAGTTATATTTTATTTTTCAAGTCTCTGTCTTCAGCCCAGCTAAGGGGCTGTCCCACATAGAGTGTTTTCAAGCTTCTCTAAATGAGGGGTGGGTATTTAGGTTACCATGCTTGGTTTAGCTGACGAGTTGATGAGGAAGAACTAAGGAAGAACTATCAGTGCCACCAGTTGTAAACATACAACTAACACCTACCTATAATACTGACAGCTCATGCTGGCCTGTAGACACCGCTTAGATCATAGCCAGGCCCATAGCAATATGCTTGCAAGGAAAAGACAATTATTTGCAGACTGATAGGCTGTTAGCAGGATTCAATCAGTTAGCAGGATTACAATACTCCTCTTTATACAGCAAATGGACAAGTTAATTATCTCTGGTATACAGGACAGCTGCATGTGTCTAATGACCTTTGCTTCTTCGTGGAGGGAGAGATAGTTTATTATTTACTAACTCCAGATCTGAAACTGCTAAGAAATTTGGGGTTTATTTTTCTCTGTGGAAATCGCCTTGAATGATTAATCCTGCTATTGTTTCCCTTGCCTTCTCTCAAATAACAGAATAGGAAGAAGAATCTATTTGACCAGGCACTTATATAGTCAGTTGTGTGGATGAAAAAAAATTTTAGTTTATGCATTCATACATCTTGCACAGATATGTATCAATTTATGCGTGTATTTATATGTGTATATAAATATGTGTGTGTATGTGCACATATACATACACAAAGACTTACACATGCATATATATAAGTGCATGTATCTTATACAAACACACACAAGTACATCTGCACCACCACCCTGATCTCCACAGTAGCCATCCTCTGGGAGAAATTGCATGATGGATTTCTTTACTGACATTCATCTGTCAGCAATGCTCTTTTTATCATACAGTGGTAGATTAGTGGAAGGATGGATAAGCAGACTTCTTATTTTGTGAATGAGCCATTGTAGCGATCTCATGCTCTTCATGAGGAGATTTCGCTCCTGGAGAGGAGCTCTTTCCATCATCTTGCCAATACTGCCTGCGAAAAAAAAGCTGCATCAGCAGCATTTCACTGAAGTTGCAGGTGAGTCTGTGCCAAGGGTGGGGAAGAGGAAAGTGGGTTCTGAGTGTGTTTCAGGCTGTAGGTCACAGCAACCAAGCAGAACATTTGGATTATTTCTAAAAGAATAATCATGCAAAATATTTTTGAAAAGAGTCAAACACTGAGGCACAAGCCTATGGAGAATGTATGCGGTTGGTCAGTTTGAACTTCTGGTGGATCTCTGTAATGTAATCACTCTGCTATCTTGCCTCAATAAGTAAGGATGACTCAACACAGCTTTTCTTGAAGCGTACATTGCATGTGGAAATCCTCATAATGTAGTCTTCATTTCCTTAGCATTTAGCATGCATCATGGACAAGCACTAAAACCTAGCAGGCCACGTTTCAAAATCTGAGCTCATGCTCGGACACCTGGTTCCTCATTCAGAGAGACGTTTGACACTTTCCAGCTCTTCTTAATTTCCAAGGAACTGATGCAAGTGCTTGGAGTTAAGCATGCATGTCTGTAAGTGCTTTGCTGAATACACCAAAAAACAGTTTATACTCTTATCACATCCTCTCACCTCAGTTCCTGTTCACGCTAATCATATTTCTGAAGTTCATCAGAAATATAAAACTAGTCATGGGTCAACTAGCCATGAATAATCAAATACATTAAAACATAAAGTGCAGTTGTGGAAATCATGTTGGGCCAGCAGACATTCTATTCAGAGTGGTTAAAACTCATGGAGTAAGTTACTTGTAAATTATTCACTAATTTGTAATAAACAAGTATTTTTCACCAGAAATCTTGAACTGTTCTGCTAAATAAACCAGAGATATAAACTGAGAATGGGAAGGAATCTGGTGAATGGTTTTTGTTAAGGTACTGTTTTCTATGTCCTCCAGAATTGTGACTGAACATTTTTAAAAGGTTTTTATTAGATGCTAAAAACCAACCAAAAAGGCCTGGACTGACTCTGGAGACCAAATCTCTGATCTGGATGTAACAATAGTCTTGTTTGGCTGCTTGTACAAAAGAGGGAGCAAACTACATGTAAATGAATTATTGAACAGAAAGGGATTTGGGCAAATAGAAAATGAGCAGTATTTGTACAGCTGGGTCTTGAGAGAGAAGAAAAATTAAATGAGTGGGTGATCTGTCTTGGTGGGATAAATCTTGTCAAAATCAGTCCCTTCCTTTGTCTTCTTTCTGCACTGTTTCTCTTAAACACCTATGCAACCTAAAAGGAAGAATAGCGAAACACAAGAAAAACCTGGGAAGTGAATGGAACAAAAAGAAAAAAATGCAATCCTATCTTTCCGAGCATGAGGATGAATCTAAATGCTAAGTTTTTAGACATATGAAATATCTGTAGATTATAAAGATCTGGGAATTGTTATCTGCGCACTATGAAGATTTAGGAACAGAACCTAGGTATAGGGCAAATCCTTGGGACAGATATTATTGGAGAAATCTGTTTCTCAGTGTCAAGTGCTTTGGGTTATCCATGTGTAAGCATATACAAAAAGTATTTTTTCAATTTAAGAACAGAATTAAACAAGGTCGTACACTGCAGGAGACTTTAGGCTTAGATCCTCAGAGGCATTTGTTGTGGTGGATTAAGTGCTTGAATAGCAGATCTGGACTTTACCCTCTGGATCAGAAACACCCTTAATCCTTTGTTTGGCTTAGGCACCCTCTTTGAGCCAGCTGTGCAGGTGAAGGTGTCAGCATCACCCCAATGGAAGATGCCACCTGTGCAATTCTGCTGGCAGAGTGTTTCTCCAATACGCACTAGACAGAAACAGCTGGCATAACATAAACATAAGCTACATAGTTTACCTGTGTAAACCAGCCTAGCTGATTTTTCCTGAGGTGGTGATGAGCACTTTGGGGATGATAACATCATCATCTGGTTTAGCTCGGTGCAGTATCAGAATCTGTCTGTAGCTGCAAGGAACAACACCAGCACCACCACACTTACTGTAATGACTCGCCTCCACCTGGCCTTAGAGCTCCAAATTGGAAAAACCTGCAAGAAAACAGGCACTCTAAAAATGTTGAGGGAGAACCAAAAAAGAATGTGATCTATAATATGACAGCTAAGAATGGATAAAGAAAATTAAAACTGTCTTGAGACAGGGGAGAGCCTTTCTTTATTTCAGCTTCGTTTATTCTGACTTTATGTCTTTCTTTACGTTCAGAAACCACAGCAGAGCTTTTTCTTGTTTGGGACTGTGGTATACTTTTCTTCTCTCAGGGCAGCTGAGTTTCCTAGGACCTTTGTAGAAGGAGCTTTCCCCATTCCTGACACAGGCATGCTCTGTCCCTTGTAATACAGATTGCTGTTCACACCATAAAAAGTTTTTCCCAAGAGATTTGACAGATTGTCTACAAGACACTGAAAGAGCATGGTTGGACTTCACAGTCTGTCAGGCCAGCATATTCAATGTGCAGAACACTGAAACCTGTAGATGATATGGGAATGTGTCTGCAGGATGGCTAGCTAGAGGAACAGAGCTAGAGTGCATCAGGATCCATTCTCAAACAGCCTGCCCAAAGCTGTACCTGCAGTTTTAGGCCAGTGCATGGACTGAGGTTGTGGTGATTTTGATTTTCATACACACCCATCTTGAACATTTGTGTTTGAGTTCTTGGTGATTTTTAATGATTAGTTAAAGTTAAAAAAGAAGTGTGCCTTTTTTGGTGCAATTCTCAGAGTTCAGGGCTGGGAAATTCAAAACTGCCAAAATAAAATAAATGCAGAGATTTCACTGGCATCAGGCAAAATACTAGTTTCAGTGAGAGTCAGACAGCATGACCTATTCTGTAATTTCCAGTAACATAACATGAATGCAAAATACAGTCAGAAAACAAAAAAATGGAAGATCCAGAAACAATTTGGCTACCAGAGATCATCCACCCCCTAAAATTTACTAAATTGTAGCTTCAAGCTACTGTTTATCTTTTCTTTCTATAGCCTTGTTTCCAGGTGTTCATATATAGCCACCTCTGTGGACTTGGGGCTGCTCAGAGATCTCCTCCTGTAGATCATAAAGCCATGGAAAACAATCTCTCTCCATTGTCAACAAGACAAATGTTTTCTGCATTCATGATTTAAAAGAAACGGATGTTTCCCCAACAGCTAGCTTTCCGTTGTCAGTTCTGTTACTCCAAGTCCTTGTGTATTCCAGCCTTGATGGCAAAGGCAGTTTCCATCTGGATTGAGAGACTGTTTAATTCCCAGGCAGACCCATGCACTGCTGAATTAGCCACCCTTGCCAGCCTTCTCCTCCTTGTGCACACACAGTCCCCGGCAATCTGCCCACAGTGCTTTTGCAGAGCAACACTCCCAAGATGCCTGGCCCACTGGGCTGCTGCTGTCCCACAGACTGAGGACTGCTGGGCTGGGTTGTGAACTCGTTGTTCATGTCCTGTGGGAAGCTAAGAGTTTGATACATTGCTATCTATTCAGCTTCAGTACACGACTCTCTGTAGACACTGACTCATCCGTGGCCTGCTCTGACTTCTGCCCAAATTCTATTTGGTGTCCTTTTATTTAAGAAAATAACTTCTCTAACCTTGAAGACTGATTTGATTTCTTGAAAACTTTATATTGATTTTTTTTTTCTGCCCTCTTGTTAATATTTGCTGCTGTAATGGACCTGCAATGTAAAAGTGGAGGATTAGAGCAGGTACTGAGCTACAATGTAGTGGAGTACAACTGGCTCCGTAGCACCCTTCAGCCTTTCTGATATTCACAAATTTACCTGAGTAGCACCTCTTTAAAGAGCTCATTGGCTTTTCTTTTACCCAATCACTCTGTAGGGCTCTAGGCCTTCAGATAGTGTGGCATAGAAGAATCATGCACAAAACCTGGAGCTGAATGATGAATAGGGCTGATTCTGACTTGCACTCAGAGCTGCAAGTCACAAGCTCTGATATCTTTATCTGGAGCAGATCAAACTGTTACTGGTCGCAGCTGTCCACCCTGCTTCTCTGCCAGAAGGTGTTATTCCCGTGGTGGGATAGAGAGAAGCACACATACCTACACAACAGCCCGGTGTATTACCTCAGAGTATTAATCAGGAGTGGGTGGAAAGGCAGGGTGTGGTGACACCTTAACATTTGGCAGATGAAACCAACAGGGCTCATAATTCAAAACCCTCATATCCCAACCATGCCACACAGGTAGTGTGCAAAGGCCTTCAAGGCTTTATATAATCACAGGAGCAGGCCTACTGTGTCTCAGCGCCAAGCAGGCTCCAGATCCTTTTAGAAATATGCTCAGCTTTATAAATTCACAAAGAAATCCAATTACACGGTGACTGAAGCTGCTCCAGTTGTGCAGGGAATTCATACCCACCTCACATGAGGCTGTTGAAAGAATCTGGAGGAAAACCGAGAACTGTTTTGAGTATTTCTCAGTTACAAGACAAAATTGAATTAGACATACTTTCTTTAAAAGTTGTCACATCTCCAGTATATCTCCTCCCTTTGGTTTTTTGAACAAAAAATCAGTTCTCCAGAGATTTCCTGTTCTTTCAAGGTGCATTTGAAAAGGCTGCACTGTTTTTCCCCAGAGTCTCTTGAAGCTTTTGTAAGTATCTACCAGGTTGTTGTCAGAAGGAAACGCACATGGTCCTCTTCCTACAAAAGCAGTTGACTACTTGAAGTAGATAATCAATTGGACAGCTGACCTAGCAGTCAATTGACCACTCCAGTATCCAGTCTGACTGATGACTTTCCTTCTTTCCCAGTGAAGTGAAGCATACAGCTTTCTCTTTTGTTGTTGTGGAAACACTTAGATTTGATGTAGCCTTTTAGTCAGGTGATTTCACCTTTGAGGCAGGAAAAAATGCAGTCCTTTTGCACTCCATGGGTGCAGATCAAAGCAAACAGCAGATGAAGATTTCATATGGTGGGAAACTGAATAAAGGCTGGAGGATAAATGATCATGAATCGGGTTGAGCTCTCATTTTGGCAGGTAGGCAGACCATCCACAGCCCTTTGTGTTCCTGCAACTTCCCTCTCACATGATGTTTGAGAGGACATAAGACTCACCAATTTTCTGTGGAGCTTGGGAAATCAGTTACCGGCATTTCCAAGAAGTGGAAAGGTCTTCCTGTGTGCTTGGAGCACTATATTCATGAGCGACCATATTCATGACCTTGTGCTCGCAAGTTTCCCTGGATACATTTTGGTTGGTTTTTGGGGAGCTGATGCCAAGACTGGATGTCCATATAGACATCAGATTGGAAATGGAGGCCCAAGGGGCAGCCAGAGACTGACCTTCAAAGCTCAGGGGATCCTCTGTGCCTGAGCAATGTCAGTGGCTGAGTACACTGGTAACATGGCATTTGGCACCTGCAGAAGAGCAAGGCACATCTTCAGCAAGCTGCTGAATGGTGGAAAGACACACAGCCACCTTTTAAGAACAGTGTGTTCTCCTTTATATGACAATCGCTTTAAAAACTGTAGCTGAAGAAGTCACTGGGTCCCTTGGATGTTTTTAAAGTGTATATCCAGAAGAAAACCAGCTTTTTGTGTAGTTAATGCTGAGCTGGAGTAGAAGTCTATAATGAGTATTATATTTCTTCACTACGCAGAACATGCAGGTCTTTGTTTCTGTAAGTTCTCTTCACATTGTTGCAAGAGTGCTAAGTGGGTGTAAATATAATTTGCAGCCAATATAAAGCTATAATATGCTGCCAGAGTGATGTGAAAGGGTCTCTTAGCAAAATAAATGGCTGTCTTGAGAATTCATTACTGTCCGTACAGTAGCTGTAGAGCCAAAGGATTATGCAGTACCCTGAGCTACATTTCTTTTTGGCTGAAGGTGATTCAACATTCAGAAATCATCTCAGTAGAAACCCAGATGCAATGGTCTGAGTCCCACCACAGACTTTATTTCTACCCTATGCACTTCCAAGCAGGTTTGCCCACTGAATGGCTCAAACACATTCCTAGCACCATCACTTCTTAGTTGAGATTCATACAGCAAGAAGCTTCCATTCCATTGTGATGGCAAAAAAAAGGAGTGAGAACTATATCCACTGAGGTGCAGTTTTGCTGGGGAGAAGAACATGCAAGAGAAGTTGTGTTCAAACTGAGGGTACCCTTCTAGAAACTATTTCAAAATGCAGCCTTCTGCCTCTTTTTCTCTACTTTCACTTTGCTATGCCCTGTGGTGGTATCAGGCCCACAAGACCCTGACAGTACTACATTTTACATGCAGTGCTCCTTAATTATTTGGTCTAATCTTCAACTCAGGAGACATGGCGTGGTGGAAGAGGCCTTTACCTGTCTTAGAGACACCTAGGGAGGACAACTTGTAAAGAGCTTTGAGATCCAGCACAGAAAAATGAAAACAGTGCTACTTGCAGAGTTTTTTGCTCATAACCACTTGTACATGTTTAGATGTTGGACTGCTTCATCCTTATTCCCCGTCGTGCTTGATGACAATCCTCCCATGAAGGCAGATCAGTGGGAGCTTTACCTGATATTCCCAGTGGGAGTAGTGGGCAGGCTCTGGAGAAGAGCTGGGAAGGGGAAGCCCTTTGAATCTTTAGGATACCACACCACCTATCTCTGCTGCAGCACGCAGCCCTCCCTGCTGCACAGTAGCCATTTTCCTATTGATCCCTGTGGAATGAGGACATTGCCCTTCTCAAGCAAAACAGAGTTGGAGCCTCTGATGACAGGAAGCAGTATTTTTTTTCGGATATGCTATTTTTCCCCTTCTCATTTTAAGAGAGTAGGAGGAAGTGATTGAAAGTGAAGCCTGGGAACAGCTGGCTTCTCTTCTGGGTCACAGAATTATCCAAACTGTTTGCAAACTCAGGTCTGTAAAGCTAACAAACTGGAATTCACAAAATCCACCGTATACTTTAGGTTTCGCTTGACGCCCACATGCTGAAACTACCTCACATGCGTCTGCTAATACAGAGAAATCCTTGCTGGAGTGAAGTATTACCGCTGCGCTGCTTGTCTGAACATGCTGATTTTCAGTGTTGGGAGAGTTTCCACAGCTTTGGGCAGTGTCAGCACAATGACATCTGTGGCTCCTTCTCCCACTTGCTTGAGCATGAGTGAAGTCACCTGCAAGTTTCGTCCACATGTTTCGGTAGCAAAGGTACTATCTTTTTAAGAGCCAGACTTAGCAGAGTGAGGTGTGTGGAAGAGAAAGCAGACAGTATGGCTACACTTTCCAGAACCTCCAGCACCACTGCTTGCGGTCAACATAACCTTTGCCTTAGAGGAAAGGAAGCCCAAAAGTAGCAAAAGTAAGCTTCACAATAGAGAAAATCAGTGGGGTGCATATGTGATTGTCTCACTCCTCCAGCTGTTCTTTTTCCCTGTGCAAGGCAGCGCACAATGCCTGTCAAACACATAGAAGAGTTATAAGGGGTGTTGAAGGCTTCCACCATAATGCCAGGTAAGTTAGGCTTGCTAACTGCTTTCAAATATCTCAACTTTTCCAATCAAGCTTCCTCAATATGGTTATTTTATCTGTATTACTTATGCATCTGTAGAATGACAGTTCTCAAAGCCTATCGACACCTGTGCTGTTATGCTCTAGACTTTTGAAAGCTTATAGAAGAATGTTGCAAAAACGCATCACTCCGCTTCCTTGACTTTAAGATGTACTACTGATCCTAATGTTGCAGCCTGTGAGGAACAAAACTCCAGCACCTGAACCTGCAGCCTGGAAGACAAGACAGAACAGATGGATTTCAACAGTCACATGGGCAGAAACAAAGGTTAATACAAATAAAATGAGCTTTAGGATGGCCTGGTCCCTGTGCATTTCTTGCTTAGTCTCTGTGACACCTTTGCTAACACTTTTTGTGAAAGAACGCACCAACACGGAAAAGCTGTTCCTGGTGTACTTTCAGCAGTCAAGGAGCTTCTCAAGTCTGTTGTTCCCACGTTTCATTTGTTAAGCTGTCAACCTACATTCAGCAACTACTGCCATCTTAAAAAGGAATCCTCACAGGGAGGAGGAAAAGTGGCTTTCCGGACTGTATGGTTATCACTTCCAAGCACAAGCAGATCAGTTAGGACAACAGAATTAGAAGAGCTCCTCACTTCTTTCTGGTGGAACTGATGTTAGGATGTGGTCTCAGAAGAGCTACCAGTTGTCTCATACTAACATAAATGTAACTAGAAGAAACCGATACTTCTCCTTTTGATTTTTGCTTTTCAACATCACCTCTACGTCAGCCAAGATTTGTTTATATATCAATTGCTTTTCATGCACTTGGCAGGTTTTTTGTTGGGGTTCTGTTTGTGTATCTGAATATATTCACTTAGCTCAACAGCACCATTTGCACTTATGTTCCGCCAACAGATCAAGACCTAAACACAGAAACTTTTCTGTGAGATTGACTTCGGGCAGAGACAATCAGGTAGTAACTTGGGTCCACTGACAGCTAGTGGTACAAGACAGCCCCACTGAGGCCACCTATTTTTACTTTGCTTTCTTTAGGGTAAAGGGAGACACATCTGTCTGAGCAGTACATACTACCCGAAAAGGTGATGCCCATCTCTTGCCTGCAGAGACCCGCACAAAGCCACGCAGGCCTTGCAGGTGTCACTGGAAGCTGAGAAGGGGTGTAACGGACATGGGACACTGCTCCATCCTTTCTCCATCTCCCCTCCTAGCATGAGATCTCTGCATTCTTGCAGAAAGGAGTAGCAGGAAGCTTCTGAGCTACCCTGGTCTTCCTCCACCTCACCCTGTCCCCAGTCTGCTCGCACACTAGCAGCCCAGGAGGGACCATGCTACCCTGCTGTGAGGGCAGATAGAAGGTCCTACAAAACCATTTGGTCAGATGATAAGGTGCATGGTGCTGAGGAGGCAAGAGAAAGGGGCTTCCATGGCATTATATAGAATTACCTGAAACCTCCCCACCATCTTCAAGCCCCTCTCTTTCTCTAAAGCCCTATTTCTTCCTGCTGGAACACCTCTCTACTCCCAGCCTCTCAACATCTCACTGGCCTGTTTGGGCTCCCCACACACCTTACTGACACATTTCTAAACACAGGTTAGAAACAACTCCTCTTGGTCTAACTTCACTCCCTTCATTACTCAGCTAGCTGTATAATTGTAGTGGTTTTAAAAACCATGCACACTGTCGATGAGATTTTTGCTTCTCACTCTTGGACGCACGCTTGAATTTGCCCACCTCTTGTAAATAGCATGTGACTCTTGCAGCTGTAAATGTTTGTGCAATTTTTTCTCTTCAAACTCATGCTGTAATTAAACAAAGGGGGATTTTTTTTTTAACTAAGTAATACTAAAACTTCATGTAGTGCTATTTAGCAAAACTTACTTAGGAAAATAATCCCTCCTTATCCTGCAACAAAATCAATGTGTATTTTAATTCAAATAAAAAAGGAATGGCATGATGCAAGCAAAACTAATTTAATCCTGAATTGAGACAAAAAGTGAAATTCCTAAATCTTTAGCAAAATAAAACACTGGTTTGACTTTTATTCTTTTGACTGATATTATTTACAAAAGTATAAGCAAGACAGAAAAAAATGAATTGTTAAATGCCTTTACTGAAATTAAATCTTTGACTTTATGTTCATTAAATATTTTGACTGACTGCCAGTTTTAAATGTTGGGGAAAATACTTAGATTTACTATTACAGAACACTGATTGTCCTTGGAAGCTTCCGAATTTTTCTTATCCCCATAAATCGTTTACAGCTGTTGCATCCAGAAATGGGTACTATTAGACACTGTCTGATTTTTCCGTATATTGAGAGGCAGAGTTGCAGACAAAGATTGAGTTTATGAAGGAGTCTAAGGAAAGACAGGAATTTACAGGAAAGTTCTGTAAGCTGTGGTCATGGACAACAGGTTGAATGATATTTGCAAGACTGGTGTGCTTGAAGTATGCAGGAAATCAACAGTTTTTTTGACATGCACTGACAGAAGAGCTGAGCTGAAAAAACACAATCTTGTGCATGAAACAGTTTCACCCATAGCAGCTGAGAAGAGTAAAATGCACAAAAATGCACCACCCCTTCTCTTGCATTTTGACTCAATGTTTGGTGGGGACAGGGCAGAGGACATGCCTGTGCCCCTGAGAACTCTGTGGACAGATTAATCTCCACCCATGTTATCACCCAAGTGAGGTCCTGTCCACAGGAAAAGGGAAGCTCATTTAAATATCATCATTCATCTTTGCAGTTCCATTGCGTGCTTGGTGGTGGACCTTGTTTGGTTGCCCAGGTTGGGCTTTTTTTTTTTGTTTCAAAGGGAAATAAATAAGCGATGCTGCCTCTAAAAAGCCACCAAACTGAGATGTCACTGTGGCTGACATAGGTTTCTGACTTCCATGAGATTTCAGTTACTGATAAAGCTGTGTCTGTTTTTTTAATTCAGTTCCTCTAGATCTGTCTTGGCCATCTGCTGTATGAATAAATGCAACAATCATTCAGATCAGGGAAAAATGTGACGGCTATGACTATCTGCTTCTCCAACAAGTTTTCAGTCAGATAACAGCACTGGTCTGGTTTAAAGACATCTCTGTGACCTTCATAAATTAGTGACTTACACCTAAGGTGTGCAGTGGTGACACAAAGAGCCTTGACAATGGGTCGTATGGTTTAGCATGGCAGTCCAAGACAAATTCCTAAATCAGTCTAGAAAGCAATTCTTCAGTCTATTTAATTGACATACAGTTTGTATAAAGTCAAATCTTTATTTAGAGTAGCTGATATATGAGAAAATACAGTCAAACTTTCAGGACACAATTCCTTCTCCAGCTCATCATTTTTTTCCAGCTGTGTAAGTTGTTTCAATTAAGAGACTTCACCTCTCCCTTCAAGCTTTGATCTACTTCCATCACTAACTCCTCTCAGTTACAACACAATCCTAACCATTTGTTCATCTGGTGCTCACAAGTGTTTCCTGACACGATCTACAGGTTCTGGTTTTGATGTGAACTAGCTTTTTTATTATTGTGATTTTATCAGCTTACATTTAAAAATTGTGATGATGGAACTTTAAGATTATAAAGTCAAAAACTAGGAAGTACCTCCATGAATATAACCTGCTGTACAGAACAAGTTCAGCTTCCTAGAGCGTGGCCTTCACAGTACAATCAGAAATCTCACTTTTTTTGTCTTGGAACTTCTTCATCCAGTACAATTCTTGACTTTCAGGCTGCTTAGGTTGGATCAAGTATTTGTCTTCAGACATCTACACCTCAAGAATTTGCTGATGCTTTCCTTGCAAAGAATATCACAGCTTCGTGCTACTGCAAGAGACCTAGAGTCTCTTCACAAGTCCGATAGTGATTCCTGGTTGGAGGAAATTAAACCTCCCTTGTAAGAGACTTTAGAGTATCAAAAATTAGTTTAGCCAATTTTGTTGATACTTTAAGACTTGGAGTACCAAAAAATTGGCTTAGCTTGGTGGATGTTGCTCAAAGCACTATGCAAGTTTTCCATGCCCTGAAGTAAACAGAAATGTCAATTCTTAAAATCAAAGATTAAGCAGTAGTGAGTTGAAGACCACTTAATGGAAGGCAGCGAATGCTGCCTAAAAGGCAATTGAATGGATTATGTTCTCTACTATGTGGCCAGAGTTTAAAAAGTTGGATGTGGCACAACCTTCCTTTTAATTCCCATTTTACTTCTTTCCTCAAATATTAATCTAAGTTTTAACGTGGGTTTTAGTCAACCACATTTCAAGCAGATGTGTGTTGTTTTCCTCAAGGCTCAAAGCTTTCTGCAGCTATGGGGGTAGTGTTTTGTCCTGTGGTACAGAGGGGGTGAATTTCACTGGTTGTAAATTCGTTAAAGTTTAAGATGTTAAAAATACGTCTACCATTGTTTGGCTGCAGAAGTGAGAATACAAAATGACATCTTGAGCCTGGTTCTAGGTGCCATCCTCCACTCACATCAGTGGATTTTCAACTATGTCTGTAAACAATCACGCAAAATGGGCAGAGAGTGATATGAATTCATGATAAGCTTGTCAGGTAATTTGGAAGTGGCTAGTATGGGTTTAATCAGAGACTTTTCAAAAGAAGACCAAAAATATGTTAAAAGAGAAAGAAGTACTGTTATTTTTCATTCTTGTGGAGATTATTGGCTGAAATACTTACACCAAGCTTCTTAATTCTCATATTTATTTTCCTTCAAACAAGATCTAAACACTGACTTTCCAGACTGAACAAATATCCGCTGGCTGACACAGGAAAATAAAGAAAAAGAAAGATCCCTCTCTGGGGTAAATTAAAAATATAGGCTTAAAGCTTCTGTGTAACTGGGCGATCATGAAGCTGACGTGGTCGTCAAATCTTTTGCTTTTGTTCTGAAAATGAGTATGTGTCTGGCTTTTACTGTTCTCTTCTGTTTCCCAAGCCAGGGCAAAACTGTTTGCCAGCTCTCTGCCTGTTAAGCCTGGATGAATGCTACAGAAGACAGCCTGGGCCAGTGCCTGAGAGTCCCAGCACCTCCTGTGCTGCTGTTTGTCATAAAGATTTAGCAGGGCTTGAGTTCAACTTTGCTGGGTTTTTTGGCCATGAGAGACAATCAGACAGACATATCTAGCCACCCTCTTTCGCACAGGCAGATATGAGCAGCACAATTTCACAGATCTGGAACACAACCTCAGCAGCATTAACAGTTTTTTCCTAAGGAAATGCAATTTAAAACCCTTGGTCATGCCTCCTAGGTTAAAAAAAACAATCAGAAGCCAAGTTTCTAAGTGATTTGTAAAGGAGGATGGTAAAGCGGAAGGAAGGTGTGTGACTTCTGCTAGAATCAAGCCTGATCAGCTTCGTACCTGCAAAGAGAGATTAGGGCCAGGCACATGGCACTGGTTGAAGTGGGTCTATGTAGGAAGAGACCAGGTTGCAGAAAAATGGCCAAAATGTCTCTTTTTCTCTTCAAAACACACATCCCTCCAGGAAAAAAAAAACATCTTTTTCCTAGCCATGCATCAGGCAAATATTTTCCATGATTCACACAGTCTGATGCTTCCTGCTCAGGTTGCTTATGTAGTACTACCAAGCACCATGAAGGTTTCCTCAGAAGAGCTGGCAGAGAGCAGCAGGATCGCATGCTATTGAAAGGAAGTCTTCTGAAGGTAACTGAAAAATTAGCGATATCTTTGGTAAACTGCCTCAGCTGACCCAGAGCTCTGTGCAAAGTTCCTCATCCATGAGGTCAAGGGAAGACTTGGGTTCCAGAGATCATGATTTAGAAGCCTTCCTTACCTGGAGCTTGTGCCCACAATCTGTTTGTGGCTTCAATTTCCCTGTCCAGCTTGTCCAGCCAGGAGAGTGCCCCTAAGCTGAATCAGTGGATTTACATCCATGCTGCAAAGCATACACAGGTGATGACAGAAAAGCTGCTCCCAACGTAGGGGAGACACTCTTTGCTCTTCACAACATGGTGTTAAAAACTGCCTGGCCCAGGAGTCTGTTGGAAACTAATGTGATGCACATAACCGCTATGCCTGGTGAGACATCGCTGCAAGGCACAAACTGGCCCCAGCACGCGTCCCGCAGTGTGCTGTACAGGAAGGGTGTGCGCTTGTTTGGGGTGAAAGGAGTTCCACCAGGAAACGCTGGTGCTTCCAAGAAATGACTAGGGATATTTATTGCCTGTGGAGTGAATGCCAGGTCTGGATGAACAGCATCCCCTCTGACCAAGCCAAACTGAATAGTCGCCCTCTTGTTTGGCAGCAGGGGCAAAGTCAGCCTTGCTGAAACTTGAAACACCTTTGTACAGTTGGCATGTTTCCATAATGCTTGAACAGTGACCATATACTGCTGTCATTATGCGCTAGGAAGATGCCTAGTGGGACTGTAGAACAGGAATAAGGTGGATGTATGATACACAACAAAGATAAAGAAGCCAGTAAACATTAGTGTAATATTTTACAAGTCTCTTCACGTGTCATTCCCTAAGATCTGTAATCAAGGTGATTCAAAAGAACAGCATTGGTGATGTGCAGCCTCTTTCTGAGAGATTCGTTGCTCAAATCAGGGAATTGAAAACACCTTTTCTCCCTCGTTTCCTGTCCTTCTGCATAATAAAAATAGTGGTATACTTCGCATTAAGTAACATTTTTACATGTATGGCAGGCAAGGTACACGGGGTATGGAGTGACCTAACATAGTATTCTACACTTTCTGAAGCAGTCTATTATGTCAAAAAAATTCAATATTCCCTCTGGTAGTGATGGACCAGCTCAAAAAATTCCAATGTATTGCACATTTTTTCACTTGTCTCCTTTTTTTTTCTTCCTTATTTGCAATGACTTTGACTCTTTCTTTGCCTGGCCTATGCTTTTCTGTTACAACGCCCAATCAATCCTGCATTCCTCTGACCTTCCAAAAGCTTGTGGCTGTTAAAGGGATCATGTGGAGGTGTTTAAATTATACCTGGAGCAGACATGCACATATTTAAGTATGATCAGGTATTTGTGGCCTGCCTGGAGAACCCTATCTCCTGATGAGTAGTGCTTTAGTGAGTAGTCCCATGGACTTAAATGGAATGACTCAGGTTAGCAGTGTGCTTTGTAGTTACAAGGTTGAACACAGGTGGAAAACCAGAAGGTGTACGGAAATTCTTCTCTGCTGAGTGTGTGCACCCAGTTCCTGAACAGCATGAGCAGCCAGTGCATGTGTTCACAGGTCCCTCTGTGACAACGCATCCTGCCCGGTTTGAGTCTGTGCTGGGAATGAGGAAAAATGTCTCTCATTACCTTGCAGTGCCTATTGGTTAATATCTGCATTTTTAAACAGGATTTTTGGAAGGGGAAGGGGGAGAAACTACATCACAAAGCTGGACAGAGAAACAGGGTCCCTAAGCATTTTCACTCCACAACATTATTTTGCTGGATGGCAGTGGTGATGTTTTACTGCTGGGAGATCCTTTCTGCTGGGAGGGATTTTGCTTGAAGTCTCAAAAGCCTGTTCACCGTTGCAACCACTTTGATGGAGGGCACACTCCAGCTCTTCATCTGAGCACAACTGTTGCTGACAGCCAGGATGTTGCCCCTTTCTGCTCACACTAGAGAACACAAATGAAATGCTCCATCACCTGCATTGTCTGTGTCCTCATTTTGTTTTGGGAAAAGAGAAGGCAAAACAAGTGTCAGATGATGCTTTGTTTTGCATATAGCCAGCAAGTAGAGTTCACAGGCAAAGTGATGCTGATAAGGTCTGGAGTAAGCAGAAGCATACATTAGGCCCACAGGGGAGACCAAAGCTAATTTAATGCCTAACCTGCTGGTAGGATTTTTGTTATTACTCTGTAACAGATAAATCTGGTGTTACACTACCCCTGTGGCAATGGAGGCATGAATCCAGCCTTCGCTGTTCCAGTAGAAAGCAGGATGGATGCTTGGAGTTAGCAAACCCCAAGCAAGGGCCATTCCTCTTTCAAAGGCATGTTTCTGTGGGCAGAAAGTGTCGCAGGAAAGGGAAGCTGTGCAGCCTCTCCAGCGCCCCGTTGTCAGCTCCAAGACAGCTCTGCAGTGTGCTGTTTAGGATCCCACAGCACGGCCACTGATAGAGCCGTGCCTGCACCCTGCTGCCCATCCAGCATCACGCTTGAAAGGAGAAGGAGGCCTTGTCAGCTCTGCAAGAGGAAGAGGAAGCAGCCCCCTCCTCCTCCTCCCCGGTGTGCGGGTGTGAGAGCTCTGGCTAGTCTCGCTGCTGCCATGAGCAAGATTGTGCAACCCATGCCTCCTCTCCTCTCCGCGGAGCACAAGGACATCCTTGTGTGCTGGCAAAGCAGCTTCCCTGCCCACCATCTATCGCAAGCAGTCTGCTGATGCGTTAAGCCCAGGTGGCCTTCCTGACCACGTAGTGATGCTGATATAAGCAGGGGGCCTCTCTGGACATCTTGTTGCACTGCCTGGTTGTCATCATGGCGAAGAAGTGTGTCTTTATCTCCAGCTTGAACCTCTCTAGCTTCAGCTTATGCCGTTGTCGCTCTCCTTCCCACCAGGCACTGCCAGAGTGCTGTCAGGTGCCCCGAAGCCATCTTTGCTTCAGGTTGAACCAGCACCTCCTCACAGAACAGTGCTTCAGACCTACCAAACCAGTGACCTCCTGAACACCCTCTGCTTTGTTGTTGTCTCTCCTCTTTGGAGCCCCAAAAAGGACATAATGCCTGGAAGAGGCCCGATGGGCCCTGAGCCAAGGGGATCACCCCCCTCCTCTGTAAAAATCCATCTCATCTGCCCTGTAGAACTTACCAACTAAGAAAAACTAGACAAGAATGATCACAGCAAAAACAAGGACACAGAGAACATGACTTGCCTCAATTTAGCTTGCTTAGCTGAGACCAGAAGACCATCTAGACCACTGTCCTGCCCCTGACACTGGCCACAGCCTACAGTAGTGGAAGAGTGTAAGGACATGTGAGGTATGCAGAAGGGGATTTTTGGGAATGCTTTCCCAGCTTCCAAGAACTTGAGTCTCATGGGTGATGAGTTCAGATTTAATAGCTCCTGAATCACTTTTTGTCCACGAGTTTATCAGATTGCTTTTGAACTCTGCGTAAACCTTTACCATCCACAATGTCCTGTGGTAAGGAGTTCCGCAATGTAATTAGCTAAATGTTGTGTGAAAAAGTACTTCTTTTCATGTTTGAAAATAATAGGGGTTGTGTTTGAAACTAGTGCTTTCTGGTATTACTGATGCTCCTTACTTCAACAATTCCCTAGTCACCTTCTCTGTTCTGCTTAGGTGGAGCGCATGGGATTCCACCACATCCACAAGACTATATGCCTTCAAACATCTGTCTTGCTCTTCTCTGTACTTTACCCAGAGCAGATGCAGGGACAAGAACTGCATAGGGTTTAAAAAAATGTGGCTGCAAACTGAGTTTGGCAGAGAGATGTTCTCTGTTTTCTTGTCTTTTCTGTTCCCAAAAGTTCCTAGCATGGAGTTTGCTGTTTCAGCAAACTGTGTGCAGAGCTATGTACTTTACCCTCAGGATCTCATCCTGAGTGGGCATAATCCATTGAAACCCTGTCCCTGCACCCGTAAAGGTCAGAGAGAGCTTATTCTTTAGAATCTTCCAACTCCTTTACCTCCACTCCAGTGTCCTCTCTGCTAAGCTAAGATAGCTTCCAGGAATACTCAGCTGGGGAGCTGGGGTAGCTCATTTGTGCTTTCATATCCTCTTAGTGTTGCCTAACACTCCAAATTTCTGCCCCCTCCCCCTTGTCCATGACACAGTGACAGTACAACAAGGACTATGCCCCAATAAAATACCTTTTTGGTTTTTTCTATTGGGCTGAAAGTTTTCTGCCATCTTTATATGCCATTCTTTCTGCAGCCCTACTGGTTTCTTTGGGATTCGTATTTACTCCAAACATCCAAACTTCAGCTTTTGGAGTAAGTTCCTTCAGCATGTTCAGCCCCAAGACAGGTGAGAGGCATTGGAGGGCCGTGGGAGAGAGACTGCATGTGAAGAACAGGAAAGAGGGGGTGAGCCATCCCCGCTGTGCACACAGTCATCCATAGCCTGCATTATGGTGGCTGTCAACCACTATGGGCACTGTTTCAGAGACACGTAGCCAGAAATGGCTACAGTATGAGCTATGGGTCCATGCATTGGCATTGCCATTATGTTGGGGGTAACCCGGTACCTTCCAAGGTCAGCATATGGCCCTATGGGCATTACTGAGAGTTTAGTACTGGTGAGGTCGAAAAGGTGCTGTCTTGAATCAATGTCCATGAAAGAGAATAAAATATGTTTTCACTGTTTCGCCTATCCCAGAGAGCACTAACTTTTCTGAAAGTGACATGTGATCAGTCCGGCACAGTATCAAACCTCCACTCTGGCTTTGTTTAATTCCTGTCAATTACTTTTTCTGTGCCTGGTGCAATGCCCGTAGTAATATTCTCTCCTGATCTCTGTGAGCAATAGATCTGGCCTTTTAGGGTGAAACTGGTGTGGCCAGCCTTTCTCAGAAACATTGTGGCCTGTGGTATGTTACCTTATGTGAAGGGCCACTTTGTAGGGCACTGTCCACACAGTTTGGCAAAAAGATCACAGCAGGTCTAGTGTGTCCTGCATCCTATCTCTGACAGGGACCACCTGATTTCTTCAGCAACACAGCCTGAAAGGAACAAACAGACAACTTCTTGTGTCCTGAATAAAGAACTCAGATAAGAGGGTGCTCTTAAGATTGCTGGAACAACAATTTGAAGATCTGGCATATTAATGGTTCTGCCACAGCTTTGACATACTTTCCTGAACAAATCGCTTCACTGCATCATGCTTGAGTTTCCACCTCTGTTCAATAGCGAGTCGTTATAAGGACCCCCTAAAAGCTAGCAATTATTCCAATTAAGCCAAGAAAATGGTGCTGCTGACAATCTTTTCAAGAACTGATGACATTTCTTGCAGGTGAACACTGTCATTTGCTTGGTGGTTACCAGAAGGCAGTCAAAGATGTTAGAGCTAGTAGTAATCAATTGACCATGTAAAACCACCACTGACTGAAGAACCTGACTTAGATCCCACCTCTTTGTTTAAACTTGTCTGTAAATTCTTCACATTTTTATCTGGCAAGAACAAAGATAAATTGCTTTAAATGTAACCACGACCTGTAAACATTACATGCAACTTCTGAAGGATGGATTAGATTCTTTATTGGGTGAGTGGTGCAGCTTCCAGATTGAGGTTGAGAGGTTGGCTCAACAGTTTCCAAGACTTGAGCATGTCCTCTCTGAAACAGAAATAGGGTCTTCTGCAGAATGAGGAAGAGAAGAACCACTGTCTTCAGGCCAAGGGTGCAAGATGACAAACTGGAAGAAATGGACATGCACAGGTGGGCATTTGCTGGAGGAATATTCAGGCTCTTGGAGAACATAGGGGATCTGGGGCAAAAGAGAGGTTTCACCATGGTCTTCAGTCCAAAATGCAGACAATAAAAGGTTTGAAAGTGTCGCCCTGAACAAAGGAATGAAAGACAATAAACACACAGGAGTAGGAAAGCTCTCCCTGTCTTGAGCAAATTTTGCATTTGTACATAGGCACACTGGAGCCACAGGAGACTGAACCCTCCTCTGCAAACAGTTCAGACACCATGAAATGCTCAATGTTTTTACTTCTATCCTCAGCCAGTCTCTGAATTGCCTCCACCCCTGTCCAGATCCTCAGACAGCTTGGGCTGCAGCATGTAGGGTCAGCCTGGGTGCTAGGTCACTCAGTTTGCAGCCCCAAGGGAAGTCACAGCACAGTTTCCTTCTCTGCATCACATTTCAGCTTGCCAAACCCATTAGTTTACCTGTGAAACTATGACAAATTCAGAAAAGTGGTATTTCAAAACTGTGCCCGCCTTCCCCAGTTGTTCATAGGGAATGGTACTTGCATTTGATTGCTTTGCTGATCCTTAACTATCTTAATTTTACTGTGGTAACCCTTGCTAGCTAATTATTCTCTCCAGACTAGTATAGCTTATCCTCTAGCTCTCAGTGCTTTACTCAGGACAGTCACTCACTGATTATTTTTTCCAGAACACTGGGATGCGTATCAATGTGACTTATTATTTTCTTGAGGTGTCCCTGACCATCAGACACTTCATCAGATTCTTTAATATCTTTTGCATCCTGTTGCTATAGACAAGTCATGCACCTGCTGGACCATCTGCTATTGCAGACTGCAGTTCAACCCATGCACACAAGAGATTTCTTTATCCACTGTGTTAAATGGTATCTGTCCGTACGGAGAGGCCAGCCCAAGGTGTTTCAGAAGCACAGGCAAAACCTGATCTTTTACCTGACACTAACTCCAAAGGACTCCAGTTCTACCTTCAGAAGTTGAAAAGAGCGTGTGGGGAAACCTGCAGGGCAACGTGGCGTGCTGGGTGCTCTTCTTCCTGCACCCAGGAAAATGGGAGGTCTGAGACAGCGCAGTGGCACCAGCCAGGCAAGCTTTTATGGACTCCGGCACAGACTGGGGAAGTGCTGGGGCTTTTGTTCCTGTCCTGCCAATTTTCTTTTCCTGCTCCCTGTCTTTGTCTCTTGTTCCATTTCTTGCTCATATTTACAGAAGGCACTAAAAAGCCTTGCTGTAATCACCTGACATTTGCATTAATTGTTGTTAGGCCTTTTGTTTTTTTTCTTTCATTCTTTTTTACCTGTCACAACTCAGCCTCTTAAGAAGTTGTTCTGTAGGTTAGTCAGGCAATTCAGCAAAACATCCAGCTTTCCATCACGGTCCCAGAGCTTTGCATGCACAGCAAGATTTTCTTTTCCTATTCCCCTGTAGTATGGGCTGAGAGTAGAACGCCTCTGGTTTGTTTTGTTGCATACGTGACCCTGCATCACTGAAAACCATACAGCTGAGTTTAGTGTTTGGAAGCAAGTCAATTGTCTTCCTGACTTTCTTTATCCTGTGTTCGGTCTCTGTGATGTGGCATTAATTTCATTTTGGATACAGATTGTTTCACTGCCTGCTAACAGGTTATGGACAATATTGGCAATATTGGCAAGAACAGCTTATTGGCAATACGGACAGAGAAGGCTTCTGTTACTTGCCATAGCTTGAGAGAATGCAACTGCAGGTGTTGTTTTGATAAGTCTTAATGTACTGTGTTGGAAGAGTCCATTTCCCAGGGATACTTTTCTTGGATGAATTATTTGTTCAGTCTCACAAGGTCCTTTGGAGTTGTTTTTTTCGGTCAGTGTCCCTGGGCAACTGATACCTTCTGAAGATACTTGACAAAAATGTCTTCTCTTTGTTTTCTCTGTGCAATATGTTGTTACCACTAGTGGTATTGCACAACCACTCAGTGTGAACACATCAGTTACTGGTGTACCCCAGAATATTTCACAGCACTTTTGAACCCTCCCAGGTTTCACCAACAGCTTCTTACTAAATCATGAAGATTTGGTCAACTTTATTCTCTGTTTTTGCTGCAGAGTCTTTTTATCTGGAGGTATCACATGATTAAAGTAACAGATGTAAGGAATGCCAGCTGGAGGCTGAGTGTCACTTACCTGATGCAGAATGAAATCTGGCAAAAGAAGGAGTAGTTAATACCCCTTGACAGAGAATAGAGGTCACTATGCACTGGAAACAGTGGCTGCTGTCAGTCCCATGATTAGGTTCAGACCCTGGTTTTAGTTATAAATGTTACCTTCCCATCTCAGAACATAAACTTTGTGATTTAAGTGACCAGCCACATAGCTGAGATGGTGACTCTAAATTACCAAGTTCTCCGCTGCAGCTGTGGTGAATAGTTCAGGAGCAAACCATAGGATTAAATGGGTTTGCATAATGGGCCAGCATAGAGCTACACATAGCAATCAAATTATCAAAAAGCACTTTCATATTCTTCCTTATAATGATGCATTTGCATTCTTTCTGTGGGTTGATCATGAATAGACAAAGGTCTAAACTTGCAGAATAACTTGTCAATTTAACTCATGAATAAACCTGCAGGAGGAATTGCCATTAAAATACATTCTTTCTCTCTTTGGTGAGGTGATCCCACAACTTTCAGGGCTTTACTAGCAAGCTATATAGGACTAGTACATTTAGGGTAATAAGATTCCTGTCTTGGCTCAGTTTTGAATGTTTTATGAGCCAATTAAAACCACTTGAAAGAATTTAGTGACACAGGCACCACACATTTTATTCCCTGACAACCGAGCTCTGCATTGTTTTCTTAGGGATAGGATTAATGAAGGTTTTTTAAAAAACTTTGCCCCAAAGGGAAGTACCCAGGTCCCAGTTATTTGTATTTTTAAGCACTGAAACTTGGCAGCCAGAGTACAGCTTGCAGAACTTTTCACTGATCCAAAAGAACCCTAAATATACTTGTATTTAGGTCTTCAAGTGTGGTAAAGTATTGTGTTTACTGTGATCTGCATGGCCCCACAGCACCTCCTGAGTTGTAATTTGTGCATGTGTGTTTGTGCGTGTGTGTGTCTATGACCTGAGGATCTGGAAAGATTTCTGTTTAAAGAGTATTTCACAAAAAGTTTTATCCACAGAGGAAGTCACACCAGCCTGATTACATCAGAGCACTTATAGAGCTGAGGGTCTCCAGCTTGACTGCCTACTCAGACTTCCTTTAAAAAGGGAGGAACTAGTCAGTAAACAGCAAAGTTATTTGCTATCTATGTTTTAAAATAGGGGTCATCTGGAAATAGTCATGATGCCTTAGGGTCAAATTTTCAGATGTACAAATCACTATTTCCGTGGACTTCAAAGGAGCCATGCTAATTTTCCACCCTCAGGCGTCTGACCTCTGGATTTTTCTTCAGCTTTCACACTACGTTCACTACCTTCCTTACCACACCTTTCACCAGACAAAGTAATATTTAGCCCTTTGCTGATATTCTGTGCTGAATTAAAAGTTCCCACCACCACTAAGCAACACAGAATACCTTCATTCATGATTTTCAAAGCCATGAAAAGAAAAATTAAGATTTTTTAAAAGATAGTTTTAACTTCCCCTTGGCAACTTTTCCCTAGGTGTATAGCTTGATAATTTCTGATGCCCCAAAATGAGGAAGTAGGAGACATCAACCACAGGGGCCCGGTCACCCTGACTGTGGCAGAGGATAGGGCAACAGGACTTCACACCACATCCCTATGCTGGTGGAAAAAATGGAAAGAAATTGGTATGGGGAGAAGGAATGAGTTCCTATAAACAGCTCTGAACCAGTGCTCACTTACAGATCACTGAAGTCACCACTTGCTTATAGAAATACCATGCAGCCTCCTGCTGACCTGAAACCTTAGGCACTTGTCAAATCACATAAAAGCAGAAGAACACAGAACTAGTCATACTAGATCATACTAAAGTCCGATTCAGCTTAACATTCTTTTTCTAACAATGGCCAGGAGCAGGCTTCTGAAGGAAATTACAAGAACTGGGCATGTAGAGAGCAATTTTCTGGATTTGTGCTCTCATCTCCTGTCTGTCAGTCAGGTGTCCTGTTCCTAGGACCACTATAGAGCACCCAGGTGTATTTGTGGTGCGTTTTCCCTGCCCCAATGGTTGGCAGGGCTCAAACAGACAAATATGCAATTTTCACTCCAGACTGTCTGCAGGTAACAGCCTACCTCCAACTCACCCACCAGTGCACTGCATTGAACACAATTTCAAAACATTATTTTTTGAGGCTTGAAATAACTGAATTTCCCTGGGCTTTAATTTACCACTTGACTAGTTTCCTATTTAACCTTTCACTTCAATCCTTATTTCAGAGCATGAAATGATACCCTTGCACACCATATTTCTCTTTTTGAGGCAAGCCTACCAAAATTATCTTCTGCTTGGATGTGATGGGAACTGCATGCAACTTTCTGAAACAACTTGGTGAAAACAACGTACTACTCACAGAAAATTCTCAGTGAGGGTTGCAGCTGAGAAACTTTGATAGCAGGAATGGCATATCAGACACTTTTTACCTGAAGTTCCACTTATTTAGAAAGGAAAGGGCACGAAAATTTTCTGAAAGAATAATCTTTCCCAAACTCAGTTTCTGAAAGGTATCTAAGTCAGTGCCTGGCTTTAAGCAAAGGAGTTGCCATAGAAATACTCCTGTGCTTAATTTGATGCCTGATAAATCAGGGATTTAACCAGGGACACTGTAATTAATCACACAACTTAGTCAGGACTTGCTAGCTAGATATATATATATATATATATCTTACACAGATAAGGCACAGCAGGGAATCTTACCACAGGTTCAGACTTTAATTAGACACATCTTAATTATCTTGCGGGATGAAAGACCTTAAAACAAAGCTGGAGTGACTGTACATCCTCTCAATACTGTATTTATTCATTCTTAGGATTTAAATAAGAAGACTTATGAGGAAGACAAAGCCCACACAGAGAGACTCCTCTCCCCACATGCAATGAATTTTTGTTTACTGCTGCTCATCTAGTTGATTTTCATGGGCAGCAAAACCTGCAGTTGAAACACAGCAGTGCTGAATTAGCTGTGGAAGTGTGTGTGTGTCTGTGTGTGTCTGTGTGTGTCTGTGTGTGTGTATAGACATGTGGGGAAGTATGTACATGGGAGTAATCTCATCTTTCATTTTGTGTATTAATGACAAAATGGATCCAAACAATTTCTGCATTTAACAGCAGGCCATTTAGCTGAGGTCTCGGTGAAATCCACACAAATAATTTACAACTGCTTGTCTGGTCTATGGGGCTAGACTTGTTGGTATGCTCAGACAGGAGATAACAACCTCCATCGGTCCACTCACTGTTGTCCTGTCACATACTGGACCAGAGACAAAGAAAGCATGGTAGGGAGCAGAGTGCTTACGTGAAAGAAAGGATGGTCTCATTTCCAGTTTCTGCTCTCCCAAGCATTTCACCAGTCCAAAATTTTTGGAGCCTAAGAGCCTGTTAACACCTGAGAGATAAGAGATGTGCATCTCTTCAGACTGATGACTGAACCAAGCTCAGGTTTCTCCATCTTGGGGAGAGAACATTTTCCAACACTGCACTGTTAGCACAGGAAGGAGGGAGGCAGTCTGTCCTTGTTGCAACGATTTTCAAATAGCATCTCCTTATTTACTGTTGTTTTTGTTTTACTTAGCGGCTGTGAATGCACCTCCCCACAGCATGGAGTTAACAGCCTCCTAAGCTTCAACGAGACATCTTGTTTTATTGTAATCTCACAAAGAAGGCTGTAACAACCTTTGGTGGCAGTGCAGGCTAAACACACTCCAGAGAGCTTGCGCTGCACTGATTGACTCCAAAGGAGATGTGTTTTCTTCACAGGGCCTGTGGAGCAAAGGCAGCACGAAGCAGAGCCCCTGGGGACCCATCAGGCTAGCTAAGAGATTTAGTCAGGGACACTGGGATAATAACGAACCTTGGTTAATTCTGGGCCCAGCCCCTAACAGTGTGTCTCGAGAAAGGGAGAGGAGGAGGAAGGCAACAAATGAGCGTGGCATCTCGCAGGGCAGAGATTAACAGCCAGCTTTATTGTGTCGGTGGAGGGGGATCAGGGTCAGCAGTGGGGGATGGCGCACGGCTGGTCCCGTGACAGTGTGTGGGCCAGCTGTAGGGAGTTGGGACTCGGTGTTGCAAGCAGGAGCGGTCCCGCATCCACAAGGGCCAAGGGGGGCTGGAGCTGGTGCCGCTCTCGAGTGCTGTGGACCCACAGGAGGACCCAAAGGCAGCTGGCTGGTGGTGCTGGGGCTGCCGGTCTTGTGTGCCAGCAAGCTGTGGGATAGCCCCAGCACCACCTGGCTGGGGGTGCTGCTCCTAGCACTTGGTGTTGGAGCACGGCTCCTCTCCTGGCATCTTCTGGGCCGGCTGTAGCTATTTTGGGCCTGACGTTGAAAACTGGAGTGGTTTGGCAACCTCTTGGGCCCAGGTGGGCTAGAGCTGCCACTGCCCTGAAGCACTGGGGAGCTGTGGGATGGCCTTAATATATCATTGCTGGGGCTGCTGGTCTCCACTGCCAGGGAGCCATGGTACAGCCCCAATAGCAGCTGGCTAGTAGTGCTGGGGCTGCTGGTGTCAGGTGGTGGGGAGCTGCGGGATGGCCCCAGCACTGCCTGGATGGCATTCTGCTCTCAGCACTTGGTGCTGGCATCTTGCCATGGCATCTTCCAGGCAACTTGTAGGGATGTTGGTCCCAACGTTGCAAGCAGGAGCGTTCTCACATCTGCGCATGCCCAGGGGGGCTGGAGCCCCTGCCACTCTCTGGCTTAGGAGCCACAGGAGGACCCAATGGCAGCTGGCTGGCGATGCTGAGGTGCTGGGGAGTTGTGGCATGGCCCCTGCAGCACCTGGCTTGGGTGCTGCTCCCAGCACTTGCTGCTGGTGTGCGGCTCCTCTCCCGGAGTCTTCTGGGCCGGCTGTATGGATTTTGCCCCCAACATTGCATCTGGGAGAGGTTTTGCACATGTCAGGACCAGACGGGCTGGAGCAGCTGCTGCGCTGAAGCACTGGGGAGCTGCAGGAGGACCCCAATAGCAGCTGGAGGGTGCTGCTCTCCAGAGCTCAGGAACCGTGGGATGGCCCCAATGCCGCCTGCCTAGCAGCACTGGGGCTGCTGGTCACTGGTGCTGGGAAGCCATGGGACCGCCCCGATGACAACTGGTTGGCATTGCTGGGGCTGTTGGTCTCCAGGGCTGGAGATCCGAGAAACTGCTCCGATGCCGCCTGGCTCCTGGTGCTGGGGCTGATGGTGTCCGGTGCCAGAGATCCAAGAGACTGCCCCGATGCTGTCTGGCTGGTGGTGCTGGGGCTGCTGGTTTCAGTTTCCGGGGAGCCATGGGACAGCTCAGAACCTGCCTGGTTCCCAGTGCTGGGGCCGGCAAGCTCCGAGCTGGGGCTGGAGATTGGAAGGGGAAGCAGGAAGGTGAAGGGCACAGCCCCCCAGGCACAGGGCAGGAGAGGCCAGAGCGGTGTGCCAGCCATCCAGGAGATGTTCTCCCATGATGGCAATCTGATGGAGAAAGGAAGATGGATGAGCCCCTGCTGCCCAGCATACAGCAGGTGCAGGGTGTCCCTGCTCTTCTCCCCTGCCCTGTTTCCAACTCCTCTGTCAAGCTGAAGCTCAGACTCACGGGGCAGCAGAGGGCCAGGACTGCTAGGGCAGCCCCTGGCATGGCACAGCGCTTGCACCCTCCTGTCTTGTGAGCCGGGCAGCAGGACACCAACCTAAAGGGGACTTGGATCCCCATGACAAGCATCTCAGAGAGGAAGTGATGCCTATCTCTGCAGAGCGGGCACTGGAAGCAAGAAATGCCAGAGCGCACAGACTGTCCTTGCAGGAGAAACAGAAGGAGCAGGAGTGAGGCCCTGGTGCTGCTGAGCGCCCACTGTGCCCCAAGGGCGAGGGAATGGCTCCTACCTGGATGCAGGCCCTGTGACACCAGGCGTGTGCATCCGGGCACACCAGGGTGCTGTGGGACTTTGCATCCCCCACCAGCTCCAGGCAGATGAGGCAGGTGGTGTTCTCCTCTGGAACCGCCTCCACTGCCTGCCCTGGGCAGTGCTCCCAGCAGAAGGTCCTGGGGGGAAGTGGAAAGGGATGGGTGAGGTGGGAAGTGCTGGGGCCTTCCCCGGTGGCGGTGAGGAGGAGAGAGTGCAGAGATCAAGGACCAACTTTATTGTGCTGGTAGAGGAGGATCAGGGCCAGCAGGGAAGGATGTCACATGGCTGGTCCCATGGCGGCGTCCAGCCCGGCTGTAAGGGTGTTGGGCCCGGCGACGCAAGCTGTAGCGGTCTTGCGTCCGCAAGGGCCCAGTGGGGCTGGAGCCCCTGCTGCTCTCCAGCACTCGGGACCCTCGGGTGGGCTGCGATGCCAGCTGTCTGGCGGTGCTGGGGCTGCTCGCCTCGGGTGCCGGCGAGCTGATGGATGGCCCCTGCACCGCCTGGCTGGGGGTGCCGCTCCCAGCACGTGGTGCTGGCATGCGGCTTCTCTGTCGGCGACCTCTGGGCCCAGTGTAGGGATTTGGGGCCCGATGGTGAAAGCGGGAGAGGTTTCGCTCCCGCATGGGCCCAGGGCCACTGGGGCAGAGGCCTCCCTGAAGTGCTGGAGAGCTGCTGGGGCACTCTTCCCCTGGCTGACTGGCAGTGCTGGGCCTGGCGAGCTCCGTGCTGGGGCTGGAGGCTGGAAGGAGAAGCAGAAAGGTCAAGGGTACAGCCTCCCAGGCGCGGGGCAGGAGAGGCCAGAGCCGTGCCGCCAGCCCTCCAGGAGCAGAGAGGCTCTACCAAGCCCACCCTGGGCACGCACTGCCAGGCCTTGCCTGGCCCCCAGCCACCAGCCCAGGGGCAGTGGGGGCTTCGCATCTTACCGGTGCCCAGGCCAGCACAGCTGTCGCACTCCCAGCTGTCTATGCTGCTCCTCAAGTCGGAGCACCCTACGTGGGTGCCCTCAGCAGCACAGGAGCTGCACAAGAGCAGTTCCCAGGGCCTGGGGAAGCAAACGGGTGCATGTCTGTGAGGACAACGTGACCGCAGCATGGGATTTTCAGGTAGAGCTCTCGTTCTTAGACCTTCTGCTTTGAGCCCTTGGCGAGACAGAGATGCCGTGCAGAGCCCCGGGGTGCAGCTTTGGCAACTTACCCCTCTTCCTCTGCCTGCTCCCGGCCTCCTGGACAGATGCAGTCACTGGCGTCACAGTGGCTGTGCCGCTCGCTCAGTGCTGCATCTGCCTGGCTGTCCCGTGATGGCAGTCTGATGGAGAAAGAAAAATGGATGAGCCCCTGCTGCCCCGGCGTAAGGCAGGTGCAGGGTGTCCCTGCTCTTCCCCCCCGCCCTGTTTCCAACTCCTCTGTCAAGCTGAAGCTCAGACTCACGAGGCAGCAGAGGGCCAGGCGTGCTGGGGCAGCCCTTGGCATGGCACAGCGCTTGCACCCTCCTGTCTTGTGAGCCGGGCAGCAGGACACGAACCTGAAGGGGACTCGGATCCCCATGATGAGCATCTCAGAGAGAAATGTGTCCCTGTCCCTGCAGAGCGGGCACTGGAACGAACAGATGCCATCGCGGACAGCCTGTCCCTGCAGGAGAAACAGAAGGAGCAAGAGTGAGGCCCTGGTGCTGCTGAGCGTCCACCGTGCCCCGAGGGCGAGGGAACGGCTCCTACCTGGATGCAGGCCCTGTGAAACCAGGCGTGCTTGCACGCCGGGCACACCAGGGTGCTGTGGGACTTTGCATCCCCCACCAGCTCCAGGCAGATGAGGCAGGTGGTGTTCTCCTCCGGAGCCGCCTCCACTGCCTGCCCTGGGCAGTGTTCCCAGCAGAAGGACCTGGGGGCAAGAGGAAAGGGATGGGTGAGGTGGGAAGTGCTGGGGCCTTCCCCGGTGGTGGTGAGGAGGGCAGAGGAGGTACCTGTACTGGTAGAGGAACTGCGTGACGCATCCACCCTCCATGGCACAGGGAAGGTGGAAGCTGCGGTGGCAGCGCGTGTCTCGGCAGGTGATGGTGGCCCCGGTCTCGCCGCAGACGAAGCAATGCTGGAAAGAGTACAGCATCCCCTGTCAGTGGCAGCCTCCAGGCCTCCCCAGCCAGCCCCACACCTCTGAGCAGGACGCAGGTTGTGGCCGCTGCTGGGTCACAGCCCGCAGATCCGCCTGGCAGACGAGGCTGGAGCCTCTGTCGAGCTGCCGGGAGCAAGACTTTTGTCCCCGAGCTGCTTGGAAGGCCTGGGATTTCTTTCACTCCCGCAAAGCTCTCCTGGCACAGATCTCCCTGTTCTTGTCAGGTCCTCACCTTCCGCGCTGCCCGCTTGACTGTGCACCGAATGTCCTCAGGGAGGAATCCCCTGAGGCCTAATTCCTCGACCCGCTGCTGACACAGATTGTTGGCAAAATACTGCAGAGGAGAAAAGGCGAGGAGCTGATGAGGAGAGTGTGGGGGGCACGGCCTGTCGGAAAGCTGGAGGGAGCCCTGAGGAACTCACCAGGCAAAACTCATGGGCACAGAGCCCCTGCTTCTGCAGTTTGTGCCCGCAGATATCTGGGTCAGCCTCCGGACGGCGGCACAGTGTGCATGCTGGAGGGGAGAGAGCAAACACCAGCGGGAATGAGCAGCTCTGCGGGGCCGGGGGCCGCGTCCCTGAGGGATTGCCCCCAAGGGCTGCTCTGTGGCTGCCCAGTCGGCCGATGGGCAGGGCTGGAGGCTTTGCAGAGGGAGGGGGCATTGCAGGCACGGGCGTCCCGGGAGGTGCCCAGTGCCCAGCCTGGGCCCTGCTTGCTGAGGAGAGGAGGAGCCCCTGCCCCGGGGCGTTCGGGGAGCTCATGCCTCCCCCTGCCACCACTCTCGGCCCTCGCTGAGTGCCCCACAGAATCACAGAATCACAGAATGTTCCGGATTGGAAGGGACCTCTGGGGATCATCTATTCCAACCCCCCTGCCGAAGCAAGGTCACCTACAGCAGGCTGCACAGGACCTCGTCCAGGTGGGTCTTGAATATCTCCAGAGAAGGAGACTCCACAACCTCCCTGAGCAGCCTGTTACAGTGCTCCATCACCCTCAGAGGGAAGAAGTTCTTCCTCATGTTCAAACGGAACTTCCTGTGCTTCCGTTTGTGTCCGTTGCCCCTTGTCCTGTCTCTGGGCACCACTGAAAAGAGCTTGGCCCCATTCCCCTGACACCCACCCTTGAGATATTTATAAGCATTTCTAAGGCCCCAACAACCCCTCTGCCAGGCTGCAGGAGGGACACTTTGCTCTCACCTGGCTCCATCGGGTCGAGGGTCTTCTTGTCCACAGCGGACGTGGACCACGTCAGCAGGGAGTGCCTGGAGAATCCCTGCGCTGGGCCGTAACCTCCAAATTCACCTCTGCTGACTCTGAGGGAGAAGCAGGACGTGGGTGAGGGAGAAGAGAGAGGCGGGTGAGTCTCAGCACAGGCCCAGAGCCCCGAGGCGTGGGGCCCCCATCCTCCCTGGGCAGCCCCACGGCAGCCCCGTCCCTGCGCTGCACTCGCCTCACCTCACCAGGCCACACTGAGCCAGGCCCGAGCCCAGCGTTCCATCCTGTGACATCAGCACGGCTGGGCTGCGTGTGGCCCAGGTACAGGCAGGGGCACCCTGGGGCTCTGCCACCTGCTCTGAGATGGCCACCGCGTCCCGGGGGTGGGTGCGAAGTGCCGAGGCGGGGGCCCGAGCCCTCGGCACCCCCGTAGCCGGGGCCACGGGGAGCATCGGTTTTGCTCCTGCAATAGGGCAGGGATGCAGGCTAGTGCCTGTGCACTCTGTCAGTCGTTTTACTGTAGGACAGGGCAGCTTGTTGTTGTGGAGAAGGGGGGTCACGGGGAAGCAGAGGGGCTGCAACTCCACTGCCGTCATGGTGGAGAAGACCACACAAGATATAGACGTAGTTGTGTGGCTTGGTGGCTCAGAGATGGAAATAGCTTTACCAAACCCGCCTGGCAGAGCACAATCCAAGACTGCTGACCATGTGCGTGCAGGCTTGGCCTGAGATGTGTTATCACAGAGGTACAGAATAAGTGCTGGCTGTGCCAGGGCACAGATTAACCATGGATTTACGCCCAGAGTGTGCCAGTCTAATTGGCAGGCCTATTGGTCCCTTGTGAGTGCACCAGCACAAAGGGGATTATCATGCTTGGCCACTGTGGTCTTGCCACAGTGAGAAAAATCAGTCTGGATCCAGAATACCTATGTATTTAAGGTGAATTTGGTAAAGCACATTACAGCTCTGTTTTGGCATTTTTAATCAAAGGTGATTTTTGTGTGATCAGAATTCATTATCTTACCAAGTTAATTGATCTGAGCTTAATTTCGGAATTTTTTAGTCCTGAATTAGAATATCCACCCAAAAAATGCATGAAGTTTCAGTATACACTTAAAAAATTAATTTGTATTCATTTCTGTGAGAGCACAGTGTGTGGACTGGAGACCGGTCCGTGGATTCATGTCGGTGAAGTGAGAGAGCTGTCAGCACTGCCGGTGCTGGAGGAGTTTGGATTCAAACAGGAGCTGCCAAAATTATTTGTCTTAATAGATTTTCACCTTCCATGTCCTTTCACTTAGTCTACTTTCAGAGGACATATCCTTGGTTATAACTAGTGATGTTTTTCAGGAATGTAGTAACCTGTAGAATCTTTGACCTGGTATGTTTTTGAGGAACATAAAGCTTATGCCAACTAACTACACAAAAAGATTTTTTCATTCATTCCACACCAAACAGCATCAATCTCTTGCACATTAACGGGGCTAGCATTGTGACTAGATGATCTAAAAAGTTCTGAAACAGTAAATGTTAAAGTCTCCGTTTGTCTTGTCGTGACAGTTTCCTGAACTTTGACAAATGGAGTCCGTAAAAACTGTTGGTAAATTGGAGGCTATCAGGTCTTGTTTGTAGCAACATATATACAGACACATGTACAAACAACTCTGAAATGTGCCATTTCCTGAAAAGCGACGTTAATAGGACGTCACCACCTGTCACGATTGCTGCCGTTTCCAAAGATGTTGGTCTTTCAGCTTGACCTTTAAACCACTGTTAGGATACTTTTGAGTAATCAAGATTTGCATCTTCAAAATGTCAGTAGAACAAAAGCTACTGTTGTCCTGACTCAGCTGAGTAGATGTCAAAGACTTGCTGTTTAGCCGCTGACAAACTTTCAAGTCCATTTTAAGAGAAGAATGTGTTTTATTCACAGTTAGGGTTAGGATACACCTTTACCATTTAATTCTATTTATGCTGATATTTCTGACTCGTTTCTTGCCACCAACAAGTGGCAACAAGCAATTTTGATGTTTACACAGATTGTCTTCCCACATGTCTTCATGGGTTTTAAAGGAAAATCAAATGAAGAAAAACAGAAACTGGCTGTCCTCAGTTAAAGTGAAGGCATAGCATAGGGTTAAAGATCCATGAACTTCATTAATTCAGGAACTGATTTTGTTAAATGAGTACATTTGCTACGAGGGAAAAAAAAAAGCTCTCAAAACACTTTACACTCTCTTGGTAAGGCATTGGAGTCTCCAAGGAGTTGTAATTAAGCCCCTTTTTTATGGCCAGTGTATTTGTAAAAATTAACATAGAAGCAAAAGAAAAACAGATTGTTGAAGCTTTATCCAACTGTTTATTACTCTGGAGTACTCTTTATTTATTTTTGTTTACTGATCTGTCTCTTTTGCCTTGCACTGCATTTTGCAGAGATGTTAATTTGAGTGAAAAATTAGACTTCGCAGTCTTTTGCGTGATGTAAAAAATTGCACAAAGTACAGCGGTCCAGGTCCAGAATAGCCAGACAGCCAACACCTAGATGAGCTTGGGCATAGGCAGAGCTTCATTTTTATACTGAAGAAGTTCACATGGACAGAGCAAGAAGAGGAATGAGGAAAAGCTCTACACGCAAGTTGTTGGTGGCAAGCGGGCAGCTGTCCTCTGCCTGTCCCACAATGAAGTGATGCACACAGAAGTTTGACTTCTGTTCCCCAAATAGTCATGTAATTTTTACAAGACTGTGCAACACATCTGAGCTACGGTTCCCGCTCCACTGAAACGATGTAAATGGTTGCATCCCTCTGTTTCAGGAAGTCGAAAGCGGCCTTTGGATGTGAGAACTGATAAAGAGCGTTGAGACCAGTAGATTGGACTGTGCTGTAGCAGCTCAAAAGATTGTCGTACGTTGTGCATTTTCTGATCAATCTCTGACAAGCCCACTCTCTGTGACAGTACTGCAGCTGGGGGGGGGAAAGCGCTGTTTTAACACGGGATTAAATCAGTAGCTACCCACTCTGCTGAAGCACCTCACAGCTGGCGACAGCAAAGGAGAGACAGTCTTATGTGCTATAAGTGATACCTGCTTCTCTCTCATCAGTTTATATGGGAGCAAATCACGCCCTTCCACTGCAGATCTATGATGAAGCGTCTAAAATGAATGATAGACCTCCTTCTGGGAGTAATAGTCTTATTTCTGGGGCACATTTCTGGCATGGTTTCCCAAGGAACTTCCCATTTCTGACAGAGCAGGTGCCAGGGAGTCAGGAATCTGGCATTTCATTTTTAGGCTTCTATTTTGAGTGCATCCTCAGGGTGCTGGGTGTCGCACTGTCAGAGGGTCTTTGGTGGGGGTCCGTCCCGTGTCCTGCTCACGGCGCCTCGATGTTCATGACTCTCTGGAATGGCGGCGCAATACCGACGAGCACGGCGTGAAGGTAACGTTTACCTTCAGCATTTAGATGTCGCAGAGTACAGAAAACGGGGTGGTACCGAGATGTGTATTTCAGAGCATACGCTTCGTTACCCAGCGCAGCCCCTCACGCTCCGCCGGAGCAGGCCTTGCAGAGCAGTGACCTCTTTAGGACAAACCGAGCCACTGCCGGCGGCAGCACCTCCCCGTCGCCAGCTGCGCTTCCGTGAGATCGCCTTTCGCGCCCTGCCTGGGGCTTCTTCCCGCATTTTCGGGTCAGCGGATTTGAGCGAGGATGTCGTAACGCTGTGTGTGTACCGAGAAACCCAAAATGTTGCTCAAATGCGTCGTGCTGCAGGCTCCTTCTGTGACTTTTTTGTGTCAAGAATTGTACCCGCGTCTTCCCCTCACCCCCCCACCCGCCGGTTTTATTTGTTCACTGATGCTGTATCACCAGGCCGCTGAGGACGCTTGCTTTTTTGCCTTGCTGTTTTGCAAGTCAATGTTGTTCACTCCTCTTATTTTACCATAGAGACAGAATTTACGTGAGCACTGGATTTTTTTATGTTTGCTTCAAAGTGCAAACGCTGAAAGCCGAGTATAACTGGTTGACCGCTGCTTTCTTCAAAAGCTTCTTGTTCCAGGAGAGCATCTTGAAAAAACTGAACCCTAAAACTGAGCCCTAAAACTTTCAGCCACAGAAGATGAGGAACTTGGAATATATTGGGTTTGGAGTGCTTTACCTTTCTCGGGCCTGAGTCAGGAAGGAATTTTTTTTAATGTTTTCAATCAAACAATACCTAAAAACAATTCTGTAGCATCTTTTGTGCGTGATGATAATTGTAAATGTTTCTGCAGCCCAAGTGACATGTGGAAGAGTTTCCTCAAGAGCAGGAGGAACCACTAAGAACTGCTTAGCAGCAATCCTAGTTTCAGGCTCTGGTCCTGTCTGGTTTCCTGCGTTGTATGCCCATTCCAAGCGTACAGGGGGAACCTTCCACCGTGAGATCTCAAGCAGTTTGTGCAGACCTTTTCTGCAGGTTCTCAGCGTGTTGCGTTTCCCACCTGACGGTGTAAGTGCATCTCCTACCGATAGTGGTTATCTGCGCCAGCAGGGAAAACGGCTTAACTTAGCTGAGCGATCGTATAGACGGGTTCCTGAACTTTTCTTGAAGTTTTCCAGCCCTGCAAATCGCAAATCCCCCTTCCTCGAGCACCCGCCGCCGGGGGACGGGGGGAACCACCGACCGTCACCCCGCCGGAGGGGGGAGCGGGGGGGAGGAGCAGCCGGCCGCCCCGCAGGAAGCCGCAGCCTAAGCAGGTGTGTAAGCGCGGGCACGCCAGCACCCGAGGAGCCGCGGCAG
>Ga0065711_1027725_pt1 | contig 46462 bp, 26 predicted proteins | sample Hoacrofraction12_FD_59098 | JGI IMG/M metagenome (GOLD analysis project Ga0065711, IMG submission 59098) | Hoatzin crop microbial communities from Cojedes, Venezuela - Epithelial fraction 12 v2 (version 2) | ecosystem: Host-associated > Birds > Digestive system > Esophagus > Crop | place... | reverse complement strand
CCTCAGCAAGTTTGCTGATGACACAAAACTGGGAGGAGTGGTGGATACACCAGAAGGCTGTGCTGCCATTCAGCGAGACCTGGACAGGCTGGAGAGCTGGGCGCACAGGAACCTGATGAAGTTCAACAAGTGCAAGTGCAGGGTCCTGCACCTGGGGAGGAACAACCCCATGCACCAGTACAGGCTCAGGGAGGACCTGCTGGAGAGCAGCTCTGTGGAGAAGGACCTGGGTGTGCTGTTGGATGACAGGTTAACCATGAGCCAGCAGTGTGCCCTGGCTGCCAAGAAGGCCAATGGGATCCTGGGGTGCATTAAGAGTGTCCAGCAGGTCGAGGGAGGTTCTCCTCCCCCTCTACTCTGCCGTGGTGAGGCCCCATCTGGAGTACTCTGTCCAGTTCTGGGCTCCCCAGTTCAAGAAAGATGAGGAACTACTGGAGAGAGTCCAGTGGAGGGCTACGAACATGGTTAGGGGACTGGAGCATCTCTCCTACGAGGAAAGGCTGAGGGAGCTGGGCTTTGTTAGCCTGGAGAAAGCTGCGAGGGGACCTTATAAATGCTTATAAATATCTTAAGGGTGGTCATCAAGAGGATGGGGCAAGATTCTTTTCAGTGGTGCCTGGCAACAGGACAAGGGGCAACAGGCACAAACTCAAGCATAAGAAGTTCCATCTGAACATGAGGAAGAACTTCTTCACACTGAGGGTGACGGAGCACTGGAACAGGCTGCCCAGGGAGGTTGTGGAGTTTCCTTTTCTGGAGATATTCAAGACCCGCCTGGACAAGGTCCTGTGCAGCCTGCTGTAGGTGACCCTGCTTTGGCAGAGGGCTTGGACTAGATGATCCCCAGAGGTCCCTTCCAACCCCTACCATTCTGTGTGTGAAACTGAAGTGCCCCATGCACACTGACTGGAAAAAAATTTATTTTGATGCCTTGATAGCAAGGTTTAACTTCACTCTATATGGGTACCCCTTAAAATTTCTTTTTCCACCTTGGCCTTGCTCATGATTACAACTGGGATTTGATGGTCATGCTGGAGAGTTCATAATAAACCTATCTGGAGACAATACTGGTATTTTTTGTAGTTGTGACAGTCTAAGAACTTAAGCAAGACAAGGCTGGCAAACAAGATAATAGCATGCCTGAAAGCTTATCCGATTTCTCAAACAACAGCAGTTGATATAAGTAGAAGATACTACCTCTAGCTAGAAACCTTGCTCTGCTCGTAACAAGCAGTCTCGCTGCAAGACACAGGCTTGTCATCAGTTAAGAAAAATACAGATACTGGTAGCACAGTATGAGTTTATAATGAAGTACTGTCAGAGCTAAGAAGATTTTCTCTATAATTCCTTAAATGATTTGCAAAATGTATTATGCAAACGCCACTTCAGATAACAGTACTGTTCATCTCAAAGCTAATTCAAACACATCTATAGCTTAATAGCAATGCAGTCAAATGACATGACCCAAGATGAGAACACTGATCTTGCTGTGCGAGAGTAAATCCGTGTGAATTTAAAATTGTATTTCAGATTTTTTTTTTTAATGGTGAGACACTTTGAGACAAATACAGGGAATACAGCAGTAACTAACAGCACGCTGTGAACAACATTGAAGAGAGATGAGAAATTTATCAGCCCAGTAATAATGAATGCCTACAATAACTGTCAGTAACTATTTTCTCTTGGAAAAAAAGCACTAACGTCTAAAGCCTCATGTAATTATAGTTTAAGGATGATACAATTTTAAACTCTGTTTGTATTTACCATTGAGAAGTATGAAGCAATTGCAGAGACAGTGGCATATTAAATAATTACTTTTCAACATTTCTCTTTAGCTGGTCATCTGGGATTTAATGAGGTATTCGCTTAAGCATTCCTACACTCCTGTAATTTTACAAGCAAACTTTGTTATTTTTCTTTTATTATGTTAATTTAACAGTTTTTATGTTGTTTTGTTACACATCTTGTTTTCTATATTAGTGTTATTTCTGTTAAGAAGGAAAAATTCATTTCCACCATAATCAATACAGGCTTTTATTACCATACATCACAAGGAGTCTCATATAACTCTGTTATTTGACTCCTAATAAAAGCATACACTTCACATTTGTACACCAGGTGTGGAAAGACAAAGCACACAAAAGGGAAAAGGTGGAAACGGTCATTTTTTCATTACATGTGCTGCATGTCATGGGACTATTTATTACCTCTTCATAAGAATTATCATTTATGTCTGGGATTATGAATGGTCTTTGTATTTATTAATGTTCAAATATTTCAAGAAGTATTGTGCAAGCTAGAGGCACTGAATTATCGGGCTGTAACTTGTTCCTTGTGCAAAGTGCATTTATGCCAGAACGTGGCATAAATGACAAAGGTAAGACGCTGAAAACTCTCTAAAAGCTTCTTTTCATTAATATCTCATTTTTTAAAGAAGGGGGGGGAAGTATTTTTACTCCAAATACATCATCAGTATGTTACTAATACATCTGAAAACACAAGCACACCTGAAAAGTACTGTCTTTGTACTGGGAAGTATGTTGTTCACTGTGCCATTTTTGGAATGCAGCATGCGATTGGTTTAACATGCATTCAGTAATGTACAGGAAAAAACCAAAATACTTCTAATGTGTGACGAATAAAAATATAGCTTGTATTACAAAGACTTTTAAAGGCATGCAAAATATATACAGTGCAGTTAATGTTTCATGCAAACTTTGGTGAGGTCACAGTTTTACATTCAAACATGCTAGAATACAGAACTGAGCCCTATGCCATTGTTCTTAGAAAACAACAACCCACAGATCTATTAAGAAATTATTTTTTCATTGTATTGAAATTTTCTCTAAATCCTGCGGACATTGAGAATAACACCTATAATGCCGTATTAGACCATACATATATTTAATGATACAACTTCCTTATCATACACAACCATACTCATACCACACTGTTTGATTGTCTTCAGAAACCAGTAGTGGGGATTCAGCCTCACTAGTGTTTACACAGGTGGTAGGAACAAATTCACTAGTTGGAACTGATGGTAGGTCACTATGATCATATTTCTGATTAGCAGAAGGCTGTTCTTGATTTTTCGGTACAGATCTAAATGCTGACAGATTTGCCTGATCAGCTGTTTTTGATGTAGATCTCTGAGGCAATCCACTTATATTACTCACTAATTCAGTGTTAAGGCATAAAAATGGCTGAGCCACAGTAAATGATCCTGTGCTGTCATTACCAGATATACTGACTTTATCATTAAACACATTTGTGCTTAGCAAAGTTCTCTCACGAAAATTTGACCTTTCCATCCTTGAAATCTTAGGCACGTCAGAGTTACATCCTAAATTACATGGTTTAACTGCAGCAGCTGCATTGCTTTGTGGAACACAATCTACTCTGTAAGGCACACAGTGAAAAAAATTAGAAGGTAACTGGTGTGCTGAGTACTCACTGGAGGTTGATGGAACACTTCTGTCAGCGGTGGATGGTGCTGGATCAACTGATACAGGTTGCCTACTGTCCTTCGACAGAAAATCGTGAATGCTTGTCCTTCGAGTAGTTCCTTCTGCCGTAGAAATCACGCTGCTTGCACGAGGTAAGGTAGCGTAAGGATTGCAATCTCTTGATTGTCGCTGTGATACAGTTGCTTGTATCTTTTCTTTAACTGATTTGGCCTTCCCTTGAGCACCTGATGTAAATTTTATTGGAGAGCTAGTAAAGTAGGTATCTTCAGTTTTACGAAGGCTGGGCCTTACAAGTTGTTCTGGTTTAATGGATCGTCCATCTGAGAAATCTACTGTACTTTTTACACTTAATGATCTCACAATACTACAGCCAGCAGATGCCTGCTTTCTTAGCTTTTCCTTTCCTGTCAGCTCTGCAGACTCAGATAAGCTTTTCATGACTTCATCTAAAAGATTCTCTTCACTTGCAGATTTCATCTGTCAAAAATATGAAACACCTTGTGAATTTATAAATTGGAATTTTGACTTTTTCTTAAGCAATCTTTGTGGACATAAATGAAGAACAATTCTAAAAAGGTTTTTTTTTTTTAATTTCTCAGATCTAAAAGCAGCATTAAACATTTACAGTACTTCGTAATAAGTTTTCTGTACAGCTTACAAGCAAGTGCTTTGAAAACAAGGTGTCAGACAGATAACAACTATCTGGAATTAGCTCCTGTAATACTGACACAACAAATCAGATGACCAAAACTTCAATTTCGTCTTCTCACCCACTTGCCCTCTGCCATCACTCATCAACACTTCCTAAGCAATTTCGTATGGACTATTGTTTTATACTGATCATCTGGAGCTAAGAGCTTAAATTCTCTATACACTCAAATAATAAAGATAAAAACCTCAGAAAGTAATACAAAATACATAATTTTTAGGTACCCCTGGTGCCTAAATTTAGACCAGACAGCTCTCAATTTTCTTCTTTTTGGAGAAAAGACTTTACAGCTAGAAAAAAATGTTTAAGTGAATACTATTCACAGACTCAGTGGAGAAGGAGATCGTTTGGAAAGAATTTTTAAGCCAAAAGCATTAAGGAAATGCTCTGGCAGAAGGTTGGAAAGAGACCTCTTGAAGTCCCCCCCAGCCTGAATGATGCTGTGATTCCTGAACAGCAGTGGACTGACTTGATGACTCAAGTGGTTTATTTCAGAAGAGTGTTGTCTAACGCAAAAAAACCCCACCAAAACCACAAACAAAAATCCTTGTCAGAGAGACCACAGATGAGAGGTCATTTTAAGTATCTAACAAAAAATCCAGAAGCTTAGTCTAGACTCAAGTTGCTACCCCAGACTACCCCAATCAATTCAGCTGTGAACGTGTATTTTTCAGTTTAAATTGTGTTGTTAGAAATAGGTGGAATCTGATCCTTACACTTCATGGGCCCTAGTCACAGTAACCAGCTTGCTTTATCCTAGAGCACTTCCAAGTTTCAGACATATGTACTCGAGTGACGAAGAAATTAGAATACTAGGACAGACAAAGTGATTTTGGGCTTCTAACAAACTGTCACTGACTTAGAGGAGCATTCTCTTTGTCTTACTCCTCGCAGATTTCAATGAGCTCCAAGGTACTATTTTTTTGCCCAGTAGAGTTTAAAAAATGAAACTGAAGCAGACGAGAGTCTCTCCTCAGGGAATGCGGTAAAGCATATTCCTTCCTGCTGAAGTAAGACAGATCTGACAACAGCTCTTACAGAAGACAAGTGCTGAACTAGAAAAGTAAACATACTTTTGAGTTTATGGCTTTCCATCTGAACTCTGACGAGTGCACCATGCATCAGTACACTGGACAATTTGGTACAGTAGAGATGGACTTTCTTACCTAATTCAGTAACCTGGAAAGGGTCAAGCTGTGAAATTCCAAGTGATTTTGTGCGTAATACAGCAAGTACCATTTGCCAATCGTATCCTGCGGTGCATTAAGAAGAGTGACCAGCAGGTCGAAGGAGGTTCTCCTCCCCCTCTACTCTGCCCTGGTGAGGCCCCATCTGGAGTACTGTGTCCAGTTCTGGGCTCCCCAGTTCAAGAAAGATGAGGAACTACTGGAGAGAGTCCAGTGGAGGGCTACGAGGATGGTTAGGGGACTGGAAAATCTCTTCTATGAGGAAAGGCGGAGGAAGCTGGGCTTGTTTAGCCTGAGGAAGAGAAGGCTGAGAGGGGACCTTATAAATGCTCTTGAATATCTTATGGGTGGGCGTCAAGAGGATGGGGCCAGACTCTTTTCAGTGGTGCCCAGCAACAGGACAAGGGGCAATGGGCACAAACTCAAGCATAGGAAGTTTCATCTGAACATGAGGAAGAACTTCTTCACGCTGAGGGTGACGGGTCACTGGAACAGGCTGCCCAGATGGGTTGTGGAGTCTCCTTTTCTGGAGATATTCAAGACCCACCTCGACAAGGTCCAGTGCAGCCTGCTCTAGGTGACCCTGCTTTGGCAGGAGGGTTGGACTAGATGACCCACAGAGGTCCCTTCCAACCCCTACCATTCTGTGATTCTGTGAAGTACAGTTTATCAGGATGCAGTCCACACTGCTTCTTAATGCAGGCATAACCAGTATCTCCACAAAGTTTTAAAGCTATTCTACTCACTAGAAGTTGTCTATTAATTCTGTGCCTATATATGGGATAATACATAGTTAAAATATTTTTTAAACTAACCTCGCTTGAGGTACTCTTGTTGCTTTCTTCTAAAAACTGTTGCAGGGTAACAACTTCACTTCCAGGAGAACCGGTTTTGATCTGTTTTCCATGACTATCCAGTGTTTCAGGAGTTCTTTGCTGGAGCACAGGACTAGACCTTGTATGACCTTTCACATACTGAATAGGACTGCTGCTGCTGCTAGACCAAGCCTCATGTTCATGTAGCAGACTGAATTCTCCGCTGCTATGACTTTGGGGCCTGCTTTGATTAACTGCACCTGCTTTTGGGGTAAACGATATTAAATATTCCGTAAGAAAAATATATGAAAGCTGTTAAACTGTATAACCTTACTCAAATCTGGAACATGACTGGATTCAGTTCACAATAATTCTACGTAAAACACTAAAAAATCCAGTTGTCCTTTTTTATTCAAACCAAATGTATTATTAATACAATTGCACTCCCCCGCCTTACCTCTTATAGCTCTTTAAAACGTGAAATGATTTTTTTGAATAAACCCACTACCACCACCTTTCACTCATAATCTGGGCCTCCACCTACATAATACTATAGTCCAAGTGGCTAAAGATATGCCTCCACTCTTGTTCAGTATCACTGTGAGGCACGTGCTCTAATATACTATTAATGAGTTTTACGTTAAATGACATACAAAGGATGGAATGGAAAGAAAGTATTTTCTTCAACATAGTTCTTCAATAAGAGCTATTCAGGAGTGTTGCTTCTCCAACAGTTTCTACTGTCACTTCTAGTTTAGTACAACTGTGACCTGAAGGAAGCATATGGCATTAAATGCAAAGTAAATTCCACAACACCAGCTCTTTTTATTTTTCAATGATTGTGAACTGCTTAAAAAAATACTGATGAATAATCAAGTATTTCCCACCTAATGTTACTCCTAAGAAATTAAATTAAGTTTTAAGAAAGACAAATTGTTTACAGCAGGAATTTCTAATACTGTATAGAAACTGGGCCAAGGAGTACCTGAAAGAACCTTTTACAGAAGTGAGTAATCATATAGACAGAAAATAAACTAATAAAAATCTTAAGCTAGCATTCATCTCAAATTCCAGACAAACAGACACTGAAGCCATGAATATTGAAAGTCTTGAGCTGGCAGTGTTCTAGCCTAGTATGTACAACGGTGTCCAGCTAGAACGGCCATTAGAAACAAACAAACAAACAAAATCTATCAGGGCTCGCAGTATATGTATTTTAGAGAATATTGCTTAATCCAGGGATGTTACTGATCTTTTAAAAACAAAACATAAAAGTTCACAGGATGGTATTACATATGCCATTTTGCCTGATTTGTGTTGTACACTACACAGCTTTACAGCAGCAGCACAGCACACGTAGTGGGATGCTAGGAGAAAAAAATGGAGCAACTTCTCTGCTTAAAAAGAAGTGATTTTAAAGTAATTTAAGGGGAATTCCTATTTTGTAACATTGTTACTTGGGTTAGCTTTGGTTTAAAATAGTTTGTAACTGATACACTAATCTCACTCTTTTAATATTTATTAAAAACATAAGTTCTACTAATACTTGTATCCTTTCCTAACTAGGGGAATGAAGGCTAGAAAATGCTTAAAGAAAAACACGCTGTGGTGTGTTGTGAGATTATTTTTTTTTTTAACCTATACAGATGATCTTACAGAGAAAATAACGGAAATGAAGCATGTATGTAAATGCACCTACAGCATACCTTTGATTTCATGGAGTGAAGCATTGTTATTGCTATTGCTAGTGGATGTTCTGCCACTATCAAGGCTGGCTGGTCTGGAAGCTAAATGGAAAATTAGGACACACCATGATGAACCAAGTTTCATCAGATGAGATAGTACCTTTACATTCTGATCACAGAATGCTCAGAGGCAGGAATCATGCACTGTTTCACAGACTGAGCATGCCCATTGTCAACAAAGTGATTTCTTACAGATCAGAAAGCGAAGGGATTTCCAGGCAGTCCAAGAGGACACTTTAGAAAAGGGCACTACAGGAATAGTAAGGTATAAGGGAGAGGAAGAGAGAGACAGAGTGTACATTTAGCATTGAAACTGACTGGGTAGGAGGAAACTAGGATTTTATGGATGAAAGGATGGGCATGCAGAAAGCTGCTTGTGATTAGGTCACTTACAACAGATTTGACAAGGAACCTTGCACATTGTTGAAATGCCACGAACAGGAGGAGCAAGAGCATCTGCACAGATAATGTCCTCTACTCCTATCCAATACAAGGGAAATGTTCTGTTATTAGCTTCAAAAACGTTTGTTGTTCGTACTAATTTTTAGTGTTTATACTAGAGTTAAAACTTCACTTCTAAATAATCTATTATAGCTTTGACTTCATAGCTTTGCTTGAAGGAACAAGGAATGATTTTATAAAATACAGTACATGACAAATTTAGGCTTCACTGAACAATAAACACTGAAAATCAGGCCAGATTTGGATTTGGCTTTTTATCATTGAAATTATACCTTCTTTATTTTATTATTAACTCCAAATATATTTTTGAAGTGAAAGATGTTTTGATCCTGTTCAGATGCACTTCACAGATACTTTCTACTAGAGATATAGAACATCTATCTGATGTAGCAGTAAAGAAAGAAAAGAATAATCTGAAGAAATTATACTATACATTCAAGAGATATGCAAATCACAGAAAGCATGCTCACTTGTAACGATGCCATTCACTTTTTTTTGCAAACTTCATTAACATTCACATAATATATCCTTACTTCATTTAATTAAAGTTCACATCTTACCATGAACTCTTGATCCTGTACTAGAATCATCACTAATACCTTGTGGACTTACATCTTCAAAGGATGTAGTATCTATACATAGAGATATAAAAGAAAATGAAAAATAAAATATTATTGAAATATTTATCATCTGTAAAATATACTAAAATATTTTTCAAACCAATCCATTATTACTTAGGTAGCATTCTGTAGGTAAAAGCCTGAAACATTTTATAACTGCAGTTATTAAACCTATTCAGTATCTTAGCACTGCAACTCAATTATTAAGGTTACTTTCTGCTGGAAAACTTAAAATATAAGTAAAATCAAAATTTACATGAAATTGCTGTTACACATTGTCACATCATGGTGCAAAAAGCTTCTACCTATACCTTTATTATTTAGCAACTGCTTGGATCTGAAGCCTGTAGAAGAGTTGATAGCTGCAAAGTTGATAGCTGTAGTGGAGAAGGCCATAGCTCCCAATTCTTTCCTCCTTTTACCCGTAGATATATCATCAGGACCCTCCAGATGCTCAGTACTACCTGTCCATTGTCCTCCTGCTAGGACCATGGACTGCACCAGGTCATTCATGGCTGGGGTGCAAATGAAAGCAAATGATCAGCATGGTCAATGTATTGGCTTCTATTCTTATTTTGAATTGCAGAAGGTTTGACAGTTTTCTAAGCATTAAAGCGTATTGAATACCGGAAGATATAAACACAAGATCATCCACGTTATGACATGCAATCAGCTCAATGAATGAGAAGTGTTATAAGTCACAGACTTCTTTCAGCTCAGTAAGATTCTTAAAACTGATTTTATTAGATATAATCGCCATGCTTGCGCTGCAATGATATGTAATATGTAAGTTAGAAGCTTTGATATATTGTTTGCAATGATAAAATGGAATGAATAAGGATAAAATCGGCAAAGGTGAGAATACAATATAGTGTCAACAATGATACAGGATCCTTGTACAGTGCAGGTTACTGCAGGGATACTGTATTTTACATAACAACAAATAAAAGGATCTGAAAGATGACATCTGATGACATCCACCTTCACTTCACAAAACTAGAGAAAATTGTCCACCCCTCGTTATGAAAGAAAACAAAATACATCAATACAACATTTTGGTAACAACAACTGATGAATACTTGAAGAGTGACAGACCACCATACAGCCTTGCGCTATTTTCTGCACTTTCTTTAAATAAAAAATTGCAGTGATTTCTTAACAAAAGGCTTATGAAATGTGTAATTTAAAACGATTCAGGTTAACACAGTGCACTGCAAATTTATATACACAGAGACGTGTATATAGACAACTATGTATACAAATATATGCAGTCACAATGCACTGAATATATATATGTATGTGCGTGTGCTTGTGCATGTAAATGTGTGGGTATGTGCGTGCACATGTGCACATATATAAAGTATTCAGTGCCAAGGTTTTTAAGAAAAAAAAGAAAAAAAAAAGGAAAGAAGAAAGCTCCAGCTCCTTGTACTGTAGCAGGACTTGCACATTGCAAAATAGGAGGAAAAATACAGCGCAGTCCAGGGAGAGGTTAGTGAAAAATTAGTAATGGAAGCCAGTGTAGCCATTTAAAAGAAGCTGAACTGTCATAAAGTCTTACACATGGAGCGACGGTAGAAGGCCTTCATTTTGTCTTTTTCCTTCGGTCTGTTCCTCAAAAAGGGCAGTCTTTTCAGTGCAACCACTTTTATGTCATAGCATGAGGAAAAACGGAAACAGGGAAATGAAAGAAAAAAAGGGAGAAGAACAGATGGAAGTTAAATGTTGAAACTAAGGACAGAAATGAATGTCTGAGTTTAAGCTATGTATGCTATGCTAAACACTATCATTTTCATGCTTCTGTGTGATAATGAAATATGAAAACTACACTGAAATATGAAAACTACACTATGAAAACTTTAAAATACTCAGAAATGCACCAAAAATAACGGTGAAGAGTATAATACAGTTTGAAAGTTCGAACTGCCAAGGTCTTGAAAAAAATAATTATAGAAATTGACAATTATAATTGTTTTTACTGGGGAAAAAATAACTGAACATAATTCAGTTACTCAGTTACTATTATTCAGTTCAGATTTCATTGATATCAAAAATTTCTTGAACATAAATAAAAATGTGAAGCAAAAAAAGCTTAAAATGAAAGCAACTCTAAGTACAACTTCTACTTTAAAATATGCTCACATGATTATTTTTTGAGATTAATAATTTTTGTAATGTTTTGCCCTGCATCTCTTGTAGGACACCATCTATTATCAGTCTCCATTTGTTACATTTTGTGCTCATTAGTAATTTTGGCTGTCTTGTAGAAAAATTACATGTACCTTATGTTCAATCGACCATTTGTGTGCAGTGACTTTAATATTTTACTGAAATAATACACTTTAAATCTCTAATAAGAAAAATAAAATCAAGATTTATTGGCTGGAACGGTACAGACTGAATTTTTTAGCTGAAAAAATACTACAGTTTTTTGGGGGTTTTTTTTTTTGGTTTTTTTTTTTTTTTAAAGTAAAACCAAATGTGAGTGTTGCTGTAATATTTTGGGAGCGTTAAGAGAAAACGGAGATACACAATATCATGAAACAGAGTTAAAATTACAAATCGTATTAAAAGATGGAGGAGGGGGAAATCACAAGTTAATCTTGTCCTTAGATTCAGCTGTTCTGCATTAGTAACTGATTACTAGCAGACACCTGCATTTTGAAGCATCAGATAAATGTGTCGTCAGCTGACTGCCAAGCATACAGGAGCCATATGCAAACAACTGGCTTGTAAGATCCAGAAAGAAAGCATGATGAAATTACTGAAAAATTCTTATTTATGCAAATATGAAAGCAGGATAGTCCATTCTATCAGCTCAAGATCTGCTTATCTTATCTCTCTGAAGTCATTTTTGGGACACCTGCTTTGCCATTTGCCTTGGTTTTCTGTTCAACCAGCAGCTTGTTACACAGCAGTTTCTATTTTATACAGCAGTGCATATATACATACCCATTTACAAGTGCACATGAGCTACCTTGAAAGAAATAAAGCTCTCTCTCCATCATATTATTCCCTGTTTGCACTTAAGAGTACACCCTCTTATCTCAGGTTTTTAAGATGTGGGGTGGGGAAGAACAGGGAGAAGAGAAAGGCACATGTGCTACATATGTAAGATAGGAGACATGAAGCAGTACTTCACCTTTGAATTATTCACTACATAGGTACACAGATTTTTTTTTTTTTTTTATGATTTACATATACTTGTAGGTATTTCAAAAGAACTTTTTTTTTCATTTGTTTTTTTCAGATCAGTAAGGCATTCCTCCTCTTGTAGATCGTGAGGAAAGAAGCCAAAACAAACATAGATGCTGACTGGCTTAAAAGCAGCCGACAGGCTGCTAAACCTGCCAAAAAGGAGATATGCATGTTGTCTGTCTAATTGCATATAAGAGTATGTAGCTTTGAGTAGCTCCCTGCCAAAGGAGTATGAGGCACAGCATCTGACTAGTTTTCTACCAAGTAACTAATCATTTTTACCGCTAATGCCATCAAACCAAAGAGGTAATTCTGTTCTAGTTCTACTTTTTGTCATCTTGGTAAAAAATGATTCTTTTGTAACTTTTATAATCCTTTTTAGACAAGATACATGATCCCTCTGTAATCCTTTATAGACAAGGTAAATAATCCCTCAATTAAAAACGTCCACCCTAATCTTGCTAAAAAGTAACCAGAGGATGTTCAAGAATCATTTGAGTCATCTGTGATTCTTGTTCATTAACACAGATCACCTCCGAATGGACTGATTTATGGCTCTTGGCAACTGTACGAAACAGAAAACTCCACTGCAACTACTGGAAACCATACATCAAAACCCGTTGTTTGGTAAAATGCAACTACCCTGAGAGGAGGAACTACGTATGTAATATCTGCATAGAATATGACTGAAGATATGTCTTGCAAAACATATTGGAATGGCAGAGCTACAGCAGAAACAAACAGGACACCACAAGGTTTAGCTTAGACAGCTTTAGAACTTTACATCTTTATTCTAACAGACTTTAAAAACTGGGTGGCAGGAGGAGTATTCTGGTCTTAGTAATCATCTACTCAAAGAACTCCAGTTATAATTAATTTCTTTTTCCTCTTTTCAGTATTCTATGAACACGTTCCTGCTTTCTGAGCTGAGAATGAATGATGAGTATTGCAGAATTCCTCCACTGATCAGGAAATTTCCCGTTCTGTAATCTTCCTCCTGTTTGCCAGAAGTACTCTGGGAAATTCTGTATGGAGAGTATTAAAATCCTCAAATTGTTTTGTTCATGCACACAAGAAAATGTTAGGCAGACATCTTACACATGTTTTGGTTATAGAAACTGGAGCCAAATATACTTCTTTTACTTCCACTATGACATAATGTGTCTGCTACTGATACCACTATTTAAAGATGACAGGGTTATTAACAGCCTGAATTCCCTGGGACATTGTTGTTAATCTGAAACGGCTAAAGTGGAAGCTAGCAGAAGTAATGTTTTACTCCACAGAAAAAAAAAAAATCCACTTGCCTGCCTTAGATTTTTTCATGCAAAAGCTCAGAATGGTATCCCATCCCCCTGAGAAAAAAGGCTCTGCACAAAGCACATGTCCGATCTATGGTACTCACCTGATTCAACCACTGAATCCAGGTAAAAAAGCAATGGTGAAACTCAGCAGTTAGAGAAGCATATAGCATCTACACTGCCTGCAAGATTTAACTTGTGCTGCATACAGTACAGCCATACAGGCACTCCCTGCTTTCCAGAGGACCTCTGAAATCAGACAAGGGCTTCAAGCACTCTGTGAGACCTCAGGTGCTGTTTTCTCTACAGAACAGAGTAACCTGATTTTTGCATCCAGATTACCTATCTTTGTAAGAGAATAGATCTCTTGAAAACACTTGCGTGACAAAGTGTCCTGTATTAGGAAAACCGTCTCCATCACCTCCTTCAAAAGACAAAAATCTACAGATTTCACATAGCGAATCTATTTATCTGTAGTGGTAGCAGCAGGATTATTCATTTTGGAATCAATATCTCTTTTTGCTTTCTCTGACAGTGGATACAGGGTAGGAAACCTACACATCTCAAAGATCACTTTATGTCAGATACCCTGTCCTCTAGCTTTTGAGAACACCACAAATTTGTGCCAGTGACTGCAATTTGAGGAATGTAAGCTGCCTTCTCTTGCCTTATGAAGGTCGCGCAGGACATTTCAACTCAGCAGTTCCCTCTGGAACCATCTCCATTCCCAGATGCAGGAGATTAACATGGAACAGAACCTCTCTCTTCTCATACCCAAAACTGCCTTCAACCAGTGCAGAAAGCTACAACACCTGAGCATTTGCATACACAGGCAACAACTTAAAGGTTTTCTCTTTCTTGTAGCTTCTTTCAGTGGAAGCCGCTACTGCAAAGCCCCTTCTTACAGAAAAGAAAGGAGCCACAGTATCTTCGTATTTAGGATTTACAGTAATTCTAAAAGCAGAAGAAATAAATTGCAAAATGCGCACCATTACCAGTACTTCTCACACTGAGATGTTCTCTTCTCACACTGAGATGTTCTCTTAACTTCATGAGACGCAAACTGTCTCAGTGAGATTGTCAGCATTGAACAGGTACGTAATTTATCCAAATTCTATCAAAGTGCAGTTTCCATGGCGACATGTATAATGGAGGAAGGTGAGGATCCAGAATTAGACCAGCCCTTCCAGTTTGTGGATAAATACACTGGGATTAAGGGGAACATGAACAAAGTCCATGGAGTAGAAAATTAATGAGGCCTGCACAACTTCAAACCTCTTTTGAGGATCAGTCACCGTAACTTCAACCATGGCTCATCAGGGGGGTAACTACAAGGTCCCAAGTATCATGCAAAGAAAACTGTCACATAAAAGAGCCCTTCCAGAACACGAAATCATTGACAGAGATGCAGGTGGTCTGAACCAAGGCGTGCACACTCTTGATTCAAACACACTTGCAAACACACCCACTACAACTCAGTTACTCCTGAATTCCACAAGACTTCCAGTTTCTATGTAAAAGCAACAGTTGCTTTTTTACAAAGACAAAATTACCTGTTTTGAACCTTACAAGACTCCTAACACTGAAAAATGCCAAGCTTCCCAAAACTGACAAGTTAGCAACAGAAGTGGTAAACTGTACTCTTGAACTATTTTCTTCACTTATTAAAAAAATACTCACAAATCTGATTCTATGTTTCCCTGAAATAGTATTTTTAGATGTTTTATCTTACTAAGCTTCTGCAATAAATACAGAAGAAAAAAATCGTAACAGCTCTAATCATTTCTAACACAGCAAATTCATAGCTAGCACAAAAACTAGAATATCAATTTGCTGCCTTTTGGAACCCAAGACACTAAATTTTAAAAAAGCATTGCAAAGGTTTTAAGTGAATGTTAATACGCATATATTCTGAAGCTTTTACATGCACAGCCAAGATGCTTTTGGTGCGTAATTATTAAACAGAATCATTACAACTTGATAATTTGGCTGAGAAATTGGACAGTATGACCCATGCCAAGAGCGGCTAACAAAAAATGTAGATAATGAATGTACATGCTGCACAGAATCTGGCCCATTATACTGAGGGCATCCTAACTTGATGGCTGTCAGGCTCTTTCAAGGTTAGCAAACTGTGTCTGGGATATTCAAATCTATCCACACATCTGTAACCCTCCTCAGTCTCCCTCTCAGTCACTGAACTCTAATTGTTAGGATCAGTAACAATTCACATCTTTTTAACAGGTTATGTCTCTGTTACACAAAGTCTTCCTATTGCATACTGAAATATCAAAAATCTTCATCATTGGTTTTTTGAGATGCTGGAGGAACACCTTCAGACAGATCTTTTTAGCAATTAAAGGATGTTCGCACAGCCACAGCTTGAAAAGCACTTCCAAGACAAGGGGAAGGATTCATGCTGGGACAAGAGGGAGAAACAAAAAAGGGTCCTAGTGGTGGCATCTGACACGTGATCCGAAACTCTGCTTGCCTCACCCAGCAACAGCACCTGCTTCATCTTACCCAAGCACTGTAAATGTATTTTAACATTTACCTGTAGAGCTACAGACATACTAAAAACTAGTTCCTGCCCAAACACTCAAGGATTTTGCAAGAAGTCAGTATAAATCTGTCATTAATAAATGAATTCAGGCTTCATTTTTAAAGACTTTAAAAATTATCTTTAAAAATCCTCCAAAACACATACCCTTTTCCAGCACCTCTTAATTTTTAGTCATATCAAAAAGACATTTAGCCAAAGATTATTAAAAGAAAATGTTTTGCAGTACTCACTACTACTCTTTTTGGTCCCCAAGGTCTGGCTATCTTCAAGAGAGTTTGAGCCCACAGAGGAACTATCCTGACTGTCCTGGTGGGGCAGCTGAAGAAATCCTTCACTGGATTCGGAACGGGTAGGCGTAAGGGTCACAGACTTCAAACGTTCTCGATTAACATCCTTCTTCGATTTTATCAGCTTCCTCATTTTCAGAGTAATCCAGTTGCCTCTTCTGTTATCAATAATACAGTACATTTATTGCATTTATAATATATTACTTGCATACAAATTAGGAAAAGTCTGAAGGCATAAGAACACAGAGATGATTCTGCTCCCCTGAAGTTTAATGAAATCTTGATTTTCAGTTGGAACAGAATAGATATGTCATGTTTTAAATCTGTGTTTATGTCATGTTCATCAGTACCTTCTAGGCGGAGATGGTTCATAAAATTTGTACTGATCCATTATCTTCTCCTCCAATTTCTCCTTCTGTCGCCTTAATTCATTTAGCTTGTCACTGCGAACAGAAATTAACGACAATGTATACTTCAAAAATGTATACATAATGTGCGAATAGCATGTTCCTTTGGATATATGTTCTCTGAAAGTTGTCACCTTTCACGAGGAATTCTTACATAATACTTGTTTCTTACTGAAAAATCAAGAAAGATACAGCAAACAAGCAGTCTTATATTTAATGTTATGATATAAAATTGAAAAAAATTCCATTTGTTTTTATTACACAACAGAATCTCCCCCCCTTTTAAATAGTAATAAAGTGCATATAAGCTCTAACAGAATCATTTGGACAAGCCCATTTTCTTTTCCCTCAAATTTACTAAAAAAATTTACAGAATACAAACATACCTAGGAACTTTGCTCATAGTAGAATGATGAATAAATAATATTTTTATTCCTTATTTGCATAATCAGTAATGAACACAGTTGCACTAATCCTTTAGAACTAAAAATATAATGTTTGTGGATTGAGTTGTCTGCTTTTCATATATACTTAAAATTTTTATTTTAAAAAGAGAAACATTTCAGAAGTAGCACATGTATTAATTTCTATATAAAACCGCAGCTTTTTTTTAAAAATACAGGTATTAGTATAATTGCCCTATTCACAGTAATTTCATTGTTTTAAAAACTCACATGTACTGCCTTTGCTCCACATGGAAGAGATCCTTGCTTTCCATATTCTGCTCAAGTAATGTTCTATTCTGTAGCATTAATGTCTGAATTTGATCTAGTAGATGTCTGTTTTCCTCCTCCAGATTTCCTTTAAGCTGGCTAAGCAGCTGTTAAAATATATAAATTGGTACATGCATACATACGTAAGCACATTTTACACACAGATGATGAGATTATCAAGAAAATGTAGGTCTACAAAGGACTGACAGTTAAACAGAAAACTTAACTAAATCATGGCTCAACTGATAAAAGCCTCTGATGCTTTAAATAACTTAAAACAGTTTACCTAACATGAGCCCTAATTTTTGTATTGCCTGTACAACAGGCAAATTAGTCTTCAGACTCACTTCATTATCTATAAACCAAATGACTAATTCTCAAGCACTTCATATAATTTTATGGATCTACAAATACACTTTTATAAATATTACAATGATACCAGTTATGAAAATTAGCATAATGCTCACATACCTCACACTGATTGTTTAGTTTTGTTGATGTAATATCCAGTTGTTGGTACTGTTCTTTGAGTTTAGAAAACTCAGCTTCTAATCGTGTTTGTTCTAGTTTGGAATTGTTCAATAATGTTTTCAAATTCTTATGATCAGTTTGGAGAACTTCATTCTCTCTCAAGAGCTGACTGTACGTATGAGTAAGCCTGGAATTAAGACACCATAAAAGAATACATGCAGATAAAAGGAAACGTATTACATTCCCTCCGAAGCACGAAATATTCCAGGGCTCTATACTACCCCATAGAACACATAAAAATTTCTTAGTATCACATATTGTCGGTAAGTCATCTCTCCACCTTATTTTCCTAGGTGTGCATTCTGCCTTTAAGCCAAACATTCCAGGTTCTCCATACGTTTAAAAATAAAACAGGATTTCTAAATGTGGACATCACATCTAGTTATAAGCAGCCACTTTTCAAAATACAGCAATCTTACAAAACGGCTAGAAGTTCTTGCCAACACAAAACATTAAGGCAATAAGAACAGTCCAAACTCTGGCAACCATGGAGGTTGCATACATTGACTCGTGGGCTCCCTTTGTCCCTACTGGGCCCTGCAACGTCCCTTTCTAAAAACAACCTCTAGTTCTTACTAATCCTCCTCACACAACACCAAAGGTAGGAGGCATTTAATTGTGTGCCTCTTAGCCAGATGAACGGATCTTAATGCCTCTTCTTGAGGAGGGAAGTATGACTATGTAAATACTACTACTCAACCCAATTACTTAAGGCAAGCTATACTTTAGTTTCAGGTGTCAAGCAGGGCTTTGCCACTCACTGCAATTCTACTCCTACTGGCATTAACCTCAGTTATCTTGCCCTTAAGCAACTCACACAGAGTGGCTTGCTCTGTCTACAGCTCACAACCACACTGCATAGTGCTAGGCCAGGCATTCCTCAAGATGCTATCTGGAATTCAGTATCCCCAGGATATAACAATTATTTTTTATGTGTTTTTTGGGATTTTTCCCTCTTCAGTTTTTCTAAAATGACTGTATCGCAGACCAGTGGGGTAGAGTTGCTATAAGGGATGGATCTTAAGTGTCCCGAATTGCAGCATCAGGTATTAGAAATGTGAGAGGATATAACACTTGTTTAGACTGTACTGGCAAGTGCTCAGAGCTCTACTACTACACATTTCAGACTTTTGCTCTACCTTTCATTTTCATCACGAAGTTTTTTATACTCTGTTGCTACAGCTTCATGTTTTTGATTTTGCTCCAGCATTTTCTCCTGTTCTATTTTGAGTACTTTCTCCAATTCTTCCAGCTGCACTTTCTGTTTCAGCAACTGATTGTACCTGCAAACAAGAATAGTATTTCTTTTTTTGGAATGACAAGAAAACACGGATTTTTTTTTTTTAAAGGTGATCTTTCAAAGTTTTAAGATCTTATTGTTATATTTAAGCAATATTTATTTTATTCATACTAGTTATACAGCATTTTTTGCTTTTTGCTCAGGAATTGCAGACTCTCATTTTACTTATGCATATTAGCATTTACCTATCTTCTAAGTCCTTATGCTCCACCTCCAGATTTTTGTGTGCAGATTTAAGACTTCCATGTTTAGCAATCAGAGACTCATACTCAGAAGCTTGGCGTTCATGCAGGTGTTCCAGTTTTTCATGATCTTTGAGAAGTGAATCATACAGTGACTTCAGATCCTCACGTTCCTTAAGCACACATTCATTCTCATTTTCTAAAGCAGACTGTTGGATCAACAGTTGTGCATTCTGATTCATAAGAGATGTGCTTTGAGAATTAAGTGTGGAATTTTCAACCTGTAGTCATAAACATGTAACAAGAGTTGCAAATTAATTTCATAGTCTGGATTACCTTGTCTTTTTCCTCCTATTGAAAGTCTTCCTGAGTTTAACCTTTAGCATCTTAGCAACCTTCTACTTATTCCATTACCTGACAACCTTTAATAGGAATATTTCTTTCTTATATCCCAATGGACAATTCCAATTCAAAATACTCCAAGAATATTTTTATAGCAGTATTTCAAGAAAGCACTTAAGCATATGCTTAAATTGACAAGAGGAGAGGGGAGAAATCACATTATTATTACCTTCAAATATTTGTTGAGGTTCAATCTAGATAGAGGGGCATATTTTCCTCTCAGCACTGACAGCTCTAGTATCAAAAATATCTTAGAGAAATGGATCAGCAGTGATCCTCATATCACAGAAGCGAAACCTGTGACATGACTTAAAAGGAACTTTAATAATGGCACAGATTAAAAAAATGAAAAAACAAGAATCTTTTTGTACAGAATCTCTATTTTTACTATAAAATCCTTATTGCACCCACATATCTTTCACAATGAGACTTCAAACGGTAGCATCCATTTAACAGAGAAACAGGGAAATAAATTGCTAGGCGCCTGGAAGGAACCACCCACATTCTGTTTTACTGAGGAACTGCCATTCACAGTTCTCTTCCAACAACAGTAATGTCAGTTGATCGCTTCATGTATGTGTTGTGAGATCTGGTGGAAAGTACTGTTCTTGTAGAAGAGTGTAATTTCTTCAACAATTATGTCAGAACAGTATTAATGTCTATTAATAACATTAAAGCCTTCAACATTAGACAGATTTAAAAAAAACAAACAACAAACCACAAACAACAACTTTACTTTGTGTACCTCTGGAAAGATTAACCTAATCTAATCCTTGGATATCCTGAAGAATTGATGATACCCAATGTGCTTGTCATCTGACCTGTCTTAGGCTAGTTTCCTTCTCTTTCCTATTCAAGAGATGAAAAATACAAACCACTGAAGCTTCTAACATCCTCAGGGTATCTATTAAGGAAAAAACCACCACCAAACTATCACTCCAGTGCACGCTGTTACTGAAGAACAAATCCCTTTCTGTTGGAACTGCAGCATTCTGTGTTACAGATGAGCAATGTCTGATGGCATGCGTATGCTGTGAAACTTCCCAGACTGAATCCTGAGTTTGATTTAGTTCAGAATTCCCAGTCACCCTTTAAGATATCCTTTCTCTTATATATTCCTTATGGGTATCAGAAGGAACTGTAGAATTACAGTTCCCTAAGAACAGTTTTAACACAGTCCATGCAAACCAGCTTAGTTTGCACTCCAGATTTAGCTAATAGTTCATTACTCTTATTTTCATGAATATATTTCACCTTTCATTTTGATTTAGAGTTGATGGAGAGTTGTCTTGCAACTTGCCTGAAGCGACAAGCAAAATAGCGGAATTCTCAAAGAAGTAGAACTCCCTTTCTCAGTCTGTTGGGTGTAATACTATTCAGTCATCCCTGGCAACAAAAATTACATTGCTTGATGAGGTTCACCACAGAAAAAAAATCCACTAAAAACCCAAAAACCACGCAGGAAATGCTTCCTTCTCCCAAATCACTGTCTCGATACATTCAAATATCACAGTTAATTCATTCTCCAGATTTATTGGATAGGAAAGGCCTGGGCTGTTGCGCAATTCATGAAGCCAAAAAGGAACTACATAGATATTCCTGTTTTTTTGACAAATGGTATTACAAAATACTCACAGTTATGAACCCCAGAGATATATCCTCATCTGTTTAAAACGGTATATTACCATGCCCACGTCTACTAATTTTTAACGACTAGACAAGACACAGCATGTGCACAAATGTTCTATTTTGTTTGTAGGCTTGCCAGCCACAAAGGGGAGTACTGTGCACTAATTACATTTCAATATGGTAGACAGAAAGTGCATCTGTGGTACAACTGTGTTCTGCTTTCCAGAAAGAGACAGGGTGACAACTTGCAGCATTCACAAAATGCATTATTTGTTTGTTTGTTTGAAGACTCCTTCACTCTTTGATTTCCATCCACCCTCCATAATTTCTGACATTGTTTACTATTTCTGATGAATTGTGGACTTTGTATTCCCTCTAAGTAGTTTTGATTCTTAGAGCTCCAAAAGCTTTAGATCCATTAACAAGAATATTTCATTTAGCAGAGAAAAAAGGTTATGTATTTAATGGCCCTGTTAAAAGTATAAGAATGACATCTCAATTTTGGCTGTAAGAGTTGCAAGACTGTGGGCAACCGTTTTTATAATAATTTCCATGGACACACATTACTTTTGTTGCCTCTGAATTATCTGAAATCAATCTTCATATATTTATGTAGTTTTCAAAGGTTTTTTCCAAGTCTTCTGTACTTACCAACAATCTTGATTTTCCTCTTATTTATGGCTTTTACTTTTTTTTTTTTAAACTCTATTTATAAAAATAGACAAAATACTAAATTTACTAGAATCTCTTCGGACACACTATTTCCCTGACGTAATTAGAAGTAAAAAAGAAATTTTAAAAAAATTATCTTCGAATACTAGATGAGAGAATATACTCTTCTCCTAATCGTAAAGTCAACAGTTTAAATTGGACAAACGTGAAGGATGAAAACCAACTTCTAGAAATGTTATTATTCATCAGTCAAGAAAATATTATTTGACTGCTTTTAATGCAGATTATTTGCACATTACTTTCTTTTCCATGTCTGTACCAGAAGCAAAATGTGACTTACAATACATTATTGCCATTGGCTATAAAGCTTACATTTGGAAAAACTTTGAATTAATTTTATTTTTAAAGCATAATAGGAAACTATTACCTGCAGCTTGGCATTTTGAGTTTGTAGAGTTGTATTTTGTTCCTGTAGAGAAACAGTCTGCCTCTGAAGTGCAAGAATCTGAGCCTGCAGATTGCTATTCTGTGTCTCAAGTTGCTTTAATTGTGTCTTCAGTGCTTGCTTCTCTGCCTGCAGTGTAGCATTCTTTAAACATTAAGAAAAAAAAGGAAAATTTGAGTTCACAGCTGTTTACTGAACTTCAAGGGAAAAAAAAACCAAACAAAAAACATTTCTCCAAAACAAATAGAGCAGCATGACTTCACAGAGATTTACCAGGTGGAACAAAACTGTAAATCATCTTATATAACAAAGTAACACACAGTGATATTATCACTACAGGTTAAGATTGCAAAAATGGGTAACTAATATTGTACCTATGGAGAAACAGTAGAGAAATCTCCATGACTCATGTAAATAAGGATTAAATAAGAGGGATTTGAGAGATATCTGTGGATTCTAAAGGACAAATTCAGGTTTCCACAGTTCCTTTTAAATGCTGGTCAAGTGCTTTACAGCATCTGTCAGAGCAGAACCCAGCTGCTTCATAACTATATTTAATTCAGATTCTGCTTGGTATGTAAACTAGGTGATAAACTGCATACTTTCTTAACAATATTCTTAGTACTCTCATTCGTATCACTGGGAATAGCTTACAACACATCATTAAAATTGGAGTAATATTAAAAACGCATCTTACATTCCTTTCCACTTCGATTAATCTATCTTTAACTTTTAATAACTCTCTAGTAGTTTCCTGATTTTCTTTCTCCCACTTATTGACAGATTGATTGTCTTCTCCACTTCTTGGAGGAGAATTCTGAACCATCCTTTCCTCTTCTTGTCTTTGCTTGAGAGCCTCATAGTTCTTTTTCACCTGAAATTATTTAGGACAACTTACATTAGGTTTAGAATTTTCCATTTTCTACATTCTAACCTATTACATGACCATATCACTTTTCAAAGAACAGAAAGTGCTATATGTATGTTACTGTATTTGTAAATTTGCTTTTTGGTATATGTTTGGGGAGATGATATAACAGATAATTTATGGTTACTGATCGCTTAAACATACTAAACACTTCGGCTCACAGTCATACTTGTCTAAGAGAATGAGTCCTCTATTTTCTATTCTATTTCAGTGCTTTCAGCTGTATCCCCCAACTTTTATGATAAAGTACAACAACAAAGGAGACTATTTTTTTTTTTTAACCAGTCCGTTCAGGCTGTTCAAGGTAGATCAGAAAATGTAACTTTCTAAGGAATTACTATTTTTAGCATTCCAAATCAAATCAACTTCAGATTATTTATCCACCTGACATATTCAATGACCAATGAATAAACTCATCAACAGCTTTTCATGTGATTTCAACACTGGGCCTGTATTATTGCAGTCTTAAAATTCAGTCATACCTTACCTTTGTCCTGCTTTATCTTACCCCCAACAATGTCCACCTTTTGCTGTCTTATGCAAAAGGTCACGTGTAGGAATAACAATAGCTAGTACAGGAGTAATTTAATCTTACAGAAGAAATGTCATCCTCCTTACTGTTTTAAGTTCCTGACGGAGTTGCTGGTTTAAATTTGTTGATTCTTCTAAACGAGCCTCCAAAGCAGCAATTTTTTCTTCTTTTATTTCAAGCGACTTCTTAAGCGTGGATTCTAATTTTGACTCCAGAAGCTTGTACCTACTGACGAATGACAACACACACACAAAAGTCTGTATTTCAAAAAATCATCTGAGGTATTTAAATTCTAGAGTGTTCTGAAACAGTAGCCTCATAGCTACGTTCAAAAATGCTTGAACACTGACTCTACTCAAAAGAAGAAACACACCTCACTAATATTCAGTTTCATGTCTAAAACAAACAGAAGACGGTAGTCAAAAAGATTTTTGCATCCTTCTTTTAAAACACATTAGACATACAAAAAGCCACATTCAGACACACCAGCAGGGTCCTGGCTGTATCTGGATCATTAGCGTGTCCGTGATGACAGCACACTTCCTTCTGGCTCCACTCCAGTGAATCCAGTGGAGACCCGAACTAAATTAGAATGTGAAGTATTTGGAGAGCAAGATTTTAATCAATTTCTATTTCCTGCCAGCTCACAAAGAGGAGGCACTAGGAAAGTACCTGCAGTACTTTGCAGGTGCATACTCATTTGATGTATGAATGTGCAAATTGCTCACTCAGCCCAGCTGCTGATATTTTAAGACTGCTGCCACTCCTGATGCATAAAACTTCAATTTTTTACCACATTTACAATATTGCAGTGCACTTAAACCCAAACCACGTATCTGGGACAGAAGTGGTCAGATTCAGAATATACCGGTTTAGAACAGTATCTCCTTTTTAGAAATACTGAAACCCACGCTCATTAATCACTTTTAAGCAGTTCAGTCACTGTACATGTGCTTAGAATCTGGAAAACATCCCACTTCTTCCCACAGTAGGCTAAAATAAAACAAACCACTAATATCCCCCTTTTTAATCTTGACTGCTGAAGAATCTATCAGTTTAGTGAATGGAACAGATTGCAAAAGAATCCTGAATGAACAACAGCAGTAGATCTAGTCAGGAACTGGAGCAGAAGACCAATGGTAGGAGAATTGATAAATAGAAAGCTGTCCAGTAGCATCACATAGTAGAATGAGAATCCTAGATTTTAAGGTGTAAGAAGTAATTCCCAGGGACTTAAGAAACAGTAGGAAGTCTATGACTAGTAAATAGATAGCATTTCATCTTCTTGAGCCAAAGCATATATTCAGCCACAAATAAGAATTTCTGTTCCTGAAAATTTATACAATAATGTAAACAACAAAGAAGGAAAAAGACTAATAGCAGAGACCCAATATCTAGGTTCCTTTTGAACACCTAATAATGAAAGATGGTACAAATTTTCTAATTTAACTGAGATTTAGGTACTTCAGATTCAGGGTCAAAATCCATAAATCTGTCTGTCTAAAGCCAACAGCCATTTGAAAGGCAAGAGAAAATGGAAAACGCTTCAAAAGTTAACTCAAATGTGGTCAGCTTAGGCTCCAACAGAAAGTCTCTGAAGTGTTACCAAGAACAAGCAACAAAAAACACAAGCAGCTCTCTCCAATCATGGACAGAAAAATTGTGCATTTTTCATTTCCATCATCAAAATGAGAGAGGCAGACCAAAAATACACTGAGGAGTAATTTTGGCCATAACAAACCTAGCTTTTTCCAGGCCTGATGAAATAATTGCTAATGCCTCACCTACGTAATAATATAAGGAAAGCAATCCAGGCACCTTTCAGATAAATGAAAAAGTTGAGAATAATGGAAAGGCAGGATAGTGGCAGAGCAAAAGCTCAAACCAACCAACATTTCCACTTTGAAAACAAATATTATTCATTCAGTCTTCCAACTCTACGTGAAGTTTGAGAAGAAGCTCAAAACAGTAGCATAGCCTGAATTCCTTCACATCTAAAACTATCTGGCTACAAGCTTGAGCTCAGAGGTAGGCTTTAGACATATGTTCTGGGTAAGCTTCAAGATACAATGCTTACTGCATACCTCCCCACAGATCAGCCTGAATAGGCATATCATACCCAGCCTGACAGCCAAATATCTTGTACCATCAAATATTCCACCTGCTTTTGTGCTGCTTTCACATGGTCAGTGCTGGAGAATCAAGTTTGCCGCGAACATCTTTCTAGACAGGCTTTTACCTACTGCTGCAAGGCAATTTGCAAAGAATTAAGCATGAGCTGTTCTTAGGACAGTGCAGCTGTCAGGAGTTACCAGCAACAGACATTTGCCACATGGAGATCAACCAGTACGCAGTGCTCGAGCCTGCTGCCTGGGCTGTGCTCTTAATATACAGTATATACATAGCAAAAACGTGCACTGACTCCTTGAAAAAGGAATACCCGTTAGAAGAGAACTACAGGGATGTGGGGGGAATGAAAATTAACTTATTTGTGTAATTCCCACACACAGCTAACTTGGAAGCAAAGGAAAAAATGTAACAGGTCATAATAGGTGCCAGAAGTACGCTGAAAGTTCATTTACAGATTATAGTTTAACGAAATATAGATAAAACTCCCCATTCCAGAGACATGTAACTCCAAATTTTCTTCCAAATTATAATTTATAGATCCAATATCACACTATTCTGTAAAATGCAAAAGAAACACTAGTATTATATGGCCCAAAGTCATTAATTCATATAAAGTCACAAGCCAACTAACCTATGAGAAGTGAACCCACACCACCTGATGTTTGGAAGCATGAGCACTTGACAAGTGCCATTGTCTGGAAAGTAGAAGTAGACTCATAAATCTTTTCATGTAGTACAATTTGCAAAAGCACCTTTAAAGCGTTGTGGGTTTGCGTTGCAAGGTTTTGGTAGCAGGGGAGCTACAAGGGGGTGGTGGCTTCTGTGAGAAGCTGTGAGAAGCTTCTCCCATGTCTGATAAAGCCAGTGCCAGCTAGCTCTAAGATGGACCTGCTGCTGGCCAAGGCCAAGCCAATCAGCGACAGTGGTAGCGCCTCTGGGATAACGTATTTAAGAAGGGGGAAAAACCTGCAGTGAAACAGCAGTTCAGGAGCGAGGAGTCACACAATGTGAGAGAAAAAATTCTGCAGACACCAAGCTCAGTGAAGAAGGAGGGGGAGGACATGCTCCAGCTGCCAGAGCAGAGATTTTTTTCCCCTGCAGCCCGTGATGAAGACCATGGTGAGGCAGGCTGTCCCCTTGCAGCCCTTGGAGGTCCACAGTGGAGCAGATATCTACCTGCAGCCCGTGGAAAGGACCCCATGACGGAGCAGGTGGATGCCTGAAGGAGGCTGTGACCCCATTGGGAGCTCCTGGCAGGACCTGTGGACCCATGAAATGAGAGTAGCCTATGCTGGAGCAGGTTTGCTGGCAGGACTTGTGACCCCATGGAAGGGAACCACGCTGGGGCAGTTCGTGAAGAGCTGCAGCCCGTGGGAAGGACTCATGTTGGAGAAGTTCATGGAGAACTGTCTCCTGTGAGAGGGACCTCACGCTGGAGCAGGGGAAGAGCGTGAGTCCTCTCCGCTGAGGAAGGAGTGGCAGAGATAACGTGCGATGAACTGACTGCAGCCCTCATACCTCATCCCCTGCACTGCTCGGGGGAAGGAGATAGAAAAATGGGATTGAAGTTGAGACCAGGAAGAAGGAAGGGGTGGGGGGAAGGTGTTTTAAGATTTAGTTTTATTTCTCATTATCCTACTCTGATTCGATCAGTGATAAATTAATTTTTTTTTCCTCCTCAATCTGTTTTGTCTGTGACAGTAATTGGTGAGTGATCTCTCCCTGTCCTTGTCTCAACCCATGAGCCTTTCATCATACTTCCTCTCCCCTGTCCAGCTGAGCACCTGGTATTTATCCAGGCTAAACCTTAATACAGAGCAATATTCCTTCCCTTTGTTGAAGCACTCACTCCAATCACTTGGAATCTAGAACATGATTCAGAAAAATGTTGCTCAATCTGGACTTCATCTAAGCACTCAACTTCAACTTAGCTCAAGGACTGGTTTCTTCTTTGTACAGTATAATCACCTAAGGACAAACCAAACACACACAATGCACTGTATGCTACATATCAATGCTTAAATCAGAAGAAGTCACACTAGTCAAAGTTCTGAGGACTCTTCTTGACAGAACTCTTCATCTGTGAGCCAAGAAAGGTAGATGAAAGACAAAAGCAGAAAACAAGAGGTGGTAACAGTTTCTCCCTACAGGATTCTGGCACCACTCCACTAACAGAGCACTGGCAGCAAGAAAGGCAAACTGAAGGAAAAAAAACCCACAACAAACAAAAACTGTTTGGTTTTCCTTTGATATACAAGGCCAAAAAAAAAAAAAATTTCAATCTGCATGTTCATGACAATCAGTTTGAATAACAGATCGTGATAGCAGCTTTTATTTTTTAAAGAGCACAACTGAATAGCATAGTGAAATAAAGACTGACTAGGAGCCCATACTAGTCTGCTTTTCTCCTGTCACAAGTTTTCCCTAAATCCCTGCAGGATAAGACAGAACACAACATACAGTAGAGGAAACAGACGTCTGGATAGCAGCTGCTTTATAATGGCAGGTGTGGTACAGTGATAGAGCCAGTACAAAGTTCTGGAGATTCTTAAGTATTGGATACTTCCCAGCCAGTGTAAGTGGGAATGCGGCTTCTGTTTGGTATGAAGAATTAGAAGGAAATGGTTGTAGAGAAAGAGTGAGACAGTTTAAGACAACCACTATGTGACAAAAGTGTAAAAAACATTTACATCCGTAAAGCAATCAAAAAAGGAAAAAAAAACACTTTGAGCCTGTTATCTTTCACTGCTACTGCTCCTGCTGCTAACTACAACAGAAAGCATTTCAATTATACATGAACTGTATCTACTGACACACTTAAGAAAATTCTTAGTAACAAGAAGTGGCAACTCACTTTCAGAGACAGCTGAATGTAAAAGCACATCAACTACTTCATTAATTTCAAAGAATAACAAGTTCCATTTTGGGTCTGTTAGTGTGTCTTAAAAAAATCTAAGAGTATGCACAAAATGACTCTGAAAAAACATTTTATCTTTAGGAATAAAAAGACCCTTATTTCTACACTGTTCCAGACAGGCATCGACATTCTCACCTGTCATCACTGCTCTGCTCATCATGCAAGAGACGCTCCTTGTTTAAGCCTATTTTTTCAAGTTCATGGGCAAGTTTTTCTAGATCATTGTTCATTTGTTGAGTCTTCAATTTTTCATTCACCAAGTCCTTACACAGAAAAAAAATTACATGCAGTATTATCATAAATAAATAATGTAGTCTTAATTGTAAAAGTGCTGAGGCAAGAGTCTTTTATTCCTGCATGACCTGAATAACTCAGTGCTAACTCTCCTCTCAATCGCTAGCTTTCAGCTACATCAGACGTTACATTATAACTATAATATGATTACACCGTAGTTCTTTACTCCTTTCCTTTCTGTATAACTTCCCTTTCAAATTTGGTCTTGAACATTACAGAATCACAAAATGGTAGGGGTTGGAAGGGACCTCAGTGGATCATCTAGTCCAACCCTCCTGCCGAAGCAGGGTCACCTACAGCAGGCTGCACAGGACCTTGTTCAGACGGGTGTTGAATATCTCCAGAGAAGGAGACTCCACAACCTCCCTGGGCAGCCTGTTCCAGTGCTCCATCGGGAATTGTTTCAGCCACAACAAATGCTAACACGAAGAATCTGAACAACGTTCATTTAACAGAGGCTCCATGACAGTCTGTAAACAACCTTACAGAATTAAGTGTAATACGGTTATAATACTGTTTCATTATTATGATTATATAAATTTTGATAATCTCTCTCCCTATTGTAGTCATTAAAGATACCAACAGTATACAGATTAAAGCATAAAAAACCACAACATTTTTCAAAAATTCAGATATAATTTCTCTGCATTATGATCAGATTATGATAGCGATGGTAACTGATTTCTGTTTACCTCTCGTAAAGTGACAAGAGTTTTCTTATCAATGGTAGCTCTTTTCACAAGTTCTTTATTTTCCTTTTCTAGTTCTTTCAGGCGTACACATGACTCTTTATATACAACTATTTCTTTAAATAGAGATTTATTTTCCTTTTCCAGATTACTAATTTTTACATTGTTTTCTTCTAAAGTACTGTCTTTAATTTCTGCTTGTTGTCGAAGCCTTTTATTTTCTTTTTCTAGCTGTTTCTTATCTTTTTCCAGCTGAGAAGTCTCTTGTTCTAACATCTTATTCTCCTTTTCCAATTGCTCTAGGCGCTTACTAGAGATTTTTAGCTCTTCTAAATTCTTTTGCAGAGTCTGATTTTCAGATTCTAAATCTTGTAATTCACTTTCTAATTGCTGAATCTTCTTATTGCTGTTTTCAAGGGCTTTCTGTAGCCTTTGGTTTTCTGTGTCTAGGCCTTGGTAGCTGACTTCCAAACGTTCAGTTTTCTTAAACGAGGCCTTCATAAGTTCAAGGCTTTTTTTAAGTTGCTCCTTTTCACTCTCTAGTTCCTTATTTTCTAACTGCAACTGCGCCACTTTAATACTTGTACACTTCAAGGATTCAATTGTTCTTCTTAATTCTAAATTTTCTTCATCGAGCTGTGAATTCTCCTTTTCCAAGGATTCTAATTGAAAAGTGAGATTTTTCAGGCTATCCAAAGTTTTTTTCAGTTTTCTGTTTTCCATTTCGAGGTCTGAGTTTTCTTGTTCTAAGGCCTCTATCTTCTCACACGTAATTTTTAAGTTAGTAATTTTTTTCTGTAATAATTCATTTTCCTTCCCCAGGTGATGCAGCTCATTCTCAAGTTCTTCTGCTCTCTCCCCTTTCTCTTTGTAGTGTTCCAGTTCTTTTCTGACTTGTTTTTTTTCAAATTCAATCTTGTTTAACTTACTGCTGGTCTCTTTAATAGACTCATGGAGGATTTTATTTTCTTTTTCAATTTCTTTCATTCTTGCTTCAGCACTGATTTGTGAGCGTTGTCTTAGAGAAGCTACAGTTTGATTCAAATGTTCGTTTTCTTGTTCTAACAGCTTAACCTAATTTGGGGGGGAAAATTGTAAACACTGGTAAGCAACATGCCAACAAGTAATTACTTCTATATATAAACTGAAAGCTACCAAGATAGTTAGATTACACCGTATTTCCATTTTAAGTTTTAACAAAAAATTCTCTTACACTACTGGTATTTATTTGCAGCATTATAAACATTGTATGTTGACAACAAAATAAGTCAATCTTCAAATATGTTCCTCTTGGATGTTAGTGGATAACAAAAATAAAACTAATGAAGCACAAACCAAAGCAAAGCTGTATCCTTCTTAGCTTCACTTCATTTTCATTTGTGTTTACCCAGATCTAGATTATTTTCCTTAAACTCTGTAATTTCCAGAGATGTGTGTCCACAAAAAAAAAAACCTGCAGACAAACTTGAGATGAAGGGAGGTGTGAAAATGGCCCAAGTGTCTTTATTTCAGTTGGAAATAATAGAGGCGATCTGTGGGGTATGAGGGCCTCTTGATCAGTCAATAACATTTTGGGAAGAAACACATCAATTTTACACTAATTCTTGAGTTAAAAAGAATCCTTAGATACGCTGTTCCAAAACAGCTTCCAGAGAAAGTTAATCACATTAGAAGTAAATTGTTTTCTTAGGTAACATATTCCCAGACATACTTCAAGGATAAAGGAAGCATTTACATCTTAATTTATAGTATTTCTTGACTTTTTCAATCCCTCCAAATCATTTGAAATTATTTGGGTATGTAACAACAGACAGCAAATCCAGAAAACTGTTTAGATCAGTATTTAAGAATACACTAATAACATAGCATAAGGGATGTTTTAACAATAAACTGTTTTGGAGAAAAGCAAAAGTGCTAGTTGCAATGAAAAACAGACTGAGAAAATTATAGACTGTTCTTTCATATTTAAGTCTGAATGTAACTATTAATTACAGGATCTATGGCTCTGTTCCCAACAATGACAAACTGTTCTGAAATGATTGATGAGAAACTAATTAACAGGTGTCTAAACCCACAACTTTGTAACACTTCTTTACATAACCTGGTATGTTACTGAACATACATAACTACTTTCCATGAATTCTGCTTGTACAATCCAAACGTAAAAAAAAAAATCATGATCAATATGTCCATAATTTTTGATGAAATCAAGTGAACCTTGTACAGTTGACACCAGTAAGTTTCAGCAGGGGATTTGTAAAAGACACAAAAGATACTCTAACTCATCACAGCCCCTATTATTTCTAAGAAGAAGTCGTCCCACTGAAACATCAGTCCTACTCTAACACATTTAAAACAGCACATATATGCTTGATAGTTGAACAGTGACTTATGACTTCTTCCAGAAAGTTTTAGTCCTTTTTTTCCCCCCAGAGTACACTTCTAATACAACGTATAAATCAATTATTGTAACAACAAACACTTCTAAACAAGACAAGCTGGTATATTTTTCTTCAAAATTATCCCCAGTGTTCTCTTTAAATGAAAGTAAAGCTTCAATGCCAAGCTTTTTTGTTTGTTTGTTTTCTTTACTAAGTCTGGATTTTCATTTTCTGATTGAGTCTTGAAAAATTTTCAGGATTTTTGAAGTACAGTATTCTGTATTCTAAAATAGGGTACTTTTAAATTAAACTAAAAAAAAGTCAATCTTGTCAATTTCATCAAGAAGCATCACTGGAATTTATGAAAGGTAACTGAAGTTCTAATTCTGAAGGATTTGATTATTAAACATGGAACTTCCAGAAGTTTCCATTACTCATTTCCTAGTGTCTGCCTTCCATAGGTCCTCCGAATTGCTCTGCAAAGACCTTAGAAGGTGTCAGCACTCATTAGATACAGGTATGTCAGTGACACTCAGTACTCCAGTACTCCCACAAATACAGCTCAAATATTTTACAAAGACACAGATGCCATTTTCTGCAACCAGAAATAAATTCTGACATCCACCTACAAGTCACAGCTGAAAAACATTCTAGTATAGGGGAATATTATGAAGCTGGATATGAAGGTTCCCACCCCAGATAACCAAGACTGCGAGCGACACAGGGGGAACAGAGTCAGCAGTGGAGCAGCAGATCAGCTCTGCTACACTGGTCTCTCTCAGGCTCCTTTGTGGGACAGGCTGCTGTAATTCTCATTAATACTCCGACATTACTTCAAACACTGACCAGCTGTCCAGAATCTGTTTTCCTCCACTGAGAGGTGTCTGGCCTACCTTCAAAGTTCCCAGTTTTCTATTTTGGCTGAACTACACCCTTTAAGCAACTATAACAAATGCACAGCCCATGAAAGCCACAGAAGCATTACCAAACACTAAAACATTTTAAAACTAACAGTAAAGCCTCAGCTAAAATCAAGTCATGCCTCTTACTGGCTGCAGGACTCAGGCAAGCTATTTGGCTGCAGATATGTCCTTTTGGAAAATCTGCTACATTTACAATCCCTTTGTGCCTGTAAAAAAGTAAAAAATGAGAACAGTACAGTATGATGCAGCATTAAGACTTTCAATTCTGCTACTCACTTGTCGCTCTGAGTTTTCTCGAAGTGCTTCAAGTGTCTTTTCAAGCTGTGCTTTTTCTTTCATCAAATCTTTACTCAAATTTTGACTGTTCTGAAGACTTTGTTTCTCTTGGCTAATTTCATTCTCTAGCTCTTCAAGCTAGGGAAAAAACCCCAAATTTTTACAAACTTACTTAAAAATGACAATAGTATTACGCTTAGCTGAGTTGAAGGTACCCTTACAGAAATGGAAAAAAAAAAAGGTTAAAGGAAAGAATAAAGTGGAATTTTCTATTCTTTATCTGAAACAACTAATCTCTTCTAGGAATAAATTTAATTCTGCCAGAATTTTCTCCCTGGCTCAGAAGATTGTGTCTATAAAGTACTTTTGCATTAAAAAATTGGTCAGATTTTATTAGGCTCTGGATATTTTCCCAAGCATCTTTTTTTCTTTTAAAATTCCGTATTAGTGAGATTTATACTGCTCCTCCAAGTCACTTTTAGCTTACAAACATCAAATGTTGTTTGATCTTACTTAGTTCAAGAGATACTTACGATTATTCCTTGGGAATTAAATGTATGGGTTTATTTTGCCAAATGGCTCCAACTCTTAGTGGAGTTCCTGTGGTCACTGTATCTCGGATTTATAAGACTCTAAATCAGCGGTTTGTTTCAGGAGAAATCATGTCCAGATAGCAGGAGACTACACATACAGGACTCGTACCAGACATTTTGATCAAATTCACGGTTTTTGCTGATCACTGTTCAGAGCATTGTTTTTAGGGGCAAGGGAGAAAAAGGACATGTTGCCAGACATCCAAAGTGGTAAAAGAGTTATCAGACAACCACAAAGGCCTACTATTGCTTGCTTCTTATACCTATTTCTTTCTTTTGTACCCTCCTAGCTGTCTTTCTGGTACCATAAAGAAACTCAAAGCAGCACACAGGTTGCTGCAAAAAATACCATATTGTTAACAAATCAGAAAAAGCATGGAAGTATGGAATACAATTGGGATTTTTTTTTTTTTTTTTTTAATTATTTCTTACCTACTCTAAGAATAGTCTAACACCTGAAATATCTGAAGTAAAAGCTATTTCAGAAACTTCAGACATTTAATTTCACTGTAATTAGTCCCCACTTTTTTCCAATTTTTATTCTCTATAAATACCACTGACTAAATTACTCTATACATAATTTGGAGAGTAAAATATTGTAGATTAGCACAGATAAAATCTGACAAACTCCTCTCACTCACTTGCTCATCAGTTCTTGGCCCATCTTCTCTTTCTCAGTTATGAATGAGGACATATGACCAAGTTTTCTGTTTAGACTTACCAGTCAATCTTCACCTTTGTACACATACTTTCCTCTGCTTAATAACTACAAAAATTAAAGTAACATTCTCAAGTATCATAAAACATTTTCATTACGCACTGCGCCCCCAACACGTTAATATTTTTTCCCCTCACTGCTACAAGACCTTTCTGAATAAAAGTCACATTCTTACATCAATTAAAAAGCTAACTAAAAAGAGAAAAAGTCTCCGAGATGGTTTTCTTTTTTATCATAAACTTACAAACACCATAACACCATTCAGACCCTAGTAACACTTTACCCAAAATAACAGTGATTCATAAAATTACCCCTTAGAAAGAAAATGGCAAGCAACATTAGGCAACTCACACAGAATTCAAACATACACTGATGATTACCTTTTTGCTAAGTCTTTGGTTTTCTTTTTCCATTTTCAGAATCCTTGAACTACTGCCTTCTACAGAACCCACTGCACTTTGCAGTTCTTCCACTGTCTTCAGCAAACTTTGGTTTTCCATTTCCAACTTCAGTAATCTGCTTGATGTCAGTTCATTTACTTCACGACCAAGTGATTTCTGTGGCACTGTAAGAGAAAAACACCATTAAAAAAAAGGTTACTTATTATCTGGAGTTCTTGGAATTTCCATTTTTAGACTTAGGGGATTCAGAAGCCTTTGACAGTCCTCCAGCACCTTCTTGGTGAAGAAAGCTAGTTAGGATTAATGACCCATCCTGCTTAACCAAGAGAAAACACTCCAGATGCATAAAAGGAAATGTTCTACTCATCCTACTGTTGCTAATCACAGCAGAGATTTGTTTCCTGCAGCTGAGGATGTATCTCCAAATTTCCACAAACCATTTGTATGGGATCCAGTGTATGACCAAGTATGCTATATTGGAAGAATCACGATTTTTGTCACTGCTATCTCTGCAAAGAACTACCCTGAGAAGCCTTAACAAATCTCTCTTGAGAACAGTAAAGCAAGAAGACTCATGATCTGTGCTACAGAGTAGGGAAATTTGAATGGCAATGTGATGTAACTCCAAGGTTATTTATAGGTTTTAAACCTCTGTTTAACTGGACAAGAATCACAAGAATGATTAAAGAAACCAAAACCAAACCAGAACAAAAGGAAACAAAAAAACCCAAACCCCAAACTATCACATCTCTCCAGACAACAAAAGACTCTGTACTTTAGAAATAAGGACCTGTAATTTCCTAATGCTGTCCAGCCTCTGAACTTTCATTTTTTGTATTATATCAGTTTACAAGTATTACTACGTTTACCTTCAGACAGTTCAGTAGTCCTATTTATCTGTTCAAGTTCCCAGCCAAGATGCAACGATTCATCCATACTTTGTTTCTGAGCCATTTCTAGAGTCATATTTTCCTCCATGAGTTCCTCAATCTTCTTTCTGTCCATATCACGCTCCTTAAAAATTATTTCACATGTCAAAAAAAAAAAAATAGGTCTCAACACACAAAAAATATTTCCGTATCTAGTATACCACAGAGAAATGCATTTTCTTATTTGCTAATACAGTGAGGAACAGACAGAAGTATGGAAAACTTAGAAGAGAAGTGTAACAACCAGTAAAGAAATATATACAGAGAACAACCTCTTCTCATCATAACCTATGACAATGAGTACCTACTCATTTTCAAAGTTCATTTCTCTCCGATTATCGGGAAAGAAAGTATATATGATAAGTAAAGCTTGGTAGCGCTCTCAAAAAAGAAAGACAACATTTCACCTTTGCTAAACTAGCATAAGACTACTTTAATGCAAAAAACTATAAAAGGACTGGGTCCATGATGAGAGTGTCTCACCTGGCTCTTTACAAACCCCTCTCCCCACACACGCTATTTTAACGGGACTAAGTTGCAGCCGCACCTCTCAACATTTTGCAGAAAATTAAAGAAAACAAGGGAACAAACATAGAATCATAAAGGTTGGAAAAGACTTCTAAGATCAAGTCCAACCATCAGCCCACCACCACGTCTACTAAACCATATCCTGAACTACCACATCTACACGTTCTTTGAACACCTCCAGGGATGGTGACTCAACCACTTCCCTGGGCATCTTGTTCTAAAGCCTGACCACTCTTCCAGTAACCTGTCACCCCCTACAGAAAACAAAAAAAAAAACCCCACCCAAGCAAATTATGACTTGATACTTCAGAATACTGACTTTTCAGAGAAGAACTGGTTAAAACATAAATTTCCCCAAGCAGAACCAAAGCTACTGTAGGAAACCATATCCGAAAAGCATTAGTAAATCAAGACATACCTTCCTCCTCTCCCCCACTATTTTGACTGCAAGTTCTTTTATTAAAAAAGGACATGAAATTCAATGCATATCAGTTCTTTGTCATCCTCCATTTACACTTACCATTTCCATATCATGTAATTTAGCTTTTAATTGTAGATTCTCTTTTTCTAACTCATGTAATTTATCGGACCGAGCTCGAGTCCCCTCTAACTGATCTTCCAACATTGTCTTTGTTTCTAGTAACACTTGATTGTCTTCCTTTAATTCCTGCAAGAATTCAGCAACAAAAAACCCTCACAACAAAAGTATTTCTTTATTCACATAAACTTTGATGCACATCATAGCTAGGCTTAGAAACATTGCTCTAATGCCAAAACATTCATTTGGAAGCTGTAACAGGCTTTTTCTAAAAAAAACCAAATTCACAGCCATTTCACATAACATGAATTTTTTATGAAAATAAAATTTTACATAAGAGAAAAGAAATAGTCAAACCATTAAGAATAAACAAGGTGTTCACAACTACAATCAAACCATAAGTATCTCTGTGACTTGAGATGTGATCTGGAAAGATGTATTGCACATACATGAACTGCAGCTAAGCAAAAGGCTGACATCCAATAAAAATTGAAGGTGCCAGGCTCAAAACAAATAAAACCAAGTACTTCACACACCATGTAACTGAATTGTGGAGCTTACTGCTGCATGAATGTATAGATGAAAAGGCTTACATGTGTTGAGATGTTATCTAATTCATGCAAGAGAAGGCCAAAAAGCTCAAATGTACCACCTCCAAGCATGATTTTCCGGAGCAGAGGCTGGAGGTTGGGGAGCACAATAGGGAAGTATCATCAAGTGCTGGCCCTGTTATTTTACTCTCCTCTAAGCATCTACTATTGGCCGCTGTCAAAGACTGGAGACAGATGTAGATGCTCCTTTTCAGTCTGTAATTTATCTTATTAACAGACTGAACTCCCTAATCTTTGGGTTGAAGGAAATGGAGAACAAAACTTAAGAAAATAATTTTTTACAGGGCATAATTAGGTTTACAGGCCATCGAGCAACCTTACTTAAGCTGAAAGTCATGACATGACACTGAAAATACAACTGCATTCTTATAATACAACCAGCCATATTCAACGGTCCTAAACAGCTTTAATCTATGTACATAGAGGATTTTTTTAATGTTATCTGATGAAAACAATAATGTGCAAAAACACGTCACTGGCAATTTTACTCATGATATAAACAAAACTTCCCAAACTTCAGCATGCAATCAGCTGCAAAATCTGAAAAGATCAGTGAATATAAAATAAGTATTTATCCTTCATACTTCTCCCTACACAAACATTATGTTAACTTCTAATTGTTATTATTATGAAGCAAACCCAACTAATTAGCATCTGTCTCTATTCAAGCATGTTTAAAAAATCAGATAGTTTACAAGCTATGAAACATGTAAACAGATTTTAGGTTTTTTACTAGTTTAAACATTCTATCGAAATGAAATTTCCACTGTTTTCAAATCCTGTATGCTAATCTCTTCACCAATTTTTTAACCCTATGCTCTCAGTCCCTCTTACAGCAGCAGCAGATATATGTAGTTTACAAAGTCATTCATGTTAGATGATTTTCAAATAGCTCACATACAGAGGTTCACTCATATGCGGGCAGTCTGATGATAACGCTAACTACTCACAGTACCCAATTTTCCAATGGAACCATGTATGCTAACCTATTACATCATATATAGGTAACAGCCAACAACTGCAAGGGAGTTCGAGAACATAAATCACAGATCTGGACCTCTATCACTGAGCACAAGCTGAACAGCAGTATCTTGTTTAAAGTATGTCAAACACTGAGAAAAGATACAGAGTTGGGAAGTAGTTATGAGCCTTTGTTTTCAAGTGGCATACAAAGGCAGCTTTGGAGCCTGTATGGATGTTTCAATGACAGCTGTTCAGGTCTGTGTTTACTGTATCTTGAGAAAATTTCTCAAATTTTATCAAATTATTTCACATTACAGAGTAAGATGATAAAATTCATTTCCACAAGTAAGGCTATAAACAAGTCACCTTAAAAAAAAGTCTTGGGAATCATGATTTTTTTTTTTTAATTTCAGAAATGTCTAAAGCCCTTTTAACAATGTTTTGATCTGCACCATGCACCCTATCTCCCACTACACTCTTTCGTTAACTTTTTTACACTGTAGCCCTCTTGGAAAAAAACTATCCATCTCACTTTCCATTAAAAAGCTAATAACTCCCATGTCAGTTGACACGATTTCTGACTAAAGTTATTATTAGAAGTTTTGGATGAAGGATCTACAATTGAACATTAAAAAGATTTGGGTTTTGCCTTGCTGTTTTCCCCCTCTTGTCAATAAGCTTTTATCAGTAGTAGCCATTTTATACTATGACATATCAAGCACACATTCATTAAAAGGTTTTAACTTTTAAATGTTCAAAGAAAGAAGTCTCTCTCTGGAGGATGGTATATCATTGGTCATTAGTGACATTATGACATTTTTTAGATGCAATTACTAGAATACTGGGGATATTGTATCATGTCTAGGCAGCAGTTCAGTGTCAAGACAATCCGATGGTTACCACAGATCACAATGTTGAGATGTTGCTTAGGAGCTGCTATACTAGAGGGTTTAGAGAAAAGTAATCTTTCCACTGTATTCAGAACTGGTAGAAACATAATTAGAGTATGAGATCCCACTTTAGGGACTCAATTTTAAGATAAATATGAATTAAGACAGAACCCAAAGAAATAAAAAAAAACAACCGTGTAATGCAAAATGCTGTGGGGTTGTAGAGCACAAAGAACTAGGACAGAGGACATGTGAAAGGTTGCTACAAAAGGCTGTGCACACTTCATCGCTCAGGTCTTAAAGCACCAATCAATGCCAAGCATTCATTTGGAGCGGTATGGTTATATAAAAATACCTTGCTTAAAGCTGAAGGCCTGAATGAGTTCCCGAGATCCCATCCAGGCCTGTGAATCCAAGAGTCCACATTAAATAAAGACGTTATGTAAAAATACTCTGTATCTTAGTTTAGCCTAATACCTTGGGTTTGCTTTTTGGTCATTTTTTACCCTAAAGAGAGGGCTTCATACCAGTATCTCAATAACTGCATCTAGACAACGTATATTTTTTTCCAACAAGCATTCATTTCAAGTTCTCTGTGCTTTTCCAGGATTCTTTTTTTTTTTTTCCAGTGACCATCTTCAAAATTTCTTTAACCTTGATTAGTTTTGACTCCCACAAGTAATTATTTCTTTCACAAATTCTGCCACCTTGGCATCTGCCCAACGAATTTGCCATTTACAATCAGAATGATGGCCTAGTAAAACCCTGCATGTTGATGATTTGCTTCCTAAACTTCTAATTCATGACAGAACAAGTTTCTCTTGCCTGGTGTCGGTGCATCTTTTTTTAGTACATTTTATTCATGGAATGTCGTCATCCTACACTCATTTATGTGTATAGCCATTATTTCCTCAACCGTTTACTTAGAAAATTACCTTCTCTTAGGAGACCCACAAAAGGAGAAAGAAACCATTACATTTATAGCATATTTTAAATTAATTCCTCTCTAGGTTTCTCAATACATATATACCCTAAACAGCAACTCCTACTGACCTTGCTAGCATAAAGCTATGGTGAATACTGCTGACTTCAAATAAAGCTGCATGCCACTAGACACAGGGACTCTTATGTAAAAACTCTAATTTATCACCAAAGACTATCATATATCCCAGAGCAAGAAGCTATAACACTGTTTTCACGTCCCAGTGTTTAAGTCACCAAAATAACTTTGAAAAAGCCACAGCAAACAAAAAATGATGGTTATTTAGTATTTTTTTTTTTCCTTAACATACCTCCACTCTAGCTTTGTAGAATTCAATATCATGCAGCCTCTCTTTATACCGGCTGACTTCACTTTCAAGCTTGTCGACTCGAATTGCCTTCTCACGAAGAGCATCTAGTTCATCTCTATACACTCTGGCAGAACGGGCATCTGACAGTAAATTCATATTCTAGAAAATAAGAAAATATAGAAATTAACAGCAAGAATACTGGACAGTACATGCTGAAGGATAACGTAACAGCTTCATTATTTAAATCAGTGTAATGCAGAGCAATATCATAAGTTAATTCTGAGAAAGGTAAAGTAAAAGAAAGCGTATTTTAGAGGCTCAGTCCAGATGATCCATTTCCAAGAAAACTTCACGGGCCTTTTTCAGGGAGAGGTATTTACACTTTTGTAAATTTCAGAACAGCACATTTCTTTTACAAATAATATTCTCAAATGACCCCAAAATAATTTTATACACTCATATCCTAATAATAAATGAATCAGATGTTTTCGCTCATTATCAACACACCGACTAAAAGTATAAAGAAAACCAGTCAACATTTCTGCACATTGTTTTTCAGAAATATTTAGCCCACATACACACATAAGATATGTTAGTGGTAAATTGCTTGAATGTGGAAACAAAAAAAATCAGAGAAAAATTACTAATTTAACTCAGAATATTTTTCTAGCATACTAGGCCAAACAGAGTGCAAAATAAAACAACGCATGAAAACATACTTTCTAATAAAAAAAAAAGGAGGGGGGAAATCATTCTGGTGGTGGCGACTTTTTTCGGCCCACTTCTTTTTTAAACAATAGATTTACAAAACCCATACCTCTTGCTGAAGTCTCTTTAGTTCAGCTTCCATCTGCTCAAGTTCTTGTTTACAGTCAAGTAACTGCTCAGTCTTTTCCTCACTTAAAAGAGAAAATACAAAACAGTCAATTATGACTGCAGTAACTTGATAATTATCAACTTGTTTGAGAACAAAATACTGAGATTTATGAGACTACCCTTATTTAATCCAGAATTTCATGGACATCAGAGTGTAAAACTTTGGTATGCCGTTATGTTTTAGGTATTCTTTATGTTTTAGTCTATATCTAATCTTTTTAATTTGGTCAGATTTTTTGTAGTCCTTTAAATTGTTGTTCACTAAGATTTCCCACTTACACCGGACAGAAAATTTTAGGGCGTAATAAGGGTATTTTTCCTGTGGTAAGGGACTTATTTTTGGTAAAAAACCCCCACACAATACACATGAATGTGTACCAGAAGATTCACATCCAAAAGTAAACTTCCAGTAATTTCAAAATATACATTCAAAAGGTCCAAACGTTTTGCAGGAGAACAGACAACGACCACTGATGCATCCTGTCACAGATCAGGTAAAGCCAATTTTAAAAGCACTTCTATATTTTTGTAATTTTTCTTTTTTTTACAGAGAAGAATTAAGGTTTTCAGGTGCCTTGACTCATTAAAAGAAGATACCACTTAATAACCTTCATAACTTCATGAAATGCATAATACATTCTAATTTTATGGAAACCATGCAGTGTCTGCCTTAGTCTATTCAGAAATTTGTAATAAAAACAATTTGACATAATACAGTTTTTACAGGATTCCTTCACTTCCAGCTAACACTTCTTTCTCAATGCTCAAAAAATGAGTTTGTTAAACAATGAGTAAATGCAAGGGAAATATCTGATTCACTCAAAGACACAATATAGCTAACGTTCAAAATAAAACTGCACAGTATTCACTGTTGAAAAAGACTGCCACATTGAAAACTGTGTACCCTTAAAAGATACACTGCATATTCAAACATACTACTATATTATTAATATTTTGGAATACAAGTATGAAACAAAACAAGCAGAAAAAGGGGAAATAAGATAATTTAATGGACTGAGATGTATAATACAATTTAAAAGTAATCATACAAACAACAATGTTTGTTTTAAACAAAACTAGAGCAGTTGTTTTTAAAAATGAGCCAGTCTCACAATGTACGCTGTTTCAAAAAGGTCACTGACAGCCTACAAGTATACAAGGGTTCATCTATGTATAGCTCACTGGAAATCACTGTTCATAGCAAAAGCTCTCCCTCTACATAGGTGTTCCGAAACCATACAGAAATACAAATTAATTCTGTATTATTTTAGCTTACTGTAACTTTTCTATTAACATTCATATTCCTGTACCATTGTTCTATCTAGAAACACACAGGACTTAATATACAAAATTAGGTGTGCAATTTTCAGTTCTGAAGTTTCTACATTACAAGCTTCAAATCTCTGTTTTGCATCCAACTGAAAAAAAAAATCTTTACAGACATTTTGTATGAAATTATATTAGCTGCAGTGCATATTAAAACATACGAAGGTCTATTGCCAAAGCCAGATTATAAATAAATTTTAAGCTGAATATTTTCAACTCTGGAATGAATTTAATTTTATATTTATCATATATATGCAGCATTTAATACCAAATGCTATAGACAGAAGTCAATTTATCAAAGTCTAGTATTTTAAATATACTGCTATACATAAAGGGAATTTATTTACGAATTGAATTCAAATAAGAGTGCAAAATGTGGAATGCTCCGAGCCATCACTGTTGCCCTAATTGCATGCTTCAGCTACAGACTAGAGAGAATTGTACTAAATTATACAGAACATACCAGTGTTCACTGTTTAGGCTATCTATTAACTGTCAATCAAACTAATAACAGCAATTTTTTCACTAATTTTCTTGGTGCAGCTGTTTATAGAATATCCTGGGCGGGCTCACTGCAGTAGATACATAATAGTACAGACATCAGCAGAGAAGAGCCGTATTTTTTTGTCCTCTATTCTTCATGAAGACCAAGATGTAGTGGGGGAAGGGGATCCTCTGAGTAAATCAACCAGATACTTAATCCATCCAACTACAGATGATCTGATCGACACACTCTGATAAGAGCAGACCAGCGAGCTGATAGCTGTAACTTATGGTACCTCCAACTTTTAATTTAATTTTACCTGTCTCCTCTCTCCACAAGATACAGAACAGAATGAATTGTTTAGGTTGGAAAAGACTTTTAAGATCACTGAGTCCAACCGTAAACCTAATGCTGCCAAGTCCGCCACTAAACCATGTCTCTAAGGGCCACATCTTTTGAACACCTCCAGGGATGGTGACTCAACCACTTCCCTGGGCAGCCTGTTCCAACACTTGATAACCCTTTCAGTGAAAAAATATTTCCTATTATCCAGTCTAAACCTCCCCAGTGCAATCTGAGGCTGTTTCCTGTTGGATTAAAAAAATATTTATTTGTGCTGTTTCTAAACTATAGGCAAGTTACTACACATATTGAATCTCTTCAGATTTAACACTTGTATTTTAAGTTCAAACTGCAAGTACTTGACTTTGGTAAAACAACTTTATACATTGCTGTAGGGAGAAACAGATTCTCCACTGGCCTATTACTGTTTAAAAGGGTTTTCACTAGAATATGAAAAACAAAGAAACAAAAGAAGATCTTTGTTATAATGGGACTGATTTTTCACAGTACTTGGATAAGGTGAAGGAGAGGAATATACCTCTTAGCTAAGAGGTCAGCATCATGGGGAGAACAGAGCACTCCCTTGCCTGAATGAACGTAGCAAGTTGGAAACTGTAAGAAACCATAACTGACCCAAGCTACAAAATTTACTCATTTTTCAAATTACATTATTCCTCAGACATAAATAACCACCCCTGCCAGTAAACTCGAAGTCTGTTTCACTGCATCCAGGTTTGCAGTGGGTCAAGAGATTTAGTGGAGTTTGGTTTGCATAATTTTCTTTCTGTCTTTTTTTCTCTGTAGCGGCATGGCAGATAAAAGCAGAACAGTATCAAAGGGCATGACCAAACAAGTGTTATGCAGACAAGGAATCTTCTACATAGAAAGAAACAAAGAGATAGGGGACGGGAAATTATTCTAATTATATTTTTCATCCTGCCTGCAACAAATTCAAACATTTTTTAAACCATGAATGAACCACAGATGACTGTTTCTTACCCTGTTTCCAACAAGAAAAAGGCTACTTAATCATGCTGTCACTAAGGAATCACTACAGCACTTTTTAAAAAGCATGATTTTGCCACTAATCCTTGCATGGTCAGGACACAGCTCCTGCTTCCAGTCCCTACCTTCTTGCCCCATATAATTGTTCTTGAGTGTGTCACACCGTAATTGCCTCGACTGCAAAGCTATTATCTTAAAAACACATACAAATATAGATATATTAAAACTATAGTCAAGACATTCATTAATGATAACAAACAATAGAGGAAGTACAAAGAACCGCCTCTGAAACAACAATAGGGACACGACATGTAAAAGAAAAAGGCAACGCTGCATTAGATTAGCTGTGAGTATTTCTAAAAGACAACATATGCAGAGCAAAGAGCCCATTACTGTGTTGTAACATGCTCAAGAGATTGCTCATAGTTAGTTTTTCAGAAAGTTCAGAGCACAAAAGATACAAAATTACCACAGCACTAGTTCACTTATTTCAGTATGTTTATGGTTAAAAAAATTTATGTAATTCATGACACAGATCAAGACAAACACAGATGAAAGTTGTATCTGTCACGTTGGTCCACAAATATGCTTACATGCTAAAAATATGCCTTCTGGGGTGCAATAACTAAAAAAAGCATTTAAAACATGTACAAATTCAACATTTGAAAGACTGAAGAATTCATCCAGAGGACTATCGTGTGAAAGCAACAACATTTTAAAACCCTACTACTCTCCACACACTTCTGCAATCGATGTGTACTCACAGCTCTTGCCTAAGCCTTCTTATCTTTGCCTTGGCATCTGCTAGCTCTACAGACAGGTGCTGTCTGCTTTCAGTGCGTTTCATGCCAGGAGATCCACAAGGTGATTGTGCTGCTGATGCATGAGGTAGAAAACGGAGACAGTCCCGTTCTTCTGAGAGTTCTACGATAGTCTATTAAAACAAAAAAGGAGAAAAAAGTATAGAATTGCATTCAGAGTGCCATTTATATGTCAGAAACTAGTATAATTCACTGCCTTAATAAATCAAAGACTGAAATGAAGCAAGATTAATGGAAAAATTTTGCCATAAAAGAAGTTAGAAGCCCTACATACACCTCTATATCTAAAGCAAATAGTCACAGCTATTTAACAGTATTGTCTGACTATTCACAGAATCACAGAATGGTAGGGGTTGGAAGGGACCTCTGTGGGTCATCTAGTCCAACCCCCCTGCCGAAGCAGGGTCACCTACAGCAGGCTGCACAGGACCCCGTCC
>Ga0065711_1001218_pt1 | contig 46464 bp, 25 predicted proteins | sample Hoacrofraction12_FD_59098 | JGI IMG/M metagenome (GOLD analysis project Ga0065711, IMG submission 59098) | Hoatzin crop microbial communities from Cojedes, Venezuela - Epithelial fraction 12 v2 (version 2) | ecosystem: Host-associated > Birds > Digestive system > Esophagus > Crop | place... | reverse complement strand
AGTGTCAAAAGCCTTGCTGAAGTCTAGGTAGACAACATCCACGGCTCTCCCTTCATCTACCCAGCCAGTCATGCCATCGTAGAAAGCTATCAGATTGGTCAGGCATGATTTCCCCTTGGTGAAGCCATGCTGACTACTTATTTACATGCTGACTTATTTACATGCTGACTACTTATTTACAGGTACTTGCATTTATATTCCATTGAATAACCCTCACTGGTAGCAACTTTACATACAAAACAGTTTCAATGAATTTGTCTAGAATCATGATGAACTTTGCAGTAAATGATGAAAGTTTAGTTGTACTTCATTTCAAGTGGTGAATTATCTGATAGTGACGTAACTATTCATTATAAAAGTGGAGGTGTATTTTTTTCATCTTTTTTGATAGCATTTCTGCAGAACTCAAAGCATCAGTTTTGGTGTGGCATTTTGTCACACCCATGTGAGTATGGTATTTCCTTTACAACTTGCTTGGGACCAAGATAGGCAAGGTTCATAGGTTCTTGCCCAGAAAATACCCAGGAGACTTTAAAAGGCAGGTTTTCTTGCTATGCAAGTAGAAAATGAAGTCCTTAGATCAGTTTCTTTGAGCACATAAGCTTTTCACAATTGCTTTTCTATGACTGTCAAACATAGTAATGCCAATTTAATTGCATAATGTGAGTAATGAGCATTTCTAGAAAATCTTCCCCTAGCCCCATGTACCTTTTATTTGCTGTTAAAATGAGTTTATTGCTGGTTTATTTTTCACTGCCTATCAAACAGATGTTACTCACTCTCTGAGGGATTTTTCAGCTTTTCCCAGTCACTCAGGCTTGGTGACTTGCCAGATGTTTAGTTTCTCTGCTGCATTTCAATAAAAGTACTGGAGATATGGAAGAGCTTGTGTAAGTAACAGGAACACAGAGAAGTGTGCTTGTTGAGAAGATACTTCAAAGAGGAAAGCACAAAGAAACCTTGAGAAGAGCATAATGCATTCGTACATGTCTACTGCATACAGATGCACATATCCATTGTTATCTTTCACCAGGCCTGCATGATATGCTCTCAGTTGTTTCATACTCTAAGCTCACTTCTCTCACAGTTAGGAACACAGGTTAGATGTTTTTCAGACTGAATTAATAACTCAAAACAAACAATCATAAGTTGGACCAATCATACATTCATTAGTATTCAGCAATCAAAGTCATTCCCACTGGATGAAGAAGAGCAGAGATAGAAGGAGAAAAAGACAATCCATATGGAGGATATTAAAAAGAAAATGTTTGTAAATATTAAATGTTCAGGTACCACTATCTCAATTTTAATGGATTTTTGCAAACTTCCTACAGTTAGTTATAAAATAGTAACTGATGTTTTGTTAAGGAATCTTATTGATCAAAAGCAAAAGAGGGAAAAATAACCTGAGAAAACCTCTTAGGTAACACTTCAGCTATGAGTTATGATAGGTGAATAGCTTAAAATGGACTGTACCAAGACTTTCTGAAATACCTTTACTGTTACAGTCCTGCTGTGGTCTTAAATTGAATACAGAGGCAGCCATAACCTCAAAACAAACTCATCAAAAATACTTAGACTAAGTAGTTGCAAGTTTTTTTCTTTTTTTCCTAGTGTAGCCTTGAAAGCTAGCTGAATAAAATTTTTGGGAAGAGGAAGCTTGAAACAGAAATGCTAATAGGCAGCACTGGTCTGTCCACAAGTGCTGAGTGACTGGACAGTAAGAAAGACTTCTGCCTAATCTCGTGTCATGCAGGCCTTCGTGAAGTGGCAAGGAAAGGTTTAGAAGAAAATTCATTGTGCTTTTGATTGGTTTTAATTAATTTTTGTACTTCCCAGTGGTGAATCTGAAGTGGGGACAAATTAAATCCCTTCTGCTGGAAACAATTTGTTTGGTAAATTAGGTATTATAACCTGGTGACAAAATCAAAACTGGGCTGAATTGCAGGATTCTGTTTTAATAAAGAGCAGATTTAGGACAGTCACTGGAGAGAAGGAACTACAGACAAAATGACTACTTGGCTACCTGTGGACTGTGACTGTTAGCCAGCTTAATAAAAAATGAATAATGGAACTGACTGGAAAATATTAGGAATTATCCATCTCTAATAAGACAATAATTCAAAAAGATGGAGCAGTGGTATCCTGAAAATACTGACATTTGTGTCTGGTACATTAGATCTGATCACTGTCAAATGGAGGAAAAAAAAGTCTAAAAAATTCCTCTGAAAATTACATTTGACAGATTATTGAAAGATACTGTAAGCTATGGATTTATTTGATTTCTGGCAATGGCATATATTATTGTTTGTATTGACTTTTTTTAAACTGAAGGGAAAAACTCTGTTGCTTTTACAAGTAATTATTTTAGAGTTCACATCTGTCTGACAGAAATCGCTCTGTAAAAAATTTTGTAGGGTATTTCATCAGTATGAAGAAAATCTTTGTACCTTTCTGCTTTTAAAAAACTCCTGAAAGCTTGTAAATGTGGAAGATATTACCAAAGCCCTATAATACATATTAGTCAAACCCTTTTCTAGCAAGGTTCTAGTTGTTATATGTGGGAAGGATTAGAACAGATGCTGTAGTTCCTTTTTCATACAGTTAGTCAGATGTTTGGGTGCTTTGTTTTTATCAATTTTATCACCATCACCTTGCTTTATTACAAAACATTATTTGAAGGAGTATAATAAAGCTAATTTCCCCACTCTTCAGTGCATCTAAAGATCATCCAGAGAAAAGAAATTTGAAGCTGAAAAGCCAATGGCACTATTCCATTTGTACCTTACCAAACATACTTTTGTAGAGATTAGGCTGAATAAAACAAGTCTGTGACTCCTTCAAAATTCAAACCTAATCTCTTTAATGCTTTGAATTATATTCCTTATACATGGCAGGCGATAATTCCAAAAGCTCCACTCTGACCAACCTACATGCCATCAATTTAAATCAAATCTCATAATTAAATTACAGATCAACAATCGTTACAGTGGTTTTTCAGACTTTTTTGTAAATATTTTGTGGCAAATTGAAATGTTAAAGACCAAAAAAATCTCTGCATAGAGGATGAGAGAACTTCTGAAAATTTGAAGGCATTAAAAATGTGCATGGTAGAAGTGTTTTGGACTGTTCTATGTGCTTCTATAAGATACTTCAGTCAACAATGAAACATCTATTTATGGATGTCCTATGAAAGCATCAGCATCTATTATGATGTAAATATCGTCTATACCTTGACAGGTGTCAAATATATGTGACAAAGGTCTGGGAGTATAAAAATGAATGAAAATCCCTTTGAGAGCTCTGTGTGGGTGCTTGAACATTGCATCTATGTAAAGACAGGGCAGGAGAAAGTGCTTCAATTTACTTTATCTCCCACGTCCTTCATAACATGGGTGACTCCTATATACTGGCATATGCTTTAGGGATGTCTTTCTGTCCTAAGCTTGCTCATATTTCATCCTTAGGAATTCTCAGATATCCTGGCAATTTGCAGCTGAAATGAATTATACGAGAAATTTTACAGACTTATCCATGTTTTAGGCCGTATTAGGGAGAGAGATAGACCTTCTTGTTTGCTCTGTGCTATTCAGATCTCCTGAGCATGAACACTCTTAGTATTGTAATAGCTCTCTGTTCTTCACTGTCGAGAGAGCTACTGCTAGAATTTAGCATTGAAAGAATAAGCCCTATAAGGGTACACCTCCTGCTTACCATGTTTAGGTTTTAGCATCTAGTAGAGGTGTGCTGCAGGCAGAACAGAACTGTCTTACAGGCACTCAAACTACCTGAAAAACTTGACACTATTTTAGAATATTACATATTAATGTATTTGGTTTAGGTGCAGAAATGTAGATGAGAAACACCAAATGTTATGTTTAAAAACATAAAAATAATTATTATACATTAAAATACATCATATAGAAACAAGTACATTGAAATATATTTCAGAATTTATTATGTTCAGACCTTTGCCAAGGAAACTTCTCTATTGTATTTTTAATTTGTCTTATTATGTATTCAAGTGCTATAGTTCTGCTGTTATTCTCCACCATATACATTCCTGAAATGCTCTTTGTCAAAATAAAATTTTTAAATAAGCCATGGGCATATTTAAAGTTGTTTATGTCTAAAATGGTAGTTAGAAGATACTTGTATTAATTTTGGAGATCATGCAGCCCTGCCCAATCACCTGCCTAAACAACAGGGAGGTCAAGCCAGTTGTCCCAAATCACCTATACAAAGTTTGAAAAAGAGCAGAACTAGCAGTATTTCTAGTACTTTAAATTGTTTTGTAGTCAGTTTAAACAAAAGGTAGAAAAATATGTATAGAAACATTTGAAAGACCAAATGTGATGTCATGCGGGTGCATAAATTTAACAAATTTGGCTCAACGTATTCTACAAAAGGATAGATTCTTTCTCTCCAGATTTCTGTATCCCTCAGTAATACAAATTTCTTCATATCTAAGCCATCTGACTGTTTCTAAGTTAAGCCAAATAACAAAATCAGACTTCTGCTATGGAGAGTCCGATTCCCTAATTGCAAATATAAATGTTGCCAGATGTACTGCTCCCCTGTCCCAATTAATAAATCATTAGAAAACACAATTAATAAAGGTCTGAATATCTAGTGGTTCAAGACAGTTTCTAGAAGGCAGGAGAGAGATGAAGAGAAGGTAGCTACTATGTCAGCACCAGTGTGAATTTGGGGAGTGTTTTGTGGGGAACTGTAAAAGAAGGGTTCAACTCTGTTGTGGTTGTGTTATCACATGCAGAGGTGAAGAAGTGAAATAAAGGCAATCAGATTAAAGACAGAGCAGGAAAACAGGGCGAGTCTTGTTCTATTTCTGTGATGAAAGTGACATGTCATATCTGAAGTGGGCCAGAAACTTATTCTGATCACTGTTCTCTGCTCACAAACTGTGGGTCAGTCCTACAGTCTATTTGAAATTGTCCACTAGTTGCAATGACAGTTTATGTCTGTTTAGCAACATCCCACTTGTAACACCACAGAGACCTTGCTAAGTAACCTAAATGAAACTCTGAAATTCTTTAACATATTCTGTCAGCATTATATGCAAGAGTAATATACAAGTGGCAGTTGCTTTCATAACAGCTTTAAAAATCTTACATTATTCTGAATTTTTTCTCTGGTAGTGTCAATGCTTTCTCTGTAAAGTTTTCAGAATTAATCAGTTTAAATCTCAAAGTATCAAGAAATTTTGTGGAAGAAAACACTGATAAAAGTCCGTAATATATATAAAAATACAGAATTTTTAAAATCATCAAGTAGTAGTTAGAATTGCATGTGTACTGAGTGTCCTGCATTCTACTGACCAAATTCATATCATTCCCCTTCCCCTCAAGTCCTAATAACTGCCAGTGTTTTGCTCCCATTATCTTCTCTGGGCACAATGTGAGCTACAATTTTGATAGATCTGGGGACAGCCAAACTCTGTTGCTTTTGAAGCAATGCATTCTGAGATTTATAACTTCCCTATAGAAATGGTACAGCTACCAAGTCAGGTAGGAGAAGAACCAGTTTTCTGCACATTGCTTGTTAGCTGCATAAAGGACCAGCACCTCTATTGCTGCATAGTGGAAGTTGGAATGGCGAGGAAAATACTTGTGAAAACTAAGGAAAGAAGATGAGAGGTGGTGAAGGGCTGGGGAAAGGATGTAGGTAGAGAGGGATATTTTTCAGAAATCCAGCAGGAGCCTGGCACATGGACAGAGAGGATGCAGGCCTCCGCTGTGCTGTAATATCATCAGCAAATGCGCTATATTATTTGTTTATTCCAAGCTGGAAGAGGATGGCTATTTTAGGTGGACTGATGCTGAACACCAGTATTTAAGTCAGTTCACTGGTCCTGAGGATACCCTCAGGAGAGCTGTTGGGGAACTAAAACCACTCCGTGGCAGCCATCCAGCAGTAGGATTAGGTTAACTCCTCCTCTTGCAGAAGCCCATATCACTCTTTTATCTTTGACTGAGAAAGACAGTTCTTACACTTTTTTCCTACAAAGCGTTCATGAGGATAACACATGCAATAGGAAAGGGAGAAAATAAGGATTGGCCTTAGTCTCATATAAGGGAATTTCTTGTGGTTTATGACTAAATGTTCATTCACATTCTAATAGAAAGGTGAACAAAGTAGTGAATTCTGTACCTAATCCAATATTGGTTCTTATTTGAAAGTGGGAGCTGAGTCTGTTCATATTAGAGAAGTCTGAAAAATATGAAAAGCACAATTGGCGGAGTAAATATGATAGTTACTTCCGAAATAATCAAAATAGGCAGAACCACCAGAGGAACATGACTGTACTTTACTTGGACAAAAATTATTGCTTTTCATAATCCAGATTTTAGAATCATCAATATTAGCAAATACATTTAAAGAGAAATCCAGAACCAGTCCAATACACATATTTTTAAAGGGGAGGTCGTGGTGAGAGTGAAAAATTATGATGTGATAATAAATGTAATTGTAGTTGCTAATGGACCCTAGATCTTTTATGGGCAATAGATTCCTTGTGGCCTCCACCCTTGCCAAAATAAAAGATGAAAAAAAAAGAGGAAAGAGGTAGAAAAGAACACTGGCCAAATCCTTGGAGTCAGCAGACATGGAGTTGCAGTACGTCCTTCAAAAGCTTTAACCCTATAAGGGGAGGGAAGTGTTACAATGCATCCTGTAAGAATAAACAGGAGTTCCGCGTGTTGTTTCCCCTGGCCTTGGGTGCCCTGAGGGTGCTAAGCCAAGCACTTCTTCCTTCTATCTTCTTCTACCTGGAGCAATTCTTAACTCTGTTACATCAGGTGGCATTACCCAGCAATGTTGGGAGAATGGGTTATATCAGGCAAACAGCAGTCAGCCTGCTGCCTGTGAGCAAAAATGGGCAAATCAAAGTTTAAAACTGAAAGAAACCGGAAGAGAACTTCACTTGTCAAGCTGTAGTAATTAATAGTAAGTGTAAGATTTTTCTCCTAGCATGATTTAGAAAATATTTCTGAATGTCTTTCAAACTGTGCAGACTCATGACCTATAAATATCAATTCCATGACTGGAAGATTTTAATGTTCTTAAATCCTTAATAAATGACAGGGGCATGCCATTGTGCCTAACTGTTCTATTGCAAAAGCCAAGCCATTAAAGATCTCTGAAGTCACTGGTGCTAAACTGGTATCTTTGTTGTAATAAATTATCAAGCTAACACAAAAAAAAGTGTAAGGGGTTGAAACATCTGATACTTGCCTTGTGCAACTGCATATCAGAAAATAATGGGGAGGGGGAAGAAGCAATATGAAAATGGCAGGAGAGCAAGGAATTAAACCTGCACCATTTCAAAGGTGGGGGCAGCATCTCATGTGGCACTCCTGTTCACAAGGAATATGGTCATTTAAGGTTCAGCTTCACTTAAGCCAGTGAACTGTCTTAAAGGTGAGTGTGAGGCTCATTCTCATCATAAGGAGGGGTATTTGAGTCTCTACATTGTTAACTCAGGCTGGAGAAAGTTCTTAAAGTCTAGTAGTGGGAAGTAGTTACATCTAAGTATGGAAGAACTAGGCTCAGAAGTATCTGAAGTATAATTTAAGATGAATTTGAGCAACTACTGTAACAAAATGCTGTGTCTAATTTATCGACTGTGAGGTGCTAAAAATCATTACTTTAAAAAAAAGAAAATAAAAATTATCCAGTGTCAACCTAAGGCCTAGGTCCTCAAACTTAACAATGTAGCAAAAAATGACCAAGGAAACGAGTCAAAATGATTTAAAAATAATTGCCACTTCATCTTCACAGCTGTGCTGCACAGCCCGATTATGCTGTTGCCAGTGCTAGCGGGATGGGCAGAAGGTCATTCCAGCCATGTCTCAAGTTTCAACAGGTCATAGCAAGCTTAAGTGACTGGGAAGACAAAGCTCTTCAAGACTTCAGGGTTGTTGGAGACTGAATTAAAGAAAATATTCTACAATTATACATAGGGAACCATTTTATAACAGTTGTAGTATTAAAGCTATGCAAGCTGCGCCGCCTGCGTCTCGTGGCTCATTTCAAGGTGAATGATGTCGCACTTCATTCCCGCGCTCCCACGTTGAATTGTTTCTCCATAAAAGAGGAAATTTTATGGCCCTGTCATGCAAAGATCCTCTGTGTCAGACCAGAAAATCTCCCTTTTAAACAATGCCTATAATATACGCACTAGGCTTGACATGTGATAGTTTTTGTGATTAATACCCTGTAAAGACATAAGCTACTGCAGTGTGTATTGTAGAACTCAGAAGAAAAAGCAGATAGTTATAGAAAGTCTGGCCCATTTTTGAAGTTTGAGACCTCACTTTTCTGTTGTTTAAATAAGCCCTGTATGAAATTTGGCATCAGCAGAAATTGTTCAGATGGATTGCTTTTGTTTGTCCAAAGCCATATTACATTTGTCCGAATGTTAAAGGGTGCCAGTGACTACAGATTCCCGCAAAGCTTAATAAACACCTCCCAGTGCTAAACTTTGATGCTGGCAGTCCCAATATAAAGGATGAAAAAAGTTGCTACATAAACGCTGAGGGGTAAAATCGCGTGTTTTCTCTAATCTTCTGGAAGCCACTTTACCATTTTCACCCAGCACTAGCCAGCCCAAGTACCAATTCACATGGAGTGAAAAGAGAGAGGCCAGCAGTATTCTGCTTAACTGAGCCTCTGTAAAAGCAATCAATAAACTTTCATCTCCTCCAAGAGGCCCACACATTTACATAATTGTACCTACTTTCCTTTCTGTATCTGATCCGCTCTCTTTTCCTAAAGGTTAAGATACCGGGCAGATGTCTATATGCTCACTGCTGTTATTAGTGTGCTTTGGCCATCTCGTTTCTCAGTGCCTTTTATTGTGCTCATCTGTTCAGGAAGCCTAGGTTTTCCAAGGCTCATTTGCTGGTTAATTGCATTCTCAGATCCTCTAAGATGTCTGTAGCACCTGCTCTCCACTTCACAGACTCTTTTGATCTCTCTAGAAATATCCAACTTTGATTATGTGAAAATCTTTCCTAACTGTACTACGTGCCTAGAAAGCAAGTTTAAAACTGCCATTGTGACTATTGTGACCTATGTTAGGATTGAAAATATAATTCTATAATATAAAAGCCTGGAATGAAAAGTGATCTTATTTGCCATTCTGTTTGTGTCCTTCACTGCTGGCTGTAGTTTTCCTTGCCTTACCCAACACTTAGGCAGAACACAGGATGGAGTGAAATGGTAGATTGCAGTGCTGCAGCATGCAATTCAATAGCTCTACAAATGTACAGTGTAGACCCAACTATCACCTGCTGGCATGAATTTTCCACATGCAAATATGCTGAAATGTTGTTTACCTGAAATATCTCTATTTGTTTCTATCAGTATGTATTTGCAAATGTAAAATGAGTAGTTTCAGACCTAATTGTGTCTTCTATTTGTACAGATATCCTTTGGTAGGAACAAAGATTTGGTCTGTGTACCTTAAATCGATTGCAACTGTTATTTATTTTTTATTTGACATTTGTTTCATAGCTGGTATGCTAGAGAAGGAGAAATGTGGAATACAACTCTCCTTTGTTACTGACTGATTACGTGATTAAGCTATTTAACTGATGTCAGTATCAGTTTTCACATCTGTCTACCTACTTTATAGGGCTATTTTGGGGGCTACTTGCTAAAATATTTTGAATATGTACAGTACTGCCTTTTTTTACAGTGCATTGTGGAGTGAATGGATTAGCTCACACCTTTTTCTATTCATGTATAGCACTGTGCATTTTTAGTTGGACTTTTTCATGAGTTTCCCTCCACAGGTGTTTGCAAAGTTTATCAAAAACAGCACGGCTGTTTCTGAGGCTTGCAAAAACATGTTGTATATCTTAAAATATTCTGATAATCTATGTGGTTAACATAGAATCAGTGTAGTCTAATTCCTCCAATAACTTGAACTGAGAATTTGGGAGGAGTTTGCCTTATGGAAAAATCAGACAGAAGGGCATTAAATTCTAACATCATTACAGAAACTATCATAATACATATTCTCAAATAGAAGAGTTTAAGGCTACACAGCTAACGTTAATTCTGTCATTTCCTAGTTGCATGCCTGCACGTGAGTATGTGTAATTGTTGCCTTTCTGTGTTTATCACTGGTGTTCTTGTAGTGAATATTCATGAAGTTGCATTGTTCGCTCTCTGCCTCGTACTGAATATACTACTGTACTGTATACTACTGTAATATAATAAGTAGTGATGATATGTTGGTGAAAATATTAAGAAGTCATAAATCAACTCACAAAAAGTGAACGCTGCAGGAGATTTAAAAGGCTGAAGGTGATCGCGTTCCTTTGATCGATGAAGGTCAAACTGCCTGTGCCACTATTAATGTAATGGCTGCTCTCTGTGATGACAAGTCTTTACTCTTGCTGAGGTGTACACTCACGAAGGTGTATTTGCAATTGCGCTGCCATTGCTCCAGTGAAGAAAAAGCTTAGACATAACACTGCTCCACCTCAGAATTCAAATGGAAACAGTAGTGATACTGTCCACAAGGCTTGCAGAGTGCCCCCAAAAGCACAAAGCGTGAGAGATTTATATCAAATGCTGTTGGATTTTCTAGCCTTCTGAAAGCTGACAACTAATTTTGTATACTTACTGATAATTCAAGGTCTGATGAACAAACCCTTCAAGCTTACTTGCAAAAACCTTGCAAATTTACTGAGGCTTATGATGCAGAGCAAATTTAAAAGAAAAAAAAAAGTCTCACCAGATGCCACTGAGGCACCATGTGCCAGAAAATGTAAACTGATCTGAGCCTGAAATTCGTTAAGACTGCAGTGCCTCTGAGCCAGTGTGCATAGGGTGATTGCTTTCCATGGCCCTTACGCTGCAAACAGTTTTGGACAAGCCTCACTTTATGCCCATGTGGATAGTCTCCCATTTTGATGTTGGTATTTCTGTGCTTGAAATTGGGCACGTTCCTAGGGCACACTGATTCAGCCTGAGAAGACTAGATAATACAGTGACTGCAGAGAAAAAGCTGAGAAAAAGTTATTTAGAGCCTACTATTTTTTCTTTTCTTCCTTTCTTTTTAAAATAATTATATAGGCAGATAGATGGTATGATATGTACAAAAAAAAAAAAAAGATTCTGTTCTGACTACAGCACTTCACCAACATTGTGCAGTTTTATCTTGCAGGCCATCCAAAGCTGTTTCATAGGTAAAAGGTAAATGAAGTTCATCTGTCTCTAGCACTTGAGAGGCTATGAACCTTAGCACTTTCTGTCAAAGAAATCTGTGGTAGGTTATATTCCCTGAGGACCTGAAGAAATAATTCATTGCAAGTAATCTGTTGGATTTAGTGTTTCTTAATCATGAGCAGACCCTGACTCACTCACATGTAACAATCCAAGAAATTATTTCACTATCGAGGTATAAATTTGCATTGGAAACTGTGATGTTTTGTATTAGACGCATATTTGAGAAAGAGACATGAACAGAAGTTTAAGGTTTTGTAGCACATCATGTTCATGTATGATATCACGGCTAGAAAATTATAGCATGTCATAAGATTTATTTAGCCTCCATAGAAATAGATCAGCAAAGATGAGAGATAAACAAAAATTAACTAAAAGTTAACACTTGATGGGTGAAACTGCTGAAGCCAATGGGACTTTTGTGGTAACTTAGATTTAAAATTCTCAATATATTGTTGTGAGACTCTTAGGACACATCCAGAACCAAAATGAGGAGAGATTTCATTAATAGACTCGACTCATGTGGGAAGGAAAGAGTCAATAATGCTAAGATTCTGCTGTATTTTCCCTATGTAGTGGAGCAGGCTTTTAGAAAAAACATCTTTCTGAATGGATGTGTTTAACCCTATGTGTCCTTTTCCTGCCCCTCCATCCAAAAAATTGCTTGCTTTTTGGATTCCAGTGTAATCCAGAAAATAGAGCAAGGATGCACTTGCTGGGGGTTGAAACTGACCCCGCTCCCTGCCTCCCTCACCACATCCTCTCATCGTATTTTTGTGATTACATTTGGGCTCAACAGTAACCAAAAGCACCCCTTTAAAATCAGCTGTAGAGATGGTTAACATGTTTCACATACTGTTAACTGATGAAATTTAATAAAATAAAAGCATGATTTTATTTTTTCTTGTCTACTTTTCCTGGCTTCATTTTCTGATTATGGTACCAGAAAGAGCTTTGTCTCAACTTTCAATCCATTAATCTGAAGCAAAGGCAATTTGCTCAGAGCACAACTGAAAATCTGTTTCTTTTTACTATTTAGTTTGTGATAGGTTTATTGAACAAATTTGCATTGATAGGCAGGTCAGGTTAGAACAGGGAGTGGTCTTTTCAGACTGTAAAGGGTTGCATTTAGGAGTTTCACTATATTAGAGCTGCATTGAAAGAATTTGTCACTAAATATGGGACTTCTTATGGAAAGTATTATGCTTTGTTATTGTTAATTTTTAATTTGAGCTCTTAACAAATTTAATAATCTCAGCTCCTTAAAAATGTACTTTCTTGTTTAAGAACACTGGAGTGCATGTTATACTGGGAGGAAGAACATATTAATGTATTCGATAGTGTTGTGGAAGTGTGGATTTGGTGAGTAGTCTAGAAACAAGACCAAACTCGTTCTCTAATGAAGCAGCTGTTGCTCATACATATTAAGATGTCTGGACTAGACACTTCTAATAATAACTAAAGCAAGCCTGGATACTCTTACTGCTGGTTTTGCTTTGGGATATTTTCTCTGTGAAGCCACATTGCTTCCCTCAGTACTTTATTCTGCCCCTCTCCACCCCAGTACATTTATACACCCTAGATATGCCTCCTTGGAAGAGGCAATTTGTCAGATATGCAAATATGAAAATTGTTTTAAAGAAGCAGAACGCAGCTAACTACATAGCTGCAATTAGTAGGGCAATATAATGTTTACAGAGGGGATGTGCCTGATGCAGCAGTGGCATCTGCTGCAACATATGCGGCCCTTAGAAAAGAGAATTGGGCTGTTGGGTTTCTGCTTTGTGCTGGGGTTACAGAACAAAAGGTGTCATACTGAGCTGAGAAGCTTCTTCATATCTGCATTTTGATCCTTGCTAAGCTATATATATTTAAAAGATTTGAGGTTATGTTCAGGTGGATGTCTTCAGTCACACTGATCATGAGGTTTCCTGCAGCACAGAGAATAGTTGGCAGGGATCCCCTGGTTGGAGGATTTTATGCATCTGGAGTAAGTCCAGTCTGAGTAAATCATAGCTGTAACCTAGCAGGATTTTTCCTGGCTTGTGCAATCTCTCTAGAGGTTAAAGTTCCAAGCGAAGTCAGTGTACCAGCACTTCTGCTGTTCTATATTCACTCTTCTGTCCTACATCTATTTATAAAAGTACATTTTCTATCAAAAATATGCCCTCTTTGTAAAAAGGTGATTTAGTACGTGTATAAATTCAGAAGAAAAATAATAGTGGTGGCCTGTTGCAGCTCAGTTTTTTAATAAAGCACAATTTGTTACATATGTTTTATTTTTAACAGAATTTGATTGCTTTAAAAAGATGTTGAAATTGTATTGATTTATATGACTGCAGAATGTGTATGTAGTGCTGTAGCTATTCATTAGTTACTTTACAGATTAGAGGTTCAAACTTTTGTAAGGCTGAAAGTTATCTTGTAAAATAAATCAATTCTGGAGTCAAAACAATGGATGAAGAAATAGGCTCAGAAGAAAAGTATATATTATTTGCTGCATAGCCATAGCTAGAGACTCTGTTGTGATAGATTCCATGTATGCACATATGTAGAATCAGTACCTAGCCCAGGGATTTGAGAGTTCAAAAAGCAGGCAAAATTGGCAGATTTTAGAAAGCATGCAAAGGAAGTATGATGCAGTTTCAGAGATGCGACTGATGTACAGAGAGATAAAGTGATTAAACCATGATTTACTCAAAGGTTTTCTGGAGAGAACGTCTGCATCTGCATCTCCCAAGACCAGTGTCTTGCCCATGAGAACTTTATTTGTTTTTGAGAGTATAATATTCCTGAGAAGCCATTCTACTAGCTAGTATTTGCTTTTGAAACAATATCATTAAAAGTGTGACATTAATTATATGTGCTTATTTTTTCTCATTTTGCAAACAGGAGTTGCTCAGTTATTTTATGAGAAGAACAGTTTTGCTAACTAGAGGATAAGAAATCTGTGCTATTTTGTTCCATATTGCCAAGGCAACTCCTATTAAAGCCTGTATTCTCCTAGCCCCAAAATCGTGTGGCAAAATTGTGTTGAGCAAAAATAATGCTGAAGTTCCACAAAAGCTCCGTCCTGCATCTCAAAAACCATCACTTACACTGGTGCCATAGCACTTCCAGCCCAGTGGTACAGAAACTACAAGTTTGTTACTTATGCCTGGATGCCAAAAGCATTGACTGCTACTTTTAAGTCACAAACCACCACCATGATCCTACTCTACATTTGCCAGTTTTGTGCTAGTGAAGCCAGCATATGACTGAAAACTTTTTCTTAAAGGAACCTGAGAATGCCCAGGAAGTAGTGGATAGCACTTCCTCTGATTCAGGAAGGACTTCTGAATTCTTCAAATTCACAAGGACTACAATCATTTAAAAGGAAAAAAAGTTTTGAGATAGATCTCTGTTTCAGTTATTTTTCATTTAAACGTTGCATTAGGCTGCTTTACCGTGATCACTGTAGACTTTCACTAGCAATTCAGGTGAGGAGGAAGATGACTGAGACATGCTTGAAAAGATATAGAGCCGCTCCTTACCCACCACCTAATACTAAACCAGCAACAGAGTACAGCTATAGTACAGTGCTTGCATGAGTAGATGATCTATTAAAAAGCTGTCAGTATCATTATATTCAAGCAAAACTGAAACATGGGTACATGAAATAAACTTCCAAAGATCACCCGATACAGTATAGAGGAGAAAACAGAAGTAGTTTTTCAAATCTATTTTCTCTTCCTGTCCAGTTGGCTACCCTATGTAAATGCAGCTGGTTTTGTTTTCTCTGAAGCTAACTATTTCTTCACAATGATTTAGCAGACCTGGTCTTTATGGTGGTTTTGTTTTGGTTTTTTTTTTTTTTTGTGGAAAAAAAGGTGCAAACTAGTGCAGTACTTCTAAACAATCTTTCTGAACGTGTTGATGATGATAGATATAGTCAGGTATGAAATGAATGCTTTACCTATGAATTCATTTGCCCACTAGGGGACACCAGGACATTATATTTTTGTTCAAATGAAAGACATTTCAAAAATAATGAAGATGGAAAATCCTCTTGTTCTTGCTCTAAAATAAAATAAAAATCATGCATATCTAATTCCTAATCCATGCAGAATGATGTGTAATATGTTTAAAAAAGTTTGATGAGTGGCAAGCTTCTGGGCATGAATGGTAGATCTAAGACATTTTAGCAAGTAGTTTCAACTGGTCCATGATATTACAGGTTTTGAATTGCAAAGATAATGGATTATATTTTTGGCATTTCCCACTCATTAGAAACTGTGTCAGAATGATGGATTAATCTGTGGGCATTTTCTGTCCTGGCTATAATCTTTGTCAAAGTAATGAAGTATTGGAATTATAATGCCTTTTGTATTATATGAATTATGAGGGCAGGCTTTAGAACTTTGACTTTGTTAAAAGTAGGATTTTTTCCTGGAGATTAGATAACGTGCTATTTTATCCCTTTTGCAAGTGAGCAACACCAAAAAAAAACATTTGAGTAAAAGCAGAAGCAAAGTTTAGAAAGATAAACTAATATGAATGAGAGTAGGTTAATGGTGTGTAGTCTATGTAAAAAAGCCTTATGCACTTTCCATTGATATGTCACATTTTACAGATATATGGTTGCTGACTTTTCCTCTTGTTGACTTTACTAGAAATGAGCCTGTAATTTATGTAGCTAGGCTGTGAATTGAGCTGTGCTTTCAAGCAGGGAAGGAGGAGCCCTCCTGTGCCTCAAGAGAGATTCTGTTGCATTATTTTAGTCCTTTCCTTGGCAGGTTCTAAATATAAAGTTGAAGATTTTAATGTTTTCCCTACTGCTTAGCCGACACAGCTCCTCTTGTGTGGGGTGCTCTAACGTATTGCACTTGTGGGATACAGGCAAATCATGAAGAGAGCTTATGACTTTAAAGTAGCTCTCTGAACAAGTGCTTATGAAGATGAAGCGCCATCTACATATCCTTAAAGGGACAATTTAGATCCCAACCTGAGAGACAAGTCAATGAACTTAGCCTGTTTTGTTACTGGATTGTCCAGTGGCTTTTTTCAGTTTGTGAGAAGAAAATGCATGAAGAGTATTATCTGAATCATTCTTTGCTTATAGCTTATCCAGAATGACATACATATGTACAGACACACACATAGATATGATAGACACACATAGATACATATCTGTACTTCAGTTCATTTAATAATTATGAGTGGCACATATAGCACAATTGATGATAGGGCCTAGATTATTATTTCAGCCTGGTTTTAAGTTTTCTTTCTGTAAAATTCTGTGTAAAATTCACAGGAAAAGTACTGTAAGTCCGTAATCAGTTATAAATGTACAAGAATCCTCTATGCTTTGTACCTTTCACTTTCACCCTTTCAATACATACTAACACACCCACCTTTTCCAACTTTCTCATTTTATCCTGGCTTTGTTTCCATTTGCTTGTTCTATACCATTCAAGACGTTGCTCTTTCAGTGAGATGTTGGCAATTTTTAGCAATTCTAATTCTGCTGTACTCAGTTGTTCCATCAGTGTCATTATTTATAACCAGTGCATGACCAGAAGCCTGAGACATAGTCATCTTAAGTCCTGAGCATATGTTTTTTAATTAAAAAAAGGGTTATATGGAGGACTGACCCATATCACTTGCTCCTTAAAGGGAAGAATCCCATTAATTTTCCTTTGTTTATCTTTCGTTGTTCAAGGAAGCCACAAAAAAAGCAAAATGCACAAAGACAAAAAGTAAGGTCATTCTTTTGTCTTTCTGCATGTCATATGTTTCTTAGTATTTTGAAGACTGTAATTAAGACCTACCCACTTGAGTACCTGTATGCCTATTACTCTGTGGTGGAAGAGCAGAGCGGGTAAGATTGGCGGTGGAATTGGCAGTGATAATTCCTGGAATCCTAGAAGAGCCCAGGTTGTAAGGGACCTTGAAGGATCATCTGGTCCAACCTTTCATGGGAAAGAGAGCCTAGATGAGAGTCTATCACGTCATCCAATCACATCTTGAAAAGCTCCAGTGATGGGGACTCTACCACGTTCCTGGGGAGATTGTTCTGATGATTGATTGTTCTCACTGTAAAAAATTTCTGTCTTATGTGAAGATGAAAGTTAATACACCTTTTTCCATAAGTTAAGGAACATGAAGTTCTTATTTTTGTACCATTTTTGCAGTTTCATGAAATCATGGAGAAAAGCAGAAACTATCCTGAAACACAGCATTTGCTCAGTGTTCTTTGCTTTATATTCATAAGCAGAGTATTATGTATATACTCATTTTCTGAATAAAGGCCTTCATGAATTTTCTGAATGTTGCAAAAAAAGATGAGTTTACACGTGATACCTTTTATGGATTATTCTATTTCTAATGTTACCATTTAGAAACTGATTACCTAAAACAAATGCTCTGCTCAACATCCAGTCACTCAAATGATTCAGCCTGTAGCAGCAGCATTTTTTAATACTTGACCATTTGGAAGTTGGTGACACAGTTGAGCAAAGTCAGAATTTCATCACTTGTGTCTTTGAAAAGAGATTTCTGATAAAGACAAGCACTGGAGTGTTGCAAGAAGAGAAATATTCAAGGAAAAGATCGCTTTATCTTGACATAAAATCTAAAGGGAAGCTATATGAAGGAAAACCATGGCATGCCCAAAAGTAGATCAACTAGCATGCATATCACATATGCATGAAAATCTGAAAATCTGTTATTAAATGCTCCTCTGTAGTTGTCTTAGTCATTTGGAATTGAACCTTTATCTTTCTTTTTCACTTTTTATGTTATTTCTGTGTTTGCATTTCTTTTAACAACCTAACAATTTTTTCATATCTAGTGTACATGTAACTGACTTCACTCCTTCTTCCTGAAGGAAATGTACCTCTGTGATTGAATTCACATGAAATGGCCTCATGCCACTTACTTTATAGATTGTGCTTGCACCAATGCTTCTCAAGGGTTCTTTTTCAGTGCTTCATTTTTGGGTGAAGTATCTTAAAAGTGTTTCCTAGATTTCTTGTTTCCTCGTCAGGATGAAAAAGCTGCAGGACTTCTCTCCTGTGCTGTCACTCTGCTGGGGATCATGCTGGGAAAGGCACATCATATTCCTTCAGTCCTTAGTTTGACTTCATGCCTGTGGATGATAAATGATTTGTAGTAGAGCTTTGTGTTTTATCTGTGGAATAGATGAACATATAGTATGCTTATCTAGTGAAAATACTGCCTATATTCACACTCTGCACATACTGATACTTGGTTATGTACAGGACATGTCAAGGGAAAAATGTTGAGCGGGACTAGAGGAATGAGCAGGAATGGAAATACCACTGCTAAATAACTTGGAACAAACCCCATATCTAGAATGCAGATGCTGAAGATGCATGTAATCTCATAAAACAATCAAACAAAACCCATAAAAGACAAGTAACTCCTAACAGCAATAGAAAGGACAGGTCCTTGAAGAGAATAGGTCTGGTGTATGACAGCATCCCTTAAGAGAGAAGCATTTCACTTTGTGACTCCTTGTATGCACAAATGAAAAAGAAAAAAAAGAAGTGGAATTTGATGATTGTAGATAACAGTTCCTGAGGTTTTAGAATGATCTCACTGCTTTTTGTGCATAGGTCTTTTAAAGTGCTAATCTCCTTATGTGCTGGAGCTCATGCTTGGTAAATGGTAACATGTAAGCCTCATTTGTAGTCTGTTTCTACTCAGTTTGTATATAAAGATGACATTTATTTGAAAAATGTCACATTTTACTGTATCTGTGAAAGCATGCCGAAGTATATAAATAGGACTGTGTTTACTATTTAAAAATACATTTCACTTGAGGTACAGAATGTGGTTTTGACAAATTTAATTGGGGAGGAAGGAGGAGAGTCATGGAAGTAGGAGGAAGGCTATTATACTCTATTTGAGTAGAAACAAGTAAATAGGATACAAAAAGTACATTAAAATAATCCATTTAAATGTGAATTGAAAACAGCTGCATGCTTCTTCGTGATTCAGAACATTTATGCCAGAAGCTCAGTGCGTCCAGCAAAGAGGCAGGAGGATGGCTTGGAGACTGGGGCAGGCAGTGTATGAGGAGAGGCAGAGGGAGCTGGGTGTTTCTAACTTGCAGAATAAAATGCACATGGTAAAAGGACAGGAGGCAACAACTGCAAGTTGCAGTAAAGAACATTGCAGTTGGCTGCAAGGACAAAATTCTCTATCATGAGAGTGGTTAATTACCAGAACAGATTACGCAGGGAGGCTGCTGAGTCCCCATCCATGGAGATTTTCAGAGCTTGATGGAACAAAGCCCCAAGCAACCTGACCAGACTTTGAAGTTAGCCTTGCTTTGAGCAAGAGGTTGGACTAGAGGCATCCTGAGGTCTCCTCCAACCTAAATTTTCCTGTGATTCAGTGATATTTTTTTCTGGGTTGAATGCAGCTATGTGGGTTTTCCAGATGTTGTGATTTATTCCTTCATGTTCTTCTAATAGAAAGCCTTCATTAATAAACAAAGATGTGTTAACATAGGCATAGTTTGATACAGAAAAATGAAGGTGGGTCTAGAAAACAGTGGTGTATTTTGAAATAAGAGAATAAAGAAATAGAAGCAACTCAGAAAAGTCACTGTGTGTCCCTATTGAAAGCTGAAGAAAAAAAATCATAGAATCATAGACTCATAGGTTGGAAAAGACCTCAAAGATCAGCAAGTCCAACCATCTGCCCAACACCACCATGCCTACTAAACCATATTGCGAAGTGCCACATCTACAAGTGTTTTAAACACCTCCAGGGATAGTGACTCAACCACCTCCCTGGGCAGCCTACTCCAATGTCTGACCACTCCTTCAGTAAAGAAATTTTTCCTAATATCTGATCTAAACCTCCCCTGATGCAACTTGAGGCCATTGCTTCTTGTGCTATTGCTAGTTACCTGGGAGAAGAGACCAACATCTGCCTCACTACAGCCTCTTTTCTGATAATAGGGTCCCCCTCAGCCTCCTCTTCTCCAGAATAAACAGCCCCAGTTCTTTCAGTCGCTTCTCATCAGACTTATTCTCTATACCCCTCACCAGCCTCCCCAAGCCTGTAGCGTTGCATGGGGTTGTTGTGACCCAAGTGCAGGACTTGGCCTTGTTGAACCTCATACAGTTGGCCTCAGCCCATCGATCCAGTCTGTCCAGATCCCTCGGCAGAACCTTCCTACCCTCAAGCAGATCGACACTCCTGCCCAACTTGGTGTCATCTGCAGACTTACTGAGGGAGCACTTGATCCCTTTGTCTAGATCATTGATAAAGATGTTAAACAAGACTGGACCCAAAACTGAGCACTTGTGACCAGCCGCCAGCTGGATTTAACTCCATTCACCAGCACTCTCTGCACTCGGCCATTCAGCCAGTTCTTTAATCAGAGCACACCCATCCAAACCACGGGCAGCTAGTTTCTCCAGGAGGATACTGTCGGGAACACTGTCAAAGGCCTTACTAAAGTCCAGGTAGATGACGTCCACAGCCTTGCCTTCATCCACTAGGCGGGTCACCTGGTCATAGAAGGAGATCAGGCTGGTCAAGCAGGACCTGCCTTTCATGAACCCATACTCGCTGGACCTGATACCCTGGTTGTCCTATAAAGACAGGAAGAACCTTGATGAGGAGAATAACTGTGTGTTTGGTCTTTGAGCCTCTAGTACATTAATCTCTGAGTTTCAAAAGTGTGAGGAATAATAACTTAGTGGTTTTTATAAGCAATCAAAAATCTGTAGGGTTAAGAGAATATGGGAAGTTTTAGCAGCCAACAATTATATCAATGGCAAAAGTGAATCTGACAGCTAAAATACTCCATGCATGTGTTTTTTCATTAATATAAACACATCTGAAAGGAAGAAAAAATAGATTATTCCCTACTAAAACAGTAAACACCAGCCATTAACAAACAAGAGGGAGCGTACTGTCACGTGTCTTAGTTTGCAAGAAACAGTAGTTACTAGCTGCCTTTATACAATAGTTTAGGCATGTACTTGAAAAGATTTCAAGGTCTTACTGGACAGGGAGACAGTGTACAGTAATTCTTTCCCGTCAGCTACCCTCTATAGCTATGGGAAAGATGATACTTATAAAGAAATAAATGTTCTTTCTGATTGTTTAACAAAACTCACAGGGTTTTCTTCACTCATAAGTGAAATGTAATGCCACTGTAGCTTTGTGTTTGTAACAAATACTTCATCTAAATGTATGAAAGCACCTTAACAATATAAGTCACAAGGCTGAACATGTGAATGCAGTTTATTCAAATACCTGCATACAATGGGTTAAAGCTCGGGCACACCCTAAGTAACTCACTTTTAATGACTTTGAGCATTAAAGTACATTATTGCCTTACTCTAGTTGCCTGGTCACAAGACCATTCTATCAGTAACAAGACTTGTTGACTTCAGTGGGTTTAGATCAGGCTGTATGTCATGAACAGCAGTATAAGTTAGACTTCTGGGACCAAGTTTAGGCATTATAATAAGAATGACCTGAAGTACAGCCCCACAGAAGTAATCAGTATCAGTAGGTTTTATTTGAGTAAGTATGACAACATTTGGCTTTCCCAAATTATAGCACAGCATATTTTTCCAGTATGGCATTTTCATTAAAAATTAAATGTATTATAAAAATGTCTCCAATGTATTTGATGCTGTTCTGGAGTACAAAGGACAGCATATTACAACCCAAAAACTCCTAAAGTGTTTCACATTTTATATGGAAAAAATAAATAGCTTGAAACACTGTAAAAGATGAGCTACACTCTCAGCTTGTGAAAGCACTGCTATACACAGCAGATACAGAGAATATTATGAGAGCTTGATTTAATGCAGTCTATTAATTACTATTAATTATTTAAAATATTATAAAACTCCCCCATGAACCCCTACTGAGATGCTGGCATGTCAAGCAAGCAATTAAAAAAACAATACAGTTAACCATAAAATAGAGAGCAAAAGGAAATAAAATATTGAAAAGCTAAACAAAGAGGTGGTGTTAACAAACCTTTATCACTTACTGCAATTCTAAATTCCCTGAACTGAACTCACAACTTGGTACACAAGTCTGAAGTCCTAATTTCATGTCAAAAAACCCTAAGAGATAAAAAAAGGAGTTTTGCAAAGAAAACAAAATAACCAACACGTTTTTCCAGCCAGAACCAGCTCAGGTTGTTTTTTTGTTGGCTTTTTTTGGGCATCAGTGTCAGGAGGGATACTGCCTTGGAACAAAGAATAGAACAACATTGAATTCCCTTGATGTCAGTCTACAACTTTCTGGTTCCATGTCTTCCATTCACTGCTAAAAAGATTTGTTGTTATCATGATATTAAACAAATACTTACCTCTTCTGAAATGTGAAAGATTTTATAATGTATTAGCGTAGGGCTCTTTTACTTAATTTTTCTATATTTTTGAGTCCAAAGTCAAAGTTTACATCACAATGCCACTATTCAACTGGCATTTAAAAAATGTATTCCACTACCTATTAGAAAAACACATCTTTGTGCTCTTCCTAGCAGCAACTTTTACTAGAGAGTAATGGCATGGTAAAGATCATGAACCCTTTGCCTATGGAACCTATTTGGGCTTTAGCAAATTACAATACAGTTAAACTAGACCACAGTCTGCCTGGACTAAGAAGTTAGGCATGCCACTATAAATAAGATAGTTATGATAAAAGCCTTTTTAAATGTGATTGATCCATAGATTTTTTCCTTCCCTCTGTCACTGTAGCAAGAGCTACTATTCGCATACTAAAATGCTGAGCATTGTTGACTACGCTTTTTTTACTGGATTTGAGTTAGTAGAACACTGCAATCCTGAAATTTGTCTCACATGTAACACCTATGTACCAGAAAGTGTCTGCCTTTGAATGTGGTGTGAAATACTGAGGCCTGAAATTTTGACTCTCCCAAAAAATCCTCAATATATGATGTATTTGCCTCTTATTTAAGTCTTACCTAAGGCTATGCTTCTTTGACCCTTCTCACCTCAAGGGACCAGTGTGGTAGGCTTTCTTAAAGCACGTCTAACAGATAAAGGGGAAATGATCCAGCTAAATATATTCCTTTTTAATATCCCATCTTCCCCTGTAATTAACCGCAGTTCTAAAATGCAACAGTTTAATACAAGATAAACGCTGTCTCTCCACTCAGATGTTAAGCATGAAAATACCCTGCAACCATCTGTCACTTACGATTATTAGACATGTCAACGTGCTTTGTGCTGCAGTTCTTTGAAGTACTGTAGGTTATAGATGTCAATTTATATTGTCATCCATTACAAACTCAGTACATACATTTTGTACATCAATGTGTCAAGGGAAGACTGTTTACTTTAATGGGCAGCCCAACAACTGTTAAAAACACAACTGTATTATCAAAGAATTAGTGCTTAACTGAAGCAAGAGATAGAACTCCAGAAATTTTCTTACATATTACATTCTAGTAAATTTGTTTTGTTTGACTGGTTGGTTGGTTGGTTGTAATATTTAGGGTACCCACTTGGTAATTATGATTGTCATTTGATGTGATTTGTAAGAGTAGAAAGTTGTGCATTTTTACACCTACACAAGTGTCTGTGAAAATCCACTCTCAAAAAACATTCCAACATTTACAGAATGATTGGTAGAGCAGAAAAAATTACCGACATACGCTACTCACTTAGGAAATAATTTCGGCTAAGCTCTAGTTAAGATATTTGTTCTCCCTGCCTCTCAGACCGCTCTTGCTGTGCTTGTCCATTGCATCCTTCCAGATATATTGATTTAGAAAGCCTTGGAGTAGGGTTGTGCTTTTCCTACTTATTTATGTTTTGTTCAGCGCAGTGAAGGTCGTTGGTCCTAGATACTCTGCAGTACTAAAACACGAAGTTTTCTCCTCCCAAAGCCTAGTTCCTGAAGAAATAACCAAAGAAAACATCTGAGAATATTTTGTCAATAAAAGACTGAGAACCTCTAGACCATAGTAGCTCAAAATTCAGAAAGCAGACAGGCTCAAACCTTCTGTTTTATGGGTGAGTTTAATTTTTTAGGAGCCCAAGGATCCTAAGTTTCGAACAGCTGGGATAGGCATTTATTGACAAGTATTATGAAGTCCTGACATAGTTTTTTTAGAACATTACAGCAAGGCCATACTTTGAAACATCTTGTCAAAATATATTGCCTTCAATACTGCAAAGTCTTTTACTTTGTATTCAATTTAATACTTGTAATAGTGTCACTTCTGTGAAATTAAATGAGTACAGCAGTGCTTACAGAATCCAGTCTATTATTAAAGACACTGTGTTCATAATAGATTCAGTGTTTTGGTATATTATATGATACGTATTTAGATACTAAAAAGCCACATTTTGATTAGTTTTATTGTAAAACAACTTCTAAGGTATGTTTTATAATATATATATATTTCTGTTTGTTTCTGTCAGACCTTTACTTGTTCTTCTGCATTCTTGTATGAGTAGTTACATGAAACTCCTCTGGGACAAAAAGGGCAATGAACCAAAACATCCAAAATTTTTTGTTACTTCGTAACTGTTTTCACTGAGTGTGGTATTTGTTTTTGTCAAAATAATTTAGACTGCACTATGTATTTATGAGATTTCTATTTCTATAGAAAAATAGATTGTATGGAGTTGTTATTTCTCAAGCACACATATACATGTATGTCTGCTTTTAAGCCAAAGCTGTTTTTAAAGCCGAAACACAATTTCAGTAGCTAGTAACTATTTCTGTATTTGATCTCTTATTTGCCTAGCTGAAAATGCGAGCATTTGTCCCCTTCAAGCAGTTCTTACCTTTCTTTGCGGATGTTCTTTTTTGTTGTTATTACTGAGATGAATGTCGTAATTTTAAAACAGGTACATTTAGGTCATGAAGAATTAATTCAATGACTATTAACTCAGGTATAATTATGTTAAAATATAATTGTTACATTTTTTTAATCATTCAGGAAATTCACAAAATTAGTACATCAAAAATAATCATAATAAAATTTCAGTAGAATTCTGATAGAAGAGTAAGTATTACTTTTTTCATAGACATTATAGTTACCTGTTAACATAACCATGACTGATTTCTGCAACACATAATAAAATGTACAACCTTACTCTAGAAATACGTTGAGCACTATGAGGCATTGATTGGGAATTAAAGGTTACTGCTTTGCATCTTTGAATGCAAAGATCCTTTTGATTTAGATGTATCTTTTATATATTTCTCTTTCCAGTAAAATAGATAATTTGTACTAGCTAGTATATTAGGGATGGTTTTTCCTTACCACCAGCCAGTAAAGAATTAAGAGATCTGTGTGAACTTAGAGTGCTCCTTATAGGCCTAGATATCTGGGTTTTCTTCACCTGGAAAGTTGTCCCAGCAGTATTTGAAATTTTTATGCAGTTATCCAGTATTTCAGTCTGATGGATGTTTGAAAATGTGTACTGAACATGTACAGATCAACTCTACGGTGCATGTGTAAGAATGTTAATTCTCTTAACAAAGTATTGAACTGACTGGTTTTTTTATATATTCATATATATATGTGTCCGTGTCTGGGCAGCCCATGTAACAGATCCTTAATGTGTCATTTACTGAACGTGTACACCTGTGTTACACAGCACTCAGTTATGGCACTGAGAAGGGGCCCATAGTAGGCAGTCACTAAATTGAGGTAGCATTTCTTTACACTGTAGGCAGTGAAATTCTCGATTTTCTTGCCACAGGAGATGGTATAGGCAGTGTGTCATCAGGTTCAAAATAGACAAATTTGTGGACAATAGATTCAGAAACAGATACTAAAGAACAGAGGCAGAGATATACCTTCTACTACCCCTATTCCAATGACTACTGGGGGACAAAAACCAATGGATCACAGAAAGTAGCTAAGCTTATGCGATTTACATAAGCAGCATCTTCTACTGCTGCTGCTGCTAGAGGTAGAATACCAAGCTAGACTATTGGCCTGACCCAGCAGTGTGTCTCTCATAAAGTGGGAGAGCTAGATAGGAAAATGTTCCTCCATATCCTGTGAAGAAAAGAACAGAGAGTTGTGAGATTTTACCCTCCTGCTTTGGCTTCAGAGCAGCACAGGACAGAAGGTATCATAAGGAAAGAACCTAGTCATTAAGGGGTAATGTTTTTAATTCTGTATTTGAAAAGATTAAAAACTTGGGAGGACTGAAGCTGCTGTTGCAAAGTATCTGTGGAGCTTTAGAGACTGCAAAAACCTCAGCGCCTAGAAGACTGATGAGCTGCTGTTACCCTGTAGGTAGGAGGTCCTCTAGCAGGTAGAGAGAAATCATCTGAGCATGGGTGTCTCTAATAACCCTGATTTTTCAGGATTAAAGGTACTGGGCACTGCATAGGAATAGTATGAAATTAATGTAGCTTCCCAAGGTCATCACACTGCACTCAGGACATAAGAGAGTGTGAGCCTCAGAAGAGCATTTGAAGCACTCTTTTTGATACTGCAGTTGGACTACATCTGATGTCACAGGTGGAGCAATATGTTATTTTCATGTTGAAAAATGCTATAATATGGGTCTCAAAGCGCTTATGAATACATCAGTAAAGAATGTTGGGGTGGGATAAGAGAATATGTGTGTCACAGCCATATGCTATCTAATCACAGGCAGAAGGGCTTTTAGGCAGACACTCCTTTTCTGCAAGAAAGGATTAGCAATATTTCCAACAGGTGCTTCCCTAGTCTGTTCTTACAGGTCTCTCTTAATTTGGGCTTCATAATCTCCCAGTCCCTTCCCCTGTATCACACCCACTAGTGCTCGAATTGTTTATTTCCTCCTCTCTCAGTATTTGACTCACATGTTCCATATTCCTTTGAAGACTTTTTCTTGCTACCAGCAGGTCTAAATTTATTACACTTCTGCTACTGGTCTCTTATAATGCAAAGGTAAGGAACATATGACCTCTAGATAGGCCATATGAAGAAATCAATGTGAGTAAGAGAAAATACTCACAAAATTTTGTCCAAGCTTGCTTGCCATGATGTATAAGTCAATAGAATGTTTCCAGAGGTGAGGAGGTAGTAGAAAAGAATAGAATAGAATAGAATAGAATAGAATAGAATAGAATAGAATAGAATAGAATAGAATAGAATAGAATAGAATAGAATAGAATAGAATAGAATAGAATAGAATAGTTCGGCTGGAAGGAACCTACAGCGACCGTCTAGTCATTCTGATCTACCTGATCACTTCAGGGAGGAACAAACATTAAGCCCTGTTATTAAGGGCATTGTTCAAATGCCTCTTAAGCACTGACAGGCTTGGAGCATCATCTACCACTCCAGAAAGCCTGTTCCAGTGCCTGGCCACCCTCTCAGTAAAGAAATGCTTCCCGATGTCCAGTCTGTACCTCCCTTGATGCAGCATTGACCCATTCACACAAGTCCTGTCACTGGATACTGGGGAGGAGACCAGCACCTCCCTCTCCACGTCCCCTCCTCAGGAAGCTGTAGAGAGCCATGAGGTTACCCCTCAGCCTCCTTTTCTCCAAACTAGACCGGCCCAAAGTCCTCAGCCACTCCTCATAGGAAGAGATGTTGTTGCAAGTTTTGTTAATGTTTTAAGAACTTCTGTAAAACTAAAAGGTCCAGAATGTTTCAGAATTCAAAAAGTGAAAAGTTTCTGTTATATCTAAACTGCAACATGATGTGGAAATGAGAGACAATTACTTACATACGTAGATTTATTAGTTGTCCATAAGAACGAAGATGAAAGGGTCCCACTGTACTAAGACTAAATTAGAAGCATGAATTTGTAGATTTTTCAATGGTCCCTTTAAACACTAATTTTTGTTAATGAATATGGAAATTTGCCTGATTGATCACTAATTACAAATGAACTAAACCATTAGATTAGTGATAGTATTTCTTGGACAAAGGAAATTGAATTCTCAAGGTTAGTTTTCTAGTTACCATATCTTATCTTCAGTGTAGTCATCCATTGACTGAAAAATGAAAGAGCACTCATTTTTTATTCTATAAGTTGGTTTCCTGAGTGTATTTTTTTTGTAGTTTGACTACAAAATCAGATGCTATAGTAGAATGTCTAATTTTAAAGGGATAAATCCAATACATGTGAAAGCTTAGTACCACACATAATTTGCAATACACTTGTGTTATTAATACCCATTAAGAAAGCTAGTGATGATACTGGCAAATTCATTGAAAGTTCCACTCACCTAAAATGAGAAGAAGCTAACTTAAATTTCCAGAAGAAGCAAACTTTCCAACTTTGTACTTCAGTGGTGTCTTCAACCTGAATGTTTTACTGCGCTGCTTCTTCATTAGCAGGAGCAACTGCTTTTTAGTGAACGGGAATGCTTCTGACTGGGTTTTTTTTTCAGTTTTTAATTAATATATAAATAAACAAACAAGTCACATAATTATCTTTCCAGCAGTACCTGGAATTTTTCTCATTTTTCATTGGTTTGTTGCATCTATTTCTCTAAATTTTTCTACTAAAAATTAGTGCAGAATAGCATACTTAGTTCTGATGAGGGATAGATACAACAAAGAGAGGTTACCTGTATTTTAATTTTTTTGTTTGATATCCTGAATTGGCCATGCCATGTAAAGTCAAGTCTTCTTTTGGCAATTTCTCAGTATTTAAAAGTCCTTTTCATTGACAGCTTGCCTCAAAGAAATATAAATAAAAATTGGTAAAGTGGACTCTTCATTTGTGTGCAGTCTTAGTCCCTGTTGTCTTTCCTCTTGCAGAACTAAGATGTCTAAAGACTGAATGCTTTAATGTCCTCTCCAGTTCTGAACTGAAGAATATGGCAGTGTGCTAAATCAAGGTCATTGATCTACTACAGAAATATGGAGACCTTTGGCAAAAACAATAGAAGCTAACAGATTTGTCACTCTCCAAAATTTCACTTTTTGTTAAGCTGAATGAATATGGAATTTTGTATTATGTACCTTTGGAATGACACTGTAGACTGGGAGTGGGGGTTGGCACCTGTCACCTAAGAAAATAGGCAGGCAATAAATGCATTCAAATTACCATTGTAAAGATTAGGCAGTGTTAAAGACAATACCATCATTCTATTGTTAGTATTAAGAGCACAGGAAAGACAAATCCAATGAGACGTTGTGTATAGAGTTCTTAAAAGTGACTGTAAAGAGCAGGAGAGAATTTAGTGTCAGCATGTTTTAGTGCTGATATCAAATACTTTCCATTTCAGGCTCTACCTGGTGAATGTTTAGTGAGTCCTGATGTTGTATGTTAATACTTTCTTTTCTTTTCCTGCATTTTAGTTTACTTATTGTTATTGTATTGTATTAAGTTGTGTTTTCACTAATTGGAAGCAATAGGCTGCTTTCAGTACTGCTTTGACCACAGCCAGACCAACTCTGGCTATGCTCTCGTTAGATCTTGAACGAATCAGGTCCATGTGAATCATCTATTTAATGAGAAACCTTCCAGATAGACTTTTTGTTACAGCAGTGTGGCTGAGTGGTGACTCAGTAGACAGAACTGTGGGATACAAGTCAGAATTGAACAGGTTTTTCACCTTAATTGCTCTGTGCTGGTAAAGATGTTGACTTTCATATGTGAAGAAAAATCATTTCCACTTAGAATAATTTAAAAACAAACCTGAGGCTTTTTTGTGTGTATGTGCAAATGCAGCATATTTATCACAGTTTGCAGTAGCTTTTTTACTGGTTTGTTTTATGTTCCCTTCCTAATGTCATCAGAGTGCTCCTGGGGAAAAACCTAAAACAGCAAACATCAAACTGACAATAAGCAGGATAAGTATTCCCAGACCTTGCATCATCGAAACAACCACAATAAATAATTAAGTGCAGCCATAGCATCAAGCAAATGTTTGACCAAGAAGTGATGTCTCACACTGCATTTTAAATGTCAGCAAAGTCAGGTTCTGGTGAACAACTGCATGGAGCAAATTTAACAGCAAGGAATCTGAAAATGTCCCATTCCTGTACCAAGCGGCAATATCAGTCATTATCACAAAAGCACAGATGTGCTCAAGGGAGGTCACTTGACTGTGATCATCCACATGGAGATTCTGTATGTGTAGGACCATGAGGCTCCTATGGAACTATGTTAAAAGCCATAGCTTCTTTTCAGGCCTCTTTTTAAGGGAACCACAGTGTCAAACCTGTATGAAAAGAAACTACAAGTGTCTCTGAGCAGTCACTCTTCCTTTTTCTCTGCCTCCACATACAAACATGCTCTTTCAAGTCTTTTCATGGTCTCATCTGTTTCCCAGGTCCTATGGAGTGGGCTTTGTGAAGTCTTACAGAAAGAAGGAATGCTATGTACTATGGATTCCCTGTTTCCAGCTGCTCTGGAGACTAACAGGTAGTTTGATGCAGTGGGTAATGCTTATGCTCCATCTTTTTTGTGGTGGTGTTCTTCCTTTTGCCAGTCCAAACAGTTGATGTTAATGGATGTTGGAGGCCGTCTACCTCACTAACAGTGCTAGTAGTAGATCCCCAAGTAATACTCTTTCAGAATCCATAAACATTAGACATTCTTTTGTTTAGTCTCTGGAGAAGGGTTACTGGTATGAATTGTAAGAATGGTATAGTGATTCAGTACATTAAAAGAATGTATAGTGTAGTTTAGGATAGTCTTTGAGATAGGCACTGAAGTCCTCAAGTGAGGGTAGACAGGCATCCAAGCACTCACTTTGAGAATGAAGCAGCTGAACCTCACCCATTAATTGCATGAAGAAGAATTTTGCAGTACTCTTAAAATACATTTTTAAAATGACAGCTGCATCTGAGATTTTCATTTGTTCAAGGAGATCACTTCAATTATGAAGAGATTATTCTATTACAGTTTAAAGCTACACTAATGTCTTTAAATCTTTCTCAGTTTAATGCTGTTGTCACAAGGGGATTTAAAACAAGGCTTTCTACTTTGATCTGCTTGACTTGGATACTATAATGTCTGCTATGAAGATATATAAAGGCCTAGTTAGATTGCATGGATATATGAGCGATTCCTGGCTACCATAAATCAGCATAGCTTTATTGAAGTCTATAGAACTGTATGGAACCTCCTATGAACTGGAATCTCCCACTGTTTCAGTTTGCAGTATGAATTTGTCTTTTGGAACTTCTTCATTGTGTGCTTCCAGCTGTATCTTTAAAAAAAGAAAGTCCGTAGATTTCATTGATATATCAACTTTGAGGCTTGTGAAAGGAGTGTATATTTTAACAAAGAATAGATAAATGAAAAAAGATAAAAAGCAAACATTATTTTATTACCTTTATAGGGTACAAAGAAGAAAATCATCTTTGCTTCTCACGAATTTGTAGTAGACATTAGGAGACTACAGGAAACCCTGAGGAATTTATACAAAAACTTGGAATGCTGCATTGAATCTGTTCCTGTTGCAGATGAATGCTGTTCTTTCAGGGTATTTTTCTGTTCCTGTATTAGTTATGTCTGAAAAGTCCTGGAATCTATCTTGGACACCTTACTGTAATATTACCTGAGAACAGACAGCTCTGTTTTCTTGATAAGGTATTTAAGGAGCATTTTTGTGATATGTCTTAGAATTTTATTGGTTTAGATGTTTAGCCTTCAAGGATTCTCTGGCAGCCAAACAGCAGTTGAAATAGTTCTGTGACGGAGCTTGGGTACATAGGATTCTTGACAAAATTAGAAGTTTAGGATCCACTAGCGCATATCTTTAATAAAGTTACCTTTGACAGTTGGCATATTGCACTATAAGGACAGTTTATTAAATGAAACTTACGTAGTACAGGGATCTACTGCTGTATTATCCCATATTGGAGTGTTTCCATCTTTAGCAATGTGTGTTTGTACTAAACTCAAGAAATATGGATAGTTGGTTGTTATTACATGAGAGTCTTAATATCTAGTTATCAATAATAATAATAAAACAGCACTCTAGATGTTACTTTGTTTGTTGATATGGATTTGGCCCTAACAATACACTGGAAATGTTATTGTCTAAATTACTTTTGTGGGATTTACTTCATTGTACTTAAAAAAAATTATTGGTGGCTGTAAGTTGTGCATGGGTTATGGTCAGTGACAGTTACAAGTAAAAATATATATTTTTGGGAGAACCTGAGATTTTTATATGCTTCTGCATTTCCTGCTTCTAAAATTATGTGCCAAGAGTAAATTGTAGAAGAATATTCCTATCCTATAAAAAAGGATGAAAAGAATAATTTACTAGAAAAAAAAATCCCTTCATGAAAACTTCAACTGAATTTTGCAAATACATGTGCTTGAATAGTTCAAGATTTAAGTCCATCCTTTTTGAAAAAGCAATATGTACATTGCTGTCTCAGTATGAATAAAACAGAATTAAATGGTTTGCTACCTCTTAAACTTTTAATGTTTTAGGTATTTTTACTGATAATTACATAAACCATCAGAGAGAGGACAGATGAATGCTTTTTATTTGTTATTACTTTTCATAAGCTTCTCCTTTATGTTGTTTTCTGTAAATATGCATTCTGTAAATATTGCTACAGAGTGTCTGTTAATTACAACCACTGCATGGGCAATGATGGCTGAGGAAATTAATAAAATATACTCATAAGTTGATGCATTTCTATGATTTCCACAACTTGGACCATGTTCCTCAGGGCCTGACATGCTCAGACAGTCTTCCTGAATGCAATTCCAGCTAGCGAAGCATCCCTGAGCGTAATGTAATTGGTTCTGCAACATCCTGCCTGCCAGAACCAAAGTCCTGGAAAGTTATGTTAAGCCGGGATTTCCTTGTGCTCTAGCAACTCTTGGAAGGCACAGGCTTCTGTTCAGAGTCATATTCTTTTCAAAAATGGCATACAGCCAAAGATAACTCATTCATGTCCTTCCTCCCAAAATGCCCTCTGCCCCAACTGCAGCTGAGGTATCTGTTCCATTATCGGTCATAAACGCCATTGATGATATACTGCCATTTCAGACAAAATCAGTGGCTGTCCTGGCAAAGTCAGAAATAAACTTTGCTTTTATTATTGCTGCTGGCAATAGCTGGGGGGAGCAGTGGGAGTTATTCATGTGAAGTCTTCTCTCCTGGCCACTAATATCAGACTACGTGACTACTCCAAGCTTATTTAAGCCCCCAGTCTTTCATAGCATGTGGACCTCAGTGTTTCTCATCTAACAGCTACTGTAGTTCAAATAGATGCTTTGCTGATTTTTGAATCTTAGCAAGTTTGAGAAGACACTGGGATAATGCCATTTGGCATTTTGGAATATTAGCCTATTCAGCACAGAGAAGGCTAATTTCTTTGTCTATCACCTTCACCATCTTGTGTCTTACTACCAGTTTGGGAGCCATCCATCATCTATCTGACATGGTTATTCAGCAAGTCAGAACTGATAAATCTGAATTATCTGGTCTCACTTGTCAGCGTGCATGTCATCCTTGAACAAATGCAAAATCAATTCCAAACTAAAGGGTATGCTCCTGCCAACTGTTAACTATTGACTGCAGAATAAGTTACATGTTTCCTAGTGATTAGTAAATGTTGGCAAACTTCTTGACTCGCAGCTTAGTTTGAGAATTAAGATCATACATATACTTTGAGGAGGCAGTGGGGTAAAGCACATAACAGCTCTTGTGTTCTGAAACATAATTTCTCAGCTAATTCAATTTCTCTGCATCCTTCTCCCCTTTTCCCATGGTGAAAAAAATGAAGTTATGAAAGTCTGCTTAACTACTAATCAGAAAGTTGCTTTAAAGTACAAAATGGACAGAGGAGGAAAAATAAACTAAAAATTACAGATGAGTGCTTCCCTGAGTACACACATCAATAGTGCAGGCCTGACCTAGGAAGGCTTCCATCCAGGTAGCCATCTCACCTCCCAGGGGGTAAACAGGAAAGAGCCACTTCTTTACTGGGTGGCATCAACTTATAGCTGAGAGCAAGTAGAACCAGCTTGTTAAAATTAGCTGAAGCTAACCTTTTTAAACCCATACCAGAATGAACTTGAGGTCGTTTAAAATGCTCACTACACACAGATGTGGGTTTCCATTTCTCATCTGGAACATTTGCTTAGTCTGCCATTAAATCACCTCCAGTGCACACATGACCTCTCTCGCAAGATTATCCAGAAGGGCTAGTTGTCTCTGGAGCACAACTTCTGGAGTATTTCTGTTCATGAGAGAAGGAGAAACACAGCCTATAAATAAGCAGTGAATGTAATAGGGTTGAGCTGAGTTACAGAATGACCTTCAGGAGTAAGTAAGCTTACATATGTACGTGACAACACCTGAGGTTGTTGCCATTTTTTCTCACTGGCAGTTATTAATGCAATTTAATGCATTGAAAGCCAATACCTCAACCTTGCTATTATTTGCATGTGACTAACCATGCAGACTGAATGCTGCTATACCAGTCTTTTTATGGTTCAGAAAATGTGTGAGAGTAGGGCTTCTGAACAGGAACAGGTCTAGCTCCATAGGTGGACTTCACCACTGAATGTTTTTAGATTCACTCTTCTCAGATATCTGTGTATCAAAATAAAACCTCAAAAAATTACCTCTGTAAACCCCTGCCCCAGTGATCCTGGCACCTCAAGTTATTAAAAAAAAGAAACAAACAAACAAACAAAACCAAACCTAAGATAGATACTGGAGCACTGTATGGAGATATAAAGGTTCGGTGAAAGTCTTGATGTTGACTCGTTTAATTAATTTGGGGAGATTTTTAATGGAGAAAGACCGTAAGATAAAAATAAATTAAAAAAATAACTTGCACTGAAGTCTTTTTATAGGGGACTATTTTATGCCTACTGTGTCTGGTTTTATATCTTTAATTTGCTGGATAAAAAAATATATGGTTCTTTTTCTCTGTGTTGTGGAAAACCCCTAGAGTTAAAAGCATGAGTATAAGTGTACATACATTTTCATGTAACTGATCCTTATTGCAATCTAGAGACCAATATAAAAATCTTTTAGGTAGAGATAGCCAGCTATCTACTATAGCTGCGTCCAGCATAACAAATAATGTAACATGATATGGAGATTTCTATTTTTATTCTTGAGCTTTAGAGATTTCCAAATATTAAAAGTAAATATTACATTTAAAAAGTGTGAAAATGCCTACTAAATTCTCCTTCAGTAATTAGTGTGAGATCAGTTTACCTTCATCAAATGAGAGATTTTGAGATCCAAAATGTAAGAATAGAACTTAATATGTCCAGTTTTAATTAATCCTTAATTCAATTTCTTGTTGATTCACACACAATGAGTGATTAGAAATATTCATTCAACATCTAATTAATAACTCAAAAATACAAATTTTTACAAAGTTTCTAAGAGTGTGTGGTAGTAACTACAGAATAATGATTCTGATATTGTGAGTCAGTGGATCTTCAGTGGCTCTCAGACAAGGTCTTAGGGGGTTTTGCTTCTGTGTCTACATGCTAATTTTACTTCTTTGCTGATAACAGAGACCTGCATCCAAACTGCCAAACTGTGTTTGCTTTGGTCAGATCTGAACAGGATAGAGTACATGCAAAGCTAGTAAAGTATGAAGTGAATATGCTTACACAATCTCAGAAGAAATATTTATGTCTAAAATGTAAAACCACTGAAGACAGTGGACGTTCTGAAGTAAGCAGATATCCATACTTTATCACACTGTCCAGCCTAGTTGTTTTGCAGCCATTTACTTCACCAGCACAAGCAGTTCACTCAAGTCACACATTCTTAGCAGTTTTCCACGTGATTGATTATTCAAATAGCTGACTATATTTTCAAACCTCAACAGTTTTCAGATGCACTTATGCAAAAAGTTTGTGGTTTAAATTCTTATGTTAATACATGATTTAGAGGGCAATATTTCTTATTCTGCATGTTAGTTTTCATGCTGTATCAATTTCCTACTACTCAGATATTTTAATCCTCTAAAGCACTAGAAATTCTTTGCTAACTTAAAATGAGTATCTTAGTTCCTTGCCTGCTAATACAAAAATCTTTTCATAGATTATTGTGCTCTCATTAATTCTTATCTTTGCAATGAGTATTAATAATTGGTCTATCCTAACAATTTGTCTTCTCCTCTTTGAGGTTAGTACATTAAAACGTCCTCCTCTTGTATGGCAATACTCTTCCTTCTAGTGTTGTTTTCTTTTTGTTTCTTTAGGCCAACTCTGAAAGAGAACTAATTAAGCTTTTTCCCAAGAGATTCTGAAAAAGTAACTATTTTATGCAACAGGAAAAACCTAATCAAGTCTCAGGTACTAAAAATTCAGATTTTGTTGTAGACTTACCTATTGCTTACTAGTTTTCGTATGTGGTGGTTGCTTCGGAAAAGTAGTTCATTGTTCTTACCATATTATGCTGGTTTGTACTGCATGATGGACAGTCTGTCCTTGTCATCTTTGTCCTATCTCTGGTTCACCTCCCCCAGAAATTACCTGTCCTTTATGATGCTCTTTGGAGAATAAATGGAGGTAAGAAAAAATAATAAAAATATAGAAAACATTATACATTTAGGTCCACTAAGAATATTTTTTTAAATAAAAATTGTTCAGCATACATATTTTTGACATTGATCTTGATTAATGGATTCATTCTCTTTTCTTAATGCTACTGATAATAAGTGGAAATTCTTTTTGGAACCTATAGCAATACTTAGTATTTCTTGAAAAAAATTCCCAGCTTGCAAGTCCGGTCTGGGGAGAATTGTTTAATTGTTTAATTAAACCACCAAGACAGTTGCATCTTCAGCATGTATTTTTCAAGGTTTAGGAGAATGCAGTAACTGTGAAGATGAAGAGCACTGGTTAAGCTTGCCACTAGATGTCATTTTATTAAGCATCTCTTAAAGTCTTTTTTTTAAAGTGCATGTTCAGTTGGTGCTAAGAGACTTCTCGGGCTTCTACAAATAGCCAAGAATCACTGTATATTGTTGTTACCTATTGATGGTGTGATCCCATCAGAATTATGGAAGTTGTTCTCTGTCACATGATCCTCAGACTTAATATCTTACAGCCAAGTTCTTAGTACAGGCTTTGCTAAACCTCTTTTTGGACCTATAACACTGTGGGCAAAATGAGTAGCATGTGAACACATAAATGTACAGTTACATTTATGTTACATTACAGTTACATACAGTTACTTACAGGTGAGTGACTTCAATTGTGGCTTAGTATTCAAAGATAGCCTAAATGTGTCCTTAGATGTGCTGTATACATTGTATTACTAAGAGCTAGGTAATTTCTTGCTTTCAGCATATACTGTAAAAACTAAAATCAGTTCTAGAAAAAGGTGAAATCAGCAATTGGTGTAATGTTACAAAACTGTAACAGGAAAGCTATTGCAGAACTCCTCAGCCTATTGTGTTTGCAGCTCTTCAACAGCCTGTCCATGTTAAAGTCCTGATGGTGCCAGGAATATCCAGCTATACTCCACAGTAAAAAAGCAGGACTCAATGGCTCTCCACCTGTTCCCTTATAGGCAAGTCCTTCTTGGAACAGCAGAGAGGGAATATGGCTTTTCTTTAAGCAATGCATTTGAGAAGATCTCTTTTTTTTTGTAATTTATCTTTTCATAAAAGGATAAAGAGGGTCAGCTTCTTTTTTGTTCCCCAGATAGCAGTTCTGCTGGAAAGGATTACTTTTCAGTAGTTCCTCCTATTGCCTAGAAAAGGAGAGGAAGAATCCTTTGAAAACGGTCTGGCAGATTAAAGAAGCCAGTACAATTTGGGGGCCAGACTTCTTCCATCTATTTCTCTTCTTTCCCATTTCTTTATCAGCTTTAGCAGCAGGAGACACAATCTTTGTATCTGTGAGATTGTGATCTTTTTGCATTCATGGAATATTTCAGTAAAATTAAATTCTACTTCAAACTGCCTCTGTATTAGAGAAGTATGTATCTTCCAGCGATTGAATCATAGCAAGCTTTGGTGATCAGGTCTTTAAAAACATGCACATTCAGATAATGCGACAGTTTATATGTTGGTAATATTAATGCAACTGTACCAGTGCTAAAAAATAATTACATGTTTCAAGCTGCAGAAAAGTAGAAGGCTCATCTTTTGCACCTCTTAGCTATCATCAGATTTTCACTGTTCCTCTTCTGTTTTGTTCTGTTATTATGAAGTTCTTTGAATTGCCTAAGCAGTCAATGGGAGAACTACTTACCTGCTATCCACAGTTCTTGACATCAGCTAAACAATGCATGAAAGTATTTTATAGAAAGAGACAGACAGGGGAAGAGATATGGAGAAACTAGAGATGTAAAGTGACATTACACATTTTATGAAATGACAAAAGAAAACAACACTGAAAGTCAAAAACCTCCAACAGTATCAGCATTTTTAGAAGACCCACTATCACAGTAAATAAGATTGTTCAGAGTCTTTTGGCGAAGGGAATAAGATTTTGTCATTGTTCTCTACTGGTAAATTGTCTTTGTAAAAACGAAGGATGCTCCTTGCAAAGAATAACTAGTGCTAAGAAAATTTGCTCAGAGCAAATAACTAATGCCTATACAGTAGAATCCTATCCAAAGGAAAAGTTTATAGCATGGTTATGGTGCGGATAACATCTTTGAAAATTGCGTGCTCCCATTCTTCACTGCAGTGAGAAGTTATTATTAGTTCATTTCGTGTGCTGTTAAGATCTTTCCTTACATAGGTGTTGTGGCTCCTTTCTAATTTTCTTCCTATATTCTTCTTTTGGTATTCCGCTCTGGCAAAATTGTAACTTAGCACTGCATATTGGTAGGAATTGGCAAAATTACAGAACTGCTGATATTCAGGATAGGGATGACAGGATTTCAAAGATTTTAATTGACTCAACATTGCCGTTAAGCTGTTAAAGTAATCTGCTAATTTAGGGATTTGATATTTTACCTTTATTTACCTGGTAAAAAGTTTCGATTCTCTTTCAGGATGGCCAAGCTGGGGCTGTTGGTGATTGAAGTCAGGTTGTATGAGTCAGACATTAATCCCTTGGTGTGAAGTAGCAATCTAGCTATATGTTCCAGTAATTTCAAGAGTAAAGTTATTTATCAAACTAAATAATGCTTAGAAGATATATGTAAATAGTAAATGATTTAGCATTATATTGAAGGCTTTTTGTGTCAGATTTCATACAATTACCAACAGAGTCTGGTATTCATGCAAATTTTCAATTCATTCAATATATTGAATACAANGGACAAATATTCACACAAACTCTTGTCAAATGTAATGAAGGATGTGCGTGCTTACCTAAAGTCATAACTGGTATTATAAGGGGAAGCTGGAAAAAAATGTACTTGAATGGTGAGAGAAGAGCGGTAGGAAACAGAACTCCTAAATTCTCCTCCCAGTTCTGCTACTGCCTTGCTGTATGCCCTTTGGCCAGGAGTGTAGCTTCCCTCTTTCTTACCTCAGCTACTTTAAAGAGTAAGTATAATGCTCCTTACAAGTCTGTTCCTCTCAGGGATGATGTGACTCTGAATTAATGCTTAAAAAGCATTTTAAGATTCTGTAAATGAGGCACTGTGTAAGTGCAGTGTATTAATATTTTACTGAATACAGTAATTTCTGAATTTTAAGCAGGAATCCTGGTGTTAAACAGTGTAGTTGGCATGAGTGTAAATATTAAATTGTTGCATCCAAATTAGACTTGAAATCATGTTTTCTCATGGAAAAGCTGCCATAGTAATCATTCCATTTTCAGCTGGAATCTAGCTGGGTAGAATTTAATACAAAGTAATTTCTTAATATACTGATACCTCTGAAACTTCCAACAATACAGACAGTATTTTGTTAGATTTTTATGTGACACATAGAGACGACAATCAAATTAATTTTGTAATGAGGCATCCAGAAATACACAGAGCAGAGGGGCAACAAATGTTGATTTGAATTAATATTTAAATCTCATTGTTTGAAACAGTCCTCTTGAAAGAAAATCATGACTGATTTTTAATAGCATGGAAGCCCCTAAAGTCCTTCAACTCTGTCAGCTCTGTAGTGTCAGTCTCTTTTAATCAGTCCTTCCTTTATCATTAAGCCCTAGATGACAGCCTGAAGTTTCACCCTGAGGTGTAAAGCATTGAAATGTATAGGTGACTTATCTGACTTCAACTTTAAAAGAATTGTATGGAAACAGGAGGACAAATGCTGTCCTGATCACATTCAGCTTTCTGGATGTCATTGAAAATAGCATTGGCAAAATGGAGATGGCGAAGAAGTAGAAAATGGCATTTTTCTAAATAATGATGTTTTATTTTACATGTAATAGTCAAAGTCGTTAGTCACAGACTTCCACATTAATTTGTAAAATCTAAACACTGATAGGAAGAGCCTAAGTTACATAAAACCGAAGGCAGCATTCTCAGTTAATGTGAAGGGACCTCAAATTTAAAGACTCATACCGCATTTTGACTCATGAAAATTGAATGCCTTGTGACAAATACCCCAGAGTTGCATCTCAACACAGATTTTTCTTGTTTTCTCTCTCGCATAGTATTGCTTAGACTATGCAGCTTTTCTTCATTCAATGAAGGATTGGCTTTAATTGAGTTTTTTTTAATGATACCTTATAGGGTTCACAGGGAATTTGAAAACATCTCAGTATAAATGTATTGCTATGAACACAAAAATGGCAACAACCAAACCAATTTGTTAGTTATTGAAATGCAATGGATCTCCAGAGTGAATATACTTTGCCCATCTTCCTGTGCTTATCGGTACTTCTTTCTGTACCAAGATGACTTTTATAAATGTAATAAGGCCTGAATCTGGTGGAGTGAAAAATTTCATCTTCACAACTGAACGTTACATCAGGTATCAAGAGCAAACTTTGGTCCAGTTGGTCTGTAGATCCTTTGAGTAGTAAACAGCTGTTGTGAGCAATACTAGTATGCAATAAATAGCTGTCTTTCAAAGTCCTATTCTATCATACTCAATATCTAAAAACGTGACTGAGTTGTGATGGTTAGTGTTATTAACTTTGGCTTTTTATATGCTGTTTGCACTTTAAAGTGTTTACAGTCATGATAACAACTTTATATCCTTTTTGGTATGCGTTCAGAAGAATGTTGATAGTTTTACCTTAATGTGGTCTGTGAATAACATCCTATAACAGTTGAGACATTATATTTTTATGTAATTCTTAGATACAGTTTTGCTATCTTGAAACAATTATATTAATACGGTCCTGGGATATCTAGTTTCTGGTAATGAAAATACCAAAATCTAATCCAACATATCTGATAATTTTCAATATCCTCTTCATCCTTCCCATTTTTGGGGTTCTATTTTGAAATTTTTGTGGTTCCAAAGTTGGTTAAAATGCCCTGGAGGACATTTAAAATTTGCAGATTATGTAAAACCAACAAAACCCCATCACCTGAGGGGGTGGCCAATGAAAATAGCTGCCGCACTGGAACAAACAAAAGAAATTTCTGTATTCAAACAGAAATGACAGGAAGAAGAACAAAATCTCAGATTATGAATTGAGGAAGTTGAAGTGAAAGCAAATCCTAGACAGGAGCTATCTTGCCAAGTTTTGTCGAGGTCCCTTTATTAAGAAACAGTGTTGGGCTACTTAGGAACTGCATATAATTTTCTGGGCTAAGAATTGCAATGGTCTGTTACAACTGCGTGTTTTGAGGATGGGAGAAGGGCAACAAATAGTGTCTTCTGGAGGAAAGTGGAAGACATTGTACATCTGAAAACTTAATAAACTCTCTATAAAATGGGCATATTGTCTGTATCTGGACTGGGCATCCATTTGAGTAACATTGCTCTGTATCAATAATTAAAATACTCCAGAAAAAACAAGAGTGGGCTCATCACCTGAAAATTCTGGCAGTGATATTATGAGCATTTGTAGACCTTAGCTCCTTGCAAATCACCTTCTTTTGCACATGTTAAGTTCCTCTTTAAAGAAGCAATGATTTCTAATGGGTAAGTTAGGCAGCTATATGCTTGCTGATAAGTTTTCAGGAATGTAATTGACTCCATAGGAAAGCTGCATTGGCACTTGGATGTGAAACACCTTATTTGCCTAGGAGGAGACATATTATTCATAGTGTGATCTTATCTTAAACTTCAACGTTGAGGAACGAAAACAAAAATAAATCTTGAGGTATGTCAACTCCAACAGTCCAAATCATTGTAGCCCTCATGATGAATAAACCTAGTGTTTGCTGGATGAAGCTGAACTAGCAAAGATTGGGTGTATGATCCAGCTGAATAACAACTGGTGAACAAAGTTGCACTAATCCTTCTTAATTAAACATGTTTTCTAAAACTATCTTAAAAACACTGTAGCCTATGCAAACTAGCTTTCTGCTCTTTGTAAGATACCGCAAGTGAAATTGCTAAAAAGGTGCCCAAATTTTAATAAACTGAAGAGAGTGCCTGCTTGGCAATCTTCTGACAAAGCTTCGTAGAACTTTTTGCTGAGGCCAAATCCAGCTTAATACAGCTATGCACCTTCCACCAACCTCTCAAAGCTGAAGTGTCTCACAATATAACAAACCTGTAGAATTATTCTGTCAAAGCAAAGATTATTTTTTCTTAGTTGTATCAGCGAATCACAAGTATGTAATATGAATGCAGTAATATATTTATGTAAATCAATAATGCCTATATTAGATATGTTTTACACTAAATGATGACTTTTGTTCTGTTGTGTAATAAAGAAAATGATAACACTCAATGTATATTTAAATCAAATATATTTGCGTGTATTACACTTGCCGAAGCCAGAAAGCTTCGAAAGCTGAAAAGTATCGGTAGAGGGAGCTCCTACCGCATTTTTTGAAAAAGATGTTTTATAACCTTAAGTGGACAAGCCATTTTGCGGTTGTTATGAAGAAGCTGCTCCTTGTGATACTCTCTCTGACTGTTTTGCAGCATATTTCACGAAAAACTACATAATAACACAAAAGGAAAATGGGTTAATATCCATCTGTCTTGTCATCTTTTGTATATTACGGATGTAATCGCGAATCGCAGACTGCATGTAACATACTTGCTGTACTTATGTTTTGTTCTTCAGGATCTCACACTGAACCTTTTCAGTCACCTCAGATGTCAAGCAAAGATTGAAAAAAATCAATACTCAAAAAAATTTGGTGTGATATGGTAGAATTTTATTTGTCTAAGTGAAAGGGAAAGAGAACAAACCAACATTTTTTTCTGCAATATCCCATGTCTTCTTGATCAATAGGATATAATATTTGCTGGTCTCAAAGTCTAATAACGACTTTCCAATGTTCTTAAAAATCTTAAGGCTGTCATTTACTCATTTTCTCACCTGCCTTTTCTAATAACAAAGCAAGCAGCTTGATGAGATCCAGTGTCAGTGACTTGCTCTGTGTGGAGTTCCTCAGAAACTTCTCTCCTGTGGTTTGCTTACTTTGACAGAAAGAAATTCATGGTTACTGTTAAGAATGACAACTAGCAGTAGCATATGAAAAAAGCCTCTGGCATTGCTGGCAAAGGTCAGATAGCAGCACACGTTGCATTTCTGCTGCTATGTTTAGTCATTTTCCATCACAAACTCAATTACATGTCTTGCACGTCTAAGCAGGCTCTATGACTCAACACTATGAACTGGTCTAAAATAAAGGATAGTGAGGCGGTAGTTACAACTGAAATTATGCGTTTAATATACTGCAAAATTCAGCTGTGTGACTTGCTCACAAATTAGCCCAGTATTTTTGGCTGAGGGGCCTGACCAAAATACAATCTCTTGCCTTAAAGCTTCTTGTAGGTGACCCTGCTTGGGCAGGAGGGTTGGACTAGATGACCCACAGAGGTCCCTTCCAACCCTGAACATTCTGTGATTCTGTGATTCTTTCTGCTTATTTCTCAATTAAAGGTGGTGTCTGAGTGGTCATGCAAATGTCCATCTTCACGTTTGGGGGATGAAAACAACAGATTTTTTTGTGTTTTCTTTTGTGTTAAAAGAAACTCCAGGCTTTAAAAAAACTTAGAATAGTCATGCTTGCACTTCCTTTACATTAAGTAAAAAAAAAAAGGAAAATTTAAACCAGACAGCCTTGGTCAGTTTTTCAAGATATTTAGGTGTCTGAATACACACATAGGCATTTAGTAACATTTCTAGAATCATTGAAGTTCCTTTCAGGTTTTAAAACTTACACTTGAAATGTAATGCTCTTAAAGTCCTAGGCTTAAGTGACTACCATGGCTAAGTGTCATTTTTAAAGTATTAAAAAACCTATTTGGTTCATTCATTGGTTAAAATTGAGGTTGCCCTCATGACAGGATTTATTGAGTATGTCATGGTGAACCTGTACACTGAATTCATGTGTCTTATAAAACGAGGCTCAACAGAAAGAGGTGTTTAACCTGGAAGCTGTCATTTTCATCCAATGGCTTAATAGATGTTCAGGGGTTTTTTTAATAGAATCAATTTAATGAATTATTCTTTATTTCATTCTCCACACAGTTTAGAGTATTCATTACAAAGCCTCTTACATAAAAGATAAATGGCTAAAAATTTATTTTGATAAACTATTGAGAAATGTTAGCAAGTATTTCTTTTATTTTGTTCTTAATCATTTCCCTTAGGAAAATGGAGTAAACTTTAAAATCTGATGATTGTGTGTGGTATCATGTTTATAAATATCCAAAGATTTTAAAATCCATTTAGTAATTGATAATAAAGCATTCAATTACGGCAAAAGTCTAGATCCTTGAGGGAATTTTTAATTTGCCATACATACTTGTTTTTACAACTTCTCAGGAAATAATATTGTTTCCTACTTATTTGCATAAGTTATTCTTTCCTCATTCTAAAATTTTATTCTGCATAGGTTGTGTTCCAGATGCCAATGTGGTCAAGCATTGTAGTCTTTATTATAGGCTCAGTCAGAAGTGTGTGTAATGCAGAAATGTTTAAGCAAGTCTTTTGAGTATAGTCCAATTGAAAAAAGATTAGTGACACTGATGGGAGAAATGCCAGTTTATGGGTTGATGCTATAGTCTGGAAACATACTATAAATACTGTGTACTACTCCAAATATTAACATCTTTAAGACACAAATTATAACAGTGTTGAAGAACAGGTACAGGATGTATATGAAACTGAACTTTGAACTTAGTCACTGATGACTAACATATCAGAATGAACAGACATGCAGTACGCTAGCTGCCAGCTTTCTTGGTGGCACAGAAGTATGTCTGTCCGTGCCTTTAAAAAGCCCAAGAAGCCTAACTGTTAATGGCTGACTGCAGTGCATTACTTTGGAGCCAGTGCATTATGTTCTGGGCCAACTCAGCACAGTGTTAGAAATGTATCACCTTGGCTGTGCAATTTTGTTTTTAGAGAGAAAAGCAGATTAATAATTATACTTAGATTATGGGCACATTTTTTGCTCCCTGTAGATATATTGCTGATACTCCCCTGGCCTGAGACATGTTATTCCATTCTTGAGTAAAGGCTTTCATATTTTATCAAGGCTTTTCCTGGAGCCAGCCTTAAGCACTAACAAGAAAAATAACTGCTTGAGTCTCTGATTTAGCCTTAGCAACTTAGCCCAGAGACTCAAAGGCACTTCGGTATCATGACACAGTGCTTTGCAACACCAAACTTTAGGCATCAACCACCATACCAAAGTCCTTTTCACTGAACACTGAGCTGACATTACTTATATGATCTACAGGCAGAATTTTGCACTTCAGGGTGAGGTATATGCAGATCAGCGTGAAGAACAAAGACATAGGCAAACCAGTAGGAAATTTAAAAAACAAGAGGAATGTTGTGTTTCTTCTGCCTTCTTTGGCTTTTTACCTGAGACACCCGTGTTCTTTGGAGGACACAGCCTTTTTTCATCACTCCTGTATAAATCGTGCAAACAGATAGATACATTGAGAAGGCACGTAAACCTCTGGAGTACTGCGTCCAGTTCTGGGCTCCCCACTTCAAGAAAGATGAAGAGCTACTGGAGAGAGTCCAGCGGAGGGCTACAAGGATGGTGAGGGGACTGGAACATCTCTCCTACGAGGAGAGGCTGAGGGAGCTGGACTTGTTTAGCCTGAAGAAGAGAAGGCTGCGAGGGGACCTTATAAATGCCTATAAATATCTGAAGGTTGGGTGTCAGGAGGATGGGGCCAAACTCTTTTCAGTGGTGCCCAGTGACAGGACAAGGGGCAATGGGCACAAACTGAAGCACAGGAAGTTCCGTCTGAACATGAGGAAGAACTTCTTCACTCTGAGGGTG
>Ga0065711_1027724_pt1 | contig 46474 bp, 27 predicted proteins | sample Hoacrofraction12_FD_59098 | JGI IMG/M metagenome (GOLD analysis project Ga0065711, IMG submission 59098) | Hoatzin crop microbial communities from Cojedes, Venezuela - Epithelial fraction 12 v2 (version 2) | ecosystem: Host-associated > Birds > Digestive system > Esophagus > Crop | place... | reverse complement strand
CCGTCAGGTAGCGCTGCGTGAGGCGCGGCGAGCGGGCGGCTCCCGTCAGGTAGCGCTGCGTGAGGCGCGGCGAGCGGGCGCGCATCGCCCGGGGCGGGGAGGCCGGCGGGAGGGGTGGGCAGGCGCTGGTGGCAGCGGGCGGAGAGGAGCAGTGGTGACGGGGCCGTAGCGGCTGGCGCGGCGTTCTGTTCCAGCAGTTTAACGCGGTATTGAACCCCCTGCAGCTGCTGACGGAGCGGGCAGCGCTGAAAACACGGGGGCTGCGGCGCTGCAGCGTGAGGGCATCGCGTAAGTCAGGCGAGAAGGAGGAAGGGACTGACTACATGAAGAAAACTCTCCGTATGAGGGGTTGGTATTAGACTGACTGCTGTCGCATCTCACTCTGGTGGAAACCTCCACCGCCTCAGTCAGCCGTCATCCAGGTCGACCTCTCTTTATTCCTTTTTTTTTTTTTTGTCATGCTTGTTCATCACAGACTTTTTAAATAACTGCTGTAGACTCAAAGTTGCCTTCAGCCTATTTTGCTTTCTGTGGTACTTCACCTAAAATTTTTCACACTTGTGTCTCAAGTTTTTTACTGTTGTTTTTGGAATTTGATTTGTTGTCAAATTTTTTACTGGGTTTCCTACAGAATCCAAGGTTATGTGTTCAGCTTGTGTGCTCTGATGTATTCCTTCTTGTGACCGAGAACTTTTGAACCCCCAAGGTGCTCTTGGCCACACTTGAGAGAGGGCTGGAGGTGGCAGATACGGTTCTCTGCTCTGAATTTCATCAGTCTGTTTCTGGGAAGAGAGCTGCTAGTACCTCAGCTGAGGGAAGGGATCTGGTAGGAGTTCACACCTTGGCAGGCAGCAAAGGTTCTCAGCGCTACAGGACATCTCGTTTGGGGTTCACGTCCCCGCAGCACCAGAGCCGGTTGCTTACTGGCTGTGCATTCCGTGGAAACATCCTCTAATACATACACAGGTCAAGGAAAAATCTGTTTTAGTCAATGGAGTTAATGCTGACTTAAGAGGTACAGGAGGAAAATTTCATTTATAGTACCAAGGATTGCAGTAGAGCATCTCATTTTTTGCTATCTTTGTGAAAATGTGTATTTCATATATATGTGTTTTGCTATGCTATTTTGCTGTACTGGCTAACTATTTCTAATGAAAATAATGAAGTTAGTGTAAAGTTAGGTATGACTTTGTATCCTGACTGAAGAAAGCATTCTCTTCTGAGGCAAAAATGAGTCATGGGTTTCTCTTGAAGTGTTAAGTGGTACTGCAGCAGAACTTGGTTTTGACTGTCAATGATAAGAAGTTCAACTATGGATCTGTGGTCATGTTGTAATAGTTATGAACAACCTCCGTACTGTTGTGTGAATATACACAACTGCATTTGTCTGCTAGGTTTCTGGGCAAAAAGCCTCTAAATTATACATTTTTGTTCTCTAGAGAAGGCTTGAATGTTTTTTGTTCTGTTGGTCAGAAGATGCACAAATATTTGAGGAAAATGTTACATCTATAGTTAATCCTTATTTGTTGTGGGAAGCCGAAGCTTTACAGAGATGATTGGAGACTTTTTAGTCACTTTCCACCCCAGTTATATACAGGTGTTTTAGCAGTGAGGCTGCAGATAGTGCTTAAAAGTTTTATGTGATGATTTTTTATTTCAAGCAAAAGAGTGCAGAACTTGATTTAGTGAGGTAAATTTTATCCTCTACATTCATCAATATCTGCTTGAGATAGAAGTGAAATGTTGACATTCACATAATTTTTTTTAAAAAAAACACCCTTGACTGATGTTTTACACAACAAAGGCAATTAAATTTTCTTACTATTCATTTAAAGCCTTGACATATCATCATGACCCATTTAAGTCTTCCTGTTCATTATGTACTAACACAAGCCCCACTTTGTTCTACGTCAGTTATTGAAGTGATCCCGCCTTCCTTTCTGCTTAAGAACCCTCTAAAACCTTGAAAACATTAAAAATACCTCACAGTACCTGCTATTTCTGCATTATTTTATGATTTTACCATCTTTTATTACTAATGCATTACTGATATAATTTACATTGGAAGATCCTTATCTTGAAGAGTTAGTTATTCTGTTCCTGCTGCCTGTACCTTACTGAAATTGCATTTTTGTCTAAGATACAATAACTTATGTGTTAATCAACTAGCATGTCATAAATACAGGAGGAAAACAGCATCAACAGGAACGACATAAGTTCCAAGAAAGGACAGCAACAGAGCTGCTGGACAAAGCCTGACTGACATTGTAAAAAGTAGTCTCTCATTGTCAATAGTTTTTCCAAATCCTTTGGAGAACGAAGGCTGAACTTTGTCAGCTTAAACAAGACATTTGAAAGATCCAATTAATTTATTATAATATCAAGTCACCCAGTTAACTTGGAAACAAGTTAATAACAGCCTATTCATTGCTCACCAGTTGTCTAGGGCAGCTGTCTCCAAATAGAGGTGTGCTCAGCCCAGGGGGTGTGCAGAATCAATCCGTTAGTGTGCATGAAGAAAATTCTAGAACTTCTACTTAAAAAAAATCCTGTACTAATATTTAATACACAGCTTGACACTAATGCCCTCACTTGGTCAGTATGTTAGACGGTCCTGTGTTGTGTACGACACCAACAATTTCTGGTACCATTAATGAAATTTATCTCATCCTTTTAGAATTTCTATTTTTGCATATGTTTTATAATGTAATTTATTAGTACAGTAGTACATGTATATAATTTATCAATTACTATATATACATATATACAATTAATATATATACATTGGGGCATTTTTTTACTAGCAGGCACATGCTATCAAAAAAATTCTGGAGACCACTGTTACAGGGGTTAGAATTGCAACCTTTTGGACATAACTGACTTTGTATTACTAAGTTTTTTAATGGACAGTCCAGCAAGCATATTGCTGAAATGCACCTTTATCTTGATAAAAAGAAGCTAGAATTTAAGAAATGTGTATGTAGACTCTTTACCCAGATGATTTTGTTATTCTTATCTGGAATGGCCCATATCAGAGTCACAGGCAAGTCTGTTCAGCCATTCTTTCTTGTGTTGATGTACAGGGATTAAACAGAACACGGTGGAGGGGAAGCGGTGTTGCCAGCGGTTTGTAACGCAATAGAAAGCTGTGGAAGCTGGAGCGTTCCCAGAAATGCCCAGCTTTCGTCCTGCTAGTCCCTTCTACACCTGTGTAGGAAAACAGGGATGGCCTTTCTGCAGATCTGGATTTGGAATTGCACCTCTGTGTATCATACGGAATTGTCCCAAGCTGGCATTTGGCCTATGAATGAGGTCAGATGCAGCCTATTCAACTGAAAAAAATCACAGTTCACTTTTGAAAGCATAAACATGATTTAACTAAATAGGGCTTTAGCACTAAAGCAGCAAAGACTGTCATCCTTGAGTAATTTAAGCAACCCCCTCTGCATTTCAGTGTACAAAACCTACTTAAGTATTCAGTTGTGAGTACGTTGGTAACAGTACCAACAGGGCAAAGTGATACAAGCTTTTACTCTTAATGTATGAGAAAAAATCCATTAAAATCATACACAGCTTCAGAATACTCTAAATACTTTGGATGCGCTGTATCCAAAATATACATGCAGCATACCAGTGAATTACTCGTACTCTGAAATCAAGCCCAGAACACTGTTGGCTGCTAGATACAGATACTTCCTCTCTGTTGTGAGATACACGCATATCAAAAAAGGTTCAAAGAATCCCTTTGTTTCCAGGCCTGTTACAATGTACTGTCACACTTCAAAAATACAACAATGCAGCCTTTATCAAACCCTTCTAAATTATCTAATGCATAGTAATAAGAAGGATATATACTACTTAAACTGCATAAGTTTCACAGAATTTATTAAAAATACCTACCTGTCATAATGTTTAAATTATCATAATGTTTAAATTGTCACTTCAGCCAGAAGATCCAATTTTGTCATTCAAAAAATCTAGCCCGAATTTCATTTGCTCTTTGAAAAACTGTGGTATGAAATTATATCTTTAGCCACAGCGAAGTCTCTTTGCCTTCAGTAGCACCATAATTTCACCCTTAATTAATACAGAATGTCCATAAAGTGACTGTGACATTTGTGTTAAACAGACACATTTTCAAAGTGTTACCGTCAGTGATAAAATTTTATACTAATGAAAATGACATTCAAAACTGCAGTGAACTAGGAATATCCGTTATTTTTCTTTGTTGCTTAATATATTAAATAGGTATAATGAGTCATAGTAAGCTTCAGATAAAAATTTTCCAGCACTGGATGGCACAAGCAGATTTTTCATGTGTGATTTTATGTAATTTTCCATATATACTTCACTGTAATTATTTTCCTTCTTAAATAAGGATCCAACAACTTAGTTACAGGGTGTTAATGAAATATGGTACATTCTGTTTAAACACTGTCATTGATGATGATGACATCTAAATAGCTAGCATGTTTTCATAAACTCTTTTTATTGCCTCAGATCCATATCGAGGTAACTATGACCACTGGAATACCCTGCAAGAGTTGAAGAGAAGTACTTGCTGGAAACAACAAAGGACCTGGTTTCAAAGGTAGTGTTCATTAATGTTTTTTCTTATGAATTTATTTTTTATTATTTTCTCATTAATGTTTTTTCTTACTACGTATGAAGCTTTTTTGTGTGATTAATACATAATTCTAAAATAACTCTACTGTGAACTATTACTCAGTAAAATTTTCTGTGATTTTTATCATCCCAGAGCTCTGGTAGTTAATCCTGTTTCATCCTGTTTGGAAATGCCATTGTCCAAAATAAATGTCCTATGTAGGAATAGCATCACCCAAGATAAATGTCTGGTTATAATAATCTTACAATGAATTCTAAGACTGAAAGTAGATATAGCTAATGTGCAATTATTTATTTGATAAACTTCTTCACAGTTTCATTTTCAGTATTTAAAAATTACATTAAGGAAGTATCTTTTAATGTTAACGTCTATGTTGTAAACCATGTCCTGGGTGAAGAAATGTTTGTCACAAATTTTGGCATTTCCTTGAATCTTTCAGTGATTATAGTCTTTCGCATTAAGGTAACCATACCTTCAGGCCCCTAGGCAGTATGTAAGATGACAGTCAGGTAGAGTAGAAGGTAGTTCCTACTGCATTCTTGCGCTGTCCCCAGCCAGACAAGTCAAAAAAAGGTGTGCGTGCACACGTATGTGTTTTTGTGCCTGGGTGTACGTGTGCGCTGGGGAAGAACAGAAAGCAGTACTAGGGTACTACCAAAATTTGCTGTTTTACTGTGTTGCAATACTTAAACTTGCTATTTTACTGTGTTGCAATACTCTGTGGCTTAAAAAGACAGCTATGAAAGCATTGCTCACAGTTACCCGAGTCATACAAGAATAACACCTGAGTCAGAGAGCAAAATCTGCGTATCTTGCAATGAGACTGTGTTAATTTCATCTGCAAGCAGTTGCAGAAACCACAACACATAATGCCAAAGAGATTTTTCTGGAATGCTGTAAACATGTTCTGCTTTGCTGTGCATGTGAACATGTTTTTTCATCACAAAAATTAGCTCTTTTAGAGATTATGAAAGCAAAACAAGAAAGAAGAAAAAAATCATTAGTATCATTATTTATTTGTGATTGTGTTATTCTTGGATCTCAACAATTAAAAGGAGAGAGAAAATGTAAGAATAGGATGTGGTGAAGTGGAATCAGAAGAAGGGAGAAATAAAATAGAGGAAGTAGAAGAGAATATGCTATAAGAAACCAGTGGGAATTTACAGCATGACAGCTACTGTATGGATGACTACTGTGTCTTGCATTTTTAGAGCAGAAAAAGTTAAAGGGCATCCAGTCTAACCCAGATCTATTTGATATTTTAGTTCTGTATGTATGAGGCAGGAAATAGCTTTGAAATGCAGCAATTTCCTCCCTAGAAAAGCAACTTGCTTTGCAAATGTTGAAGTCAATGATACTGCATGTCTCTGCCAGTAAGTATTTGGCTTGGAATGGATAATGACAATTTTGACTGGGGAAAGAATTTCTTTCAGATAAAATGATCTGAAGCAGAGATAACAAACTTTTTCTGAAGTATTTGTTCAGTAGTAAGGGTTTTTCATATTAATATTACTCTGCCTCAGCAGAGAAATGTTGATTTTTTTCAGTTTGTTTACATCAACTTGGGTATGATACTCTCCCTCATATCAGAGCTGAATGATTTGGGAGCTTTTCCTTAAGATAATACAGCATTTATTTTCTCTGCATCTGCTAATGGCAATGACAAATGAACCAATGCCAGTATCTCTTCACACTGGTTAGGTATCAGAAGTATCTTTTTTCTGTTTGCATGCTAGTCACTATTAGAAATTGTCCACAGGTTTCAGTCCTAGAAGTTGAAGCATGCAATAACAAACCTATTAAATCCTTCTCAGGCAGATGTTGGAAAAGAGCTAGGAACATACGTATTTCATTATTGACATATTTTGGAAGTTGTGGTGGTGATTCCCATCCACGGTGCTTTCACTTCAAATTTAAGGCGTCATTAGAGCTTATATACTCACATCAGACATAACCTTCACCAGTGGATACTTTTTGTAAATAGCTGTTCTTTTAATGTGCTGACATAGGCTGCTTTACTTTTTTGGGAGTGGACCTAGAATTCACATAGGAAAATGAGGTATCTTGGAGATGCTGCTGAATCTGCTAGCAGGATAAGGAAGAAATAGATGTGAAAAGCAAGAGTAAGAACATTAAAATAAATAATGCATGGAGAGCAGAAGAATCTGCAAAACCCCTCTGAGCCTGCTGGCCTTGCTGCAGCTTGCATCTCCTGCATGCAGGTTCAGTGTCAAACTCTTGTCCATCACTCTGTTCCCTCAGTCCCTCCCGTTCAAACTTGGAGTTCGGCAGTTGAACTGTTTGGATTTTTTTGATACCATGACAACTAACAATGATATTACTTACTTTATGTTTCTGCTTAAAATGCTAGCTGTTTTAGTGAGGTAACCATCTCTCAGTATCAAAACCTAGTCCTTCTTGTCTTCAGTTAAAAACAAAACAATATTCCCACTAAGGCATAAAAGTCATAGGAGTTCTCATCCATGCTTCCCGTAATGTCTTCCATAACCTCTATAAAACTGATTGAAAGAAGGCAGTTCTGACCAGGTGTAGATATGGGTCTGTTGGTTTGAGTGTTTAAGCTTGGAATTTCAGAGTTGTCTAAAAGAGAACTCCTTCACTGCCTTTAAAATCCAGACTTTAGGTCATCTAGTAAGAGTCTACACTTTTAATGCTCAAACCATAGTGGCAAACCAAGCCATTGACCCATGCTAGATTAGCCCCATGGTATGGAAATACAAGCGCAAAAATGAAAGTCACATTGTGCAATCTGATAATGAGCGTGAATCATGAAATGTATGGAACATAAAAGTGGTTTTAATCATACAGATTGGAGAGGTGATGGTACATAACTTACCATATAAGGCAGTCGCATAGTATGGATTTGGTGTGCTGCCTGAAGCATTGATGACAAAAAAGTTTAGTGCTGTTGTACATCTGTCCCAGAGATTCTTGTGAAAGTTGGGGGAACTTGATTTAAACTAGACATAGTAAGTTGATGTTGTGGATTTCTTAGGATATTAAATATAATTCACCATTTCTTTCTTGTTTCTCTTCCACACTCTTTACATCACTTAGTTTACTTCTCTTTACTGTCAGTTATTATATATTTAAACCAGAAGCTGTTGTGAATAGAAAGCATATCTGCATAATACTTAGAGTACCTTGTTCTTGACAGGCAGCCCTTGGCAGTATTAAAATACCACAACATTAGCACAGATTTGTAAATCTGATATTATTTAATGCTATAATTTATTTAGATTTTTTTTCAGTTGAAAATGATTAAACTGGTTTGTCTGGGTGGGAGCAATGAGCAAGAGAATCATTCTGCTGTGACCAGGGGATAGTGCAGTTGAAATCTTTTCCTTCTCCTGCTGTTCTCAGTCCTATTTCCATTGAAGTCCTGATCACATAAATATCAGACTTCAGAGATGTTCATTTGATGCTGGTGGTAGATCTCTTTTAATGGTCGTAGTCTGTGAATGGAATTCATATTGTAATGTTTCTATGTATTTTTATATAGTGTGGTTTTTTTTCATAATGGAGGCAGATGTGGGAAAGCCTGAAGGCAGACACAGAATTTTAACTGTGATAAAAAGGTGATAGTCAGAAAATATTTTTAAGCAATGCTCTCAATGCTCTGGAGCTTGTTCACCTTCCATGACAGTTCCTTCCTCAGAATCTATGTTCGACAGGCAAGTTACGACCTGACTGCAAAGTTTGAAAAGTCACGTGGCAGAATGAAGAATCAACATGTTTCCAAGCAGACTGATTACTTGATCTAATCTAGCTAATAACTATTAGAATAATTATACACCAGACATAGTCCACATCTAAAACGAGCACTTCAGCACACAGGCATATGGGATATCTTTGTCATGTATCATGTTTTAATTCATATCTCTGTGTTGTTAAATCTATTGCTTGTGACTCTGCAGTATTTTCCCTTATCCACCTTATCTCCAGTATTGCTCGTTTTCAAATGTCAGAATTACTAATTTGTGGCTACTGATATACACTGATACTGTTTGCACGTCTGGTAATTGAATGGTAAAATACTATTGCTGTTTTCTTAAGCTCAGTTACAGACAGGCAATACATTTTTCAGTTGAGTCAGTATAGCCATTTTCAGATGCTGCAGGAGCATGATGGAAACAATAAATATACTGGTGCAGCTATATGACTTATTTTTTATTAATACATGCTTTAAAATTTTTTTTTCCTCTGTCCTGGGTTTTTATTGCCTGTTTATAGTAGTTCAGTATAAAGTTAATAATGTTACAGAAAACATTGTTGTTAAGTATCTAAAGCATAGAGGAGACCAGTTAGTGAAGGCAACCATATGTTCAGTGATTTTTATATCAATATAATTATTTACTAGTGCATATATTATGCATCGGACAAAATCTGTAGGAAGTCTGGCTTCACATCTGTAAAACTTACCTGCTTCTTCTAGGAAACCTGAGAAGTTCGCATCCTGTTTCTGATCTGGACGCCAGTTGTTTCACAGACCACAAGAGAAAAAGAAGTGTCCAGGCACTGTATAATAGTACTGGAAGGTAAAGGGTAGTATCATTAAAGAAATGATATACCTTACTAGCTTATTTTTGGTTATAGAATGGAACTTTTCTGACACAACGACTAGAATGATACACCTTTGTCACCACGTTTTATCCACCCGAGTGTCCTTGTTAAAAACAAATAATTACTGGGTAGTGCAAGAAGTGAACCAATTCTAAAGAATTTAGTTGCAACACACTGAGCTATATGGGAGCTCTTACACAGATTTCACCATTTCTGTCACCTCAGAACAGCAACATATGGTTAAACATGAGAATTTGCTGTATTTTGCTGTTGATCGTGGCTTTGGACCTTCACCCTCAGAAAACAGCTTAATGGTGGGAAACAAAGGAAAGGAAAACCTGTTTTAGTATCGTGCAGGTTTTACATGTCATGTGATAGCGAACTCCTTGGAGCTGGCCAACTGCAAATTACTTATCATCATATCTATTTTTCTGAGCAAGTATACAAAAGCAACTTTTTGTATTAGAGTGTGTAGCCACTAGAGGGCACATGATATTCAGTAATTGAATACTAATTCTTTATCATACATAACTTCATACTGGGCCCAGCTGTAAACAAGAAATTTACCTTTTTCATGGTGGGTAAAAACTGATTCAAATTCCCCAGTAATTACCACTGGAATAGCAGTGATTCTGGACTACTGCTTGGAAGCATATCAATAAGCTGGAAAATGGAGGGAGAGAACTGTGAGTTGTTCCTGCTCTTGTTTGGCTGGTTATCATTTATAGCAGGGTTGGGATAACATTGTAGTAGTGCGGAGCTAAAACGTAATTGCTGTATTTACATAGAAGAATAAAAATGAAAGTTTAACAAGAGGAAAATGTTATAATTGATAGTTTTGCAGGATGTCATAAAAATTATACAAGGGTGCTAAAATTGAATAATCAGAATCAGTTTTGGTATACCCATTTTCTTCCATCTGTGTTGTTATGATAGTTATGGGGAGATTACCTTGCGGGATAGATTACAGTATTTCCTTGTTTGAGCGTACGGGTCAAGGCTGAGGAGAAGTAAACTGCAAGTCTCCTCTCTAGTTGCTACCCGATCAGCTTTTTCAAAGGCAATGTTATGCAGAGTGGGTTAGACCTTCTGTCCTATGAGGTGCCAATCGCTGATAAGAAAAGGAGGAGGAAACAGACACAAGGATTCCTCCGTTTCCCTGTCAGACTACAGAATAGGGTCAGCATGTATGGGGCAGTAATACGTATTGTGCTATATAAATGTGTTGCAGACAGTGGAAACAGAAGTCTTGGGGACACATGTCCTCCTTGTGATTTGTTTACATGCTGCTTGGAAAGTGCAGGAAGTGATTTTTCTGTACTGTGTTGACAGGAAAACAAAAGTATTTCGTATTCTCATAAATGTAACTGCATAAACTGCCACTAGATGGTGGTCATAAAGCAGAGGATTTTAGCATTTGTAGGCCCAGCAGAGCTGGCAAGCTGAAATGAGCTTGTCCAGCTCTGCGTATCTCCGCCTCACACACAGGCTTTGTAAACTGCACAACTCATACCCCTTTGCATCACTAGGACAGTTTCATGCAATTTGAAGAGAAATCTTCATCTGGGTGTGTTTGTCCCTATAGCAGGATACCAGCTATAGTGCTGTAGGGAGAGTTTGTCCTTATAGCCCTGTAATTTACAGCCAGACAGTTTGTATAGCCCTATAATTTACAGCCACTTTGTCCCTATAGCAGGATGGTGCTACTTGCACAACACCTTCTGTGCCATTGCACCAAACAGGCTTTATGGTCTTAGTTGTTAACTGCTGCCATGTCTAGCACGTTGTTTAAAAACCACTTAGATTAGGGAAGATAATCACTGAGGCAAAGAAAATTGCATGGCAGCTAGATCTGCAAAAAATACATGGAGATACCCAGTGAGCATTTCCAGAGTGATTTGCTTTTTATGTGCAATTTAAGTCAGTAGGCTCTGTAGAAGACTATATTCCTAGGTTTCAAGCTTGGTTTCAAATATAGGTCATTTTCAAACTTGTTCAAACAAATGGACTTAGAAGTTTACTTGTGTTATGTGGGAAAAGTTTTAAAAAAAACAGCTAGGAGTGGTTTTGCTTAGTCTTTTTTTACAAGCTTTGTTGTCAAAATTCTTAACTGTTAAACAGTTGAACAGGATGGATGTTGCAGAGAGTTAGCCGACTATGTGAAAGGAACAGAGTTATAACAGAACTTCCTTTGTAGTCCTTACTATGTCAAGCATGAGCAGAGGTTAACATACCTATACAATTTAAAAGATGTTCTTTTTTTGTTTCCAGTGTTTGAATGTTTAATAACATCAGCAAGCTAGACAAATTAAAACTAAATGCCTTTTTTATTATTGATGAATGGCCTTATCCCTGTTTCATTGTATGGTTTTATAATTGTGTGCAATATGTGAAATTAGATAAATCCTTTTGTAAAACAACATAGTAACCTCTCTGGATGAGTGACAGCTTTAAATAGGATCTGGATCAATAGGAGTGCTGGAGAATTTACAGCCAAACTGAAGGAATGTTAATTTTGTTCCCTTATTAAGTGCTTGTATACAAGGATTGATTTTTGGGCAGAGGGGAGATTGTCAACAGTAGTAATTCAGCATTTCATGTAATATGATAATCTCAGTTTCGTGTATCTCTCTGGCCATTCTGTGGATGCGCTGTCAGATTTTGGATTTACTTAACTATTTGAATAATTTTAGGACGTAGTCAAATGAACTGTGCTACGATGCAGTGGCTTGATTATAAGCCTTTTGTAATGAGCTGGGGGTCTTTTGTATTTAGTCCTGAGGGAAATCAATCTCTTCTCATAGTGTGTGATTACTTTGTGCTGATGAACAGGTAGATAATTCATTTCACACTCTTCCTAGTCAAGAAAAATGAACCCACATATGGCTTTAAGAACTAGCTGGAAATGACACCGTTAAATATCGTGCTGCTTGTGTTATCCTTTTATACATTATTCATACAAAGTAGAACAGGCAACAAGGTGGTATTTAGTATATAAAAAAAAAAGGTATGTGTAAAGATATTTACTAATATTTAGGGTGCCCTGAAATACTAAGGAGATACGGTGCCCGAGATTATTGGCCTGCTCTAGGACTCAGACTGGTCAACTTCATGGCCAAGGTCAGTGACCCAGCTGACCCAGGCCTTCAGATGTCTGTGGGAACACTACTGCTGTAGTCTCCCCAGGGGAATGCCTGCTTTGCTTTTTACAGCACTACCAGTCTCTATTGGCATGACAAAAAAAAGTTGAATTTTGTTTCTTCCTGTGGCAGGACAGTGCCCTTTGTACAAACCACCTGCAGGCAGTTGGAGCAGACAGCTGTTGTGACCTTGCTCATTATTAGCCACTGCCACACCCATTGCATTCTTTCATAACCACTTTTATTCCCTAGACTAACCACAGAAGCAGGAACTTTCTATTTTTGAAACTTAATAACATACCTTCCCAGTGAACATTGCCTTACTGTGTACATTTCCTGGCCTGTGTTCAGGAGGTGTGTGATCAACACCTGAAATTTCATCTGTCCTTGTTAACTAGTCTGCCCTCACTCTGTGGTAGCACTCCCTCCATCTTTAAATAATGCGTAGGAGTTGAATCAGCTTTGCATGCGGTTTGAGCAGAAAGAAATGCTTTGAACATATGAAAAGAACCAAAACCTTAATATTATATTATATAATACCCATGTTCAACAGTGGAATGGGCAGTTACATGTGATGGTATCTGTGAAGAAGCCATTGCATTCTCCTTTTAAATCTCCATAAAGTATTTTTCTTCTAATACTTTTTCTTGTCCTCACATCCCCTTCTAACACTTGCCTACTGATGTGATGAACTCCTCAATTTTCTTTTTCAACTTCACCCTCCATCTTTTTTTTTTTTTAAATTCACTAGGTTCCAGAAACAGGGGAAACTGTTGTCTTAATTGTTTGGTTGCATGCGCCAACATGTCGCTGACGATTTAATGTGCAGATTCATGGTGTTCTCACTGGCAAAGTATTTTAGCACAGATAATCATCATCATTCTTTGGATTACCAAATCCTTTTGGTAATGGATGGGGAAAGAGCCAATTTTAAAATATTTAGTGACAGACTTCACAGTGGAAGAGTAAATGTTTAGTTTTCTGCTCTGTGTATGGGCTGAACTCTCCTCCTGATAGTTCCATTGATGGAGCTGAGTCTCTGCCTTTTAGTTTCCTAGGGTAACAATGCTGCTGGTGACTGGCAGGTTTTCATTGTTCTTCACAAGGCTTTCTGTTACACACTGATGGACCTCTGAACATGTCCACTGTGCTAGTGATCAGCTCGTGTGAACTGATGGAAGTCTACCCTAGACATTTCAGATAGTCTGAACATTAGCTGTGACATGTGAAGCATTCATGTGGCACACTGACTTTTCAACAGCTTATCTTCAGTAAGTAATTGGAAAAAAAAAATCCCTTGTGTGAAAGTACTGCAGGACTCATTTCAATAGAAGTAAGGATAAAAATGTTGATCTTTGCAGTTTTACTTTTTAATAAAGTAATAAAAAGTTACTGCTTTTTAATTGCTTTCTAACATCCATATAAAGTTTTGTATATATGCATGTTATAGTCTGAGGACATACATGTCCTATCTAGGGTATACAGAAGTTGCCTTTAAATTTGCTAGTGTAAGCACATCTAGGAATAATAAGAAGCTCAGTTAACAACTGGAGTATTTACTCAGCTTCTTGGATAGATTTTGCAGCCTCCACTGAGTTCCATACTATTGAACTTACACATTTAACAATAATCAAAGTAGACCAAAGCCTTAGTTCCCAGACTGTGCCAGCTGGGCCTTTGGTGTTGTTGAATTCATATTAAATGTGTTAGAGAAGTGTGTTGTCATTACAGTGTTTCCAGTTGCACATGTGAAGAGACAGATTGACATGCAATACAAGTTACCAACACATAACTATAACCCATTTTCCTGCTCCTTCCTTTAGTATAAGACACACATACAACAATCCAGTGTAACTGTGTTATCAGTCTGCTGTTTTTAAATCTCCTGTGTCGTGCAGGCTCCTCTGGCCAGACAGTTACTTTCTTGAGTGAAAGCTGAAACATATTAATATCACTAGATATGTGAAATCAATGTAAATTAAGGGTTAGTCTGAACTGAAAGTTGTTGCCCAATATGCTTTTTCCTTCTCTCATGAACTCTAATTATTCTCTTGTGTGGAGTATACGAGTAATTCCCCCATTTTGCAGTTCTCCACTGACCTTTGTCAAGAAACAAGTCAACCCCTCCTCACACATTTTCCACTGCAGTGGGCAGTCACACATGTAGATGACAAGGTGGAGCAAAGCAGAATGTGAACACAGTAACAGGTCATGAAGGCGACAAAGTAAATCTTTTGACTTGCTCTCATTAGAACAGCATTTTGTTTCTCAGGCACAGAGCCTCAGTCTTGCACCTTATGTTTCTGACTCTTGCCTATTTTCCAATGTTTATACTTAAGTTATGTTCATTTTACCTTTTTGCTTTTGAAGGATAAGTATTAGTAGCATAAATTTTGTCCAACAAAGTGAAATGTAGACAAGTTCTAAACAGGTTGTTTTAGGTTGGAGTATGTAACACATAGGACCTTCTTCCATAACTTTTATTTCTTTACTTCATTTATTTAAATTTAATTTTATATGAATTTGGTTCAGCAGAGCCTGCTGTTCTCTATCTTAGGGGGATACTTGGATGTGTAGTCAGTTGTCTACCTGATGTACATTTGTATGTGTAGGATGGATGGTATATCATCATGAATATACCTCTCCTAACCTTCATTTTAATAGCAAAACAAATTATATTAGAACGTGATATCAACAGCACATGATGCTTATTTACTCTAAACTCTATTGCAGAATTTGCATTTCAGCAGAGGCTATAGTGCAGAAGTAACAAATCAATTTAAAACATAAGGAGCCACCCCACTGTTACATGAGATGGATATCAGTCAATGCTTTTTATAGATTAAATAATGCATTCTAGTTGAGTTTGCTGATATAGTACAAATTTCCTATTTCTTAATTCCATTATATTTTTAGAAAGTGATGCATCCATATGGAACTCCGCATTTGGTTTCAGTCCAGATGCCAGTCATTGCATCGGAAATGTGAGCATTCAGTGTACACTAAGCCATGGAAGAATGAAAAAACACAGTTTTCCAGCTTTTTTTTTTCCCCAGAAAGTTATACAGATAATGCAACTGTTCTGTAAGATGGAGTAAAATGAAGTTGTGCTAAAATCTCACAAAGCATTAAGGTACTTTTTAAGTAAAAAAATATTAAACATATGCAGAACTTAGACTTATTTAATCCTTTCCCTTCAAGCACCCTCCTTTACAGCATGTGAGATTAAGGGAAAAATACGACTTTTTTTGTATTTTACATCTTCATCTGTAGGTGGTTTACCTTCTGAAGACTTAAAGATCTTGCTTCTTTCATTGGAAAAATGCATGCTACTGCTTTTTACTTATCATATATGCTCTAGCTGCTGAAATAGCTGATAGTCTTTGAGATGTAGTGCTGTGAGTGCTTTGTTTCTTTGTTTTGGCACTGCCCGTTTTAAAATGCTGCCATAAATGAAATTGTGCTCATGGCAGGTTGAAATTAAAGTATACAAGAGGTCTCCATGTTTTCTTATCAAAAATGAGAAAAGAGGCTTTTGACAATTAACTTTTACTTTGGGAAATAATCTATTCCAGATATTCTGCTGGAACTTGTACCAGGTTTGTGGAGACACAAATACAGTCCCACACAGACTTGAGGAGGGCCTTAATGATGCAAGCTGTCAGCGCAGTAGTTGGTACATGCTCTAAGTCTGTGTGTTACTTCAGTTTTGTTTATTTGTTTTTAGCAGTATGGTTTCAGAATAGATGTCTGATGTGGAAAGCTATATAGCTGATGATGAATTTGATCGTCCTGCATTATTTTCCCAAAACTCGATCAGAACTGTTTATCTGGGGTTAATCTAAAAGTTCTCTAGAAGGTTCCAATTACGTGTTTTAAGCATACCTGATTAGATTTTATGAAAATAGCACATCTAGGGTGATTACTCTAGCATGTCTAATTATGATGTAATTATCAACTCTACTGTTAATTAAAATGCCATAAGGAAAGCTAAGTAAATATAAAAAAAAATTTTTTTTGATCACCTGAAAAACCTGATAAGAGCAAAATGAAAACTCCATATTTTTTGAAAATATGTGCATTTTAAACTGATAAATACCTTGTAAGTTTTACACATTTAGATATAACATATTTAGAATCTCTAATAAAGTAATAACATCTTTGGATAAAGGAACTCACAAAATATCATTTCTATGCTAACTGTGAGCAGATGAAGAACTTTGCTGCTGATTTCCACCTGCCTTTGCAGACTGTGACTTCTCCCACTTACATTATGTGTTTGGAGAGATGCATCTCTCCATATTCCTTGACAGAATGCTCTGAACATTACCCTGCTCCTGAGTTAGGCTTCTGTGAGGTAAAATGGCAAGGTCTTCTCCTTAACAAGAAGTAATTACATACTTGTCATGGTTTAGCCCCAGCTGGCAACAAAGAACCACGCAGCGACTCTCTCACTCCTCCCCCACCCCAGCGGGATGGGGAGGAGAATCAGAAGAAAAAGGCAAAACTCATGGGTTGGGATAAAAACAGGTTGACAGAACAGCAAAGGGAGATGAATATAACAACAATAATACTGATAAAAAGAATATAGAGCCACAGTATTCTCACCACCTGATGCTCAACTTGCTCCTGAGTAGCAAATCCCCACAGCTGAGCCAGCTCCCCACTTAAATACTGAGCCTGATGTCACATGGTATAGAATGTCCTGTTTGATTGGCTGGTTTGGGTCAGCCCAGCCAGCTTCTTGTGAAAATTAACCCTATCCCAGCCGAACCCAGGACAGTGCTTGATGTACACCAGTCTAGTATCATGTTTCTATACATTAAGGCTTGGCTGGGAAAGATACTGGATTGCTGGCTGTTTTCCTCTCTTACATTTGCCAGGCTCAGTGACTGGCCATTTATTTCAAATCTGTGTTGATGATTAGAAGTGCTGATCTCTTAAGAACTTGAGTTTTGGACCCAGACTCTGACAGTATTCAAATCCTAAGCTAATGGTGGGGTGCTCAGAGAATACAGCCAGCAGCATGCTTCAGATCAGAATGTCGTGCGAGTTCATCACTGTGTTTATTCAAGACCACTCACCCAGTGACCACCCAGTAGAAAGCAGACACGTCTTCTGATGAGAATGTGACAGAAAAAAAATTGGAATTATTTTATCTGTAAAGATATTCAGAACACACAGACTACTTGGCTGTAAAAAAAATATCCTGAAATACAAATTTTGACAGTCTTTTTTATATCCTACAGTACAAGACCAGTAGATTCGGCACAGTTTCTTCCCTGAATTTGACCTTGTCCCACAGGAGATGCTTTTTATGTGGTCAGGTTTGGAAATTCACATCCCATTTGATATACTTGTGTTGAAACCCATCCCTGTCCTATTTATTAATTAGAGGAGAAGCATTTAAAAATATATTGTCAGATCTTCAAACTAAAATAAATAGGAGAAAAACATGTATTAATATAACTATCCCCATGTAAAGTGTGTAAAACACACATGCCTTGGGAACTAGACAGATGTCCTTCTACAGAGATACTTGGCTTGTATTTACATTCCAGTTCTTTCATGAAGAAGATAAATATGATTGCTGTTCTGATGTTTTCTGAAAAACAAACAGCTTTACAAATACTAACAATCAAAATAAAGCAAGAAAATTAGAAAGTGTTTTACATCAAAGTTCCAGATACTTATCATCGTAATGGCCACTATGTACTGGGATTTTCAATAATTAATCTGCTAAATGACTCTGAAATAAATTTGTTTTACATAAAAAAGTAAAAGTGAGAATCTCAGAAGATTTGTGTTTCCTTGTCTTAATGTTTTTAAGCTTTTCTGCTGTCTACTTACTTTGCATTTCCACTGTAGCTCATTAACCTAGGCACTAAGAAACCCCGTTTGTCCTCTGTATTATCTTCACTCCTGAACGTTAATGACAGAGTGCACAAAAAGCTTTTGAAGAGACAAGCAGACTTCAGAGGCCTATTTTAATAGATTTTTTAAATGTAGTATAGTAGCACATGGACAGATAAAATATTTAAGCTATAGAATTAAAGCAGTAAATCTCAGGACCTAGGATAACATCCAGGAAGAATATGTGATAGAGACAATAATGGTCGTTCACATTAAGCTGCTTTGGACAAGCACAATTCAAGCAATTCAAAGACCGGCTGTGGTGCCTTTTTCCCCCTCACCCAGGTGAGCCTTGCTAACACAGATGAGCTGCTGACACATAACAGTAAGGGAAGAAACAGCTCAGGATCTTCACTGCTGAGCTTGTCAATAGTCAGAATCAATAAAGCCTAACTGTGATCATGCTCACCATGCAAACATACAGCGTAATTCAGACCATGTTCTCCCTCTGTAGATGGGTACTTTAAGACCTTTCCATATCCTTGGTGGTTTTTTAGAACTCTGTTAAGTAGGGGGTTTTGCAGTTGAGGGGATGAGATGCATTGCTATGTCTTTTATGTTCCCTGAGCATGGCAGTAAATGATTGCACAAGCACAAATGAAGGAAGGTCCTGGTTTCGGCTAGGATAGAGCTAATTTTCTTCCCAGTAGCTGCTGTGTTTTGGATTTAGTAGGAGAAGAATGTTGATAACACTGATGTTTTTAGTGGTTGCTATGAAATCAAAGACTTTTCCCAGTTTCTCATGTGCAGCTAATGAGCAGCTGTGAAGGAGCTGGGTGGGAGCATGGCCAGACTGCTAGCCACGCCGGGCAATGGAAATATTCCATACCATGGACGGCGTGCGCAGTTTATGAATGGGGTTGGCTGGGGGGAAGAAATTCTCTCTTTATTCCTTGTTTACTGGAAGTTCAAACTTTTCTGTGAGTTGGGTCTGGTTTTGGGAGTTCTGTGTCTGCGATCACCGCTTGGAGACTGGCTATGCAATTGGTCATTGAGCGGTGAGGAAAAAATTGTGTATTGTTTGGTTTGCAAATTCATTATTATTACCAGTATTAGTATTTCCTTTGTTGTCTTATTAAACTCTCTTTATCTCAACCCATGAGTTTCCCCGTTTGTCCCTTCCCCTCCCCATCCTGCTGCGGGGAGTGGAGGGCTGAGTGAGCGGCTGCCTGGGTTAAACCAGGACAGGTATCCTGTGGACCAGTCTGAAGAATATGTAAAAAATTCTCAGTCCCTGCTTGCTGCTGTCTTTTTGGCAGCAGCTAGAAGGAGCCTGGGGAAGAAATGCACATTTGTCTGGAGCAAGGTGCAGTGTGTCAGTGGTAGCAATAATCTCTGCAAACAAAGTATTAAAATGGTGTTGGTTGATGAAGCAGTAGGTCTAGGGATTCTAAATCCCTTGATGTAGAAATAAATTTAGAATAGCCTTAGCTGAATCCATACAGCAGTCAGACTTGGAGTTAGGCTTTGTTGCACAAGGTGATGATCGTAATTAAAAAAATTAATTGATAACAATCCCCAAAATCTGAATATATTAGGAACAAAGATTATTCCAAATTATATATCTATTCCATGACACTGGAGCAAGGTTTGTATTTTTCCAGGGTGTTTGAAAAGTTCTGTTGGAAATAGGCCCCAAGTGAATTATATACACATGGATAAGTCCAGGTGTTTCTGAGATAAAGTTCGTTACAATTCTTTAGTGTTACGAGATCTGGCTATACAGGATTCAGTGTGAGGATGTGAACTGATGTTGCCTATGCTGCAAGTTGAGCAAACCCGAGGTAAATGCAGTTTGTCTATCAGCCTTTTTTAGAAGTCAAAAGTGCAATTCAGCAGCTTATTTCCCCCCCCAGTAACTCATTAAAAAGTAATTTTTTTGTGTGTTTTTGATCTTCAGAAATGCTATTATCCAAAAGAGCTAAAGCAACAACTTTACCCTGTCAGCCAAAAGACCTGAGCACTTCTCTTGACAGTGGCTTGTTGGACTTGGCTAGGGAATAGGATAGGACAGATATATTAAACTCTCACTACCTCGGTGACTGTATGTCATGGTTTAACCCCAGCCAGTAACTATGCACCACCCAGCTGCTCGCTCATGGTGCGCTCCTGTGATGGGGGAGAGAATCAGAAGAGTAAAAGTGAGAAAATTCGTAGGTTGAGGTAAAAGACAGTTTAACAGGTAAAGCAAAAGCCACGCACGTGAGCAAAGCAAAGCAAGGAGTTCACTCTCTGCCTCCCATCAGCAGGCAGGTGTTCAGCCATCACCAGGAAAGCTGGGCTCACTCCATCACACAGAACGGTTACTTGGGAAGACAAATCGCATCGCTATGAACGTCCCCCCCTTCCTTCTTCTTCCTCCACTTTATCTGCTGAGCATGGTGTCCTGTGGTATGGAATATCCCTGGGGTCAGCTGGGGATGGCTGTCCCGGCTGTGCCCTCTCCCAGCTCCTTTTGCCCCCCAGCCTGCTCGCTGCCGGGGCAGGGCGAGGAGCAGAAATGGCCTTGGGGCTGTGTAAGCACTGCTCAGCAATAACGAAAACATCTCTGTGTTGCCAGCACTGCTTTCAGCACAAATTCAAAACATAGCCTCATACTAGCTAAAAAAATTAACGCTAAAACCAGCACACTGTGTTAATAAAGGCAAGAAGGATTCATCTAGTAATTTTTCAGCGTATGTGATATTTTAATATCCATAGTGTCCTGGGCAAAGGGATATATATGTGTTTGATGTTTGGCTTCCTGCCCCAGCATACCCCTGCCAGACTTACTGTTTCTTCAGTACTTGAAGTATTAGTTTTTAACATCTCTTCCCAAGTAAAGCTTTTCTTTTTGGCGGAGTTTACTGTAGTTCCTTGTGTTTAACCAACCAAATGTTTTGACTCTTTTTCTTTTCCTCATTTGAGCATAACTGCAGTCTTTTGAAGGATGGATGTTTAATTCTCTCTTATTCCGTTATCTTGCTGTTTAATCATACTAGCTTTTTTTTTTTTTAATCTTTTTGGAATGTCTTGATAGATTTTATGCATTTGCTTAGAGTTTTTAAGATAGTGGCCTTAAGTACTCTTCCTATGATTCACAAAAATCCGTTTCACAGTGCTTTTTAATTTTTTTTTACAAACATTCAGTTTTTATGTAATTACCATTTTAAATTTAAATATCATAATAATAGCTATCTGGCTTTTTCTTAGCCTTGTTTCAAAGAATTAAACTGGACTAGTGAAAAGGACACTTCCCAAGTACTAGTTCTGATACACTGTAGTCACTGCTCGTGCCTTTCCAGTGTCATAGCTTTGGAGCAGGATCTGGGTGTTTAGGAACACGTCAAGAGTTACTTCCTCTCTGATGGACAAGTTATGGAGAGATTCCTTTTTTTTTTTAATGAAGAGACTGCTTCCCCTACCCCCCTCAAGTGACAGTCAGTTATGGTACATTAAAAATTAGTTTTGGCATCACACCATTATGTGGCATTTTCCCAGTCTACGTGGAGGTAATCACGATCTCCCATTATTATTGCATTTACTGAACTTGCAGTCTTAAGGACCTTCCTCAACCTGTTACGTCAGTCTTTTCCATTCTCGTTTGGCAGCCAGCGATACAGCACTGTATTTCACACAGAACATGTATTTCCTGCTTAAGCCCAGAGATCTTGTTTGACAGAGAAATAAGCATTCTAATCCAACCGGGCTTCTTAGAAGTATGTATGTCTGTAGTCTCTGTTTTAAATTTTTTGTAACCCTTTAAATTGGGAATAGTTTTTTTTTCCTCTTGCTTCAGACTGTTCCTCACTATTTGCTATCTGAGTTCTTGCCAACTTGTCTTACTTTTTTCTTGAGGATTCCAAGCTTTCATGCTTTGCTTCAAAGACTGCCTTATTCTGAGCTGTGTACTCTTCTGAGCCTGTTGTATCTCCATAGACTTTGCTTTATAAAAAAACAGTTTTAAAAGTAAGTATGTCAAACTAGAAGCCAATAGTATTCTTCAGAGATCTTTAGCTCTCTTTCCAAAGCTTTAGCTTTGGAAACAAAGTTTTAACCTACAAGAGTCACCTAAAATTTCTTACTTAGTTATGTGGACCTAATATGACTGCGTCATATTAGACTTACTCCAAGCTGACTCAGGTTTTGAGAAAAGACACAATTACCAGATGTATCAGAATAGGTGCAATATAAGGCTTAAAATTTAGTCACAGAAATTGGCAATAAAAAAAAAAAAATCCAGCATTTATTTTCAGTGCTTGTAAATGGTATTGTTAATTCCTGTCGCCATTATTGTTATAAGTTACGAGCTCAGTGATATTTCATTGACTTTATATAAACATGAGCTGCCATGAGACGTAAGTTCAGTGAAAAAACATCAGATGGTAGAAGATTAATAAAGGCCACGATTTCTTTCTGGAGAACTCTTAATTTGATACATAGCAATGTACGATGTTAGGGGCTATTGCATAAGATTCACATATCAGCAGGAGATTTGTTTTCTGAAAAAAGGCACGGAAAAAATAGCCCTATTCTTGTCAGCAATTTACAGGAGTCTCAAAAGGTGCACTAACTTTGCCAGGTTTACTGTGGGTCAGCTTAAAAACTACCTATAGTCTTTTTTCCCCTCACGGATGATCCTGTAACAGAGATCATGTTACAGCGTGACGTTTCTGAATACCTAGTCACAGGATTTTTCTTCTGTGTAATTTTAATACAGCTAACCTAACCAAGCTTTAATTCCTAATCTGTTGAATTGTTACACGCTGTGACACAGTGTGACAACTGTATATTTTAAGTGCCTAAATAATTTTGTTGCTCCTTCCGTTTTATAGGATGCACAGCAATTTCTTCCCTGAAAGTGTTTTTAGACCTGTTTACTTCAGGCTTTTGGAAGCCTAATGCTGCTGTATTTATGCTGATTCTCAGCTTGATCATGGCCTGCAGAATGCCGAGGTTTGCTTGGAAGACAGCAGTGTCATTGCAGGCTAGTTATTCTGAAGGTCTGTTTTGTTGAAAAAGGGTTATTTTCTTTTTGACAAAGACTAGTGGATCCTTTCAAATCTACAAGACTGACATCTCACTAGATACTGATGGTTGTTAGGAAGGCAACATTGTGCACAACAGCATTAGACAGTCTTAAACTTCAGTAATAATTGTCCAGTTCCAAGGACTGATGGAGTGAAGGAAATGGTGCAGCCAGAAACGAGTCCTTGCCTCACAGCCAGAAATGAACCCTTGCACCTTATGCCACAGCGTGTGAAGATTCCTCCAGCCTCTTCTATCCAGCCTTACCTATGAGAAACATCACAGTCAGTCTCAGAATGACAGCTTTCCTTTTAAACCCTTTATCTACTGTTGTTGTTGAAAGCTGCAGTAATTTACCCACGGCCCCAGTCACCTATTTTTTTTTTTTTAAAGTTGATTAATGTTTACATTGTTACTTTTTATTTCTTACAGTAACTCAAACACAGAACACACACAACTACTGGCCTTGGCTGAGCTGTTTTCAGTTAAGCCAGTGTCTCTTAGCTCTGACAGGCTAAAGAGTTTGTCTTTCTCTGGTGTTCACAGTCTGTCTTCTTACAGCTAAATCTTGTTTTTCTGCATAACTCATCTCTGCTCCTACCAGGCTCATCCACGTCTCTCTTTTTTCGCTACCCTGTAAACTTGGGTTTGGCTGTGACGGTTTCGTTTCACTTGGCAGTTCACCCATATGCGTTAGGCCTGTTCTGACCCCGCACAACCAGGTGTTCTCACTGGAGCTGTATGCTCAGGTATGTGTCTAGAATTTGTATTTTAGGATATATCCTAGATCTTTGTGCTACACTAAGAGAGAGGAATCACTCCATTTCTTGCCCTTTGAGCATTCAAGAGAAATTTTGAAGGCAGTGCAAGACTGCAGCACTTTTTGACTTCAGTTACAGGGGAATCAGTATGAAGTAGCAACACCCAGCTTAGGCAGAAGCGATCTGCTGCCTAACCTAAATACCTAGCTGAACAAATGAAGTGCATGGTGGTTAAAAATGTCAGATACCGTATCTGAGGAAAGGTACAAGCTGACTACAGTTCAGCCATACTCATCAAGACAACTAGTAGAAGCCAAAGAATCATCTTGCTGTCCTAAAAAAAAATTCTGATCTCTGCTTTCATATAGAGTTCTTCAATGTAACTATATCAATTCACCAAAATTTCAGGTCAGACTGTTGAGAGTTATGAATGTGCATGTATGACTTACATTGCCTGACTTGTTCATAATGGACACTTGTCACTCAGACGAGAGTAAAGACCACCAAAAAAAAAAAGTGCCCTTTTAGGAGCTGGGATTCTTCTCAGCCTATGTGAATAGTAATCCTAATTCAGTTAGGATTTACTTCCTTTTTAAGCATATTGCATTTAGGCTTTTTACAAGATAGGGAACCATGGACACACGTTACTTTAAGCACTTGTTTCCCATTGTTCTCTGGCACTTAGTGAGCATAATGCTTTCACTGAGGTTAAGCTACTTTCAGTTGTCCTCTGTGGAGTTATTTACACAAAAGGACACATACAAGTCTGCTGCTGGGTCTCACTGTACACTTTCTCAATCATCTGTTCTAATCCACATCACAGTTGACTCCCTGCTTTTGAAGTTTAATTCCTCTTTTTCTTTCACCATATCTGCAATCATCATAAAGGTGGAAACAAAGTAGTTAATTTCCCAGGGCACTATTACTATTTAACTTCCAAATTAGCATCACCTTCTCCTAAGGACATCCACTTTTTCTAAAAGTTAATTTTTATCTTTCTCAGTGGAGTATCAATCTGAATACAGAAATGTGCATAAAACACATTTGAAAAGCATTCCGCTTAAATTTATGCTGCTGACATTTTGAAACAGGCTGAAAAGCCAGACTGCACTATGAAAGTGAACAGTGAAATGAAATTGTGCCCTATTTCTTTCCCACTTCCACACATTCAATCTGAAACTACACATAAAGGGAAATTAACCAACAAATACACTGTACAGACAATTTTAATCAGTATAGCACCAAGACATAATGTGTATACATAAATGAAACCAGTAAAACAAAAAGAAAATTAACATAGTGAACTATATATTTGTATATTCTACATCATGACAGATCCAGACCAGGGGTGCTGTCCCAAATCTTGCTGATTTTGATCTTGATGAAACTGCCTCTGATGAGAAGCAAAAATCATTCCGCGATACAGCTGTTGTGTTGAAATGACTACCTCCCTCTTTTCTGGAAAGTTACTAGCGGATTGAGAGAAACAAAAAATAACAAACTATGACCCTTTCAGTCTATTATTTTGTTATCTGAAGCTAATTTAAATCTTCCTGGGACAATGAAATGCCAAATAAGTGTACTTGGCTCAGAGAGCTACCACCTTTAGTAGGTTACAGGCATACCAGCTAATCAACATTGATCTGCCTTAGTCTGCGTACCAGAGCTTGCACATGACTCGGAAGGTACATAAAACACTGATGAAAGATCAGTGGTGAAATTATTGTTACAAGAAACAAACTCAAAGTCAAGTAAATGGACACTATTTTCTATCTTCAAAGAGAAAATAAAGTCTTTAGCAAAGAAAAGGCACCACCTGCATGATACTGGCCCTCAGCAACACAGTTGTCGCACTGCAGCCAGTAGGAATTGCGTGGCTGTATATCAAAGTCAAGACCTAGCTCACTACTTTTACTGTGCTGTTTACCTTTCATTTCTTTTCCCTTTTACAGTCAGGGGGCTGAAGTAGTGCAACCAATTAAGGAAAAGTGAATTTTCCTTATAATCCAAACTTGGAGCTGTTCTACTTACCTTTTCTCATTTCACTGATGCAGTCTGGATATTTGGAAACACTGAAAATTGAAGAAAAGCGCAAAGATGAGGAACAATAATTATGATTACAGACAGTGTAAAGTTAACAGGCTCTATGGCATGAGGAAAGTATGTGATATAGTTACTTAAAATAATCAAAGATTTTTATTGTAAATAAATCAAAGCAGAATGTAGTTAAAATGGAGACTTACAATTTCTATGAAAGCAAGATCATCTTGACTTTCTTGGGGAGAGCAAGGGGAGTAGAGGAGCGATGGGAAGAAAACAGGACAGAGTTCTGAAGTATCTTGGATTGCCCATATCGAAAGTAAAAATGCTAGTCTAAGAAATAACGGGAGGAGAGTGCACATTTTCACACTTTGGTCTGTCAGCCTGAGAAATTCAGAATATATGGACGGAAGAAAGCTGGGAAGATTAAAGATATCAAAACATGCAATTAGACTTCATATTCATGGCATCTGATTCTGAGTATCACACAGAAAAAATAATAAAAAAATGAACAGGGAACAGCTTTCCATGGATGAGACTTCCATATTTATTGTTATTCCATGTGCATAGAAAATGGCAGTGAAGTTTCTTATGAAATAGGCAGGGAATGGGAGAGGTGTAGATATACTGGACTGGAATTTGTGCTTCAAAGTTACACTATTCATTTTTAAAAGGCTTTTTTTTCCTTTTAAAATTTATAATGTTTTCTTGGAATTTTTTTTGTGCATGATGTTTCAAATTCCTTTTAAAATGACACACTGCATTACAAATGGATGGCACTTTAAACCAATGTGGCATTTCCATATTTACACCAACGAAAGAAATTTACAAGACGTAATAGCATACAATCTTGACATTTAGTAATAGCAATAAAACAAGGGCATCCATTTTATTTTTTCTGTACAAACTATCAGAACAAGACTTTTATTCACATAAAAAAAAATTCAGCTTTAATTTGCTCTGACCTACACACTTTCCAAATTCATTTTACTCAATTCTCAAACCTTTCATCACATCGCCCACACCCTCACCAGACTACAGGAGCTACAAGTAATTATACTTAACATCTAAACAGAGCAAAAAACCATCCCTTCCAGTTTTTCTTCCTGACAATTCCTCACTTGAAAAAAAAAAATTAAAAAAAAAAAATCTTCCTTGTTCCTTCTTTTATTTCACTTTCACATTTCATAACCAAAGCAACAAATGAGGCCATTCCATTTCTTCTGAAGCAAGATGAGAAATACACTGTTGTTTTTTTCTCTTTGATGCTACACCCAGGAGTCAGGTGAACCCGGGTACTGTTCTGCTCTATAAGAAGATCGTCTGGTGGAATAAAAGTCTACATAATTTGTGGTTGATTTCAGTCCGTACTGTGTTGTGTAATCTGAAGTAGCAGGAAAGTGAACTCGATCATCAAAATATGGGTCTTCGTAGCTATGTGGGGACTGCAAATATAATCTGTACGCATCATAGTTTTTTCTGTTGGTATCTTCTTGACTGTAGTACAATTGCTGATGCTGTTGACAAAATGATAGAAAAATAAGCCTTCAAAATATAATTGGCAGAGAAAATATTTGTTTCTCAAACTTACACACACTATACAGAACCTTTCCCTAAAAACTTAAGTGCAGCTCTACCGATCATGATAATAACATAGGTTTCAAACATCTATGAAATGTACCTAATTTTCAATGAAACTAAAATGAAGGAAAAACTTCTAAGCCTGCCTGCATTTCTCCCTTCTGCATTCACTGGAAAGCCAGTACCTCTCAAAAAGTAGTACTTTTAGAGCATAACGAGAAAGTACAGAACCTGACTGTACCTACCAAAAAATAAAGTCAAGTCAAGTCAGAAAAGTGGTCTCAGATCCCACCATAAGAACATGCTAAAATACGTGACTATAGAAAGAAAACACAAGGGTAGTGGACGTATACAAGCAATTCATAGTTTAAGTACACTAATGCCCAACAACAAATTAACTATGCTATAGACACACTCTGTAAAAAAAGGACCCTACTGTTACAAAGTATACTCAAACGTTCCATCAAACACTATATGCTGAGTCTTGTTATCAGTGTCATTTCAAAATAAAATTTTGCAGTCACCTGTAGTCGTCTGTTTTGTTCTCTTGCTGGTGAGGAATAGGAACTGATGTAAATTGGTGACGCTTTGCTGGAACCTGTGAGAAAACAGTTCATGGCATAAACTTCAGTCTTTATTCTTTTGTCTGTAAGTCTATTTACTCCTATTTTACCTAGAAGAAATTATGTAGCACCCAAACAATTAAGTCTGCACATTTTAGTATCTCATAATAATATAACAACACAATACAGGCAAATTTTGTCCCTCAGCAGTAGTTAAATTGAAACAAAAAGGCTGTTTTGTGTTGCAGTCTTTTGTTTCACAGACTAATAACCTTTAAAACAAGGAACTTCCTTCTCTTTATTGACTGCCATCTCTATTGTTTTGCAACTTGTGTCAAATAGTAAGAAGGAAAAGGGAGATCAGGGAAAAGATTAAGTCTTGGTTTAATTTAATAATATAGTATTATTAAAATATACAAGCACATATTATTTATAACTAATAATAATAATATTTAAGATGGGCATAATAAAACAATTTTCTGTAATAGGATTTTAAATAAAAATAAAAATTCCAAACATCTCTCACCTCCCACCACATAATCAGATCTTCTCTTATGCTGGCAATGTGTGCAATTTTAAAGAAAATAGCAGAGACAGATGAAAAACCTGCTCTCTTCCATATGCAATGAATATAATGAATAAAAACAGAAAACAACATTAAGTAGTAACAAGCCTGCTAACGCAACTGTCCATACTATAACTCCTCACATAAGGAATATTTACGTATTCCGCTTAAAAGTTCACCTAAGTGGTATCTTACCAGTATATATGTCTTTATGTGTAATGACATCGCCTTGGTTATTGTAATACTGCATAGAAGGTTGCGTTCTATCATATTCAGAGTGGGGTTCTCTAATTCCTAATAAAGCCGGTGATGAGGATGTGCTGCCAACTGATGAAAAAAGCAAGATTAAGGTTATCAATATATACAACAAAAGCTTTTCCCATACCTAACTTTCTTTTTATTCTCTTCTCATCCCTTTCTTAAGGATTAAAAAATGAGAGAGAAGTGGGTAATGGACAAAAGTAGTACATAGCTTTTCTTGGATGTAGAACCCCAATGACAAAAGCTATCATAAACATGCCACGAGATTATAATTTTATACTTTAATGGTGTATAATGGTTACAACTGAAGTAAGGCACCTTACCTGTTTCAGTTTGCATATGACAATTTGCATTTACAAGGTGATACTCCTGCTAATGTTTACAATTTTATGTAAGTTAGACTTAAATAGAATCTTTAAGTCCATCTTATCACTTGGGACAGGACAGAACAATTTACAGTCTGCCTGGCTGAAGTGATCCATTACTGTTCTTTGATTAGCATGCAGAAGTGTGTCTTGAACATTTTGTGCTCCAGGTGGCTGACAACCACTGTACAGTCATAACAATGGATTACTTACTTTCTATCCTTACAGTGAACAGCTGAATCTCTACTGCAGTTGTAAAAAATTTGTTCTGCTAAATCTTCCCTGTTTTACAGTCCACTAAGGTTTTGTTGGCTTAGAAAGAGGCCAGTACCACAGGAGAAAAATGCTTAAAAGCAATTTCTAGAAATTTTGCTTCAAAATATTAATCAATGATAGCTTCTTCCTGTAGCTGTGCCCATTACATCATATCTCACATTTTTATGTCATTATAGATAGCTTAATTACTGATACTATCCTGGCATATTCATGGCTAGAAAAGCTAAATTTGGGGTTATCATTGGAATTCTGACACGGGTCAACATAATGTGTGTGTTAATAATTGAGTGACTGAAACAAGAACAACTGTTACAGGCCAAGTGTAACTGCTCTGCCATTGCATCCACTCTGCATGCCGTAACCAGCAAGGCTGCTACCACAGTACCCTCTGTGGACGTGTTCTTTGCACCAGTCTTCACCTGGCTAGTGTAAGCTTGTTCATGCTCTGGAACAGAGACGCAGACACCTCCTGTTAGGGTTTTTTACTAAGCGTTCTTTGAAGTACAACAGCCTCTGAATATTATGTTGGAGCTGCCCATCTTACTTCCAACTTGTAGTTGAAAGGACTGGAGTCACACAGTTGTACTGCTAGCGTATGTTGGGAGAGAAAGTGCCAAGATAAGTATTTGACAATAGGTATTGGAATATCCTTTTACACTTCGGTAGAATCTGGTCAGTTCCCTGAGCCTAAGCTTTATTTGCTTACTTGTCACTGCTTATTTTGAGAAGGTATTTTTGGCTCTGGCAGTAGATACATAGCTTAAACAGTCTGTGAATTCAAGGTGGTGTTTTTATGCCAGTACGTGCAACTTGGCAAGTAGGTGTAAAAGTAAAAACTGCCTTCAGTATCACGTGGTATGAGTGACAAAGATACTTGGGCAGGACATTCTTCTGGAATCCTGAAGGGCTGGGAGAAAACCGAACATGGAACGCAGTAAGATCAGAAGAACAAAATCCTCTGGAACTGGTAACCGCAGTCTGCTGCTGTATGGCACCAGACAAAGGAGTCAGTCCTGTATGTTGTACTGTGGTGGCTGAGAGGAACTCTGGGCATGAACGATATGCCTTCTTTCCCTTCTTAAGACAGGTATACCTAAGAAGGTATACTTCTTGTAGGAAAATAAATCCCTGGTTGAGTCCTTGTTTTTCAAGTCAACCATGTCATGAACAAATGTGCAAGGGTTGTTACTTTTATGTAAAGCAGTAAACAAACAAGAGTACTGTAGGAACTGGTCACTTATTTTAGCAGTCATGGTAGATATTTCTCAGCATTAACAGAGACATAAAACATAAAAATAGAAGAGTAAATTGGATAAAATAAAATGCCAAATGAAGACAATATACAAGGCTTCAAGTAGGTGTTGTATCAGCCCCCACATGAAAATCTAAATCCTAGTACTGAAGATGTTAAAGGACTAGAGGTGAGAAATAAATGAGAAGGAGCCAGAAAAGTAAGATTTTTGTATTTGTCTTGCTCATCCTACTGGGACAATACGTAGTTGGGAATGAAAATAGGTTCCTCGCTATTGGTCTGTTGCTTTCTATGCTATCCAGTACCTGTGTTCTGTGAGGCTACATCTACAATGCCAAGTCATACAGCACAGGAGGAGTGGCTTTGTAGAGGGAAACAGCTGGTAACAAAGACCAGACATGTACTTGGAGGATTTTACGTAGCACGCAGTCTAATCTGGTCCCACGAACTGAATGCCTGTTAGCAGCTGGAGTATATCAGTGGTCTGGAAGCACACCATCTGAAGTAGTTTCATCCAAAAGAAATACAATTCACACATTCTGAGACTACAGCTTGATTTGCATTAAGGAGTAAGTGGGGAGATTTGCTTCAAAGAGCTCCTTATCCAAACTAAAATGCTAATGTCGCATCCACAAATCCCATGGAACCTCAAGCCTGCCAACTGTCACAGCTAAGGTTAACGTTCAGAGTACATGAGGTACTTATCTTCAAATACAGAGGAGAGACAGCGTGACCTCCGTGTTTGAGACAGAGTAAGCAGTAAACTGAGAGGCTATGTGAGTTAAAACAATGGGATTAGCAGGTACCCCTTCAGTAAACCTCTGCATTTCTTGACTGACCTGACTGTATGACAGGTGACATCTGTTGATTTGTTGTTGATAAAGAAGGATGCGATTTGAATCTCTCTCGCTCTAGTGTTGATACTGGTGTTATAAAATGACTTTGATTCCATCCATCCTGTGGAGTGGCAAAAAGAAAAAAATATCACAACAAATTGCTTTTCATTAAGTTAGGAGTTTTTGTAGAACTGTTTTCCAGTGTAGGCTAATTTTGTCATTTACCTTTTTATAAATGCTACGGAGATCTCTGTATTGCCATAATGTATTCAGTACCTGGGCGGCTGCCTTCACAACTTTCAGTGATGATCTAAGGGAGTAAAGGATATTACATTATTAGAAGGCCACTTAATTGCACTTAAAAAGAACAATGTTCCCAAGCTATATAATAGGCTAAACCTTGATGCTGTGAAGCAAGTCAGGTCATCACTCCAGGTCTCAATAATGCACGCCTGCGCTACGACAACGTGAACGCAGCTGTGCCGGCAGCCTCACCAAAAGGCTGGTGCAGAACCTGATTAAGCATGGTTAAGCATGACAATCATTGCCCTCTCCAGCCTTGAAATTTTGTCTTCATGTCACCCACGCGAAGAATACAGACAGAAAGGTTGAATTAGTTACTGTCATTCTTCAAGAATTAAAAATTATGAAAAGAAACATTCTATTTCATGCATTTCATAAAGACTGAGATACATACTTTAAATCCTTGTACAAAATTCCTAGCTGTAGAAAAAGAATCAACAAATAAAAGAGAGCTAGTATTAAAAGTCTCCAGACATCCTCGTAGTGAGACTTTCTCTCAGTTCTATGTTGCACTACTGAAAACTTTACTGATTGGGAAAACACTTCTCCACTCTCAAGCGCAAGGCTAGGAAAATTGTTCCAGCTATTATCAATGATAAAACAATGCCGTCTTTTAAAAGCGAAATGGTAGTAAGCTGAGAGTGGTACTGAAGGAGTGATTTGACATTAAATGCCACAGCATGACATCTGTGTTAAACCTATGCCTTTTTCTGTCATGGTGAAGATTCATCCAAACACAGTCTCTGAAAGAGAAGACTGAAAAAATTGCAGTAGCTAGTGTTAATCAATGAGTAGACACTCTTAATACGTTCACAAGATTTTATATTTGTTTAATGTACCTTGTTGCCTCACAAATGTAAGTGCAGATGCAACTTTACACAGAATCACAGAATGTTAGGGGTCTGAAGGGACCTCTGTGGATCGTCTGGTCCAACCCCCCTGCCGAAGCAGGGTCACCCAGAGCAGGCTGCACAGGACCTTGTCCAGGCAGGGTTTTGAATATCTCCAGAGAAGGAGACTCCACAACCTCCCTGGGCAGCCTGGGCCAGGGCTCCGTCACCCTCAGAGTGAAGAAGTTCTTCCTCGTGTTCAGCTGGAGCTTCCTTTGCTTCAGTTTGTGCCTGTTGCCCCTTGTCCTGTCGCTGGGCACCACTGGAAAGCGTCTGGCCCCGTCCTCCTGACACCCACCCTTAAGGTATTTATAGGCATTTATAAGATCCCACATTCTTAAGCATTTTAAATGGAATAGAGAAGCCGTTTAGGTATGAACTTTGTTGCCCACTTGCCTGTCACCTCTTCCTTTCGTTATGTTCACCAGCTTTTCTATTCCTCCAGTGTCAGCGAGAGCTTTGGCATTTTCCATGTTTTTACTAGTGACCTCATGCAAGGCACAGCAGATTGCTGCTACAGTCTCGTCAGACAATATGCTTGGACCATTGCCTCCTGGAAGCCGATTAACCAGATCTCGCATAGCGTATTTACCTATAAAACCCCATCAACAGAACCAAGTTAAAAAAAAGGTTTTGGTACTTAAGATTTGAAATTATAGGACTCATCACAAAAGTGCATCTGAAAGCAATAAAAAGAAACACAGGATTCATGGAAACCTTCCAAGAATTCACATTTTACACAGAGTCAAGGCACACCAGAGATTAACTTTTGATTTTTTTTTTTTCCCCTTTTAGCTTAAAAATGTGAGAAGTGGCATTTTTGCATTAAAACAGGAGCATCTGTAAACAGGAATTATTTGGAGAAAGCGGCATCAGTCAAGGAAAAACGTTACTCTTATTTATTGTCATTGAAGGAGTGGTGCACATTCCTAGGCTTCATTTATGGGAGGGTTAAAGAAATCCTTGCAGTAACTTGGAATTGTTTTCTTTCAGACATTCTGTTCACCTTATTTGTTACGCATCAGAGATCAGATCTCAGCTCTTTCAGATTCCAGTAACTGACTGATGCACAGGAATAATCCCACTGCAGACAGGGGAAATTAACTAAAGCTGAGGTAATTTTTTTTTTTCCTGTTTAGGCTGTGCTGTTAATTGAATGATTAACTGATTTTATTGAAGACATGTATTTGTACATAACAGTGAATAATGAATAAGCTTTACACAAAGCCATTAGCTATCTATTTGCATAGTGTGCCTGAGGAAAAAAAAAATGTCCAAAAAGGAATTCTGCAAACAAAAGGAACAACTTTTCAAATCCACTGGAAAACTATCTCAACACTGAATACAGGAGTACCCTGTCACTGCCAGTCTTTTAGCACGCTCATCAACACGTGGTTGCATATACCAGCTTATATTGTTATTTGTTGGGATCCCCCAGTCTCTTCTTCAGAGTTTAGACCATGTAAACTCATTATTCCTGCCCCTACCAACGGCAGTAAAGTTGCATAAAATATGTTACTAGCACGGGGGAATTTATGACTCACTTCATGTCTCAGAATATTTTGTACAAAGATTAGTTTCAGAGTGTATCTGGAAAGCCAATAATTCTTTCATAGTTAAGGCTTTGACAGGGAGAGGGAACAGGTGGAGGTGCATTCCTGAACTGAAGAAAGTTCTGCCAAGAAGGGGAAACAAAACCCTGAAAAGAGACTAAGTATGACCAAGTATGATGTGTATATGGCTGAAGCTATAGAACAGAACTGTCTTTTTACAGATTTCTTATGTATGTAATAGCGATGCTGCAAGAAAATGTGTTCACCTCTGCTGTGGTTTAACCCAGCAGCGGCCAAGCCCCAGACAGCTGCTCACTCACCCCTCCCCTTCCCTGCAGCGGGGTGGTGAGGAGAATGGACAAAGGGGGAAGCTTGTGAGTTGAGATAAAGACAGCTTACTAAGGGGACAAAGGAAATACTAATACCACTACTACTAATAATAATGAATATGCAGAACAAACTATATATATAATACAGTTTTTCTCACCACCCAATGACTAATTTGTGGTCAGTCCCCAAGCAGTGATTGCGGAACCACAAAATCATGAATTTTGAGAAATTCATGAAGAAATTTGAACTCCCAGAAAATGAGAAAGATAGCTAGCTCCCTGTCCCCTGGACAGCTCCCACTGATAAACTGTGCATGCTGTCCATGGTATGAAATATTTCTGTTGCCTGGTGTGGCGAGCAGTCTGACCATGCTGCCTCCCAGCCCCAGCCACAGCTGCTCGTCAGCTGAATGTGGGAAACCTGGAAAAGTCCTTGATTTCACAGCAACCACTGACCACATCAGTGTTACCGACCTTCTCGTACTAAATCCAAAACACTGCAGCTACTGGGAGGAAGATTAACTCCACCCTAGCTGAAACCAGGACAACCCGCACTTATTTTTTTGAGAATACTGATACTCTTACCTGTATAATAGTTGTTATATACCTATCCCACTAGTCTACAACACAGAAAATGCTTCTGTAATAAAAATGAAACTTTTTTAGATCATGACGTGTGTTAGCAGGGTTCATTTAGGCCACAGCAGTCTGAAGCTGAGGGTGAGGCATGTTCAACGCTTCCCATAATAGACTGCGATTCCTGATCAAGGCAGGAAAAATGCTGTTTGGGTTTTTTTTTTAAATGCTAGATGAGAAAGGCACAGATGAATGCTTAAATATTAAAATTGACAAAAGGGAAACAGTAAGTTTTTCTAGCAAGCACCCTTGATGATTACTTAATTCAGCAAGGACACATACATACTGCTCTGTATCTGGGGTTTCATGGCAATATTTTACTAAGAGAGGATTTCTTCCCTCTGTCCCTATCCAATACCATTAAATAAAGTACTTACTGATGTTCTGGCAGCAGAGCTGTCCTATCCTCTCGCAATATGTCAGGCACCTTGAAACCCTCTGAGAAGGTTACTGTTTAGCTCCAAGGAAGCAGAGTTGTGTTTTCCATTGTATTTTGTACTGACAGTTTCCTTTCCAGTCCAGTTTACCTGAGGTGACTTCCATCCATTGTGAAAAGATTGCCACGCAAGATGGCTAAAGGCGAACTAAAATGTCAGCATTACTCCAAAAAGCTAGTGCTGTCATTTTCTGTGACACAACTGATGTGCTGCAGTACAATCAAGTATGATATTTCTACTGGTAGTAGTGTTTTGTCAATACAAGGTCTGACGTGCTGGCCATCGTGCTTTCTTCAGTACAGTTCTGCACTTACCAATAAGCTCCTTATTGCGAACATCTAATGCCATATTCCGTAAGGCAGTTGCCACAGATGAAACAACTCTGTCGTTATCCATTCTCAGGAGCTCCACAAGGATTGGCAGTCCTTTTTCTTTTCTTACAGCAGCTCGAATGTATGCTGCGAACTGTAATGAAACCCCAGTTACTCACACATCTACTACAACATCCTGATTGAAATAATTTCTTACTAGATTGTAATTCTTAAGAATTCTTTGGACATTTTCCAAAGAAAAGATGACATGTTAAATGCGTATCTTTTCTAGTATTATAAAGGGTTGGCTCTTTGTTGGTTTTCACTCATTCCTCTTACAAAGCAATATTTAAAAAATGTGGTGTAACAGACAAAATATCTTAATATGATTACAAATTACTGAAAATGGAACAGGGTTTTTTTTAAGAACCTATTTCATAAAATGAAAAAGTCTTAGCTGTTTTTCTACAAGAAAAGGAAGAATTAACTTTATTTTAATCTCTCTGTGACAGATACACCACATTAATAAAGTGTTCTCATGTGGTTCTTTTGTAATGTAATTGTATGCAAGGGCCACAAGCAAGAATGTATGGAAAGAAATAATATAAAGAATAAAGCAAATACAAACAATTTATTTATGCTGGTCTTATTTTGACAGTACCTTCCCACCAGGACTCACAGCTAAAAGATGCTAGAAGATTTTGACATAATATGCACTGGAGGAAAGCTTTTTCTGTTTATTTAAAATAAATGGTACCAATTTCAAGGCCAGTTTCTATATTGCTCTTCCTGTCTACCTTCTTTGTCACTGCTTTTCACTGTGGAAATAACATCACTGCAGCACATAAGCACTAATGATACACGCTAGAGAGAAACACAGAGAGGCATACTAAAAAATTACATGTTCCTTCCAAACATGTTCCAATATCTTATTTAAAAAAACAGCTAAAATGCAACGATAGGAGGACGAATAGGAATTCACGTACCTTCCAGTTGCCTGCAGAAAGATTCTGGAGAGATCCTGCAGAACCCTCCAGAGTAGCTGGATTGGAGCTTTCTGCTAGAAGCGTCAGGTACGGCTTTACCACAGATGGGTGCCATAGCATTTCCACCCCTTTAGGAGACTTGGAAAATCCTGGTATAGGGCCAACTCCATCCCACTGAGAAATGAACGTATATTTGTAACTATGTGAATTTTCATTCAACATGTGCTGGTTTTTCTTCAAGCTATGTACTTTCCTCCATCATTAGCTAAACTACAGTTGATGTATTTGTAATACAAGGAAAATGACAAACCTGATCCTCCTGCGAAGTTTTTTTTTTCTTCTTCTTTTTTTTCCCCCAGCAACTTGGCTCTGAATCTTTGCTAGGTGATTCTTTTCCTAACAAGTCATCCAGTTCATTGATTCCTAGCAGACGTGCCTGAGGTACCTCCAGTTCCAAACGGTAAGAAAGGTTTCTCAAGGTACACACACAGTTTTCCACTGTCTGAAGCCAAACCAGAAAGATGTCATGTAATTAGTTACTTTCTTACATATCAATAAAGCATATCAAACAAATTAAGTAGAGGTGAAAAGGCATTTGGAGCACAAGCACTAAATTCTAATTCTGGGCCTTGGGCATTGCTTTGTTGTTTCTCTGGGAAAACTGAAATCTCTCTCCTGATATCCTCAAATATGAAAACATTTATAACAGCAATCTCTACTATAGTGGATTATTTTTTAGCATTCTGAAAATGAAAAGCACAAGAGCTTACTGTTACTTTATTGAAGAATGAATACTTCCACACTGAAAGTGGAATGCACAGAACAAGTTACACTGTATTATGCAACAGAACTTGACTGTGCACCAGTAAACTGGGGTTGGGAGAGAAGACCAGTTGAGCTAAGCACATCACGGTGCTAAATTATACTACACAAACCCCAAAAGGTCTGATCAGGCATACAGTTTAGCACTAAAAATCACTTAGGTGAAACATGCACGCACCTTGCTGTCATAATCGGATGTGTTGACACATGTGTGGATCACGTACAGCAGTGAATCAACCAGCCCTTCGCAAGACCTCATCTGCTTCCTGGCTTCTTCGCCTGCGGAGCTCAGATTCCTGGAGGGTTGAAAGGAGAAAGGCACACGGTGCATTCACACAGACATACATGCAGTCATTCTATTCGATAGCTTGCAGAGGGTTTTTAGTACAGCTGACTGATAATTGACAAGCAAACACACCGTTTTGTGCAGTAACCCACCCCCCGTTCTTATAAAGGATAAATACGATTCCGACCTGCAATTTCCAGACAGCATTGACTCAGTGACAAGAATGGCCACAAGTAGAACCCCCTTCCCACAGACTTTTCCATTCCAAGCCCTCGCTGTAGTACAAGCGCAAATCTATGGTACGTGCTGTAGAACAGATTGCTGAGTGTGTCTGTGTTAGAAATACCTTCTGTTGTCTCTTTTTTCAATTGCATCCATTCAGTGATCTGTTCTGCAGTGCAGCGCCCTTAACGTTTGTCATAGTGCTACAGAGAAGTATCAATGTGCAAATTAGGGCACAGGGAAAGGAAAGGGCTGCACTGTGCTTTAGAATAAGCAGCAAAGGATGTAGACAAATATTTGCCTTCAAGGCCACCATACTGCAGAACCTGAAGCCCACACTGTGACAGTGTGACACCACTGAACGTTACCACGATACCACGGACAATGGTACTGCTACCAAAAAACTGCCACCGTGCCTGTCCACAGAGGTGTTTTTTCTGTAGACACCGTGGTTGCACTAGAACGCAAGCACAACCCTAAGTTCAAAAGCACTGTAAAACTCGTCATCTTGAAAAACACCCTAATGAACAACAAAAAAGCAGTTTATGAACACATTCTGAAGCTTAGAAGGGTTACCAGCAAATAAAAAGCAATTCAAGTTCTGTTTCAACACAATGACCTTACTGTGCTGTTTAATGGAACACAATTTGAGGTCTAATAAATTAAAATTATAAACAAACCTACAAATGAACAGAAATAGCTCATATACTACCCTTAGCCCTTGAATTCTATTTGCAGATATTTTAGTTTTGCCTTTCATTATTCTCAATACTTTTTTCCCTTCTTACTGCTGTTTGAGAAATCCACAAAGGGAACAGTCAAACACTTCTTTATCGATATGTTTGCATATAAAAACATAATTATTTAATGTATACAACAATAAAGAATCACCAAATGCACATTTTTTTTCCTAAATAATATTCATAAGCCCTACACATAATAGAAAAATTGCAGTAATTAATAGGGGAAAAGTGAAATAATCGTAATTTATAAAAAAACGAACCGAAATTTAACCATCAGCCATTGTAGTTAGCATCTTAATGACCAACTTCGTACTTTCCGTATTTTTCTAATACAGAAAAAAAACATGCAAAAGCTGCTTAAATGATAGAATTATATGTAATGTATAGAACGCAACAACTCTGTCTTAAAAATTACATTAAAAACAGGATCTGCTGGATAACATAATTACTCTGTAAAAGGGAGTCTTCTAGGACAGCAAATTACCTCAGGCATCCTGTAGTATTGCGCAGAACTAAGGAAGTCTGAAATTTAATTTTATGATCATCATCAAAGGAAGCACTGTTCCATCCCGAATGTGGCACTACCACAGTGTTCGTTAGCGTTGACAGAGCATCTCTAATGATTGTCATCTTCACTGCGTCACATGAAGACAAGTTCCAGAGAACCCCTGGAGAAAAGATTTCCATTGCAGCAAAGTCAGAAAAGACTTGGGAAACAAATATAAAGCAACATTAACTACTTAAAAGACATCACTTTAAACAGGAGAAAGATAACGTATCTATGCCAAACCCACAGAAATACAATTAGTCTGCAATGTAACTTTAGTGTTATTCCAACATTATTGGTCAGTAAGTGGTGAGCAGGACTGCCATTAAAAGATTCACGTTCCAGACGGAAATGAATCTGAAAAACTTCAGATCACAATGTGTTCAGCCACCTTCGCTCCAGCTGCCTGGCTGCTGCATACGCTCTTTGATGAGAGCTGGAACGCGAGATGATGATCAGAATACTCCTGGCGGCTCAGCAGCTAGATCTCCCACAATACTGAGAAGGAAGGAACATGTGCATCTCGGCGAGTAAATACTCTTTCCTTAAGGAAAACTACTCAGCAGAAACGCACACTGACTGACAGGAGGCGTTCCCTTCCTTCTTTCCCGAGGTACGGCTCCTGCTGCTGTCGGAGAAGGGAGGGGAAGCCCCCACAGCACTACAGGAGCCGAGAGGAATATTCCCGATGAGCACACAGACTCATCGCGTTTGCAAAACACCTTTCTGTCTTTCTGGAACCTGCGTGCCTCGAGCTCACTGTACCTCTCTAGTGCTAGTGTCTTTCTTCACTGTCTAAAGATCAGTGCCATACTGGTTACTGGTAATGGGAAAAAAAAATCTGTCTTTTCTGTAGCATGCCAGGCAAAATGCCCAGTCAGTGCAAGCTGGTATAAATGTGCCATAACAGACACTTCTGTTCCTACAGAGGTCACTAACGCCAGATGAATTCAGCACAAAACTTCATTTAAAACAAAAAATGAAAGTCATCTAGTCATTTACTATTAACTAGAGTTTTACTGATGTCTGTCATCTATATGCACGTTTGTAGGTGTGCCCACACTGTCACTGCTGCTGGAAAGGAGCGGGCTACCAGTGACACTGCTTCCCGCATGTGCCAGCAGGGACGACACCCTATGCTACCAGTTGGTTCCTCTCCCAGAGCAGAATACCAGTGTAGGAGAGGTGCGAATATTTAAATGATCACAAAAAATATCTCTGAAGAAAGCAGCTGCTGATAACCTCCTTCCAACAACTGTTCATGTGGACATTATGACTACGGGTGACCATCAGCAGTAAGCTCCTGCCTCACAGAGGCTATGCGGAAGAGGTCACTACTGAACTGTCACCACTGTCAAGAGAAATGTGTCACGCTTTGTACTTCAGACAACTGTACAGCCTTCAGTGGAAGGGCAGCTAAACCTCAAAAACAGAAGTGCTCCTTCCAGATGCCACTGAAACTGCATGCCCTCTGTGAGAGTTTACCTCCTGATGAACCGCATGGGTTTCTGGCACCCCTGAAGGACAACCCAGTAAGCTTTGCAGGGGAGTTTAAATTGCTATATGACCGTATGAAGCAGCTTCTGTAGTTCTAACGAAAAGTAGGTCTTTCTTTTTTTTCCCCTCCAATCAGGGATTGCCTGCCCCATTTTTCCTTGAAACTCTGACCCTTACAGCCCTGAGATGACCATGCCAAAAGAACATTTCTGTGAACATTGTCCAAAATAATCCTACTCAGGAAATTAAAAGCACTAGCATGATAAAGTAGAGAGCCTTCTCTACATGAAAACTTGCAGATGCTATCATTGACAAAGCAGCTTTGGTATTAGCAATGGTTGGACACTTTTGGCATTAAATTTATTTTAGGCAAGCCAGAGAATTTACCTTGACGTTGCATCTAAAATGACAAGGAACACAAATCTTTAACAAACATAAATACCCATCTCCAAACTTTTAGCCAGTCATGTAAATTTATTAGATCATAATAATAAAAATGAAAACAACAGTGAAGGAACATGTCTGCCTTCTCAAAAACAAAGAAACTTTCCAGGTCATATTTAATGTTACCTAGTATAGAAAAAAACCTAGATGTCTGGCTCTTGAATGAAATATTCTTGCATAAGTATTACAAAATAATGAAAACATGTAACCCTGATTTAACCGTAGATAAATGCTTTTAAGTAGCTGGGATGTACGTATAAGATGTAATAGAATACAAGCACTCATACCAAGCTATGTAAACTACTTTGATGAGCCAGAATGTGTTTACCTCTAAAGAGGCTGGAGGGGGGGGGCGCTTCAAAATCATGTGTGAAGATGAAAGCAGAATAAAATGCTCAACAGGTTATTCAAAGGTATAATTTAAGTTTAAAGATGTAGATATACATCTTCTTTAAGACTGGGTCACAACAAAGTCAATATAAAAACCCTAACAGCTTTAATAAAAAAATCTTGATGGAAAGTGTATAGGTCTATGCACTAGATCTTAAAAACTAGCAAAATTGAGGGACTCTGCATTGGAGCAGTGACAGAGTCAGATGAGTCCCTTGCGTTAGCTAACAAGTTACTCACTGAAGGTATTTCAGAGCCCCTCATCATTTTCCTGTCCTGAAACAATTTTTTAGAATTGATGTAGCATCACAAATCAAGATGCTCGACAAATGTTTGTCACACAGGTAAACCAGGGACACGGTCCTGGGCAGTCTGCTCCATGTGACCCTGTGCTGGGGCAGGGGGGGGGAAGTGGGGTGGAGGGAGGCGAGATGACCTCCGGAGATCCCTTCCAACCCCAGCTGTTCTGTGATGCTCTGGAAACAGAAGCCTGAAGTCCCGCAGAAGAGGACTCTCAAAGAATGAACACAACAGTCAAAAATACTGAATTACACAGCCTCCTAAAGCAGATCAGAGGGACTGGTCTTTGACCCCATCTGTCATCGTCCTCAGCAGAACAATACTTGCTGACAGCAGATCGAGCGATTGGTATTTACAGGGCTTTGAAGTTGTTTTGGACCTCGGACAAACAAACAGAAGATGCAACAAGGGACAGGACCAGCTAGTGGACGTAACAATAACCTTGTAAACGGGAGGCAACAGCAAAGCGTAACTCTCCAAACACACCACCACGAGTGAAGCTGAGGACTACTCATCGAAGCACAAGGCACTTGAGGCTTGCCTTAGGGATGCAGAACAGTGTTCTGTCTTAACACCACCAGCTTCACAACAGATCTCATGCTGGAAGCTAATGGGCACAGACAGGGTGAGGAAAGCCGAGGTGCTCTATTCTCTAAAAATGGTGGCAACCAGAAATAGTACTGGTAGGTGTTTTGAGGATGTTTTCCACAGATTTTGTGACATACATTAACATTTGCAAATGAAAAAGAAAAGCTTTGCCCATAAACTTCTGGTTTTCTCGACTGAAACCCCTACTACTTAGAAAGAGAGAAGAAATCTTAAATAATTTAGATCCCATCCTTGAACCTGACAAGCTTTCCTTAAAGCCAAATGATCTTGACTATCTAATAAACTCTGGTCCAGAAAAAAAAACCCAGGATCATCTGGAGGACTTTTTGAGGAACTGACTATAGCAGTGAGTGCTTAAAAGGAACAGAGATGAACCAAACTGAAGAAACATATATACATAACGCGACAGAGAGTTTGGTTTAGCAGTTTTCTCCTGAAAATTTGAAAGAATCAGCTTTTTGTTCTACAGGTCCTGGGTCTCTGGCTCTAAGACGCTGGTCAAACTTTTCCAGTACACCTTTAATAAGAGAAATTTATTTTAATTGATGATGTTCCTTCCTTATGTTGAAGACACTTTAAAAGCCCTTGAAATGTCTACAAACTGTAACAGAGCAGAAACAAAGACACAAATCTAAACCACGAAGTTTCAGTGACTGAGGTTTATTGGAGGTCGTTTTCTGTTGGGTTTTTTCTAAGGATTCAAAAAATATTTGGTGAATAATGGAGAAAAGGATTCTTCCCAAGAAGGAAATTACTATTAAAAAGAAAAAGGACAAGACTCTGGACTAATACAGTCCTCTTTTCAGTCTTCCTGTTTTTGTATCACTTTACTTGGAACATACCTGGAGATTCAAAGCTCTGTGGTGAGGAATGTCTGCCCGTAGGCCCAGAGCTCAAACGCCACGTGCCGGCTGTGATTGCCCTGTAACACCAGTGGGCCCGAAACAGCTGACCTAGCTGTATATAGAGGCGGTAACTTGGGTGAACTTCTGTGAGGATGACATATGGTCGAGTTAACTCACACAACATACCAAAAAAAACCCGTAGAAACAAAAAAAAGCCTCAAGACTTAGGCAGCAAGGATCAAATTTTGTCCTGGAAATGTGATCCAGACAAGTTGATATGAAGCAGAATGGAAAAAAAAAATAATCCAGAACTGAAACATCTAGTGAAAAAAGGTAGTTTGGAAACTATAAAGATGACACTTAATGTTACTGCATTTAGTGATTGCAATTGTTTTTAACCAAATCCTACTGCATGTGGATAGGTCACAGAAATACTGAAAAATTAACTGAATTTTCATAATTGTCCATAGGGTACTTTCAACTGGGGAGAAATTATATATGAAGAACTGTTTTTTCAGCACACTAAACAGTAACTCTGTTTCCATATGCTGCTCGCTGCACGTAACGCTGAGGGGTGGAAAGGACGCAAGCACAGTGCGTGCAGGCGGACAGAGCTGCGATTGCCAGGCTCACGAGAGTATCACCAGCACCCGCGACCTGGGAGCAGCTGCGCAACGGCTCGCTTGGTGCTGCACTGGATGGAAGGCAGCGTGCAAGCTCAGATCTGCAAGGGTCAAGACTTGGCCTAGAGTCAATTGTAGGGACAGAAGGAAAAATAACAGCTCTGTGTTCTTACAGCACACACCTGCTGTAATCTGAGCACGGAAAGGCTGCGTGTCCAAACCTATTGCTCTTTGTAAGTCTCAGCAAAGTGGTCATTTCTAGCCCAGTGTGAATGAAATCCACATGAGCATTTGCTTTTCTGCTCTGCTGACAAAGAACTCCATGTATGTGAAGTACATCTTATATTACTGTTGAAACATGTTGGTGTCGTAGACCTCAAAAAAACATGGACATTTTTGTTCGATACCTTTAGCATTCCCTCTGCTAGTCCTATTCTAAAAACAGTATCTCTAGGCAAACAATTGAAAAGAATCGTTACTTCAGACAACTGTATGTCTTCTCAATTGCAAATGTAAATCCTGAAATAAAAGGTTATGTGATGACCTAGTACAAATTCATTAAATCTCTTAAGGGTTCAATATATGCTTTTCACTAATGAGGTTAGGCCATCTCACATGTGCAGTTAATAATGCTACTCTGACAGCAGACATCAAGCAAGACTGAACATTGAGAGCATGTAAAAAACTTTAAAATATAGAAATTCAGATTTATCAGCTTGTAAGGAAACAAAAGTAAGTTTCTATCTGAACTTTCCAAATACAACAATGAAAGCACTAGAAGTAGTATAAATACGGAAAAAACAGTGCCATGACTTTTACCACCACCCACCACCTCCAAAATGAAGTTCTCTGTAAAATTGCTGGAAATTACTCAGGTGTAACACATTCAAGCATTCAAACTGATGGCTTTCTATATGATTAAATTATATTTAAAACGCCACTCAGATTAATAAACGCAGTAAGCTTCATCTCCTATGCTAAGGTATGGAAAAAGACTGGCATTCTAATAGCACAAGCATAGTGCTCTCATTTCCTTTACAAATGGCAGCATCAGCTAAAAAATAACAGCAAGGCACATAATATACAGCAGAAACGAGTGAAGTAGATCACAGTTGAGATCTTACTGAACCACAAAAGTATGAAACTAATGGATATGAAATTTCACTGGCCTTTTTCTACCGTTATGTGGTAAGGGATATGGAATGCAGAAACCAGTGCAACAGCAGTACACCATGTGAATAATTCATTAATTAAAAGTTAATAGGTTGTTAACTAGAATTTCTCAGATTTCCAACAGTTCTGTTGCAGAATTTAAGCACGTCATGTAATACAAGGCTTTATTGTTATTGATTTTTAAAGGTCAATGCTATCGCAGTAACACTGCCGGAAGTCTTTGGGCCCTGGTGCAAGAACACCGGTAGATTCCACTTTACAGCAACACACAAACCCATCAAACCTAACTCATCAAACGCTGGCTGCTTCATAGAATCACAGGCTGGTTTGGAGCTTACAGATCACCCAGTTCCACCCCCCTGCCCTGGGCAGGGACCCCTTCCACCAGCGCAGGCTGCTCCAAGCCCCGTCCAACCTGGCCTTGAACCCTGCCAGGGAGGGGGCAGCCACAGCTTCTCTGGGCAACCTGGGCCAGGGCCTCACCATCCTTGTAAAAAATGTCTGCCTTATATCCAGTCTAAATCTCCCCCCTTATAGTTTAAAGCCATCACCCCTTGTCCTGTCACCCCATGCCCTTGTCACCAGCTCCTCTCCAGCTCTCTCGCAGCCCCTCCAGGTGCTGGCAGCTGCTCTAAGGTCTCCCCGCAGCCTTCTCTTCCCCAGGCTGAGCAGCCCCAGCTCTCCCAGCCTTTCCTCCCAGCAGAGGGGTTCCAGCCCTCGCATCATTGCTGGGGCCTCCTCTGGCCCCGCTCCCACA
>Ga0065711_1027723_pt1 | contig 46489 bp, 27 predicted proteins | sample Hoacrofraction12_FD_59098 | JGI IMG/M metagenome (GOLD analysis project Ga0065711, IMG submission 59098) | Hoatzin crop microbial communities from Cojedes, Venezuela - Epithelial fraction 12 v2 (version 2) | ecosystem: Host-associated > Birds > Digestive system > Esophagus > Crop | place... | reverse complement strand
CCTTCAGATATTTGTAGGCATTTATAAGGTCCCCTCGCAGCCTTCTCTTCTTCAGGCTGAACAAGCCCAGTTCCCTCAACCTCTCCTCGTAGTGGAGATGTTCCAGTCCCCTCACCATCCTTGTAGCCCTGTTGTTGGTAAATCATCTAGGAGGGTGCCATCCAGAAGAAATAACCTGCTTTTCATAAGTCATCCAGTTCTCTACAAGGCTTGGATTAAAATGCTGTAGTGTCACTGCTCAGAAAGTATCGAACGTTTTCTACCAGGAACCGCATACTTATACAAACCAACAACCAAACCTCTTTCGTTTGCACTGCTTTGTGTTATTTTTTGACTTTTTTGTGGAGTCAGTAAACATTTCTTGAAAAACCAGAAGTTTTTGCTGAAAAGTTCATTTGCAAATGTCAGGAAAATAATAGTCCTTTTTAAAAACATCAGATCTTTTTTTTTTAATTATTATTTGCCTTCCTCTCACCTCCCCCTTTACCTACCTTTAGTTTGTGGTAATTCTGCAGGTGTAGCCCTTACAGTGATCCTGGAAGATAGATACATGCCACTGCTTGTACTGCTACTGTCCCCTTCTGCTCCAAAAAAAACCATCTTCCTTTCCCCTCCCAGTTGCCAACTTAATTCAAGTCAACACTAGTTAAGCATTCAGATGTTTTTTCCAGGAAAATAGTAAAGTGTTGGGCACCATTGAAACTTCAACTTGAAAATCCCTGTAACTTAAAACTAATAACTTCTCCTTCCACAAGTATTTCCTTCCCACCCTCCTCCTTGGCCACTTCAGAGCACAACTGCTTCCTTGATGGGTGGGGGAAGCCTTTTCGGAGTCAGCTGGGACTGGGCATTGGGTGGGATCTGGGCTGTGCGGGGATGCCAGGACTCGGGTGCTGAGGGGTTCACCCCCTCTTCCAGCCCACCAGCCCCAGCTCTGCTCTCAGCATCCTTCCCAGTCCCAGAGTGCCTCCCCTCCGGGGACCAAGCCCCTGGCACGGCAGTGGCAGCACGATGAGTTTGCTGTGGGCACACAAACGTTTTATTCCCTCTCCTGTTTCATTTTGACATGGACTGGCGTGACAGGTGGCTTTGCTTTAGGGTGGGCAGAGGAGTGTGACACACATTGTGTTGACTGGGGGATACCAAACGATGCTGATGGGGTGTCTTCTCTGAAGCTCCCCAGAATATAGTGGAAACAAGGGAACAAATTCAATGTTCCTGACTTAAATTCAATATAAAAACAAAGCGAAGCTTTGACAAAGTCAGAATTAATTGTCATTTAAAGTCTGTTAGATCATTTTACTAGTTCTGTTGGAACACCTTTCTGGTGTGATGCGCGCTTTCGCAGGAGCACAGAATGCTTTGGGTTGGGAGGGACCTTTCAAGCTCATCTAGTCCAGCCCCCCTTGCCATGGGCAGGGACAGCTTCCACCAGACCAGGTTGCTCACAGCCCCGTCCAACCTGGCCTTGAACATTGCCGGGGAGGGGGCAGCCACAGCTTCTCTGGGCAACCTGTGCCAGTGCCTCACAACCCTCATCGTGAAGAATTTCTTAGTATGTGCGCATAGGTATGCACATACCTGCAGTACAATCTGGTAGAATAATCACAGAAGCGTTAGTTTATCTGTTCTGTGATTCTTCTCAGGGGCCTCATATGTCTGGGCACCATATGAATGCAAGAAAAACACAGGCTTTGTTGTAAGGTGTCTACAGCTTAAAGGGAAGAGGAGGTATATAATGGGTATAATGTGATTATCACGTTTGACATAAAGACCTTCTGTGTTTAAAATAAAAAGGCCCCCAAACTGTTTTTAGAATGGGGGGGGGTGGGGTGTCAGGAGAGGGATTTTGTGAAGGTTTGATGCTTGAATTTTTTAATGCCTGCCTTTATTTTATTTCAGGTTGCTGTTGACGGAGTTGCCAGAACATTGCCCTGCAAAGCTTTGGAGTGCCACTTCTTAATGGATTGCTGCAGCCTCTTAATTTCTCCATTGATCCTGTTCCCTGCATCGTGAGAACATTTTAGCCAGCACAGAATCTAGAAAAGTTACATGTAAGTCATGATTCAAATTCCTTTCTGTTTAAAGAAGGAAAAAAAAGGGAGGGGGGTGTCTTGAGGAGGAAAGGTGGAGGCAGTAAACATCATACTTTAGAAAAATACTGTAAAAGCTGTAATTCAACAGCAAACATTAGGTGGTGAATAAATTGTTACTGAAGTAGTTACTTGTTTTTTTAACCTAAATGGTGATTGTCATTTTGAAGGCTTTTCTAAGTGTTCTGCTACCATAGTAAACCATAGGGAGAAGTACTTAAAATAGCTCTCTTCACCTCATCCCGCTAACTACGCTTCGTTTTTCTCCACAACTGGGTAGGCGTGTGTACACGTACCTCGGTGTGCTGTGCTGAAGCTGCACATGCTCCGTGCGAGTTTGGAGGCCGTGCTTTGCTCAGCAGGACTGCAGGCATCCCTGTATTTTTCCCATCATAAAACCCGTATCATCTTCCTTTGGGGCTTCCCGAATACTTCCCTCGGAGGATCCCTGGCGCCGCTTCCCCTTTCAGCCTGCTGCCCTGAAAGGCTCATTAAGCGTCAGTAGTATCTTCATTACCACCTCTGGCTCCTTCCAGGTGGAGTTAGCTGCTCCACTTGGCTGTAGGAGGGTGGAGGAAGCCATGCGCAGATCTCCTAGGGACAAAAGGGATTGAGGGGGCTGCAGACCCCTTCCTGTCTGCTCAGTTGGGGTAGTAGTTCCTGGTGCATGTTGTGGGCTTTGATTTTTCCTGCCAAGATGGGGACCGGCTGTGGTGCTGTGCACACATTTCGTCCACCGCCATGGCTAAATCCTCCTCTGAAACCTTGCATAGCATCAGCCTGGCACAGAATCAATGGGCAGTTCTAGAGGGGAGAAGTTGGTTTGACCCTTTTTAACTTGTAAGCGGTTCTTACCCTAATTCTGGGATGGATCTGCAGGCGAAGGAAGCCTCTGGACCATTACGAGGATAGCATGGATGTGGTGGCCTGTGCTGTCTGGAGGCTGTGACACCCCAGAGCTGCCAAGTTTGGAAAAAGGCTTGAGCACAACTTTATTGCATTAATTTTTTTAATAAAACCAAATCTCATTGTAGTTAGGAGGTTCTTATCTTTCAGATGGTGGTATAGAGCAGCTTGGCAAAAGGCTGTCTGACCCAGAGAGAATATGAAATTGTGGGTCATGGTGTGGAACTGTGCATGCTCCTGCCCTTGTTTGTTCACTGCAGCAATAATTTCGTACAACACAGTGTAATGATTAGTTGGGACAGGGCAGTGAAGCCCTTGATGCTGGTCAGTTTTTCCTGAATGCTAACTAATGCCATTTTTAACCTTAGGAACTGATTTGTGATACTGCTTCTAAAAAAAGTAGGAGTATTTTGGAACTAGAGAGTTTATATTAGAAGTATACATTCATTTGAGGTACAATTATTTGCTTACATGACACTATAAGTATTACTTAAAGCAAGAAAAATGTATTGCAAAAGGACGACGGAGTTTTGTAATGCGTATGGAAATTCAGTTTTTGAAGAGAGGAGAATTTTTTTCTGGTGTGATGAATATCAGCAAAAATAATAGTGAAGTAGTAGGCAATGGAGAAAGGCTGGGTAGTAACAGAATTCGCTGTCGAAGAGGCCTTACAAGGTGTTGGTTTGATTTTGTTTTCCGAAAAAGGGAGAGTGTTGTCATTTCGTTGTGGGCTTGGCAATATATGGTGCAGTTATTAATCAAATCCCGATAGCAGGAGTCATCTGACTACAGGAGAATTCTGGATCTGGCTTGAAGCTTGTTTCTAGTGCTTGTCTTAAGGGAAGAAAACTTGAAAATACGAGTTGTAACAGCTAGGCAGAAACAACGCGTTGTTCATGAGTCCTACTTAGCGCCATTCCCTTGAGGTCTGGAAGCCCTATTCACAATTTTTTGCAGGCTTTTCTCATGATGTTTGAAAAGCTTGTCATTAGGCATCTTGCAAATTTGCTATTAAAAACCCTGTGAGAGGAATTACTTTTGAAAACGGCATCCTTCTTAGCAGGCTTGACAAAGCAGCCAGAAACTGAATGGACAGAAATGAAAAAAAAACCCGTCTCATTCCAGGAAATATATAGGAAGTTTTCTCCTGATGCTTCTCGTGCTGCAGGTAATCAGAAGTCCCTGTTTCCATCAGTAAAAGCATGTCTGCGGACCAAGTAAACTGGAGTACCAACATAAAGATATAGCAGCTATCATCGAATGGAAGCTTTCCTTTTTTTTTTTCTTTAATTTTTCCCCCACCATGGTCATGTGATAAAGATATGTGAAGCTTTTAAAACAGGATCTGTGCTCTAACTCCTGGAAAACATGTGTGTCACCTCACAACTTGCTGGCCAAGGTTGCACCCGTTGTGCATGCAGATCCGCGCTGGCGGAGGTAGATGTGAGGGCAAGCTGCTGGTTGCTTACTGAATTTCTCAGTGTTTCCTGCTGTCTGGCTTTTTTTGATAACAAACTCTGCTTGTAACAATTACCATGTTGTAGCACTTCCCATAGAAAGAAGCGAACTTTCCCTTGTTAATTAGCCCTGTTGGAAAGAGCAGTTGCACAGGGTTGACCCAGCTGTAACAACCGTCTTCTCCTTGCTTTTCTCAGGGTGCAGTGTATTTGGTAAACAAGTATACCTTCTCCCTCCTGCCATTTATTATTTAGTTTGTATAATACTACTAGGATGCTGACGGATGTGATCTCCATAAAAATAATATGTATTATTTCATTTGTTTGAATGCAAAGCAGAAGGTTGCTTCCTTATTCTGACGGAGCAGATTGCAAAACTCTGTTACAGTGCATGTGTCAAGATAAAAACCATTTATCCAGGTCCCCTGGGAATTAGTCATGGGCAGGTTAGACCGCATGTGTTGGAGTGAGAGAGTACAGGAATTAGGGAGAAGCTGTGCGCTTTGCTGAGCGGCTCACAGTGCGTTATCCCAAACGATGGCTAATGGCAGCGAGCGAACGGGCCTTTGCTTGGGTGCTGGGGATGTGGCTGTGCCTTAGAGCAGGTGCTGGGGCAGGGCTGCTGGTGTCCCAGTGGAGACGGGCAGCGATTCCCAGCAATTCCCACGTTCTGCTCGCATTTCTCGCTTTGTTCTACTCCTGTGTCTTTTCCTTGAGAAGCAGCAAAAATAACATCCCAATCAATGGCATTCTGCGTCTAATAAATTGTCCGAGTTTGTACCGCTTATGCAGCGTTGAAAATTCAGCAAGGGCCTTAAAATGCTTTGTTCAGGGGGGAAAAAAAGCAACCCAAAACTCAGAAACCTCTGCATGCAGATTTCATATTTCCTAGACAGGAATTCTTCAGAACACTTCAATTTTTTTTTAAAAAAAGATTTCTTCAAATCTGTCCTGCAAACGTCTGTAGGCAGATGTAAATAATGTAAAGTTTTAAGATGACGATTTTGGTGATTAAATGTCTGTCTCCCGCCTACCACCACAGCCTGGGAAAAATGTATCTTTTTTTAAATCTGCACTGAAAGGTCAGGTAACTTGACTGGATTGAGAAGGAAATCAGATTTTTGGAGGCGAAGTTGCGTCCCTTTGAGCCTTGACTCACCAAACACACCTAACTCTCAGTACCAAACCTACTTCCCAAGCGCCACGGCCATAGCTAAGGACACGGGTGGTCTTACCCTGCTGGATTTTGATGCGAGATGTGGCCATGTCTGGATTTCGTTATTTTTCTGGTACATTTACCTGTTGGAGTGCTGTTTTTGTAGTGGAAAAGGCATTTGCTTACCCATTTTATGGTAATGGCATAGCAGGGCTTTGCTTTTCATGCACCATCGCGTGGAGCATCTCCCACCCCAGTGAGCTTCCATGACCTCCCGTGGCATCCTGTCCTGGGCGTTATGCTCACAACCACCAAAAAGCATTTTGCTATGATCTAGGGGATATCTTCTTTGCTGCTAGTTAATCTAGTTACTCCTGTTGCCTCCCTCTTAAGAATACATAAAGCCATTGACTGCTGCCAGCCCTGCGTCGGTCCGGTGCTGTGACCAGGTGCTGCCTGCGTGTCTGTATGCGAGGCAGGCTGCACCTCCAGCCTGGGTGGCCAGGGATGGCTTTTGTGTGCTGCGGGTAGATCTGTTGGTTAAATATATTATTTTATTTATATATACATATGTGTGTGTATATATATAAAAACTACATATTTATTTGTATATATGGAAGGGTTATATATATATTTCTGGACAAATATATTCAATGTCGTCTGAAGAGCGCTGGTGTAGCTCCACGCACAGCAACCACACCTGCCCGCGTGCGTGGGCGGTGAGCTGACGTCCCTCTCAGGGTGTCTCTGACCAGGAGTACCGCGCCGGAGGCATCCCCTCCCGGGACAGCTGGCGACCGCGGGCCGTTGGGCCAGGAGGAGCATCCTGCTTGCATTCTACTGGCGCGACGGAGGTGGACGGCGGCGGCTGTCGCAGCGCAGGGCACCATGCAAACCATAATCATCGTGAGAGCTCTCCCCTGGTGCTGCTGTTGACCACAGGTTTGTTTGCTCGCCGCCCCAGCGGCGCGACGGGCCGCGTGGGCGCCCGGTGCCATTGATCTGTTTACTCGGTGTTTCCCACATGGCCGCCGTGTTGCGGCGAGGGCTTTTTGATTCTTCGCCGCGGCAGGTGACAGCCCCGGTGCGTGCGTGTGTCAGCCCGGGGCACTGAGTCACAGCCCTCCCTCCGCCCGCGGCCGCCAGCGCTTCCCCTTGCCGGGGCGAGCGAAGTGCCAGCCCGTCGCCACAGGACAGCGTTACCTGCCAGTGTGTTGCTTCATTATTTTCTTTTTTTTTTTAAGAAAAGACTTGAGAGATGGTGACGGCGAGATCAACTTTCTCTGTAACCCAAACCAGTGAAAAGTAAAATCCATCTCACCGCATCGGTTTTGTTTTCACTGCTGGTTCAACCTGTCCTCTCCCTCTGGCAGAGCCCTGCACAGTCATTCGGCGCCCGGCTTGGGGGTGGTGTGGTTGTCAGCGCAGTGGTGTATGACCCATTTATTTTCATAACACTTAGATACCCACGCTCCTACAGCCTTCGGCACGCGGGTCCTACTGCCTAAACCCTCGCCAGGGAAGCACGCCCCTGATTTCAGCGGCGCGCGTCGAGAGTGGCCGGCTCAGGGCTCGGCTTGCCGGGGGCTGCGGGGAGGCGATGGGCTGTTGGGTCTAGCGGGCGATTGACGAGCAAAGGCAGGTAAACATACATTTTTCCAGAGCTGGCACTCTGTCTTAAATTATGTTGGTAAATATTGATTGTTAGCTTGCGGGACGTGTTTCCTGTTATGATTTGCAAAGAGTTGAGAAGTAAAAGTGTTGTAGGGGATGCTTTTCTGGCTGCAATAACTCGCGTTTTCAGAGACAGCAAGGTAATTCGTGACATGAGATGGTTCGTTCTCCTTTCCCCATCTCCAGTGGTGGCATCACATATCTCCTGCTGAGCCTGACAGAACTTTTTTCTTTATTTCTTTTTTACTCAGCTAACTGGGTTAGCTTTCTGCAGGTTGTTGGATGATAATCAGGTTCATGCTTGTGTTGCTTTCGGTAAACGGAAAGAATCAGGCGTAGGACAGACAGGAGGGTAAACTAGCATCATGGTAGACATGGGAGTTTTAGGTATAAAATTAAAGAGTAATTTGCAAAGTGACTTGAAGTAAAGTGGATTTAAACACAATGAAATCATCCTTGACAGCAATTTGTTTCAAGTTCTTCTACTATTATGAGTGTAAAGGGATTTTTTTTTAATTACCAGTTTCTGGGTAGAGTACTCGGCAGAATTTCTCACAGGTAAGTCAAGCATTAACTCCTTGTACCTCGGTAGTTTGGGCAGGGGGGGGAGATGCTGAGAGTTAGGGAGAGGCACCTCCTCCATTTGATCATTTAAAAGTCTGTCAGTGGTCAGCTAACTTAGAGAAGCCCCTGCCAGGTAACTGAGAGAAAACAATTAATTAAATGTATGAAAATCCAGCAGGATCCCTGACGGTAGAGACACACTGCACGCCGATAGCTGTCCTTGATGTTTAACCAGAATATAATGGCACTCTAAATACAAACTGGAAAAAAAGCAACAGCAATTAGCTAGTTTGCATCCCTTGTTCAGATAAGCCATGAGTTCTGGGGTTTTTGCATTTATATACTTTTGCTGTAGGTGTTGGAAGTGTGGGTGGCCATGAAAAAGTGTGGTTACAATAAGATTTTCCATTTATTGCCCTTTGTGTACAACTAAAAAAAAAGATTCAAATGCTTCAGAATTTGTAGAGCAAGCATAATCCTTCTCTTAGCTCTGATGACTGGCTTGCCTGCAGCTTCGGCTCTGTCTGGTGAGTCCCAGGCTTAAATGCTTGTAAGTGGGTCTTTGTTGGAAGGAGAGGCAGAATTTACTTGTGGTGTGGTCTAGCTGTGTTAATTTATCAACTCCTTATTTTAAAACCAAAAAAAAGGAGTTAGGCGTAAGTGCATAAGTGCATAAGTAAGCGGTCATGATGAAAGGATTTTGGAAGCAGAATTGTTCTGATCTCTGGAAAAAGCAGCTTTGGAGAGGACTGAAAGATCTTTAAAATCAGCCCTCTGAAACTTCACTGGTGTAACTTGAACTGTTGATCCAGAGCTTCATCTTCATCTGCTGAGCATTAAGAAACAAATTCTCAGGGTTAACTTTTGGCACGTAAAATCCTTTTGGTTTGGTTTTTAGGGTGGCAGTATTGAAATATGCTGTCTCGGTAGCTTTTCCAGGTAGTTGCACCGGTTAGGAATCCGCTAAATTAGTTGCAGTATCTTGAGCTACTAAAGCTGTTCTGACCACATTAATTGATACGTCAGCTCATGGCCGAGAGAAGCATTGAAGAGAGATGTTGTCAGCGTGTGCAGGGAAATTTGTAACTTCACGGTGTAAGGTTTGGTGCTGTCCCAGCTTCGCTCATGAAGTAGCCGTGGCATTTCCAGAGAATGAGTGTGCCTGTGCATGTCAAGCTTCTCGGTTTGATGTCATTCTTGCGATGGATGAGTAGAGAGAGCATCTATCCAAGAGCTGCAGACCCAAAGGTAGAGGCTAAAAGCTTGCTTTCTGCTGCGCGGCAGCTTGAGCTTCACCACTTTCGTGTCGCTTCGTGACCTTTCCAGGTTTTCCAGGCTTGGCAGGGTAGCAGAGGTGTTGCTCCTGCGAATCGGGCTGCGTAAGACAATAGGTTTTCGCTCTGAGTAACGCCACGTGGTGCGGAGGATGTGGGGTGCTGGGGGCACTTAGAGGCACACGCGCTTGCTCCATGGAATAATAGCCATGCTGTCGGCGGTGAGTCTTTTATTATGCAATACAAAATCCGTTTGCATTACCTTGATGTAACCCTCCCTCTCTTTTTAGAAGAAGAGTTCGGTGCCTGTCGTTGCTGCCTTACTTTTGCCTTTTTGCTGAAACACAGGTTTCTGCTTTCACATCTCTGCACGCGCATTGGACCAGCCCCTGCCTTAGCACAAAGTACAAAAGGCAAGAGAGCTGCTGCAGTAATCAAAGTTCTAAATATTTCAGGTGGGAACGGGCAAAACTTCAGCAGTAATGAGTTTCCACGGTGGTGGTTGCTGCAGGGAGTTACATCTGTTATAACTGCCTGCACGTCTCAGCCCTGTCGGTGACCAGATGCTGACAAGCGGCGTAAAAGTTTGAAAAGTTTGTTGTCATTTTTTCTGTGGAACTTTCCCTTTTTGGTGCAGATGTAGAGGTGGGTTTTTTTCTCCTCCTTTCCCCCCCCCGCCCCCCCCACTCCTTCTTTCTGCTGCTGTGCTCGGTGCAGATGAGCTCAGACCTGATGGCTTTGAAGATAACAGCAGGAGCGAGTGCGTCACGCGGCGATGGCACCCGCCGCCGCTGCTGCGCTTCCCAGCTGGAGGAGACGCACTGGTCCGTTCCAGGGGTATCGCCACGCGGGCTATTTTTAGAGATGGCACACAGGACGCGTTGTGCAACTGTCGGTACCCGCTGCCGGGCTCTTCATTTTTTCCCTTGTATGGTGATGAGGTTTTTAAGGTGTTTACCTTTTGTCTTGAAGAGGTAGATGGATCTCTTTTTTATTCTTCCAACCGTGGCGTCTGTGGAGTTGTGTTTTCTGTACACGATCCGAAGGGAACAGCCCTGCACGTGGCCGCTAAATTAGGATTAGTATAAGTGACCGGAGCAATGCAGTTGAGATTTTCAGCTGCAGGGCTCTAACAACCTGTTGGGTTGCACAGCAGAAGATCTGCTACCTCGGGGAAACCCCCAGCATGGTTTTTTTTAACTTTCCCACAGCGAACAAGCTACACGCCGGCGTTTTTGCAGTTGTCATAAACTCTTTCTATGGCTCTCAGTTTCTGGAGTCCTTTGAGCAGCCGCCTGGGCTGTCGCCGCTCCCCGTGATGTACAGGAGGTCCCGTGAGACGACGGGAGCAGATGCTGGCCAGGCGGCGATCCCCTGCCATGTGCCCGGGGGGACCGGCGGACGCTGAGGGATGCCCTGGGAGCAGAGCCCGACGTAGCCGTCGACGGCTGGCTTACGCCTGTCGCGCGCTGGAGGAACAGAGCTGGACGGTCACGTTGCATTGCTGGAATAATGCAAAAACATTAGCAATGGGGATTTGCTGTAATGGTGTATTTTAAGCGCGTCTCTGCTCTGCCGGCTTCGCTTTTAATGCACTCGGTTAAGGAATGCTTTGGAGGTTGCTGCTAATGGACGAATCTTCCGGAAAATTGGAATTTTCAAATAAGATTGACACTTGGAGTGAGAAATATAAATCTAATGAGAGTATTTCAGCAGAGGTTTGTAATTAGGAATGAATGGAGGGAATTTGTACGCGCAGTCTGCAAAAGGGCATGGTGGAAGGTGAAATTGCACCCTCTGCGCTAAATGAGGGATGAAAGCCAATGTATCAGTGTCATGGCATGACAGTGTAGAGTATAAATGATACTGTCACTGAGTGCTGCAGAAGGTATCAAGGGAATTCCACTCCAGTAAATTACATTACTTAGACAGACCTGAAGGCATTGTGTCTGAATGATTGGAGGGAAAAAAGGTTGTCAGCACAAAGCAGAAGATATTATAGAACAACTGGCTGCAGGGTTAGAAAGCAGCGTTTTTCTGATGTTTACCATGCAAAGCTCTTCAGATGCCTTTTTAAATTTTTTGGTTGAATTACAAATGTATTGATGAAGCAATAGAGTTTTCTGAGATGGCGTTCGGAGTGGATACGAGCCTGCAGCAAAGGACTGAGCATGGACAGCTTCTGTTTTTTTCAGTAGGAATTGGGACTCCTCCAGGCTTGGGAAAAATCTAGTCATGTGTTCCCAGCTCAAGCAGTGATCTTTATGCATTGCTTTATTTGGCTGAGGACTTGCTTTTTGGGCTGGGTTCTGGTTATGGAGTATTTCTAGCATACGTTTGCGGGGAGGGAAAGGTTGTTGCCGTCCTCAGTAGCAGTGTCTGGGGCTGGCTTGTGGTGAGCAGCAGCAAATCCCAGGACACAGCTTGTTGAGGTCCATGGTGCGGGTGGCCGGGAGCATGATGTTGTGGTGACAGTGCAGTGAAAGTCCGGAGGCTTCACCCCTTCTGTCACGCATGCGCTGGCGCATCATATGTATGTGTTCCTCACGCTGTTTTCCTTATTTCCCCCCCAAAACCCACTGCTAACAGCGCCTTGCAGCCCCCAGCTGCAGGGATGGTGTGGAGTGCAATCGTTATTTCTTGCCTTTTTTTCCCCTCTGCAATGACCTGTTACATCCACCCTCGGAGGGGCATTACCTCAGAGACGGGACTTAACTGCTGCTCAATCTCTGACCTTACACGCAGACAACACCTACAAGCTCCTGTCATTTCCTAGTTTGCTCGTGGGTGAGACAGCCCAGCTCCTGCAGTTCTTCCAAACTGCTACTCGACGATAAAACAGCTTCTCCCCAAAGATGCTACATTTCATTCCTGCAGCACATAGTAAGCCCTGCCTGCCTTGGGGCTTCTGGTAAAACTTCAACAGACTTTGTACTGCTTACAAACATATTTTTCCACTTGCCTACTCATGAAAAGCGTCACTGAAAGTACATGCTGTAAATAATGATAAGGGAGCGGGCTTCGTTTCTCCTCTCCAAAACTTGATTCTCAGCAAAGCCCACACATGGCGGGAGGATGGACGTGCAGCACAGTTAAATTAGCCATCCTTAGTGTAGGCTTCTTTACCTGGAAATACCCTTTCAAGTTGTGGGGGCATTAACCAGGAAATGTGGCCAAGCTGAAGGGCACTGGCTCTGGGAAGGCTGCGGTTCAGATGCTTCCGTGGAAATGGCCCGTCCTGCTCGGGATGCGGGATTCAGTCCTTACAGCGCCCGCAGCTGGAAGCCGTAGCATCAAACCTACAGGCAGTGTGAAAAACCAGTGAGGCACCCATGGGAAGGAAGATGCCCTAGGTGGGATGGGACTCAACAGTAGAGCAATTTGTTGGCCAGTCTTGATCATAGCCAAAAGCGAGTGGGTACCTGTACTTCCCGCATTAGAACTGGGCTGGAGTGGCCCAGGATGTAGGGCTGTGTCTGTCTGTCTGTCTGGATAAAAAGGGAAGTTAAGATGTGAGAGGTGTAAAGTATGTCCTTAGACTGTCATTGCCATGGGAAACTACTATGCCTGCTGAAGCACCCCTGTGCAGTATTATTAAAAATCTTCCGTCACTCACTTCTGCTGTGGTATTTTGTGTCAAAAGCTGGTATTTTGACACATCTTTGGGGTTTTTTTCATGTTGGGAAAGCAAATGCTTTTTCTTATATTCCATGTCATTGCTGCGGTCGTGATCGAGCCACGTTTTCAAAATGTGGTTCTTTGTAATCATCCATCACTCCGCAGAAGACCCATTCATCCTTGCTGCCCTGGCTATCCATGTGATGCTGTTTTCCTCTTCCCACGCTGGTCCTGCGGCACGAACACCTACAACCAGCACCTGTGAAGTCACCAGGGTCACTCATGGGAGCCATGGATGCAATAGTGGACTTTAAATGCTGTGAAGTACCGGATTGCAAGAGTGGGGTAGGGGAGGAGAAGGAATGGCTGAACTCAACATCTTAGGGAAGACAGAGAGACTAACCAGTATTGCTTTAAATGAGAGAGATATTGAGCTTGCTGGGTCAGATCTGTATCCCCTGGCAAATGTATTTTTTGGCATAAATGGCTCCCTGTTGTCCCAGGAGACTATTGCTATCTCTTCCTATCTTGTACAATGGATTTCTCCGTAATCAATCTTTGTGCAGGAAAGTTGTGGTTCAGTAAGCCCAGCTTGCTAACGAGTCAATGGTTTAACCTTAATTCTCACTGCTAGTGCTTTTGATAACACAGAGCTATAAAGTTTGGCATAGCAGAAACTTCTCTGTAAACTCTGATTTGCTTTCCATAAACTCAGCCCATTACCGTTAATTTCTCTCTTATCATTAGTGTTATTAAACTGACGATCGATGTGTAAAAACTGCCATTTGCATGAAGTTCCCAAAACTGTGGTAAAAGAGACTTTTGTTCTGACTTGGTAAGGAGAGGGGAAAAAAAAAAAGCAAAATCATGCTAGTTCTAACAGCAGAGATGTTCATATAAAGACATGTTCTGAACAATAAGATCGTTTATCCCTGTATGACATAAATTCGTCGGAATTTAAATAATGAGAGATCTCGTGAAGTGCAGCAAAATGCACACCACTGACATTGTGAAGTTTCCCTTCTCTAAAGCCCGATTCTCAGGGAAAAGCAGCTTTACTTTTGCTTTGAAAATCCATTATCATAAACCTTTTTTTTTTTGTAAAACACTTGTCTTAGTGCAATATTAAAGCAATTTTATACCCTAAGAGCAGCTCTTTTGTAAGGTAAAGTGCAGTCCCATGTGTGTATCTAATTGCAGTTTATAATACTTCTCCCAACCCAAATTTCCCCAAAATTAAGAAAACCACTTTTTTAGGCTTTCGTTTTCCTAATTATTTTTTGTTCTCCCTGTTTTTCTTCCCCAAAAGATCCTTTTTTAAAAATCTCCTCTTAGGAGGTAAAAAAAAGGCATAGAACACTTTCTGGATTCATTGCAAAACACTGCTTGAAGGAAGCATTTTAAGAGTTCAGGTTAAAAAGTTTCTGCCTCTTTCAGACTGCATGGGTGACACTGCTATTTTGAGAGGCAATGCCATCTGCTTGTTCAACCAAAAAGCAGGGAAGATGTTCCTAGTTCTAGCATAGACTTTTGGATTGATTCCGCATAAAATTCCCGACCGAACTTCGCTTGCACTGCCCCCTCTTTAAGCTGGGGAGAGCAAGGCCACTCACTTCTTCCACCTTCACAGCTCCCAGGGGAAAGGTGTTCAGGTTGTGGTCCACGATGCGTGAGTAAGACGTGGTTGTTCACAACAGGCTCAGTCCTTAGTGACCTGTGAGGTCCATAATTCCTCCCCTCAGGTGTTTTGTGTTGCAAGAGCTGTAAAGATGAGAAAAAGAAAGCGGCATAACGCCGAACACCTGACATGCTGCAGGTGGCTGCTACCTGCAGGTGAAGAAGATGGTGTCTGGGGGAGGCTTGGTTGGGTTTTGTTGGAGGAGTTGGATCTTTGTTTGCTTTTGAGTAAGAAAGAGAGAGGACAACTTTTCTGTAATTTTGCTTGCTTTTGGAGGGAAAAAAGCAGAAGGACACGGTTTCCTGGAGCATAGATCAACCATCTACCAACTAGTGCAGGTGTAAGGGGTGCAGGAGCTAGACAGGACAGTAAGACTAGGCGGGGAGGAACGGCAGGACTTGTAGGGAGTGCAGGTGGATTGAGGGAAGAGGTTGACATGAGTAGGAGCAAGGTGAAGTCTATGTAGTATGTACTGAGAGTCAGTGGAAGTAGCGCAGGGGAACATGGAAACATGGGAAGAGGTTAGTGTAGTCTTCCATACGTGGTGTAGTCTTCCATACATGATGAAGACATTTCTCTGAGATAAGAGAGATTTAAGTCTGTGTTGTATTGCTGGAGTATTTGCAAATACATATGTATCATCGTTACAGTATCTTCCTGACTGGCAAAACGTTTCATCCAATCTCTGTTGACAGAAAAGATTGCCTACTGATAATTGCTTTGCTTAAGTGTCTGATAATATGCCAGAAATGAGAGCATTCTCTGTTAGGTCATCTTTAATTATGCATGTACCACCTGTCAGTTTTAAATCTGGAGAAGATTAGTTTTCTCATTGGGTTTAGAGTAGGGAAGAGAAGAGAGCCTTCAGCAAGGGGACTAGGCTGTTGCAAACAACATGCCTATGGGGGAGTTTCACAGGCAGTCTCCTCGTCTTCCCTAGTCATGGATACCACTGTTGGCACATGCAGAAATATTTGAAATATTGCCTAAGCTAGCTGCCATAGCAATGATTTTCTCAGGAAGAGGATTTCAGACCATCTGTTGCGTTTCCTAGTTTTCCTTTTTCCCCATTTCCAAGGGAGAGAGAGCGCGGAGGTGGGGGAGGACACACAGCAATCGGTGGCTCCTTTGGCAGTGCTGGGAGGAAATACCCCCCTCCCCGAAAGCCTTGCGAGGGGGTTATTCGCTTACCACCGCTTAAAGCACACGATAAAGCTAGTCAGGTTGATGAAGGCATGCCAGTCTAGTAGGAAACTGAGGGCTCAAAAGACTGAAAAACAATGAGGATGGGTGCTTTGTGGAAAATCTCAACAGGGAGAGACGGTAAAGGTCTTGGAAGATATTAAATTAGCAGGGTTGCCATTACCAGGCCTACTTATGATATTAAAAATTACCTTGGAGAGGAAATTTATCTTTGTACAGGGTGAGGAGGCAGTAATTGTTTGGGAAGAATTGAAGGGATTTTCAGTTCACGAGAGAATACTATCTGTTTATTTGGTACAGTAATAGATTTTAGGAATCTCCTGGGTTTTCTGGTCTCCTTTACTCTGAGGCCAGTCTGGAGAGAAGTGAAAGGATGGTTGGTTGTCCTCTGAAATGCACCGTTTGTACCAGAAAACAGGAATGGTCTTTGTTAAACTTCTCACCTGCTTTTGGCAGAAGAGAACATTACTTGTGTTGGCAAATGTTGGTCCTGCTGCTTCTTGCCTATGTATCCAAGTGGCCTGCACTTCCCCCCCTCTGGGATTTTGGCTTTCCAGCTTCTGTCATCACTGCCTCAGCCTCCTGGAAAGAATTCCTCTGTTACACTGGTGAGCTGACACTGATCGTTTTCCCTGGTAATACCTTCAGCCAGTGCTATTTCTGAAAATCTGGGTTTTGGAACAGTAGGTCAATTTGTAAAACAACAAGAATGAGCGAAGAGGGACAGATGGCTCTGGATGCGAGCGCGTGTTTCTGTTCATCTCCTGTTTGGCTTTTGCTGATGCTTCGTCGTTGCACGAGCATTTGAGGCTGTCGTTAGGCGGTAGTTGCTCCTTTGCTGCAAAGGTTGGCCAATGGCACCTGTCAAGTCCCCCCTCTGCTCCCGTGGGGCTCCAGGGCAGGCTCCCTCTGCAGAAGCTGGCAGTGTGTTTGCACCCGAGGACATGGACAGGGTTCGGGAGACGAGTGGATTTTCTGCTCGGAAATCTGGCTGTGTTTTTCCTGACCTTTTCTCCCAGCGAGTGCACTGGATGAAGCTTGCCTGAGTATTCCTTTGCTCGGGATAAGGTTACCAGATTCACCTTTCTTTGTTGTTCCTGTGTAAACGATGGCAACTTGTCCATCCTCTGTTGAGCTGCTCGATTTTACTCAATTCTTACACAGAATCTGATCAATTCAGATTTGCTCGCCTCTCTCTCTCTCTCTGGGTAGTCGTTCCAGTGTCATCACCTGGACGTAGCTGAACTTTACAGAGCTGAAATGGAAAAGTGTGGGGGTGTGCCACAACCTTTTTTGGTCGCTCGTGATTCACTCAGCCTTTCTTTCCATCCTCCTATTGCATGCTAAAGGGCTCCCCAGTCTAGCAGTGGTCACTGGAAGACACCTCTTTCATACGGGCTCCTTCGTTAAATACGGGAGTGTATGCATCTCGTTATCCTTGTGCTGCTGCTGACTTCTGCAGCACCGCAGGGCACTGCAGGAGATGTCCTGTTCACAGTTCAAGGGACAACCGTACTTCAGTGAGTGCATTACTCTGCTTTTGTCCCTCAAAAACTGGGCAACTAGTAGAGATTTAAGAATATCTTTAAGGATTAAAGAAGTGTTTAATTAAAACCAGACTTGAAATAAAGAAGCAAAATTGCCAAAAAAAACACCTACCAACAGCATGCCCTAGCAAGGATTTTTCTGAGCTCTTCTGGCTTGCGAGATGTGGCTTATGTAGTCCTCAGATCTGGCCAGTCATGGGGACTCTTTCTTGCCCTATATTTTACAGATGATTACTGAAAATACCCAGAGCACTTTTTCTGGAAAGCCTTCCTGTTCTCGAACACGGGATGGCATCGGCTCCCTTGTCCTCTCTTAGGACTACCTGCCCCTTGTCTCTCCTGGACTCTTCATGGGAGCTTGCCCACTGCCTTTGTCACAGGAGGGACTTCAGCTGTCTTCTCCATTTCTCCCAGGGACACTTGTTTTAACGTCTCTCTTGTAACCTTTGGCGTGTTGCTGGTGTTAGGCTTCACACTTTTTCTCTCTCATTTCACTCTTTTAAAAACACTGCAATAAAACTTTTCACATGTCAGATTTAGTGTCTTTTATAGTAGAGTCTTCATACAGGATTCATACTTTTCCTTCCATAGCAGTGCAACAGTGCTTGATAGAGAAGCTGGTGAAATTCGGAGCGATGTGTTTACATTGAGATATCTGACTGTATACACTACTGATTTTAAGAGGAAGGAGAACCCTTCTTGGGATAATTAGTTTTGCCATATTTATAGACACGACCTCTTGCTGAAGCATGTTTTTCCTGACTCCGAGTCGGCTGCTGACAGCTGGTATTACAAGAGTTCATTGCGAGTCTCACAGTCCGTGTGTGCTTATGTATACACAGCACAGACAAGACGAAGCCACGGAGAGGTATTGAAGGCAGCGGTGCTAAGCCCTGTAGCGGTACCCAGCAGCGAAGCATCTGAACAACCAACCTGGGCCAAATTCCAGCTCCTGTCTAGGCCGTAACAGTCAGGAAAATCACCTTGTCCTTTAACTGATTTTACCCATCTGAATGAGTAGTCACGCAGTCAGGACAACCATCTCTCCCTTACCTACAGCCTGGGCAGTGGCAGCACAAACTCCTACATCAGGTGGCTTGTCTGTACCCCCACGGCCCGCCGGCAAATGGGGACCCTGCCGTATCTCCCTACGTGCCCCTTCGAGGTGCCGAGGCAGAGCGGGGTGCAGATCGCAGCAGTAGCGCAGTCAGGTTTCGCAGTCTTCCCACCGCAAGTCGGTTGGCGACGCAGTGCTGTAGATCGATGGTAAATATACGCAACCTTCTCGAAAAGTTCAAGTGGGCAATCAGAGCAAGGCAAGTGGTTGCTTTTACGCTTCGGTTGCAGAGCGTTTGTGGAGGGATTTCAAGGAAACCTCTCGGTAGCAGGAAGCTGCCGCTGCAGGCGTTCGATGAACGAGCTGCGTAGTCGCCTACTGCGCCTGGTGCCTCCTTCCCGGGGCTGCTTAATAAATACCTGAGCGTGGCTGTTACCAGCCAGGCTCCGTTTCTTTCGTCTGTGCTAATGTGCCAATGCTTTATGTCGCATCGAGTGAGGAAGGAAAGCGGTGATACAAAGCCTTTTTTACTTTGCTTTAAATAGGATTGATGACCACAGCTTAACAGCATTCCAAGAAAAAGACATTTGATCGAAGGTGGCCAGAGCCTCCCCTGAGATGCTGCACAAGGACATTCATCCTGATAGTAACTTGCCTTTGCCATTTTCAGAGCAGACGTTCCTATTGCAAAGCCTGCGTTAGCACGCTGCAGTTAATTTCATGCACAGATAGAAAGGTACCTCTTTGATCTCCCTCCAGGCTGCCTCCTCTCACCTCCCACACAGGCCCACGGGCTGCAGGGGATGCCCGCGCCGCCGGCAGCTCTGTCTCGAGGGGATTCCTCCAACAGCACCCGCTTGGTGCCCTTCGGTGCCCCTTCAGCCGTGGGCGAAGCTGCTCTGCCGTGCAGGAGCACCGGCCAGCTTTCTGCACGCCACGGGCTGGAATTCCCTCTGGGCTGCCGCGATGAATATTGCAGAAACCTCGCATCGTGCTTTTACGTGCGAGGGCTTGCCAGTTTGAATCACGTCTGTTGTGTTGCGGAGGGGAATATTGCTCTGGTTGCGGTGGGTTCGTGGAGTACTAGCAAGTCTCATTTGCAAGGGGTCTGGGGCTTCAGTCTCATCTCATCTGTCACCAAGAGAAGGAATCTACGCTGACGACGTCTGCAAATTCTGGTTTCGCTTTTGTTTTTTGTTCCCTAGCCGTGTCCTTTGTGTCTGAAATGCTGTTTACCTACCGCAGATTTTTTTTTGTGTGTGTGCAAATCGATTAGCTTTAATTTCTTTCTCAACTACCTGATTTTTATCACATTGCTTCACCAACATCCTGTTGTTAATTCGCATGATACATGATAATATGATGTGATATTCCTCCCTAGTTAGGGAAATGTTAGAATAGCGGTTGGCAGCTTCTGGAAGAGTAATTAGCAAGTAGGAATTACTTGAAGATGTGCACGCTAGCCTAAGTAGGCATTTTCCAGCTGTCTGCAAGTTCAAAAACTAGTAGGGACTTTTCAGGCTCTAACACAAGATTAATTACTGGCTACTAGAGAAGAATGTTTACAAAAATGTGTAGTGTGCAATCAGGGCTGCTGTGGTTTGTTCCTTAATTTGGAAGTGGACTTCTTTGTCACAAAGAACAGGATTTTTACGGTATTTGGGAGTCATTTTGCTGAGGAGGCAAGCCTTTTTGTTACAAGGGGATGTCAAGCTCAAACTCAAAATAGTAAGCTGCCTAAGAAAGCGCTTAGGGCTTTGTGTACATCGGTCCTCGCACCGCTGGGCGCAGCACTGCCTTGCATGGGGATGGCGCGGAGCGAGCGGCTTTGTGCCGGCTGCCCGAGCCGGGACCCCCAGCTCCCTGTGCATCCTGGCCTAGCCCAGGACAGCAGCGTTCGTTCTCTTTCTCTCTTTCTAATGTGCAGGAGTTTCTGTCAATGAGGCTTTCTTTAGAAAGCCATTTGCACTGCTGTGCCTCTGTTTTGCATAAAGAAGCCCACGTAAATAAAATATAGCTGCACAGCTGTGCTAAAAGCCTCCTTTTAATCCACGGGCAGCTGTTGTGAGCCAGCTTTTATTTCCCCTTTCCTATTCTGTTGCTCCTCCAGGATCGGCCTGAGGGTGGCTGGATTTTTGTTTGCTCCCTGCTGTAAGGTCTCTGACAGTGCGATGGAGGGAGGGGGCAGGCAGAGGGGAAGCCTACAGCTGATGCATTCAGAACTGCTTGGCAGTTTTATTTTAAGCTCACGTTCTTCTTGCCACCTCCGTAGCCTCTTCTGCTCTCTGCCTTTCGTTTGACATCCCTAGTGCCTAATTCTCTAATCAGATGGATTATCATCTCTTGGCACCGTGTCCTCACCCACTCTCCAGCCTCTCACCAGCGATTACCTCTCGTCTCTCGTCTCTGCTCTGCTCTGACACTTCTCCCTGTTTGCTTCTCCGAGTGCCTGTGACTTTCCCTCCCCTCGTCTCCCGTTCAAAAAGCGTCATCCCACCTCCCGGTGGGGGAGCGGGCAATTTCCAGGAATCTTTTCTGTCGGTGTCGCCTCCATTCCCACTGCACTTTCAGGCTCCTTGGCAGTCGTTCCCCTCTCTGTTCTGGGCAGTGCAACCTCTCTCTGCCGCCTGCCCATTCTTGTCTTCTCCCTCCCAGCATCCTTATGTACTCGCTGTAGTATGCAATGGCTTTATCTCTGGCTTCTTCAGTTTCTTTTTGCTCACTGAAAACACTGGAAAATAGCCACTCTTTCCCACGATTTGTTCCCCCAGTCTTGCCTCAGCCCCTCCATCCCCCTGGAGGCAGCGGGGCCAGGACTGGGCTGCCGCCCTCTTACTACAAACCCTTCTCCCTTGAAACTTCTCCAGTCATCCCTCCTCTGCCTTTCCGTCTGTGTAACTCTTGATCCGTAAGCCCCCAGCCTCTTCAGCCTCCTCTCTCTCCAAGGTAAGCCTGGTTCTTTCCCTTCTTTTACCTTCAAACCTTTCACTCATCTATAATAATGTGATTTTTAGCATCCATGTGGATGTTGCTCCTGGCTTCTCCCCATCCCATCAACTTTTCACCATTGCCTCTGGATTAGTCCCATTTCAGAGCTTTTTTCACACATCTCTTTTCTCCCTTATTATTACTAAAAACATTAGCACAAACATCCTTTTTAGGATTTTGATTTCTCCTTTTGCTTATGCTCTTTTTGGAAAAATTCTTGCCATGTGCAGCAGAGAAGAATGCATGTGTGCGTATGTACTTCAGGTGAGAAATGCATGGAAGAACGGCTACAAATAATACAGAGCCACCTGATTAGTACAGAGTTAAAGGAGTGTTTCCTGCTTGATGTAAGTCTGGCTAGCTCTATTGATAGGTCTGGCCCGAAGACCCTTTTAATAGAGATCGTGTCATTTTTTAGTGTTTGGAAAGCTCATGTCAGGCAACATGGGCTATTCCAGAAACATTCAGTGACAATAACACATATTTTCTAAGAGATATTAATTAAACATTGTGCATACATGTGCATATGTATATTTATATACATACGTATGTACATGTACACACATATATAACTATATGCACTTCCACATACATGTCTGGTTTTAAGACACCGTATTGGAGCATAATATGCTGTGATGGAACAGCATCGTGTCGTTCATAACGAAGTGGTGACTGTCCTCTATTTCATCACTTGTTTGATCATTCATCAAACAAGTGTTTTTTAAAGCATTTTAGCATTCCTTTGGGCATATAACCAAACTCTGTCTTACTAGAACTTAAATTCTTGAAGTAATGGCATGAATAAGACTTGAATTGTGCTAATGGCAAAATCTTCATTTAGTCTGGTAGTGGAAAATTTTCTTGTCCTTCCATGAAGCTATATCACTATGAGGTCAGGTTTGTCTAAAAATACTGGATTTGGTCCTGCATAACAATATTTGCATTCTTCTGACAGTCTAAGAAACACAGTGCATTGATTTAGTTAGAAGATTTGTGGAGTGATTTTTATTATTGTTATTCTTTATTTTTTATTGCAGCCTGCAATATAGGTTAGGTACAGTTAGGGTAGGCAGAAGTCGAGGGGGAAGAAGTAAGAAAAAAGTATGCTTGTTTTTACATTGTGGACTGTTCTCTTTTACATCTATACAGAGAGACAAACTCTCTGGCAAGCACTAGAGTTTGCCATCTGGGCTCGTCCCCTTTTTAGCACAAAAATTGCTTTAGGGAGTTGCAGGCACTGGGAAGTATTGATTGTTTCCTAGCACGCTGTTTGTATTACATATTTTAGTTAATAATCAGTAATGCTTTAGATTAGTTTCGTTTGAAATATTAATCAATGAGCTTTATAGATTTTCCACTTAATACATAAACGTGTCAGTCTCCAGTGGAGCAAAAGAATTTTATTTTATCCCAGGTTGTTTATACTGTATGGTTATTAATCTGTAGCTTAATCTTGTCCTCATGCCTTTATGGCTTGATCCCAATTGTTGCAGGGGAGCTCAAAATCTCATTAAAGGGCATGGATTAAAGACACGCAACACCTTGCCAAATAAGTGCTGGAATGTGCCAGCTAAGTCCTGTTGCTTGTAGACCCCGACAGTGCAGACCCCCCTCAGTGCTTCTCACTCTACATGTGCACCAGAAACAGGACTGCCTGCCTTGCATCTTGTCATTTCCCTTTACAAAGACTTGTTTGAACCATAGTAGGTTTGCCAGACTTCAGATACACAGGGTCTCAGTTTTCTTGCTGTGATGTTCTCTCCGCCTGTAGTTGGAAAAACACCACCCAAGTGGTTCAGCTGAAGGGGAAGTAAATAGGAAAATAAAGCTTGAAATCATGGGTTGATTTTCTGATGTTCAACATTTTTTTGAGCTCTTCTAAAGCTCTGGTGCCCCCATGCTGTGGAGCAAAGACATAAGATCTCAGCTGGAGAGGGGTTTGGTGCCATAGGTGCAGCCATTGCTGTTGCTATTACCGTGGAAATCCATCTCACCAGCCAGAAACTTGGGAAAAGAAAGCCCGGAGCAGCTGATGGCTTCTGCTTAATGCTGCCTGGGAAATGTGGTTTCTGACAAACCAAGGGGACTTGCAGAGCTGCGCTCTGCTCGCTCCATCCGTGTTTGGTGCGGCGTTGCGGACTGCTCGGCTGTGATTTTGCAGCCCACGCCACTGGTGAAGCAGAACTCTCGTGGCTCCCACCCTCCACCTAACCCGCCTGGGCTCAGGAGTCAGGTTGCACAGTGGCACCTTTAGTTTGTTTAAGGTAAGGAGATTATGCACAGAAGCTGTTAAAAAGGCCATGAGGTTGTCAAGTCAAGTGAGAAGTGTTGTAACGTCGCCTGCTCAGCCTTCAGCTGGATTCTGTGTGCACGCATATTTGACAGTCTTTAATTGCATGTCTCCAAGATCTGTGGAGAATATAGTTTCTCAATTCACATCAGAAAAAGCACACAGATTTTTTTCTTCTCAGAAAAAAAACATTTGCTTGTACATCAAATACCATTAGCTCTTACAGATTGTCCAGAGTGTAGGTATGGGGTACTTTTCATCAGCCAGGCAAAGCCTCCATAGGTCACAGCTGCCTGAAACGCAGCCCTGAGCAAACCTGCCATCGTCCTGAAATTAGTGTTGCAATGGTGGTTGCCACCATGGGGACAAGGTCCTCACTGATCCGTTTTGTGTTGCTCCCAGATACGGTACCGTGAGGTGTCCTGGAGTGTCTGTCCCCTTATGAAAGGAGAGGGAAGACAGAAGGTAGCAGCAGGTCACACTCGCCACGCTGCTGAGGGTGAGGAACAGCTTGGGATTTTGTGGGTCTCCAAGCTGTGGTCTGCAGAGAATGTGGGGAATGTCTGGTTTTGGTGGCCTCTCTTTCTCTACCAATAGTACATTTACCTTGGAGACAAATGAGCAAATGGGGGCTGTAAACTCACCATAGAGGGAGAAAGTGACAGCAGTGACTACCCAACCACATAAACCAGCTTTACAGTGCTTTTCATATACGTGTGTCTAAACCATTAGGGTTGTACAAGAATTACATTGTTTGACTTTTTAGTTCTCAGCATTACTGGAGAGGCACTGGAGAGAGTGGCACATGAGGACGAATCCAAAACAGTTTAAACAGGAGTGGTTCTCTTAAAAGTGGACTGGAAAATAAAGGTTTAAAGCTTGTTGCATAAGAAAATGAAGCAAGAAGGGAAGCAGTTTGTCAAACACTATTATTTGTGGACAGTCTTAAATAATGTGAATCACGGGGCCTCAAATCCTGTACGGTGACCTTGTGCAAGTAGAGTACACCACCTACCAGGAGATTATAAATCTATGCGTGCACTGTACTCAGAACTGAAAAAGGTGTTTTCCAAAGTTAGAACCTGTTGTGTTGGCGTAACATCACATTTAAAGTAAAGAGCGTTGAACACACTGGGAATTGTTGAAGAATATTCTGCCAGCTGCTCAAAATTATGATTTTACACTGCCATCAATAACATAAAATGTTACCCTAATGAGAAGCCATTCTCGTTAAATGAAGAAATAGGAGTCATGATAAACATTAATTGATCGAATATCAAAAAAGGGAAAATAGAAAAGGCAGAAATGTTCCCTCGGTGGTTTTTGTGTTTGAAACGGTGGAAGAGGATGTGTCTGTCCTCTGCAGTGACGTGGAAAGAAGAGAAAGTTTGTTGCTAGTCACAACGAAGGATCTGAGACAGGCAGGAGTGGTTGAAATTAAACATTTTCACATCCTAGTAACTTTTACATCCAGGAATCGTAAATGAGGTAACTGAAAAGCTCTGTTAAGTGGATGTTAATTTATAATAGATCTTGGGAAACGGGAAATTCCAGAAAATTGGAGGGCTGCCAGCTGTATTTCCGAGATTTCAAAAAGATAAAAGGGATGTCCCGGGGAACTGAAGGCTGGTTTACCTTGACGTCAGTCCTGGGTAAAATAGCAGAGCAGCTATTTCAGGATCTGTCGAGGGGGAACTTGGAGGCTAAAGGTATAGGTAATTCCAGTAACAGCTGAAGAGAGAGCTTGTCAAACAAACCGCTGGTTTCTTTGCTTGGTCAGGATTGCAAGTCTGTGTGATAAAGGCAACTGTTGATGTTGCCTTTAGGAGGCCAGATTAGGGGTCCCTTCTGCCTTTCAGGTTTGTGAACCGTAGGAGGACTGCCCTGAGATTAAAACTCCCATGACAGAGTACGCTGATTCAAACCGAAGTAATCAAGCCACTCTGTTTCCCTGGAATAAAGTGTGGCTTAGTTTTGGTTTTTGCATGTTAATCTCCTGTTTGATTTGATTTGATGGCTTTTGCAGCTTTAAGTGTGTTGAGTACATTGTAGTTCTGTGGGGGCAAAGAAGCCAGACTTCAAAAAGCTCAACAAATTATATTAGTATCCTCAAATAAAGGTAAAATCCAAGTTCTTCTTATAGCAGCCTTTGCAGCTTTAATCCCTCGTTCTTTACCAGGGCAAAGCAGCTTTAATAAGCTCCTCTGGATCTTGCAGGAGAAGGAAAACTTGTCTTTGCCTTCTGCTGTCTTTGCAGTCCTCTAAGAAACTACAGATGAAGATGTGACGTTGGCTGTGCTTACCCTCAGAACCAGAACCCAAATGCATCAGATATTTTTTTTCTCTCTGGGCTCCTTCAGACTGTCGCTGCGCTTAGTCAAAATGCCCATTTCTGTCTCACGTCCTCTCCTTACCTCGACTGTAACCTGGTAGGTGTTGGCACCAGAAGTGATTGCTTTCCATGCACCTTTCTTCATGAGATGATTGATTGTCTGCAACAGGAAAGGCAGTTTAGTTCCAGAAGAAAGGCCGGTCCTTGAATAAAGGAACTCTAAACAGGAATCTAGGCATGTGCCAGACTCTTGAGGGTGGTGGAAAGGCTTGCAACTCTTGCTTAAACCTTCTGATAGCAAAATGGCAATTCTCAGATCCTTGCAGGATGTAAACCACTGTCAGAATCCCTTGGCGTAACCCAGGTGTCCCCTTGGCACTTGCTCTGAGAGTTTGTAAATAGTCATTGCAGTGACCTTCTGATCATCTGATGGTTAGAAAAACATGTGAAAAATGTGTTTTGATATGTTGATAGGCTTTCCAAGGTTCACATATGTAATTCTGTAGATCCTAATGCAGTAGTCACTAGAATTTATTTATTTATTCATTTATTTTTAGATTTGTAAAAGTCTGTGGTTTAACCACAAGGAAACATTTTTCCTTCAGTACCTGTGTTGTCAAAGAAGAACATGATTGTTGGTATCTGCTTGGTTGTGGAAAAGGCTGCACAAGCAGAGAGCGGCCTGGTCTCCGAGGAGAAGGTGACACCTGTATTCTTTCCCAAGAGCAGAAGGTGCACAGTTACACCCAACGAAATTCTGTCCCAGATTTAACCCAGTGACCTACAGCACGCATTCCTGCTCTTCGCACATTAATCACAACAGACATGTTCCAAAGGACATGCCAGTTTGTGTCCCAAGGAAACATGAAGGATATTCGGAACACCTGCTCACTTGCAGCAAAGATGAAGAGCTTGCATTTTAGGGGTAGAGGAAAAAAGAGAGCAGATTTTTCCTGTAACAGCTATGTTATATGACAGGATAAAATGGGCTTTTGTCATTTTTGCAACCTCTACAGTTTGATTATTCGAAGATGTTAGCAGTGGTTTTGGCCATACCCTCCCATGCAGACAGAACTTTTTCCACCAATTCTGCAGATAAGCTGGAAAAGCAGTAATTAGTGTAGCTTGAGAAGTGAAGAGAAAATTCACCAGGAGACGTAATTTTGAGAGAGAACTTTTCTGTTTTCCTCTGGAAAGAAATCAAAGACAATGCTCATTTGATAGCAACCAAAAATTTCAAGTGCAGAGCTTCAGCGCTGAACTCTACTGGAGTTTTTAAAGGCTGAACTTCCTCAAGAATAAAGCATAAGGGAAATTGATAGCTTTTAGTCAGATAACTTGTTGGCATAATCTTTCACGTTAAAAGGCTGCTAAAAGGAGCAGAACAGTGCTACTGTTCATCATTTGTAGCTTCCAGACACTGGTGGTATTGGGTCAGTATCAGCCTGGCCTTTGTTCTCATAATCATATTTAGCAAAAGAGATTTCGAATAGGGAGACACATTCTTTACTATCCTGAAGTACTGTCATACTGGCAAGTGGCCTGGATACTTGACCAACCATTTATGCTTCAAAAATTTCATCATATCATATGGGATCGTAATGCAAATTACACATACATACATGTGCACATACACTCGTAGAGGTACACTTAAATTATTTAAAGGTTTAGGAAAAGGAGGAAAGCCAGATCACTGTATCACTCTTCAACCAAAGCCCCAAAGTACTCATTTAAAGCAAGAAAGGCAAGACCTAAATCTGTTGGGCCCTTGCCAAAATTTCCAGCCTCCATTTGTGTGGAGACCTTAAACCTTTTCAGAATGCTCCCCAAGTTGGAGGGCAAGATAAAAACAAACCACTAGTTCATTGTTCCCTCTCTGATTCTTTAATCTGGCAATCCGTTTTATGCAAATGTAACCCAAAATATTGTGTCTTTCCCAAGGTCCTGAAGCCATTGACCACTTCAGAAAAATGTATGTTGTTTGTTTTGCTTGGTGGTTTCCTGGCACTGTTTCAGTGTTGGGCATTCCCCGTCTGCTTTGAATAAGCTATTTTGAGTAGCAGGCTTGGTTCTGGTCCCCTTCACCATAGCCAGCTACTCTAAAGAGCAGTGAGAAAGCTGTGAGAATAGACTTTATTGGGAAGGAGTTCTTCTGTGTTTCTCACTTTACACGTACATAGATGTCAGTTGAGTAGCTTCTGAAAAACAAGGATAGAGGACAGTTCTTCTGTTGTTCCTTCTGTTTTCCTACCTGGTCTATGTCTTCCCCAACCCCATCTACTATGTCTCTCCTGAAGACATCACCGTTCATATTTAAAGGATGTTGAAAACGCATGTTAAACAAAGCCTGACTTACAGAGTGTTGGATAATTAGTAGTGTAATTATACAATTTTTCCTGAGTCATAAAAAGATGCACATGTATAGTTTGCCTAGTAGGCCTGTATAGTTTGTGTATGTCAGTGCATTATAATAAACATTATTTGCATGTTAACTGAAGTCCCTAAAGACTGCAAGATATCATTACCTTGTTCAGCTGGGTTGCTCGCTCAAAAAACAATAACAACACAACCCTCTGAAGTCAAGTAATAGGTTTTATGTGTATGTGGAACGTAAATCTATTTGGACTCTGCAAAGCAGCCTCCACTGGGAATCCCTGCCTCCATACGGTACCAATCTCTGAACAACCTGAAGTGCAATTTCCTTAGAGTAGACACCTGGGGTTCAAATAAATGTTCATCATGGAGGCTATGGGCACCCTGACACTAATTTAAAAAAAAAAAAAAAACAGTAAACAAAAAACAAGATCCATGGCAGAAATGAAGCTGTAGTACATTTCTGTTTGTGTATGCAGTCCGCTGATCGCCAAATCGTTGCAAGTAACCAAAATGCTACAGATGAAAGTTATACACAACAGTTCTGCTTAAAGGATCAGAGTCCCTTTTTTTTTTTTCCCCTAGTCTCTGTCCAGTTGTACAGTGGGGTCTAGGTCCGGTGTAACAAAGCCAGTAAGTGACTTTTGCAAAGGGGCTTACTTCCTACATTGAAGCCTCTCTGCTGTGACAACGTATATAGGCTGTGCAAAAGCAGCTGTTCCACGGTCTGGAGGACACATCCCTGTTCCCGTTGGTTGAAGCTAAGGAATGAATTTCCAGTATTCTTATCTCTGCTTCCAAAGCACATGAAGTTTGCCATACAGAAACAGGGCTCGTGGCCCCGCTCTGGGGCCAGCCCAGGCACTGATGCTTCTGCTAGCTTCCAGCGGTGTAGCCCATCTGGGACTGGTTTGTGGTGCTTGAACCTCAGGCAGCTGTTAGCAGCTCAGAGGGTGCTCCCTGGGCCATGAACATGTGGTGTGTTGGAGCCATGCCGTTCCTCAGCAGTGGAAATTCTTGCCTTTAACAGAGTTAGCAAACGGCTGTAGGGCCCTGCTGCATGCCCAGCCAGACATCTCTGTAGAGGGCCAATGGCTGAATCCTCTCTTGAGTTTCTCTGAGCTATCGCCCTTCCCACTCATGGTCAAATGAAGGTTTTGTTTTGAAGTGGTAGGGTCAGAAGCACAGCCATCGCCATCAGCAGCAACTCGTGTCTACAGCTGCCGGGCGAGAATGCTCTACAGCTTCTTTTCCACTTGGCGGTGTATCGTCTGCTTTGCCGCAGAAGTTACTTGAACAATGTGAAAAGCTTCTTGCTGAAGACATTCTTGCTAGTGGCCTTGGCACCCACAGTGTGTTTGGCAGGAGGCAAGCCCGGGTAGCCTGGCGGCCTGCTAGTCTATTTTCAGTTATCTGGGGTGCTCAGAGAAGAAGACATTAATATTGCTGAGGATGACATAGCAAATTACTGCTGCTCCCTAACCTTTTTAAATTGCTAACACTGTTGTAATCTGTAATTACAGAAATCAGTGTGAGAATTGTGGCACAGTATAATTATCTTTCCTGATACTTTATTGCTGTATGAATTATTAATCAAAATCAGTCTTGTATAGTATTTGCAGCAACTAAGAAGAATAATGTATAATTAAATTTCATTATTTCTATTTTTGTGCTGGTGTTTTATGATGTTGTAATTGATAATTAATTGGTTAAAAATTCACACAGTTCTTGAGAGTTTCATATGACTATGACTGCTCAGTATTCAGCATTTATTAATTGAATAATGGGCTCACTGAAGAGACCTTTGTATATAGTCTTCTGTCACTACAGTGAGCTCTCAAAAATGGTGAATTAATCATTAGGCCTTTCAATAGTTTCTTTTTAAAGGAAGGCAGTGACAATATAATCATATCTTTTGTTGTTATAGCTATAACTGAGAGATCGTAATAACCAATTATAAGGATGGTCATTTTAGGAGCTCTGAAGTGTCAGTTACTGATAAATTTCTTTAAAACCAAAGTGTTGATTACACAGAACAAGTCTTTTCATAGAAAAAATATTAGGAGACGGGGAAGGAAGCTTGGAAAATTATTTTCCTCCCACTTGCCACTTAAAAACAGCGCATGTTTATCCCTCCAAACTGTCAAGTCTGATGTGCTTTTTCTGCCATGTGTCAGAAGTACAAGTTCCTCTCAACTTTTTCATTATTTTATCGTCATTCTCCCTATTTTTTTCCTAGTACGTCTTGCTAAATTGTTAGGGGGAAAAAAATTAATAGAAAACCTCAGAACAAAAGAGCATTTTTTTCACAGTCTCTGCGTCCTATTAAACAGAAATGCTGTCAGACGTTTGCGTGCGAATGTGCAGTGCAGGCTCTCCAGCTATCTCTGACCAAGGAGCCGTAGATGCATTCAAGCTGACCACTTCAAGGTATTCCTAAGTGTCTTTTTTTAACTGTTGTGGAGCTGATTGGAAGAATGTGAACTGGAACTAAAAATAGCCGCGGTTCAGTATTGATCCTCTCTCAACACGATCAGGAGGAAGCCGAGAGTCACTGTGTGTAGCCGGGTGTAACGCAAGCTCCAGTTTATGCTTCCAGGCAAAACCTGTGGTTCATTTTACACCGGGTCAGGTACAATGATTCCTAAATGAGAAATCACGGAGTGTTATCTCTTGGCTTCCGTTCTAAAATGTAGCGTTACAGGCATAATGAGGAGATACGGATAAACCTTTTCAGGCCTTTATCGTGAAGTTGTTAGGAGTCCTCTGTGTGCTGTTGTAGATCTGATGTCCTGCTTACACCTCCTGGTATACAAGAAAGTTTTTGCTTCATGGGGCGAGGTGGTGCCTTTAGGTCCCTTTTTCCCCATCCCCTTTATCGATGGTATTTTGCCATGGAGAGGCTACAAGGACACTTCTTCTGCAGTCCGTGCACCTTTTATGAGTTGGGATTAATATCTGATGGTTTCCCATGTCCCAGACCAACCACTCTGCTGGAGCCAGTGGGGGCGGGAGCCCTTGGTGTCAGTGACACCCACTACGTGTAGTCTTTGGATGGGTGTTTTCTACCACTTGCTCTCAACAGGTTGGTCCCCTGCAACTTTGGCGTCCGTTCAGGAGACAGTAGCACAGGGCAGCATGCCCATCGCTGCTGTCTCCTGCAGTTGGGGGCAGAAGGGATGAGGGGTCTAGGAGGCACATGTGGAGGTGATAGATTTGGGGTTTCATCTGTGTTGATGTCCATCGAATAATTCATTTCTGAGACAGTGGTTAGGAGGTCAGGAAGGATGGAAAACAGAGGCGCGTTCCAGGCAGTTTGTTGTTGGCCAATGTGCTGGAGCATGTGAATGTTGACCCTGTGTAAACTTGTGCCCTGAGTAATGTGGCTCTGGATATTATTATTAGGAGTGACTAATGCTTTTACAAATCTGGTGAGTTCTTTGCCCAGTACCATGCAGCAGTGGTCAGTTGTACATATGGTTTATTGCAGTTACTGAAATGTCTCTGGAAGAACAAACTAAGCGTGTCCCTATGAGTACAGGATACAATTTCAGTTCATTTCTGTGGTCAGGAATCACAGCTCTTCTTTTTACGAATTCTGTGCTTCTCTTGCTTCTTTTACTTAGGTGTCCTCTCCTATTTGCAACACTAGAAACAATAAATAGCAGTGCTGCTTTGACTTTTTTATTTTGTATTATTTGTATAGTGTTTGTTGATCATACATGTTGAGGAGAGCTTTTGCTCTTTGCTTGCCAATAATCTTTTTCGTCGTTCTCCTGAGGATTTCTTTTCTCCCCATTTCAACATCAGTAATCAGATGCAGACACTGCAGAACAGTGTACTGCACCAGAAGTAACTAGAAAATATATGTCCTTATTAAAGTATTTCTCTCTCTCTCTAAAATTGGTCTCTAGGTGATGACAGTCTGTTTGTCTCCAGTCTGTCTTTTTCATGAGAGTCTCCAGATTGGAACTGAGATTCCAGGTCAATGAGTCCCTGTTTTACTGTGATGGTGGTCAAACTGCAGCAGGTTGCCCAGAGATGTTGTGGGGTCTCCATCCTTGAAGATACTAAAAACCCGACTGGACACGGTTCTGAGCAGCTGTCTCTAGGTCATCCTGCTTTGAGCAGGGAGGTTGGACTAGTCGATATCTAGGGTCCCCTCCAACCTCAACCATTCTGTAAAATCAGATTTTTTCCTCGAATTGCCACTTGTGTGTAATAGAGGGCCCAGGATTTAGTGTGTTACTTTGTGTCTAATTCTTTTTTATATTGTCTTTCTGAAATTCCCAACAATCCCTATTGCCTTTTACACTTAGCTTTTATTAATTTCAGTCTCCTTGTCATGATCTGGGGACTTGCAGGTCACCAATCAGTGTAGGATTGGCTGGAAAGGACCTCAGGAGGTTCCCAGCACAACCCCTTGCTCAGAGCAGGTCAGCTCTGAGATCAGAGAAGGTTGCTCAGCACTATATCCAGTCTGGTCTTGAAAACCTCCAAGGGTGATGATGACACAGCCTCTCCAGGCAACCTGTTCCTTAGGTTTTTGCTTATGTCCAGTTTAAACCTCTGTTGTTCCAAGTTCCCTCCCGTTGTCTGGCTCCATCTCCTCGATGACCTCGCTGCATCAGTGGCAGGCTGCTGTTAGGACCCCGGTACGCCTGGGCAGTCTCCCATCCAAGTACTAAGTTTGCCCAACGCTGCTTTACCTTCAGAGATCAGATGAGCTCAGGTGTGTTGCATGGCGTAACCATAGGCAGGTGGGAGCCGGTACGGCTGCTGTTTCGTGTCTGGAGGAATTTCACCGTTAACCTGCTGAAAGCTGCCCCTGAGTCCCTTCTCCGTTGAACACTATTTAGCCTAAGTGATTTCCAGTCTGATGCAACTTCTCACCTTATGACAACCGAGCTTCTGTAGCAGCCTTTTGTAAAGGTTTTGTCAAAGGACTTCTGAAAGTCAACACTAATTACATGTACCAGTGTTCCTCAATGCTAATTTGAGACACTTCAGGAATTCTAACAGAGCCCATCAGAGACACGCTTCCCCTTGTAGAAGCCACGATGCTTTGTCACGATGGTAATTTGCCTGGTTAAGTGCTCTGTAGCTCTACCACGATCGAGATTTACCTTCTCACATAATTAACCCAGTTCTGATGCGGGACTTTCTGGTCTGCCATGGTAAGATTTTCTCTCCCATGATGTTTCCCTTTAAAAACAGGCACCATATTTCTTGCCCTCCAGTCTTGTGAGGCAGGAGCTGGTTTTTTCATGATAGGTAATGGATTTTTGGTAGCACCTCGGGCAGTTTTTTCATGAGTTCCTGGAGAGTTTTGGGCGAGTGCCAGCCAGTAGAGATGACATGTTGCGAACTGAAGCAATTTGGATGTTCCATGAGCAACCTCTTTGGTCGCCTGAGGTTTCATGCGCCTCTTCCATACTGCCTATGCAGAAGGGCTTGGTGGGATCTCCCACCCGTCACTGTGGAAGGACCGTGTAAGCAACGTTCCAGTTCGCTTCACTGCAGTTGCTGGCCTTTACCAGCAACTTGTTTTGGCGAGGTTTCAGTGGTGCTTTCCTTGCCCGCAGTAGTTCGTGCCAGTTTCTGGAAACTTGTGTTTCAAAGAGGCTTTTTCTGGCAGTATGGTGACCTATATGCAAACAAATGCACAGCATGTTCTTTTGAGCTGGAGAAAGGCTTGCTAAGACATTCTGTCTTCAGTTTGAAGAAATACCAAGCATGTAACAATGATTTCCATGAAGAAGGATCTGCAAACTCAGCATAATACTGAATTCAGTAAAGAAATTATGCAGTTTGAATTAACACTGTATAAAAGACTTCCAGCCTGGATTGCCTCAGAGTGCAGAGTTAATAGCCGATCCCTGCTTTTCTCTTCCAAGGAGAGGGGGAAAAAAAGAGTTGAATTCTGCTAATTTTCTTGCCACTACATGCCAAAGCCCTACGGTGACCTTTTCTCTTTGCACTCTAAACCCTTTCCCTGTGAAAATGAACAATGTACTTCCCAGTGCACGGTTTCACCCTATAGCTCCTGTCCTGCAGGATAAAGCCCTCTTAAAGAGGAAGCACCTCCTGTCTGGAGGTCATTCAGTCAGTGGCAGATCGTGGAAAAGGGAAGACTGTAAATCACTTGTGTTGACACATTAAAAGCTGATAAATGGGTGGTCCTGAGCTGTAGCGCAGCCCTGGCTTCTCCATGCGCAATGCAGGGCTCGAGGTTCTTCCTGGAGCGGCCAGGGGCACGGCCCAGGGAAGTCTGTGTCGGGCTGAGATTGCGGCCACCGGCCGGGGCATCCATGCGGGCTCTCAGCAGCTGCGGGAAGGGGCACAGCGTGGGTCCGCTTTCGGGAAGTCCCCAGAGTCACGACAGTAGCGTTGGGAGGGGAAGCGTGGCGATGTAAGCAGCTGGGTGGAGGTCTTTCCCGGGAGCGTGGCTAGGGATCAGCTGGAGCAGAGGGAGCAATTTGCCAGCACCAGCATCTCAGTACCACGTCGGTCGGGTTTCCTAGCATAGAAGGCAGGCGTGCTCGCCAGCGGGGAAATACACCGTGGTATTTTCAGCACTTCACAGGCCATGCAACGAATTTTTTTAAAAAATACGCTTGAGGAGAGTTGTAGTTAAAAAGTGGGAAATTACTTATTAGTAACCAAGTAATTCAGGGTTTGATTCACACAAATTGCACTATTACTGTAAAAAAGGATTGCAATTTCAGACAAACAGTTTTTTTGTTTTTTTAAAAAAGGCACTGAAAATATAATTGATGTTCTGTTTATTACCTGCCAGGTTTCAGGTTTCTTGTACATTTTTTCATCATCTGAGACATTACAGGCAGGATTCATGCCTGGAAAAAAAGAATAAAAAAATTAACACTTCGCCCATTGCATTGTCATTTGCAGCTCTCAGGTTTTCCCACTAGATTGTTCTTGTAAGCTCTTGCATTTCATAGCACACAAGAGTGACCACTTAGAACGTCATTATAATGCTATCATTAGCATCAGACTTCAGTTACACAGAAAGCTATGACTGGGATGAGCTAAGTATCATTTTCTCTTTTACTTTACCAAAGTGCTAATAAAATGATTGCTGTCAATTCTTCTCGTTGGTCTCAATTTATGAGGAGAAAAAAAAAAAATTATTCTGGTTAAGAAGTCCAACCGGTAGCATAAAAAACTCCAAAGTGCTCCCTCCCCTACCTATATGCAGACCAATAAGCAGCCGTGTATCTTCTCTCTAGCTGTAAAGTCAGCAAAGGACTAATCTGGGTTGGCTGGTTGTTCTTTTTCTGTTCGTGTAGGCATTTCAGCTGAGTACTCAGAAGTGTAGCGTGAGTCAGCAGTAAATATTGAAAATACCAGTAAAAGAGAAGTCGTAAGCATCCCATTAAGACTTCCAGTAATATCATAGTTTTGTAATGTTGGCAAAAATACCTATTTCGTAGAAAGAGTCATCATAGCCACTGGCTTAAAAATACTCTTATGAAGGTGGGAAGTTGGAGTTACCATTGAGAAATCTAATAAATTATTAAAAATAACAAGCGGGTCCTCTTAAGTCCGTTCTTGTCTAGATTATATGTTGAATGACACTGTAGGAAAATGGTACCCTGCTTTGAACACATGGCAAAAGAAATAGTTTGAAGTCATGTTGTGTCTACATGTATATTGTACTGGCAAAGGAAAAAGCTGCAAAGAACCATGTTAAAAGTAGCAGAGGAGGGTTTTTCCTTCTGCTTTCTGCAGTGGTCAGATATTTGCAGTGGAGCAGTATTATACCAAAATAGCCCCATCTGTCGCACTTAGCCCTGCGTGCCTCTGAATGTTATGTCTTAGAACGCAGTTATTGTTTGGAAAAGTAATTCCTTAAAATACTTGAAGTTTAGGTGTTTGCACGACTTTTCCTTTCGGCAGCAGATAGGATACATACAAATAATCTTTTTTTCCTATATAAACCTTAAAATAAGTGTGATCGTAGTTTTGTGGGTACATAGTGTGTTCACGCACAGCACAGGCTTTTGCAGTGTTCTACTCAGAGAAAATGAAATGGGAAAATTCCAGCCTGGTGCTGGGCAGAAAGTTTTGGGTAAGAGAAAAATTACTTCGATGTGTCCAAGTGCAAAGGGGAGGTAACGCAGTGTTGGGTGTTGGAGGAAGCTGACCCACCACCGCCACCGCAAGTCCGATTCCCATGTTCAGAGGCGACGCTGGTTGCAGAAATTGCAGAACAGGAGGCAGGGAACTTCCTAGCTCAGACAGGTGTAATGGGTGCTGTGCATCCTTTCAGCCTCTGCCATGCTGTCAGGAGGGGGAGACCTCCTTGCAGGCAGGAGTGGCCCCAGCACCCATGTGCTGCCCTGCCAGCTGGGGCTGGACCTCCGCATGGGCTGGGGGATTTTCTTGGCTCTGTGGGTCTGGAATTCAGGAACTGCCCTTTTCTCTAAATGACGTTAAACTGCCGATGAAGGTGTGTTGCTTCTAGCCGTACCTGGAAACGGATTTCTTCTAAGCCACTAAACATCTTTCTCTCACCCTTAAGGCTTAAAACAGCTCTAGTTCTGATTGAGAGATGAGGTTGATGTAGTTAGTGGCTTGTCTTCGTTGGGTAACAGTTCTACATTGCCTTTCACTTGAGCGGAGATCATCAGTGTAAACACGCAGCGCCGCCTGTCCGCTGGAGAACAGGCTGGGGTTTTGAGGGTTTTTTCCCTTAATCTGAAAATAACAGAAGCAAGCACAAAGCCCTTTTTTCACTATTAGAATACCTGACAGTCACTCTTGCTTTTTTTTGCTAAAATCTTCTAAAATTTCCCATGTTAGTGCCTCTACTAAATTCAAAATCATAGATGCGTACTAGGTGGTTGAAGGAAAGCACTTTGCAGTCCATCTAAACTCTGCTTTGGTTTTGAGAGGGAAAGTCGAGGGGTGGTTAAGTAATCAAAGTGTGGCGGAGTGAAAGCCGGTGGCAACGAACACCCTTCCCCAGACATTTCCCGAGCAACTTGCTCGGATTTAAGAATTATCGGGCTGCTTGGCTGTGGTTCTAGGGTATCCAGGAACTGGGCAGCATCTCACCGCGCCGCGTTCGCCCGGTGTCTGCGTTGCTCCTCACCACCTTGTTTGTGTTTTCTTCCTCCCTCCCCCCCTGCAGGGTGTGAACGGCATGTCTGTGGATGAGAAGACTGACTCCCCCATGTATGTGTATGAGTCAACGGTGCACTGTACCAATATTCTCCTCTGCTTAAATGACCAGCGGAAGCAGGACATTCTCTGTGACGTGACGCTGATCGTGGAGGGGAAGGAGTTCCGCGCCCACCGGGCTGTGCTGGCTGCCTGTAGCGAGTACTTCTTGCAGGCCTTGGTAGGGCAGACGGAAAATGACCTGGTGGTCAGCCTGCCGGAAGAGGTACAGTATGTCGCCGTGCCCCCACCATAAACACGAGCTCCCTCCATCCTGCGCGGTGAAGAAGACCTCCGCGGTCCGCTGAGGCGACCAAGGGGAGCGCGGCGCGGGTGTGGGTGCCTGCCCTGGCACGGCTCTGGATGTGGTTTTTGTGTTCAGGAGGGTTGCGAGTCGCTGAAGGATGGACGTGTTCACGCAGCCTTCCTCGCCGGCAGTAACTCCTAATAGTTACAGCAGCAAAGCTTTTCAGGTGCTTCAGCTCGCCTCCCTCACCACTGCTGGGGGGGCCGTACCCAAACGCTTAATTACTGTAGCTTCGTTCAGGGCGTTACCAGGACCCTGACACTCTGCTCTTCCAGACAGGAAATTTGAAAGGGGTGACTTGGCTGCTAGACAGCAGGTTATTGTTGGAAAATCACCTGAGCTGTCACACTCCTGGGAGTCTCATTGCTGTCCACCCCTCTCTGGCAGCTCGTATCCTCGTCCTCCTCTTTCCCCTCTCCTGCACCTCACTCAGCCTTGCTCCCTCTCACCTCGCCTCGCGACAGGTTTGGGATTTAACCACTTCACGCCATGTGTTTTCCACCGAGAAACCATGAACATGGTCTGTCAGAAAGCAGGGTTTTTCTCATGCGGCATGGCTCCCACAGCAGGAAGCCAAGGGACGTAGAAAATACCTACCTCACTGGAAAGTTTACTTTATTTTACCACAAAATCGCACTGGCTGGCTTCCACCCCCACTGTAATTTCCTCACAGCCATACGGCCGTGACAGCGCAGCTACCGTAGGGCACGCCAGTGGCTGTGCTGCCCACGGAGGGAGACGCGTGCCAGCCGGCCAGGGCTGCCGTCACCCCCCGCCTCGGCACGGCCTGCCCGGTGTCACCAGCTGGGGTGGGCAGAACAAGGGGCAGCGAAGTCTCCAAGGCATGGGCTGGCATGGGTTGCGGTGCAGAGGTACTCTGGCATGCAGAGGATTTTTCACCATCGTTTGCTTAATGCCCATGAAGAAGCAGAGTGTGTTTTTAAATGATGACAGGTCCCGAATCACAGAATCACAGAACGGTGGGGGTTGGAAGGGACCTCTGGGGATCATCTAGTCCAGCCCCCCTGCCAAAGCAGGGTCACTTAGAGCAGTTTGCATGGGACCGTGTCCAGGCGGGTCTTGAATATCTCCAGAGAAGGAGACTCCACAACCTCCCTGGGCAACCTGTTCCAGTGCTCCGTCACCCTCAGAGTAAAGTTCTTCCTTATGTTCAGCTGGAACTTCCTATGCTTCAGTTTGTGCCCGTTGCCCCTTGTGCTGTCACTGTGCACCACTGAAAAGTCTGGCCCCATCCTCCTGACACCCACCCTGAAGATATTTATAAGCATTTATAAGATCCTCTCTCAGTGTCACACACCATTTTTCCCCCCTCTGGTTTAGCTCTCCAGAGACCTCAGCAGTGTTGTGATGTTGTCACGGCACAAGTTGGAGAGCATTAGAAGTAGGTCACCGGGTGTGACTTCATGAGTCTTGACACTGAATATTACTCATGAAGAAATTTAAACCCAGACATTTTGCATAGGAGTTTAGAGATATCGCAGAGGACGTGCGAGGACGCACACTATGATTCTGCAGTGTCCACTAATAATTTCCACTGGAAGAATTGAGTCGCAGTCAGTTTCACATAGCTTTCATACTGCAAAGCAAGGGTGGGAGCAGCAAGGTGACAAAACGTGCCCAGGGGTGCACAGGTACGAAGAGGCAGTAAAGTATCAGTGCTGTTCTACAAAGCCTTGGTGAGACCTCCATGTGTGATTCAGGTCCAGTTAGATAAAGAAAAATAACTGAAATTCAAATAAGTATATACAAGAGTGACTGAGATGTTCAGAAGAAGGACCCTGGCTGAAAGGAGAAGAAAAGACCATGGCAGGTTTGTCCTGCTGGCGTGACAACTGCGAGATGCTACAGCTCTGTGTAGGCAGAGGAGATGAAATGGCTGAGAGGGGGAGTTTCTCTTTTAATACTAAAAGACAATTTTGGCACAAGCATTGATTGGTTTCAACTGGCTTTTAGTAAAAGTAAATGGGAAATCAGCAGATTTCTAATCACAGCAGCGGTGAGGTGCTGAGCCGCAGGCCAGTGGGAGGAGCGGGGTGGTGGAGGGATCATAATGTATCTGCACTTGGTGACCCAGTCCTGTGTTCATGTGACACTAAAGATTTAAAACACAAAGGCTTGTCTTTCTATGTGTTTTATATGAGATACTACATGAAAAAAATACCTCCAGCCCAACCATAAACGATTTCTGTTTAAGTGAATCCCCTTTGGATAAATGAAGAACTGGGGTTTTACGTTTTAGATTATATCTCAATGAAAGATCAAAAAGTTTTAGTGACTTAGGGTTACACGGGATTTGCAGAAGCAGTGAATCTAGTTCTTAAGGTGTTTTCCAGTACTCTGAAATTGTCGTGCTCCACCTAAGACTACCACTGTTATTTTGCCATGTGCTTTGGTTAGTTGCAGCGTGCCAGGGCTTTTAACTTGCTCATCCTGGAAAAGAGTTCTCTTGGCCTATTAAAAAAGATACCTACAGTTACCAGTGCCTACTTGTACAGATATTTTCCATGTGCAAATTAATTGCTGATGACTCCTTTGAATCTAATTTTCATGGTGACTACTTTATTTGAATGTGTGAGGTGATCAGCTAAGTAATTTCCTCGCAAGTGTTAGTCACTTGGGGTAGAGGTCTGCCTGATGCAGTTTGTTATTTCTCGGTTATTCCTTGGTTAAGATGCACGTCTCTTCTGGTGTTGCTCTGCTTCAGAGTGCCTGGGCACTTTGGTAGGTGCCTGGTCATAGATATGGGAAGTGCCTCTGACAAAGAACAGTGTCAGAGCTCCCCGTGAAAGGAACTGAAACACTCCTGGTTTATAAGAGCTGATAGAGCAGGGGAAAAACCATCTTGGTTGTATTGCATGGAAAGAACTTAGCAGTGTCTTTTTCAGTTCACGAGCTAATGGCTCTGCCCAAGGCTATTGTTTTTAGTCCATGGTCTGCAGAGCTCTGGCACTCCATGAGTTATTTCTAAAGGTAACTGTGAAAACTGACTTAAATCTGTCATCTAGGGGGTTATACCTCCAGTGGAAAAATTTCAAACAAAAGTTGAAAGTTAGTGTCCTGAGCCAGTACTTTTTTCAGGCTTACACAGACAATTTATGTTGGCATATAGTTGTTATAGAAGAACAGAGACTGAAAATAATTTTTAAATACAGTCTTCACAGTTCAAAACTTATCTGAAGGTGACAATCACTCGTATATTAATAAAGCTAGTTTTAAGTCAATCATACAAGCAATGCATTTTAAATTCTGGTGTGGTTTGAAAACTGCTGAAGTACACAGTGGTAGAAAAAGGGCATTATTATTTCTGAAAGGTTTGATGTTGGAGCTGGGTAAGGCTTTATATATAAAGCTTTAACACTCATGTAATGTAGGTGTGAGGGAGCTTAACATCAAAACAAAAGAACTTACTTTTGATTATTCAAAGCAGTAAATCTGCCTCTGAAGTCTAAATCACAGATTTTTTTTTTACTTCATAGAATGTTGGGGTCTTTCTGTTAATCTGGCATCCAGACATTGTTAACTGTTGTCTAGCTAAACAACGAACAGATGTGTTTTACATTACTTCTAGTTTATATCCAATTACAAGTGAAAGCAGTCTTTATGCTACGGCCATCATTGCAGTAGGGAGACATTGTGCACACACGGAACTGGGACCAGTTGAACTTACAGGGCTTTAAAGCGCTGCAAAACTTTGTGTTCGACATTTCAGATCAGTTCAAGTGTGACTTAATGTGCCGCTGTTGAAACCTTCTCCCAATCAACTAAGTCAGCACAGAGCTAATTCCGCACTGATTGAAGAGTTTCCATAAACCCTTTTGTACTAGCCGCAGTAATTTGATTTTGTACTACACCTTTTGTTAAAGCAATGTATTTTAGTGTGTAGATAAGCACTTGGAAAAACAGCCACGTAATAGCAAGGGCTCATATGTGGCCATGGTGTGTGAAGTAGCAGCCCTCAGAGCAGAGTTAGAGGAATGAAGTGTGTCAGCTGCCTACAGCTAATAAAAAATGACCCTGTTAGCTCTTAACTTCCACGCTTTTCTCTTCATTTGCAGCTTTTTGTAAACAACAAGAGCCTTGCCTGCTTTTCACCCAGGGTATTTTTCGGCAGTTGTGCAGTTTTCCTCTAGCAGCTGCTGTTACATGTAACCCAAAATTAGTATTTTCCAAGAGCTGAGTTTTAAGCTGTAAAGTTACTCATTCACTCCATACCCCTAACTGTTGTTTTGTTTTATTTAATCACAAAAACTGGTCTTCCTTCCTTTAACAAGGCACTTAATTAAGCTTTTAATTCATGATAAGAAGTTAAATGGCACTTACGAGGCTTTTTTAATGGTTTCCACTTCCCATCCAGATTACAAAAAAAGGTGTGATAGAGAGAGAGACACGGCTGTCAGCCAGGGGTATTGTAGGTCATGCCAATATTAGCTGGCAACAGGCCATTATCCAATTAACATTGCTTCATCGCTGCAAGTAATAGCTCTCGAGTAGATGATTGAGTCATTCATGCTGTAGTGGTACTCTACTTTACTTGAGAAGGAGCCAGTGCTTCCTCGAATAGGCTTTTTATTCACTTTTATTACCTGCCTGGCTTTGCTAATTGGAGTTCACAGAGAGTCTGTGCGGGCAAGCTAAAAGCTGGGCACTGGGCAGAGGAGCATCGTCTCTGTGCAAGCACCTTATTCGCTTGGTTTTCTGAAAGCTGAGGTTGCGGTTAAATGGTGAAAACACAGAAACAGCAACAACAAATGAAACCCCTCAGCTGCATTAGATTCCTACAGCTTAGAAATGAGAATCCCGACCTTGCTTGCATTTTTTTTTTGCTTTGGGGTGTACATTTGAAAAAAAGCTCCACCTGGTCATTCCAACAATGAGACCACCAGCTGCCTTTCTCTCTGGCGAAGACAAACACGGGTCTTTGGAAGTAGCAGATCGAGCTTTCTTTAGCACTGGTCTGGTACTGTCCTTTCTGTTATAAAACCAACTTGTTTCTCAAGTAGGTTGGATAGTTTTACCTGTAACCCTCGGATTTCTTGAATCTGTTTCAAAGAGTGGTTACTGGTGACTTTTTTAGTGCAATGAACTGTCTGCTGGAAATGTTGCTTCCAGAAGGATTAAACAGAGTTGTCTGTGGCTTACAGATCTTCCAAAGGGCAAAGGGAAGCAGCATCTCTTTTAGGAAGAGAGGGTAAGATGTGCTTGGGGAGCTTTTGTGTTTGTTTATTCACACAGCTCTTTTCTTTGCTGTTAAGAGAGTGATGTTCAAAGTAGATGTTAGCATACACCATGGGCTGAATTTCTCTGCGTTCTTACTGCTTTACTGCTCCCTGAGGGCTGCTGCAAAACCTGCTGGTTCCTCGCAGGGTCTAGCCCTGTGAAATCTGTCATCTGCTTCTTCGGTTGACGTGGGTTGACTCCCTCACCCAGTTAATCTTTGCAAGGAGAAAGGCGGGACGGGGCCTCGGTTCGGCTTCAAGGCTGGCAAAAGCTGAGCGTGTTGGAGAGCGAAGGCATGCGGCACCCTGGGTGGGTCTGAGCCAGGCATCTGACATTAGTATAGCTCGTAGCTGACAGGGAGGAGAAATACTGGCAGCTGCTAACCATCCATGCCAACCCGCCAGCCTGAGGGAAAAACGCTGGGAATTAGCCAACGAAAGATGATTGTGATGAGGAGAAAATCAAAGGCAGGATGCAGGAGGTCAGCTGTTACATACCCTGCTGGCTAAAGGCCATTACTATTCCTTTTTGTCTCCCAAGAAATAAACAATACTCTCTTACTTTGTCTCGTTCCTGTCTGTGTAGTGTGTGTATGTGTATCAATATAATGTCTTTAAGGAATGCAGTGGCTGGGCTGGGAGTGCTCTGCACAGGCGCTTGGAGTGAAGGAGGGGATAAATGTGGGAAAGAGGAGCAAGAGGGCAAGAAGAAAATGTCTGCTTGGAAGTTTGTTTCCCAGCTGGAGGGATCTTATTACACAGTAGGGAACAATGAAAGACCCTTTTTCTTTGGCACCCTGCAGATGTATTAGGAGTAGCTAAGGTTAGTTCTTAGGGAACGGGAAGCATAAGTGTGGTTTTCTTTTTACATGACTGTGTCGGCCCTTGATGTTCCTCGCAGCGCTGGCCAGAATTATTTCTGCTTTGGCTCAGGAGGCGGCAGTGACCTGAAAGCCTTCCCAAAAGCCACCACCACCTTGATCTGCAGAGCTTTTTTGTTGTGGCAAGAGGTTGTGTCCAGCAGGCTTTAAATAAAGTCAGGCTTCAACCTCATTTATGCTTCAACCTCACCTCAGCTGTGTCACTTCAGTGAGTTCGTATGGATGGAAGCCGGGTCTTTGGTTTCCTAAATTCCTCCTAGGGAATGTGGTGTTCTTCATGCTGATTCACTGTGCTGACACTGACCACAGAGAATGATGACTGGAGGCTGCAGATCTGTCATGAGAGTAAAACTGAACGTTCGGGTACATTTTAAGGTCTTAAGTGACACAATACTAATTCAGGAGAAGCCGTGAGACAGAGATGCACATTGGTTTATGTGCATTGCTTATGTAGCACAGTGCAAGGTACAAACAACGTATTCTGTTTCTAGCAGGTGAGCGATAAAACAGGAATGAGACCATCAGATGTGGTATGAAATTCCATCCATGTCTCACTGCAAAAGCTTCCGGCGCTGCCTGATTTTTCATGCCTCAAGTATGATGAGGAAACTAACCACATACTTTGCATTCCGCGCGGTGTAACTTCCATTATTTTCTGATGAGGGCCGTCTTGCTATTGATAATTCTTCTCTGATTTTTTCCAGTGGAGAAAAATGAGATACACCTCTGTTTTGTTCAGGGGAGATCTAGGCTTAAAAAAGCAAAACAAAAGCCGTGCATTTATACACATTAAGGGAAGAAAATCTTGCAATAACTCATTTCCCTCCCTTTGGCAGTTAGCTGTACTATTTATTTATTTATTCGAGTAAGCATATAAAAATGTGCTCTCAAAGGGGACATGGAGATGAATGCATAGAATGAAATTCACCACTGCGATAAGTGGACTCAATTTCGTTGCCTTTGTTAGACTGCTGCCTGCTGCTAGTGCTAAATCGGGCTGATTGACTGTGATTGCGCTGGCCATTGAAAAGGCAGTTTGCAGTGTGGAAACTTTCTCGCACAAACATGACAAACATAATCTAAAATGTAAAAGATGTCCCAAAGAGTAAGTCCTAGAGGTAGACTACACTAAGGGCATGAGGAGAAGCAATAAGGGTGTGTAACAAGAGGTGTATTTGGGGTTTTTTTAATGAATTTGGGGTGTTTTTTTTGCTGTATTCAATTACAGATGTGGACATTAATAAAAATGAGGCAGTTTAGCCATGACTGCGCCTCAACATTGTGAGCACTCTGGTCCTGCAGACTGAACTCCTCCTCTCTTCTCCTGCCACCTTTGATTCTCTTAACTTTGCTTTTTCTCCCTCTAAAAAAGCTTTTACTTTCTTCAATACTGGCAGACAAAGTATCTGCTCTTTCAAGAGTCCAGAATTACAGGCTAAGCAGTTGCCATTTGAATAAACAGACAGATAAGGCCCAGATAAGACACCCCTCAGCTTCACCACATCAGAGACCACAACCTGTAAAGTACTTTCTAATCCCAGTACCAAGCTTTGCTTCGCTGGCGTTCCCGAGACCCAGAGAAGATAAGGTTTTATCTCCGTACAGCACTTTTTGACAAGGATTTCCCGGTGAATAATGTCAGACCGACTGCTTTTCTCAGCTACCAGTGAAATTGAGCATGTTACGGGGTGGAACATGGCACATATTCAAATGAGGCATTGCAGCAGTCAACAAACATTAAGGCTAGGAAGTATGGTTCAATTTGGAAGTGAAATATGGGTTTTAGGTGAGCAGAAGGCAATTGAATCATACTAGGATTTGGGAATGAGATGCTCTTTGTGAAATTTACAGGCAGGCTGTTGGGTTTTTTAGAGAAACAAGTAGACGCTCGTTCTGTTACATCTTAGGTGCAAGCTCTGAAGGAAGAAATGGCTGGTTAATTGCAGGACTTTAGAGCAGCTCTGGATTTTCATCTGTCCCACTTTGATGGGAGACTGCCAGCAAACACCTCTGAGTGTTGAAAGCTGTGTCCTTGGGCACTTTATTTACTTTAATAAAATAAATAAATAGGAGCAGCTGTACTTGATCAAACTACAGATCCGTCTAGCCCAGGCTTGGTTTGTTTTAAAACTGAGTTTTAATTTCTCTGAAGGAGCTTGAGAATTGGCTTGTGTGGTTGTTTAAAGACTTAAATGAAAAGAAAGTATCAGGCGTATCTCTAGGAAGCCTGTTTTAATTCACTGGGGAAAGATACCATGAGAACCACTGGCAGTTGTTTTGGAGCCAGATTAAAATCAACTGAAAAATTTGGCATGTGCTTTTAGCAACAGACTGCTCTGTGATGTGTATGACTGCACATTGTTTCATAACTGTAAGGCAAATGGCCTTGGAGAAGGACGAGCTTTAGACACCCCTTGAAGAAGTTCGATGCTCAGTACAGATGTAGTTGAGTAGAATTTAAGATCTTAAGATAACATAGATCAGATTTGCTAATAAACCTTTCTGTCCTTCACTTTGCTTATTCTGACCTTATAAGAGCAGATGGCATCAAAGTGTGTGGTGAGGTGTCACTGTCTGTTTCCCGCACACAGAAGTAACTGAAATATTACTGGTTTAATTTTTGTTTTGTATTTTGGGATTTTTTTTTTTTTTTTTTTTTTTTTTTTTT
>Ga0065711_1003096_pt1 | contig 46489 bp, 25 predicted proteins | sample Hoacrofraction12_FD_59098 | JGI IMG/M metagenome (GOLD analysis project Ga0065711, IMG submission 59098) | Hoatzin crop microbial communities from Cojedes, Venezuela - Epithelial fraction 12 v2 (version 2) | ecosystem: Host-associated > Birds > Digestive system > Esophagus > Crop | place... | reverse complement strand
AAAAGTTTCGATGGAGGACAAACGGGTTACCCCTTTATGATGCAGGATAAATTCACCTAGTAGTTATTCTGTGTTTTGTACCACTGTTACCAGTAGCTTCCCAATTTTCATTAGCGTTAGGATTGATATTTGAACCAAAAGACCACATGCTGCCATCTGGCAAGCACCAGGTTCGTCTGCTTAAAACATTGAATCCTAAAATGTTTTCATTGTGATCTTTAACTGCAAAGTGAGTAGACAACATACGCTTCTTGCTAGGAGCCATAAATTAACCTTTGCAATGTGGCAAATAGCACTCGCTCTATTCACTCTGGTAATTTTAACTCGTTGCTGTCTGGGTCGTATACCCAGCTTCTCAGCATCTTCTTGTGTTAGTATTGAAATTTGTGCTCCTGTGCCTATCAGGAATTTTGTCAATTGTTGTCGAGGTCCAACTGGGATTAAAATGTATGGGCCATTATCATGTATCCATTGATAGGGTTCAATTTGCCAGATGGACATACCCAATTATCATCCAGGCACTATTCGTTTTTTGACCGAGAAAGGAAAGGGTTACAGTTCTCTCTTGGAGCTAGTAGTAGTGTGCGAGTGTTTGAAGTGTTTTCTTTTCCATCTTTTATATGAGTCCTAGCCACTTTGCTTTTCTACAGCTTCCCAGTCATGCCAGTTGTCACGAACCCTTTCATCCGAGAATTTGGGAAATGTATTTATTCCATTTTTGTGTAAGTAATCAGCGATACTACTTGCCATCCTGTCCACTATGCCAATTTGTCACGAATGAGTGGTTAGGTCACTTAAATGGTCACTCAGAGGTTTTGCAAGAAAAGATTTTACTGAATATTTAGAAAATGTGATCTTACAGAGTTTGTTGGCAAGATTCACTCTACTACTACCTAAATGAATGGAATACAAAGTCAAAGGGGGGTTTGAGTAGAAAATGATTTATACAAAGTGGAAGAAAAGTGTCAGGGGATAGGAAGACCCTCCCGTTGAGTCACCAGGCTCGGAGTGGACCCCCCTGCTTTCTAAACTCCTTCTCAGAGAGGAAGCTAGGTGCAGCTGGATCCAGAACCAACCTTAGACCACTGTGGTTTATGACTAAGCAATGTGCTTAGCGGCAATTCAGGGCGTGCTCACAGTTTGAAGAGAGAAAGAGAATCGCAGGAATTTAGCAGCTATTAATCACTGTTTAACTTAGCATTTATGTTTTGAATCAATGCACAATCGCACACAATCATAAAAATTCCCTCTGAGTTCGTGAAATACTTGCTTCAAATCAAATGATTTCTCAACGGGTGAAGGTTGAGTCTCGAGGAGATCAGCCCAGGTAGTTTGTGAGTGACTCTGAGAGGTGTCCCAGTCAGAGGGAGTTACTGGGCACACCCGCTGTGGACCAGAAGAGCTCAAAGGGCCTTCCTTGGTACCGCTGTTTGTAGGGTCTGAAGGTGATTGACTTTAGGCATCAGTAATTTTCCATCCTGGTCACAACCCACATGATGCAATCCTGATATTTAGACAGCAACTATACAATTTGAGTACTGCCCAGAGTGTACCAGGCGGTTGCGACTCCCAGTAACAGGAGTTCCCGGTGCGGTCAAGGTGTGCCTGGTGAGCCCAACTCACTGCTCTTGTATAAAGACAGAAGGGAAGCGCCAAGTCATCCCAATTCACTGCACACCAGCCAACTATTGTTGTGGTGCAAGCAAGAATACAATGTGGGCTGTTTCTGGGATTGCCACGTGTGAGGGGGCGTGCACCACCACAGACGTATCATCTCAAGTCCTTAATGGAGGTGTGGCAGCAGGGCCAGCAGCAGAAAGAGAAATGACTCTATGAACATATTGTTTTGAATCCTGATGTGTCAGGATTTTGTGTGTGCTTTAGTGTCAGCAGGTTTTAGTGGCAATGGGTTCTATGTATAATATTTGCTATGCAGAAAGAATTGCCTTCTCATAATTTTGAATTTATCTTTAATTGAAGAGCCACTTGTTAGGGATGAGACAGAAAGGGAATTGCTGCGCTGTTACTGATGCATTGCTGATTATTTGATTATAGCTCCCCTTATATGTTTTCTTCCTCAAGTAACCCATGCCTGTGGCTTCTGACTTTCTCCACAGGACACCTTTGCTATCCCTTTGATCATTCTTGCTGCCTGACTATGAATCTTCTTTCATAATCGTGTATTATCCATCAACACATTCTGCCTCAGGATGTCTGCTCAGCTGGTAGACATCTGATAAATTACATGCTAAACCTAGGTACTTCCAGAAAAGATGTTCCTATCTGTCTGTCTGTCTGAGAGTCTCTTGGTAGGTTATTAAAAGAAAGCCTTTTCTACTTGTGTCCTCCTAGCTGATACAAGAAGTGTCTGTTGCTACTTTTTTTTTTTTAATTAAGCAAGGCAGATCACGCTCTGACTGCCTTGTTCTTGTTTACCACGCTCTCAGTTCCTGACAACCACAGATATTATTGCCAATACTTTCTAAATAAAGTTTCATCTCCAGTATTGATGCAAATACTGAACAGCAACAGGTCTTGAACTGATCCCTGCACGAATCCAGTGGACTGTCTGCTCAGAGTACCCAATTGATTCAGCAATCTGTCAGCATATTCTGAATTTAATTACCCTGTGCTTTATTGTTTATGTTGCTAACATTTTAAAAATCAAAATTGCATATGGTAATAAGCCTCTCATGGCATCTTGCAGTACTTTTTAAAATTTTTGTATCCTATGTGAGAACTCTCTTTGGCAATTTTATTTGTATTTTTTGGGGCTCTGAAATTAATTTGTACTGTCTCAGATTTCTTTTGCTTATGTCAGTTTACGTTTATGCATTTACTAAACTGTGAAGGGCTGTCAAGGAACGGGGGAAGTTTTTCTGCAGAATCAGGAATAATACTGTTTTTTTTTTTCCTAAATGAATTTGAAGAGTCACCTTATTCTTTGGGTGTTATTTCCTATCAACTATGAGGTAAATTTTTTATTCGTTTTCCTCTACTGCTCGTGTTTTCTTTGTTTTTCTCCTAGATCTGACAATGGTACTTCTCCAAACCATTGCTGCTGTAGCTCACATGTGACATATAAATATCAGCTTGTCAGAGCCCTGCACGCCTACCCACGCACTCCTGAAGGTTTAGCTGCTTGTGCTGAAGATGCACTCAGGCTTGCTGGAGGTGTGCATGGCTGCAACATAGCTTGGGCAGGGACCAAGGGTGAGGGCCTGAGTGTAAATTGTCTCTGAGGAGGGGGAGGTTCCTTTCAGCTCTTCTCACAGCTCTGCTGTTTTCCTAGTGGTGTGATCTAAGGTTACACAGCTGCACCCATCACAGCACTTTTATGGGCTCTGGACATTTCCATTTGGTTAAAAATAACAGCCTACATTGTTACTGGCAGACTAACCTATTTCAGATTGCTCCACAGCTAGGTTTTTTGCTATCCAAGATTATTGATATTAGTTCAGTTACATAATTGGTTAATGAGAAGTTTATGGAAGTTTGAAATTTTTCAGTGTGAAGCCATTTGTTTTGGAGTTACTTAGTGACGTGGGCTTGAACTCCTGACCACATGGTTACAGATCTGCAGGTGTAGTGAACATCATAGAGAGATGACATGAACTTGAATAAATAGGGTCATGAACAAATATTGATATATTTTGATGAACAAACACATGAAAGTTGTTCAAGAAGTCTGCATGCATGATGCTTAAAGACAGTCTGGTGAAAGATTTTTCTTTGGAAACTGTGTATTAACTGACAGGAAAAAGGACATAATTCACTTTTTTCAGCAAGCAAATAGCATTCTCTTGCATTTCTTTTTGGTAATTTAGCATAGGCTGTTAGCAAAAAGAGGGTTTTGGGCATTGGTGATACTCCTCCCTGCTACTTCAGCTGGGAACTGTTTCTTTTGTTTATTTTCTCTCCATTTGCTTCTCACTGCCTGCTCCATCCTTTAACAAAAAAGGCTTTTCAATTGTGCATTCTGTTTTGTATTGTTTTTTTTTTCCTTTTGTGGTGATCCTCTGCTCCAGCATTCCTCTCACCAGCAGTATCTCTCTGTAGGGCTGCAAAGCCAATGGTATGTATCCGACCTCAGGTGTCCTGCGTTCTTTAAATCTGCCAAATGGTTCATTGGTGCTCTTGCCAGTGTTCAGGCACAGCTGGATGCAGAGGAAGCCTGGGGATGACTGCAGTCGGGAGGGCAGATGGGAGAGAGGGAAAGGGATGAATTCCTGTGAGCCTGCATCACAGCCAGCATGCTGCTTTTTACGTTGGATGGGGCAACTAATTTGTTTAGTATGTGTTTTCACAAAAACTGTATTACTAGTGCCTCATTATCAGAATAATAATACTGAATGTAGTAAATTCTTCAAGGTATTCAAATATATCTTGGTAAAATGAAAAGTATTAATTAGTTTTGTATACTGCTTTTTTTTTCCACTGGACTTACTGATCTATCTATTCCAAATTTGCATTTCACAAGGATGGTGAAGATATGAATTTGTCTTGTGACTGGTGAACTGTTTTAAAGATGGTGACAATTCAGTAGTCAAACTTTCTCTGTGTTTGTGGCTTCTTGCATAAAGCATTGACAAAGAAGTGTTTGCAGTATGAAAAATGTATGTCTCTCCTAACTTGTGTGCTTTGTCAAAGTTCATCTTCCAAGCGTGGCCTTTCTAGTGAAAAGGTTATGGCAATACCTGTAGAGCTAAAACTCATTCCACATTATCATAATCTTTTCATAGTTTCAGAATATTTATGGAGCAGTTCATGCACTGTGGTAATTACATACAGTAAGACTGTGATTATACGATCCTGTGCTGACTGCTTTTCACATTTGCAGCACCATGTAAAAGTATTTTTTAATTTTTTTTATTAGTAGTATTTACCATTAGACAATTTGTCACATCTGATTACTTCTGTTTACAACTCTCTCGACTATGCCCCTTAGCTCAAGACAATGTTTACTTTTTTAAAAAAACCCACCCAGAAAACAGACCACAGTCTGGTAGCACACTAAAACAGAAAAAGGATCTTCAGGTTCTCTCCAGGCTTTATGTGGGGTAGCAGCACAAAAGTTCCAAGAAGCCACTTGTAAGCAGCTAAGTGAGAATTTTTCCAGAACTGGGAGGAAATTTCTAGGTAAGAAAAAGCTGGCGTTATGTCCTGTAGGCCTGTGCATGGGGGTATAGCTGCAGTGCCCCTGTGTCCAGAGACTCGTAGCTCCGTGGGACTCTGGGTGTTTTACAGGCTGCTTCGCAAAGAGGGTAGATGTGGACACGACTCCCTCTGCTGCCAGTGTAGTAACAGCTCTTTGTGGCTGTCTTTTCATTCACATGACCATTTGTCCTGTTTTTCTAAGTAGCAGCTAGTATGTGCTGTGTTCATGCAAGAGATTGTGCCCAAAGCCTGTGAATTTATTTCTACAAGTGAATACACTCACAGTATTATTATTTTTAACAAAGCCTTCTTGAAAGTCTTACATGAAATTACTTCTGTTGCTGTGCTACCGCTACTGTTACATGTTCAAGCCTTGAACTGTCAAGGAATTATGAAGTATTTTTATCTTGTGACATTTTAAATTATTCTCTCTGTAGGGGAAGCCTGTGGGAACGCCAGATGCTGGTGCCTATTTCCGTGTGCTAGCAGAGCATGAAGTAGCTGCCTTCTTTACTTCACCAACTGCAATTAGAGCAATCCGTCAGCAGGACCCCGAGGCAGCCTTGGGAAAGCAGTACGCTCTGAAAAGGTGAGCTAAGGATACACTACAAGCAGTTTCTTACAGAAACAGGCTGGATGAACTAAGAATAGCAGAGTGTCTGGGGCTTTGCCCACCTCTATATAGCAGAACTTAAATGTATTCTTGACACTTTAGGTGTACATGTATTTGCTTGTAAATTTATATTGGTAGTTTGGAAGAGATGAAAGCTGTTAAAAAGAGTACGACTGTAAAGTTAAGAGCTCTTACTGAGTTAAGATTGTTTGCTCAGCCTTAATTTTACTTCACTGTGCTTATACCCTGTAATACAGTCTTGGATTACGTGATCCTGTACTGTTTTCCCACATGACCTCTCATTTCACTGAGTGCACAGGATCTTTAGTGTTCATTTAATCACCAGCTCGTCAATGTTTTGTATATCTCCCCATAACTTAGTTACTGTTTATGGTTGTGTGCTCCGAAGACTGAGGTATTTGCTATCTCATATGTGTTTAAGGTGTTTGTCACTATACCATAAGCATACTTCAAAATCATGATGGAGTTCATCCTCACAAATCCCCTGTGAGATGAGAGAGTGGTATTATCTGCATTTTGCAGATGGGAAGCTGAGTCGCAGAGAGATTAAGGTCAAAGTCTTCTATTAGTTTTGAATATCCAGTCTGAGCCACTGAACTGCCACTACTTTAGAGTTCTTAGCATAGTATGGTTAAATTGCGTTATTAGCATTATATTAATAAAATGCCTCTCACACTGACTTGTGTCTGAGTGTTTAAGTACTTCTACAGGCCAAGTTATGGCAAACGTTCTAAAAATGAAAAATATGTGGGTTTGGACCACATCTGATCTTGAAGTTGAATAATTTGCTTAGCATCAAGCAAGGACTGTGTCAGACTGTATAGGCAGTATTCAGCCATAAGAACATCTTTTATCACACTTGTCCAAAGAGAAGGGGAAGATGCAAAGCCATGTAGCTTCATTAGACCTCCACGTTCTTAATTGCTCAGGAAAGTTTTATTTATTAGTAAGCTGAAGTTATTCCTGAGGTATTCATTACAAGTTCATTATTACTTTCTTCCATCTGTTTTGAGTGCTATCATCAATCCTTACCCCTCCTTGAAATAGGAAACGAGCTCATTTGAGACTCTAATATGCTATTCTTTTATGATGTTTGTTGACAAGAAAGTGATTCAGATGCTAGAAAATTTAATTGCTGCTCCTCAGCACTGTTTAGGCAATGAATACAATGACTTAGTCTGTCTTTAGAGTATTAATTTAATGGAAAATCTGCTAACCTGCTCTGTAAGTTGTCACATTTCCTGGCCAAATGACAATTCCAGGTAAGCGTCTTCTTGCTGGTATCATTTACCCTGGATGTAAAGAGGTATTTCGTCATTCCTATTCAGTGCATAGTTAATGAGCTTCTCCGTTTGTCTGCAGATTTAGTTGTCTTGTAATTCACCAAGCTTTGGGCCATGTCATTCCCTGATATGTGACTTCTCTTTACTAAACCCTCTAGTGCAGCATTTAATATCTAGTAGGTGCAGTTGTTAAGAAATGGGGTCCAACAGGTGATTAAAACTTCAATTCTAGGAAAATCGTTGCTTTTGAGTGTTGCTTGGATGGACGTTTCCATTCAAGGTCAAGTGAATTCTGTCTCAGTTTTTAATGTCTTACTTTTAGTTCACTTACTTGATCTATGATGCTTTCTTCTCCGTTATAGGGTGCAGAATCTTTGAAATGAGATGTCTTTCTGCTAACTGAGCTAAGATGTATCCTTACTTACTCTAGAGACTCCAAAACACATGTCCAGGAATGCAGTGCTGAATGAGGTTTCCGCCATGGTATATTTCATTCCTGAAAATTTCTATTATAAAACTTATAAAGGTCAATGTCACTTTTTAAAAATCCTGCTAAAAAAGACAATTACTGATGCATTACAGAGTTGACCGGCAATGCCAGCTTCCAGTGTACAAGGGAGTACTTGATTTACAAGAGTAAACTGAATTATAAGAAGACTTGTGTTCTGAAATGACATAAGTTAAACAAATTTCTTTTAAGAACCTGTGCTTGTGGCATCACTGGCCTCTGCACAGTATTCTGTGTGAGGTTTCCAAAGGTTCTAATGTGTATGCTGCAAATAGCTTGTTGGCTATTGGAGTCAAATCTTGAAATTTGTTTGTCTTTGCCCCAAAGCGTCACCTATGTCTTAAACACGGCACATGCTGAACAGTAAAAGAGGTGTTTATGATACTGTAGGATAAAAGCTCTGTTCAACCTTATATTGGTAGAAGATCTAAAGACCTAGATTTTGATAACACACAGTGCTGCTAAGCAAGCTGTCTGATCATATTGCTGCCTGTTGTGTTTGAAAAACAAGTAACACCCAAATTCTATGACCGTAAGGTACCTGAGCATATTGTGTTCAGCTTTTGGAATCTGTTCTCATCTTCAGGAGTTAACTCCGTAACACCGAGCCATTAACTCTTCTCATATTTAGAATCACACTTTGTCCTTTAATTGACATTATGAACTGGTTAGGTCTGATTTCCATATGATTGACAACTGACAGTTTTTCATGAAATTGGGCAACAACTCAGCAGATTAGATTAACATAAAAGTCATAATTTGCAGTTTGTGTCCTACAGCCTACTTGGCTTTCTTGACTTTCGGTCAGTTGTGACTGTTGTGCCATTTTATATTAGGAGAATCTAGAGATTCTAGCTTGTTCATCTGATACCAGATATTAATGCACTTGCTTTAGAAAGAAATATGAGACTGCATAGAAACCCTGCAGAAATAATGAATATAAAGTAGATTAGAAACCCTGTTTTCTGTCTCATAAGACAGGAACAAGAAGATGTGAAATTCAAATTCAAAACGGTTAGAAAGAAATACTTTCTCATATAGTTGATATCTCACACATGCTGCTAGAAGATACATGATTAAGACTCAGAATTTAGGGCAACTGAAGTCCATTATGCAGTTCTGCCTGCTACCCCGTACTCTGTGCTGCTGTAGACCATGTATGGCCATTCCTGTTGGAGTCCTGAGCTGTGTTCATGCAGAGCCTTTTTGGAGCTCTCCACTACCCACTCTGAGAGAAGGAGCTGAGCTGCGGTTGTGTTCTGTGTCTCTCTTGATTCTGTCACCTAAACCTCCAGAGCTTGGATTCTCATGACCAAGGTAAAATCTATTCAGGGAGGAAAATGAACAAACACATCAATGGAGAAAAATCAGAAGACCTGAAAACAATATTTATTTATTTTACACATTTAAGTGTCTGCAGTGTACAGGTGCATTAAGAATTAATAAGAGGTCTTTATTTCCAGTTTATGTTGAAAGTGCAAATGAACCTTCCTTGCTGTCTTTTCAGGTTAAAAAAGCTTATTTAATGTGATGCAGATAGAGTTTTTTCTTTGCCAGAAAAAAACCCTGGTAGTATGCAGTTCAGAATTAAAAACACTTCCATGATCTTTTAATTTGGAAAAGGCAGAGCAGATTATTACCCATGTGAACACTTCTGCTTTTGGAAAAAGGTTTGGAAATGTGGTGTCTTTTGTGCTTGGAGTGACGCCAAAATGTACATGCTTTATCGAACAATTTAGAGAGCGTCACGGCCATTAGGGACCTGGATCTGTCTTGTACATCAGGTGATACTTCCAGTCCGCTCTGCTGTACTCTTGAATAGGGCCTAAAAGCTTGATTGCACTGAATTTTATGTTACGAATGTAAATTTTTGGAACAACATCTTAGGACATATTTATTTAAGAGAGAGGTTTTAAGATATTTCTTCCCCATTAACTGCATTGTAGTGATAGATGGTAGCAGTAACAGGTGCATTGACATGCTGTGAAGTTTTAAGTGGACTGTTAAAAAATTGTTCGGAGTGGGAAATCTTATAACCATTGCCATCTCTCTCTTCTGGTACTGTTTGTTAGGAGAACATAACTCCATAGTTCTTATGCTTTGTTAGGTTTGTGGCACTTTGCTCTGGTATTCTTTTTGATGATTTTGTGCTGTATATTTGCCAAAGAGCCTAATCCCTCTCCTTCTCGCAACATAAGGTTGCTCTTGAGCCTGCACATTATTAAATCTGATTATTAAATCTGGCAATTCAGAAGAGAGGAATTCTGATTTTGGCTTGAGGGATAACATGATGTCTTAACTTTTTCAGCAAGTCCTTTAAATTCTTGGGGCTTTAATAGCCCTATTTTTAAAGCAAGAACTCTTAACAGAATTTTTCAGCGGTTAATAAAGTTAATGAATTCTTAAACTGAATTTTTACATCCTACCTAAAATGTTCTATTTAACACGCCTAATTACAGAGCATTCCATGTAATGTAAATTGAACACTTAACAGGAGTGCCATGCATGTAAACATGGGTGTTAAAAAACTTTTCATAAGAACATGTTTTTGGTTTTAATTGTACAATATTTTGTTCTCTTCTATAATACACTTTTATCTGTGTAATAACTTACAGTTAGCTATGAAGTGTAATTATCAGCCATGGCTTGTGCTTGACAATAAAAAGCATTCAGGTGCAAGATATTGATTGGGGTCACACTCATAATATTTTCTAATTTGAGAGATGTGATCAGAAAGCAGTTTACCAAAATGATGTTGTATATTTATGAGTACAGAAAACTATGCATATTTGATGTGAAAGCTGCCTATGCATTTGATCCCCTGCCTTCCATTCCAAGAAAGAAGCCACTCCAAGCCATCTTGGTGTGTCAGAAAGGAGGGTTGGCTGGACACTGCTCTGAAATTAAGGAAGTTGAATTCTTTCATCTGCATGTTCAAAATCAACATGGTAACATTTTTCGAGATCTTCTGACTTTCATAAGTTTGTAACTAGATGTGCAGTAAGTTGATTTTCATATTTCAGAGTTATTATTATGGCTACTTCCATGATTGTTACTTCACTTAGTTCACAGATAAGACTGTTCTCAGGTTATTGTATTTACCTTGCGCAGGAGTCTCTACCTTGGTGATTAGAATTCCCAGTAACTTGTGCTTGTGGAAGTTTCTTTTCCTGTGTTTTAACTATGGGTCTCTAAATGGATCTAAAAGACAATAAACTCATCAAATTTTGATATCTAAGCCAAGCGTCACTGTGAAAAAAAACTGTTCAATTTTAGGGCTCATGGCTTATTGCACTTCATGATGTTTCATCCCATGTTTTACTTACGTTGTCTCCAGATGTAGCTTTAGTCTGTACATTCTCGTGCCTTACATCTATGCAGCAAGTAGGTCCCTAGTCCTTACACTGTGAGAGGCTGCCTGTAATGCTAATGGGATCTGCCTATCCACTGGAGAGGAGTGGAGCATGAATACTCAATGTATGCTTTTTGGTTTGGGCAGCCTTATTATGGGGTGTCTAGATGAGAGGTCAATCTCTGGGTTCCTTGTTAGAGGTATTCCCAGCTCTATAGTCAGACAAGCTTATCTATGCATTTCTCTTTCTCATTTCTGATGCCCTTGAGTTACTTGCTCTGCTTTTTCTCATAATTTCCTCAATTGCTTTGTGGATTTCATCTACATGGAAAGATGAATCTTGTGGTTTTCTTTCTGAATTGCATTCCTCTGAAGTTTGTTTCATGCCTGCCGTATCTATTAATTCTCTCTTTCTGTGGCCACAAGTCTACAGGTTTTACCAAATCAATGCAGTTTGTGTCCATTGCTGAAGGGCAAGAGTCAAGTCCTTTGTTTGGCAGTTGTCTTCGTACGTGGTGGACTGTGTGAAGACTTGAAGTGAAACAAAATGTCATGGACATTGATCTGGCTGTCGTAGAGAGTGCTGCAATCCTAACAAGGGGACATCTTGGAGAAGTATTTTTAATCCCAGGGTCTGATGCTGAGCCACGTGAAGCTCTGTTCGTATCTTAATTAGGCATTCTGTCATCTCAGAAGCCTTGGGGATTGATGCAGTACTTGGTAAACTGTCTCTGCAGTTTCTCTTGGCATGACAGGCTGTTCATTAGATGTTTAGTCACTTGTAGTGTGAGTATACCTGTACGCTTTCACTCAAAGAAGGGAAGAGGTTATTTGCTAGTAAACAGCAAATATTTCTGATGGGGAGTTTGCCTCTTGTCTCTCCTCTCTTCCTTCAACTCTCTGAGATTTTAAATTGCATCTCTGGATAAAATGAAAGTGCTGTCTTTGTTGGTCATATGCTGAATAGGGAGAATTTGAGAGAGGGAAGGGATGAGCCCAGCCTCTGCGGATATTACAGAAGGGAAGAAAGTTCTTTGGCCTGTAGTAATAGGGCATGTGTGTGGTGGCTCTGTATTCAGAATTTACATTATTCCTTGTGGCAGGATTGCAGCTGGTGGTTACAAACAGGCACTGATGTGGCTGAAGTGTTTCAGATTGCCACACCAGCCTTCTGGGGAAGGAGGTGCAGCTTTCCATTGTGATTTATCTGTGAAACAAAACCAGAAATGTTATGTCTTAAATTTCCCTCTGGTTTAGATTTTATTTCCCAAATAAATGTTTTCTGTTTCAAAATCTTGCTGAAATAGGAACATGTTTAAGCAGCAAAATTAGAATGTCCGAAGCTTTTGGACATTCTTGATTTCCTTCTTTTGAGATGCAGGAGCATCCATTCCAAATTGTAACACAAGAACTTAATAGCTGTGTCTGTTGCTATTTTTTTAAACAGTAACTTAACAAAGTCTCTATACTGTAGCTTAGTCATGTATTAGTTACATGTTGCTCTAAGGCCTTGCATTTTGTTTCATTTTGATTTTCATTTTATTTTTGTTATGTAAAAAATAAACCTTATCCTTCTGAGTCTCTTAAAGGTAAATTACTCTCTGAAGTTGCCTGTTGTTCTTTGTGGACTATAGAAGAAGCCTAGAGAACTAGTTCAGCATAGACATGATTTTTGTATAATAGGAGCCAAATACAATAAATACTCTGTATTGCTGTCAACAGAAACCATGCTGTCACAACACAGACTATAAAACCAGGCATGTATTAATGAAAAAGTATTGCATATAAATCAGCAGTTCATCTGAGTAGAGTTGGCTGTTCATTTTCATCTGTACATCGTGAACCTAAATTAAATGTTCTGTATTTCTACCTGAAGAGGATTGCTTATTTCTTTGTTGGAGGTGTGAGGGCAAGTTCGTAAATGATTCTTCTCTTTAGTATCTTATTAGGTGGTGTTGTCTGGCCAGTGTCATGACTATCTGTGACTTTACAGTAGAATAGAATAGAATAGAATATTTCAGTTGGAAGAGAGCTGAAATGACCATCTAGTCCAACTGCCTGACCAATTCAGGGCTGACCAAAAGTTACAGCACGTTATTAAGGGCATTGTCCAAATGCCTCTTAAACATTGACAGGCCTGCGGCATCGACCACCTCCCTAGGAAGCCTGTTCCAGTGTTTGCACACCTTCTTGGTAAAGAAATGCTTCCTAATGTCCAGGCTAAACCTTCCCTGGTGCAGCTTTGAACCTTTCCCATGCGTCCTATCACTGGATCCCAGGGAGAAGAGATCAGCACCTCCCTGTCTACATCCCCTCCTCAAGAAGCTGTAGAGAGCATTGAGGTCGCCCTTCAACCTGCTTTTCTCCAAACTAGGTGAACCCAAAGTCTTTAGCCACTCCTCATAGGACGTTCCTTCCAGCCCTTTCACCAGCTTTGTTGGCCTGCTCTGGATGCATTACAGGACCTTCACACCCTTCTTAAATTGTGAGACCCCGAACTGCACACAGTACTGAAGGTGAGGCCGCACCATATGCAATTTAACAAGGTTTTTAATTGCTCATTAGGAAATAAGTGTAAAAAATCTGTTGTGACGTGAATGAAGTTACTGTGCAAGTGTTAGAAAGATCAAAACCTTGGCAGCGTGCAGTAATGTATGGTAATGTCTAGCTTCTGAGTACAGATAGTCATATTTAAGAAAACTACCATTGACATAGAGGACCTTCTCATGCTAAACAGGGTGTGAAGGGAATTTGTAATGCTTAAGGAAGGACAATAAAGTGTGACTAAGGATCTGATAAAAAGATTCTGAAGTTAAAGTCTGTGTGTGGGTTTAATACCCACTTACATAGCACTACCTGATTCAGTGGTACAGACATGCAGATCACATCTGTCAGGACTGCCAGGCGTTGCATCTCTTCTATGCCAAAGCTGGCTGTGGAATGTCCAGTGAAATGAGATGAAGTCTAGTACTGCGATCAGGGACCCAAGGCTGCTGAATGTTGTTCTGTTTTGCATTATCTTGTAGGATTACTTTATTTTTTTTGTTTATGTATATGTAGCCTGCCTCTCCACAGGAAAATAGCTGTATGTCACATTTTTTCTCCAAAACCTCATTTCCAAATACCTGTAAAAAGATGACAGTTTAAAAAAAGACTAAAATCTGTTTAAATGGAACGTTAAAATGACTTTAAACTAAGAGTTACGCTACAGGTATTTCCTTTTAGTTCTGTTTATTTCTTTGCTAATTTATCTGATAAGTCTTTCTGACCCTTTTTTGGTATTTGAGTCTTACGTTTTGCCTAGCAAATATCTACCTAGTTCCTGTGTACAGAGCATTTAATCAGTTGCTTGCCTCTGATCTCCCAAGGTTTTTGCATTCAGAAAACAAAGCTACTTTCACGTGCTGTATGAAGTAGCATAAATTAATATTGCGAAGATTCTAGTTGTTAATTAGTTGGAAGGACCTTTTCTCTTTATTTGGCACACCTACCAGAGATATTTGTTGAATTTATCTTGTTTTCCTTTCTCTATCCAGATCAAGACATACATTTTTATTTTTATTTAAAGGTTCAGAACGTTATTTGTAGCTGGTGAGCACTGTGATGTCGATACGCTAGAATGGTCAAAAAAGGTCTTCAGGGTACCTGTCTTGGACCACTGGTGGCAAACTGGTGAGTGTTTTAAAATGCTGTTTGTAAAAGGTAAAAGAAAAAGTTATTTTTGTAAAAGAAAAAGTTTGCATCAGTATTTTTTCCAGGTTTTTTTTTTTATATTGTTTGCATGTGTGACTTTTTTGTGACAGAAAATATGGTATTTAGGGAAGCTTTCAGGTTTAAATTAAAGTTTTTTTACATATATTTTGTGTAATTAAAAATAAACAGTCTGCAGCACGGAATAGACTGCTTGGTATTTAATATTGTTCTGTATGGATCTCATCCAACTTCTAGTGGTTATTTTGGAATGTCTCTGATTTATTTCACTGGAGGAGGATTAGATACTTAGACTGCAATGAAGGAACCAGAGTATCAATCTGTGTGTAACTTTGCAAAAATCCCAGTTGAATTCTAGATTAAGGCTTGATCAAATGTGTCTCCTTATAACTATGGATTAATACATTTTTAAGTTTCACTATTACAAGATCACGTTTGGATTTTGCATCTTAAGACACATTGTTGCTGTTTAAGCTAAGGAAGTGTGTTACAAAAGCTCCGTCCTTCCCTCCCTCCTTCGCTCCCTTCCAAGAATACCTCTTCTGTTTTCTGTGCATCATTGTTTTGAGATGCAGATTTTCTCTGCTCACTCTCTCTCTCTATGGAGAAAAACGTTTTGATTCCCCCACGATGGGTCAGATAGCAGATATATAAGATTAGAATAAATAAAGTGGCAATCTTTAGTTCATCTATAATGTATGTTATGTAATTAAGTCAGTTGAGGAGGTTTAAAAGGCGTCATTTTTATTAACACCCCACTGCCCCCAGCTTACAGAAGCACTGAAAAAGTACTGGAAGATAGTAGTGTTACTTTTTAGTTAATCTTGATTTAATCTGCTAATTAATTGATAAATATGAGGGACGAGACCTGTATTTGCTCACTTCTCTATGATGTTAGTGTCTGTAGGCAAGAACAGGCCTCAGTGATACAGAATGAGCAATTAACTGAAAAAGGTTAAAAGATCAAATAATGTCTTTGACTACCTTCTGAACTGGCAGTAAGCAATATTGCTGTATGTAATTTTGTGTGTGGTTTTATCTGTCTATGTCTGTGTAACACTTGGTGTTACTGTGTTCATTCAGATGTATCTCAGATATCAGTGAGAGGTCTTAAACAAGCAAGTGGATGTAACTGTACTCAGAGTGTGTAGAGGTAAGACTGAGACTTTTTCAAGAAGACCACGAGCCCAGCTGAGTACAGTATGTTTCTTGATTTTTATATTCACAGAATACTCTTAAATTAAATTGTGGCAGGACTAAATGAGCTAAGGCCATTTCAAAAACAGTGTTTGAGATCATTTAATAATTTGATTAGAATGAATACCTATTCCTATTTCCAAGTGATTTCTGTAGAAATGCGTGCTGTTGAATGTAAGCAAGGCATTCAGCCTGAAGGAAAAAAGTTTACTAAGTCAGAGTTCCTATCAGAGAACTGAATTTCAAGGGATACGGAGAAAGAAGGAAGGAAGAATCACAGAATCACTGAAGTTGATGAGGACCTCCTGAAGTCATCTAGTTCAACCTCCCTTCTCAATCAGGATCAGAGAGAGAGTTGCCCAGGATCCTGTGCAGTTTTGAATATCTCCGTGAATGGGGATTCCCCAGCCTCTCTGGACAGCCTGTGCCAGTGTTTGACCTCCATCACAGTAAAGAAGGGTTGTTTTTTTTGTGTTCAGCTGGAATATCCTGTGTTTTAGTTTGTGCCTGTTGCCTTTTGGCCTGTCAGTGAGCACCACTGAGAAGTCTGGCTGCCTCTGCTTCATTCCCTCCCATTCAGTATTTATACACATGCATAACATCTCCCCCTGAGCCTTCTATAGACCGAACAGTCCTAGCTCTCTCAGCCTCTCCCCATATAGATGTCCCTTTTCCTGGCTGTTCAGTGGATTCTCTCCAGTAGCTCAGTCTCAGAACTGGACCCTCCAGATTTGGCCCCACCAGTGCTGAGCAGAGGGGAAGGATCATCTCCCTCAAGCTGCTGACAGCATTATTCCTTTTGCAGCCCATGGTCATCTTCCTCTCCACCAGCATCTTAAGGCCATTCTCTCTTCCAGCTCTTGCAGGTTCTTCTCTTCCAGCTGGCTGGTCCCCAGTGTGCAGTGGTGCCTCAGGTTATTCCTCCCCAGATGCCGGACTTTGCACTTCCCTTTGCTGAACTTCATGATGTTTCTGCTGACCTATTTCTCTGGCCTGTCAAGATGTCCCTTAATGGCAGCACACCCATCTGATACATCAGCCTATCAGTTGCTCCTCCTAGTTTTATGTCAGCTAGAAGCTTGCTGACGGCACAATATTTCCCATTGTCCAGGTAATTAATGAAGAAATTGCATAGTATTAGCCCCGCTTTCAAGCCCTGGGGTACACCACTATTCATTTGCCTCCAATGGGACTTTGTGCCACTGGTCACAACTCTCAGGGCCTGGCTGTTGAGAGAGTTCTCAGTCTACCTCACTGTCCATGTATCTAACCCATACTTTGCAGCTTATCTATGAGAACGTTATAGGAGTTAGTGTCAAAAGCCTTACTAAGGTGGAGGTAAACAACATCCACTACTCTCCCCTCATCCACAAAGCTGGTTGCCTCATTGTAGAAGGCAATCAGGTTGATTAATCATGATTTCCCCTTCACTAGTCCATGCTGGCTACTCCTGATCACCTGCTTGTCCTTTTTGTGTTTGGAAATGCTTTCCAGCATTAGCTGCTAAATCACCTTCCCAGGGACTGAGGTAAGGGTGACCAGCCTGTAGTTACCTTCCTTCTGGCCTTTCTTGAAGAGAGGACTGACATTTGCTGTCTTCCAGTCTTCAGGAACCTATCCCAGTCACCATGACCCTTGTAAGATAATGGAGAGTGGCATTGATAGGACATCAGCCAGCTCCCTCAAAAATCATGGATGCAACTCATGAGGCCTCATGGAGTTATGTGTGTCCAGTTTGTTTAAGTGCTCCCTAACCTGATTCTCTTCCTCCAAGGGTGAGTCTTCCTTGCCTCAGACTCCCTCTGGTCTCAGGGGTCTGGGAATCCTGAAAGTTGATCTTACCAGTGAAGACTGAGGTGAAGGTGGCATTCAGTACATCAGCCTTTTCTGTGACCTTTGCCACCAGATCCCCTGTCCTGTTCAGCAGCAGGCTCATGTTTTCCCCACTCTTCCTTTTGCTGTTTATGTACTTGTAGAATCCTTTCTTGTTGCCCTTCACGTCCTTTGCCAGATTCCACTTCAGGTGAGCCTTGGCTTTCCTAGCCCCATCCCTGCACTATTGGATGAGAGCTTTATACTCCTTCTGGGTCATCTGCCTCTACTTCCACCTCTTGTACACTTCCTTTCTGTGTCTGAGTTGAGTCAGGAGCTCCTTTCTCATCCATTCAGGCCTCCTGCCTTTGATTTCCTATTTGTCAGGATGGACTTCTCTTGAGCTTGGAAGAAGTGATCCTTGAATATCAACCAACTTGCCTGGAACTGTCTGCTCTGTGTATCCCATGGGATTCTTCTAAGCAGATCTCTGAAGAGATTAGAGTCTGCTGTCCTGAAAACCAGGGCTGTGGTTTTGCTTTTGCCTTGCTCCCTTTTTTTCAGAATCCTTAACTCCACCATCTCATGGTCCCTGCTGCTAAGGCTGCTCCCGACTGTTTCTTCCTTGCTTGTAAGCATGAGGTCCAGCGGAGCACCTTGCCTTATTGGCTCCTTGATCACCTTTGTCAGGAAGTTGTCATCAATGCACTGCATAAATCTGGATTGCTTGTGCTTTGCGGTGTTGTCCTTCCAGAAGATACCACGCTGGTGAATGTCCCTCATCAGGATGAAGGCCTGTGAATGTGAGACTGCTTTCATTTGTTTGAAGGAGGCCTCATCTACAGGCCTCATCCTGCTTGGGAGGTCTCCAGTAGATACTCACTACAACAGCATGAATGTTGGTCTGCCTGCTGGTCTGCGCTCATAAGTTCTTGACTGGCTCCTGACTTGACCTCTGACAAGGCAGAGCCTGTCTCGTGTAAAGTGCAACACCCCCACCTTGCCTCCCAGCACAGGAAAAAGTGCTTGATAGAATGCAAGCTAATAAACTGGATGTGTGTAACTTTTAAAATAGACAATAGTCAGGTCTGGTAAGTGAGATGAAATAGGAATGCTTCTCCCCACACTGTCCTGTGTCCCTGAACTTGCCTCGAGATTAACATGCTCCAATACTCAGTGGGAAGAAGCGGGTCCTCCTCCTTCTGAAAGGCTTTGCTTGTCCCAGCACACAGCAGCTGGGCAGCAGATGAAAATGGCCTTCCTTTCTGCTGCTGTTCAGTCACCTCTTTTTTAGCAGAATACAAAAAGTGTCCCATTAACTGTGGAAAAACAAGCAGTACGTCACATTCAACTGTGCCTGTCACTTAGTAAAATATTGTTGGAAGTGGATTTCTGTGCTGGAAAAGCCTTTTCAATCCAGTAGTACTGGATTTCAGTACACTAGGTTAAAGCTCTACGTGCTGAATGTGAAATATTTTACAGAGTAAATAAAAATAGCGCACTCTCATGTGCCTGAAGGAGGCAAGCTATGGCAGCACCTCCAGTTTGTACGTCTGTGAAGATGTTACAGGTTGCTGATCTCATTCTTGTCGCATGGCAACTGCTTTCTCTGTTGCTTAGAGAATAAAGTCCTCATTAGCATAAAGTAGATGATTTTCATGATGATTTAAGAACAGGAGAGCTAGTAGTAAGCTGCATGGTTCTAGTGCATGGAAGGAATGATCCTTTGCATGATTTAAGGCTGTCCAGTGAAGGCAAAAAGAGAGAGAACAGGAGTTTCTAAGCTGTTAGATACCGATACGGAAAAAAATATTTTAATTGCACAGTAGTGATTTTATCTGTCTTTTCCATCTTGGCAGTATTACTATGCATACAATATATTAAGATTCCCCAAAATGATTAAACAGTAAACAGTTAGCACTCAGATGTGTAATTACTTTTTATAATCTCCATTTGTCTCTTAGTATTTCATCATGTATCAGTTATGATGTTACAGTAGGAGGAAAATAAAAATTGGAAATTCATTTTTAGTCTGAAAATGTATTATAATTCAGTGCATTGCCTGACTTAATACATCTTTAAACATGCCATCTGGCATCTTCAAAATATGACCAAAAAGCTTTCTATTCTCCTCTGATTGTCTTGGCTGTCATTTTGCTATAGGCAACTTGTAAGAAGTACATTGTAAATTACCATTTGGAGGCAAAGGAGCCTGGTACACTTACAAAACGAATGCATAAATTTCTGGTGCGGTATGACTAGCTTGCTAGGTTGTGGTAACTGAACTTACTTCCTCTTTGGTTTTAAGATTTGTCGTGGCCCACCAACCTTTAGCTAAGCTAGTTAGAGCTTCTCTACACTTATATTTTGTATATTTATTCTGGAGATTTTAGTTGGAAGTGCTTTGAAATCTTCGAAGGCCTTGTGTATAGGTATGATACTACAAACAGCACAGTTTGTAAATACATTCTGTGTTTGGATAGGATTGTGAAAGGGAGCCTTTGGGGAATTTTGGTGGTTTTGGGACTTGATTTTGTTTTTAAATCAGTCAATTGAATATAGCAATAGAACTGTTACACAAAAAGTATTTGACCTTCACAATTGTAGTACGTATTCATGGTAGTAGATGCATGTCCTGGTTTCGGCTGGGATAGAGTAGCTGCTGTGTTTTGGATTTAGTACCAGAAGACTGTTGACAACACTGGTGTTTCCAGTTGTTGCTAAGAAATCGAGGACTTTTATCTAGTCTCCCATGTTGAGCTAGTGAGCAGGTGGTGCAGGAGCTGGGAGGGAGCACAGCCAGGCGGCGAGCCCAGACTGGCCAGTGGAAATATTCCCTAGCACAGACGTCATGTTGAGTTTGTTAATGCGGGTTGGCCAGGAGGCAGGAGTCTCTTCTTCTCTCTTCTGTGAGTTCAGATCCTCTCTTGTCCAGGAGTTCAGTCTTTTTCAGGAATTTCACGAAATCTGCGAGTTCTGGGTTCTGCAGTTGATGCTTGGAGGCTGGCTGCGAATCAGTCGTTGGGCGGTGGGAAAATCGTATTGTATATAGGTTTTTTTGCATACTCATTGTTATAGTTACCATTATTAATATTATCATTAGTAGTACTGTTTTCTTTGCTGTCTTATTAAACTCCCTTTATCTCAACCCATGAGTGTTACCTTTTGCCCATTTCTCCTCCCCATCCCGCTGTGGGGGGAGAGGACGGGTGAGCGAGCAGCTGCCTAGTGAGTGCTTAGCTGCCAGCTGCCGGCCCAAACCACAACAATGCGTTATGACTACAAGTGCTTTAAAGCATTTAGAAAATACGAAAATTGCTGGTTTGTCTTCTGACTTTAAATTCTAAGAATAAGTATGGAAACTCGGGTACTTTCAGAAAATATATTACTTTATAAACAAAATAGATTTTATTTTGAGAAACAGGCTTCAGATTTTCAAATATCTTTAGCTTAATTTGTGATTTTTTTTTTTTTCCCCTGTGCTTCTGTACATTCACAAGAAATGAAGGAAACTCTCTGCTTCTGGCTAGCTGTACACAGCTATTGTACATATATTAATATGGCTCCACAGTCAGGTTAATGCTAACGTCATAATCGCTAGATTGCGCAAACAAGCTTGAAGCTGTCGTTCTCAGTGCTGTATACGTGCATGATACTATGAGAATGCTGGTCCATTTATTTAAATGTGAATATACTTTAATTAGTGCAACTAATTTTTTAAAGATTGGAAAGAGTGTCCCAGTTGAGGTGGAAGGCATTCGTGGATACCACTGCAGGTTAGGATCTGATACAAAATTGAATCAATAGAATAACTGTATAGGTGAGCTTTTGGAAAGCTATTTGTTGCTAAAGCTCTGTTTCAGAAAAATGGCCTGGCTTGTGAAAGCCACTAAATGTGTACCTGTGTTGCATTTGACGTTTGAAATGTAAAGTGATATCCTAAACCATGAATTAGACTAAATGGACAAATTGATTGCGGGGGAGGAAATACTTGTGATACTTTTCCTGTTTTAAATGAAACATCCTGAGATAAATAGCTCTGTTGTGGTGGTGTGTAACTGGGTGTGTGACTTATGAACCGTCTAAGCTTATGTTAAGTGCAAACCACCAGTGACAGAGGGAGTGGAGCATCCCTCCTTCATCTCTGGCACTGCCTTTGTACCCCTGCTCTTAGCCAGTCCTGCCATGCGTGTGGCCACATGGCGAGCAGAATCAAAGCATTGATTTAGGCAAAAACTAACTGGGCTGAAAGAAAGAATAACATATATATATATTTTTTAAACCTGAATCAGTTCAATGCAATCCCATGTAAAAACGGGGGAAAAAGGAAGGTGGCAATGTACAGCCAAGGTGTAGAATGATAATGAGACTGCACTATTTTTACAATTATCTTCACTGATGTGCATTTAAATTAGCTCAAGTGAACTGTGCAGTGTCCAGTTGTGCATTTTAATTACAAAATCATCCTTCTTCATATAATGGATAATGAAAATGAATATGGCTGTCACATCGATGTCCCTTTTAGCTACTGTCTGTGCTGTGTTTCAGACAGTAACCACTTTCTGTGGTGTCTGTCGTGTATGGCCCTGTTGTTGATTGAGCACCCTTGGTGCAACTGTATAACTAAGAATAAAGAGAATGAGGAGAACTTCAAGTGGAAGTGAATGCTAAACAGCAAGTAGTCATAACCCGACAAAAAGCAAATTTTTGTGCAATGCACTAGTCATATGTACAAATACCTTTATACTGGAGAGTCTGTTTAATTAACGGGTCTTTCTCATTAGTCACCCTTCAAAAAATTGATTGGTTCATTTCCTATTTATATCTCTTTTCCATGTTTTTTTGAGTGAAGTTTCTACATTACATTCTCTTAGTAGAGAAAGTTATGCAGTTAAGTGGAGCTTTTTAAGGCTCTGTATACAATTTAACCAAGTCAGAAAGGTCAAAATTACTTTCACTTGGATGTGAAGAACAGATGAAAAACACTGTCATTTTTCCATGATACTTATAGTTAACTTGTAGAGGGTTTACGCTGTGTTTTGTAGAGTACTAGTGGGATGAACAAACATGTTTTGCAGCTATCCTACCTCAGGGTAAAAAACTGTTCTGATTTTCTACCAAAAGAATGTAATCTAAATTGTAAGCAGCTTGATGGACAAGGTCATGCTTTAGATACGATAGTCTCTCTAAATAATAGTCAAGCAAGAAAGTCTTAGCTGAAATTCTTTGCAGTTGGTTTATTGCATATTCTTTATCCTAGCTTTACTTAAGTTTGTAAGGAGTTGAAAAACTCCTTGTAAGACAAGTATGAAAATCTTGATTACAAATCACTCAACTTGCATACCTCACCTAAAATTTAATACTTCTTGTGGCTTTTGCTAAGATAGACCCCTGCTTACCATATTTTGGCATTCTGTATGCACCTGGTATTTATTGTGTTGATGCTGCATGTGCTTAATTCACAAGAGGAAGAAGTTAAAAATGCAGTCAGATGGAGGAAAAATAAATGATAATTACCATCACTGTTCAGGATTTTTTCTGCTGCATCTGTCATACTTGTCAGAAATAAGGGGTGAAATGAGATACCAAATGATGCATGAAAGAGTTTTTGAAGTTGCACTACTAACCAGCAAAGCCTTTCCCATTTTAGGATGACAGATTGTCTTTAATCTAACCTAATTGTGCATAATGTGTGAATTGGATTTAATTTCACACTCTCTTTCTGACAGTTGGTAAAACTGAATCAGGGAATCCTTAAGAATTTACAGAATTTCTCCAGATTCTTCAGTCATTGTTGTCTCCTTGTGGCTCATCTCACTTTTCTGTTATAAGTTGCTGCGGTACCCGGCTAAATATATTAGAAGATGAGCATTTCAGTAAATGCAGGCACTGTCATTACATTTTGCTTCATTTGATGACAGGCTTTAGCAAAATGAAGAGGAAATGAGTAAAATGGATGGGGAAGTTAATGATAAAATTATCCTAGATCTGAAAATTAATTTTCACTAGCCTTTACCCCTAGAAGACGGTAAAAAGCATGGCATATCAACATATGTTAACAATGCAAGTGCATCTGTACTGTGGACTTTTGTGGCAGTCGGCCAGCTGGCAGCCCAGCATCACACATCACATTGCTTTGGGATTATCCTACCTGTTCTCCTCTGTGCCCTTTAGTGCCCTGGGGTGATAGTGGCCAGGTGTCATTGCCTTGTTTTAGTGTTTAGGTATAATTATCATCAGACTGTTTGTAGTTAAATACCCAGGACTAGCCAGGTGTACTTGGTCTTTCTACACATTAATACTATATCATGTCTTACGCACCGGGTGAAGAAAACTTCATGGCAAAATTATGCAGTAGATATTTTTGAGTCCTTGCTGAAGGCATGGCTGAGCTGTACTGTACGAGGGCCAGTAAGTGTAAGACTAAAGTGGTGCTTGGGCTACCAGCCTGCAGCATGGCTATCTAGACAGAATTTGTTGGGGTTAACAGTGCTAAATCACAAGTTGTGAGTGAGGCCACCTGCTGCTAGGGCAGTCAGAGACTTAGAAACTCGATTGAGTTCTAGTGATGAAGAACTGGCTGGAAAACTGACTTTGCCCTGTGCAGTCATATGCTGCAGGATGAGGGAATGAGGTCTGTATGAATTCTTGGTGATCTGGCCCCTGAATCTTCAGGACCCTCCCAGCATATATTATTTTTGTGATGTGTCAGGTTTGGTTTTATTATGAGGAAGCAGTAGGATATGCTGTGATGCACATTTTGAGTGTTGTGGTTTTCTGTTCCTGGATGCCCAGTTGTTGTTGCTGTACTAGAAAACATGTTGCTATTACTTTTTATTGAATTCTTCATTCCGCCCTTTCTGGCATAAATACAATGACCACTTTGTGGAGGGAACATGTGCAAGGAGTCACTTCAGAGCTGCATTCTTACTCTGTGGATGGATTTTTTTATCAGTTGCTGCCTAAGCTTTCTCCCTTCCACAGACCCTCCTCTCCATTTTGTCATTGCTGTCTTCTGCTGTAGTAATTACTTTAACTCCCTTCAGCCAAAATGACAGATTTTCCAGGAAAATGGCTCAAAACAGCATGGCCACAGTGAGAATTTAGTGTATTATATTTATTGTGTTCATTAACATGTTAATGTATGACAATTGCTCTTTTTCTTCTCTTTTTTCTCCTGCTACATAACAACTTCCCACCTCTTTTGCGTGCTTCCAGTGTCTATCCATTGCATCCCAAGAAATTCAAAGCAGACAGCCTTACATTAGTCACTTAGTGCAGCCCAAACTCAAATACTAATGTCAGAATGCAGTGCATTTTCCCTAAGTACTTCCTACCAGAAAATACAATATTTCAGCAGTGTGACAGTCTGTTATGTTGAGGAACATGAGACACGGTCTAGTAATTATGGTGTATCAGGAATGTAAGTAGTACAGGGCATTTTTCATTTTTAAAGTCCGGAGTTATTTCAAAACTGTTTATTTTTATCGAACTGGACTGTTGAGTGTGAATGAGCAAGACAGCTTTGAGCACAGAACTTACTAGCTGTTGCTCTGTGTTGTCTGGCAGAGCACAGCTTCTGCAAGTCAGGCACACGGGCAGGTGGAGGCTTTCTGATGTCAGGCGTGCCCTTACAGACTCCCCTTGCTAATCATAAGAGAGGGCACTTTTTGCTTCTGCATCAGCAGCACCTTCTCTGACATAAGAATTGCTTTCAGAGACGCAATGCAACAAAAACGCCTGTATTGGACTATTCATTAACTGCCCAATATACCAAAATAATATTGAAATATCTTTAAAATAATATTTTTCACTTACATGTAGAGTAGGACAAAACAAAGGAGGTCACATCTTTGAATTTCAAGGGCTATTTCTTTACATCAGTCCGTATCCTGAAAGTAAAAACAGAAGGAGGAACTTGGGACACTTTAACAGCTATGATATTAAGACGATCTCTCACTAACTCTCTCTTCCAAGTCTCAGTGAAGTGCTTTTCATTATTCTCAGATGTACATATATTCATTCCATTGTAATTCAGAGCAGATGTTGGGTGTAGTTATCAGACTAGTTATGGAGCACTGCTCTTCCAGTGTAAAACATTGCTCTCCTAAATAGCTGTTTCATTGTCATGTTATAAGATGTTATACAAAAAGGAAATTGGTTTTATGATCCTGTTGTCCCTGAAAAGCCTTCCGTGGGTGGAAGGTGAGCTAACTCGCTATTGTAGTGAGTGGAAGGTTGGCACCTTAAAGTTTGCAGAAGGGACTGACTGGAAGACAGTTCTACTGTTCTGTTCCTTAAACGTTGAAAATGTGCAAGTTCCTATGGGCTTCACCATTGGGAATCTGTCTAGATGCTGTGTATTAATTTCAGAGAATCTGCAACTATAAACAAGTGAGTGTCAGGTAAGGGCTGTCTGTTTGTACATTCAGAAACCTGATGTAAGGGGTAGATGGAATATAAGGTCCATTCGACAAGTGTTATCCTTCAGACTGTTGCTGTTCTAACTTTCAGACCTGGGTCTTGTAACCTGCATATAGGTCCTGACTTGAATTGTAAAGAAACCAACCTTAGTTGAAACCAAAGGTTCTTAAGCAACTTTACTTATTGGAAATATATAAAAGGGCCACACAGTACTTGTATTACACATAATTGGTAAGGAAAATTTCTCATCACTACTTATTTTTCTGTATTACTTTGAACAGTGATGACTTCTTTTCAGCAGGATTTTGAATTTAATTCCACTTCCAAGTCAGACTGTTTTTCTGTGATAAAAAACGCTGTCCTAAGAAGGGGTAGCAGTTTTCTGATAGATTTGGGAAATCGATATTTAAATCCACTATCCTGTTTGGAAGACATGCATTGATTTCCCAAGAAGTGTACAGCACAAAGACTCCTGCTATCCTTTGACAGTACTCCTTTGTGCTTCTATGCTTTACAAGAACATTCAGCATTCGGGAACTGTTAACCTAACACAAAGAGCAGATGCTTTTGGGATTCCCTTTCTGAATTAATATCTGGTCCAAGCATCAAAAAACCGTATTATTTTCTCTGTGTGTAAAAAGTCTTATTGACCCGTGGGAACTGAATGTGCGGCTTAGAGATTAGAGCACTGAGTAAATATGAAAATGATACATCCACTGATAATTGAGAAGACAATACAAGAAATAGCAGCAATTATAAAGACCTACTCAGAAAATTTTATGACTTGTCATTCTCATTTAGAATAAGGGGATATTCGTGCTGTCTCATTTGGAAGCTCTGAACAAGGTATTTTACATTGGTGCTTCAGAGGGGATTCCAGACCTGCCTTCCATGGGCTCCATGCAGGGAGCAAAGGCACGCAGGACCAGTGTTTAATTTGTCTGTTGGCAGTTAGATGAATGAATGTCTTCCTAAGATTCAGAAACCAAGAGACATTTGTTTTCTCACATCTCCCCTGCCCCCACAAAAGAAACCCACTCCAAAATGCTGTGGTTAGTAGAACTTTAAGGTTTGTAGGTGTGAGAGGAGAAAAGAGAAAACATCTGGATTATGAACACAAAATCTTGCAGCAGTTCAATTCTCATTCCTTAGAGTGTTCCTTTTCAGTTGGTTTTGGCAACACTGAAAATTTAGATCGGACTTTTCTACCCTGTTTCTTTTTGAGCCTTTTTGTTATCTGAAATAGTTCTCACCAAGAAATACTAGTGAGATCTCCAGGATTATTAAAGAGGTATTCCTGACTTCATTATTTCTTCCCAAGAACATTGACTCATGTATTACCTTTGAAGTATATCTGCACTACACAGTATTTCTATCAAGGCTTTGCTGTAGGCAGTTTCTTACTGGCGTGGTATAACCTGATATCCATTGCAGAAGAAACTACAGGTGTAATGCAGAAAGTGTTTATTTCTGACTTCTGTGGAATGGAAAAAGTTCCCTTTTGAAGTACACCAGTTTCTGTAATGAACTTACATTTATTAGATAATACATAAAAGCTCCTGAATTCTAAATGCTCCATTGCTTGTCTGGGATTTTTGTTTTATTTTATTATTTTCATGTGCTGAACTAGAAGCAACTTGATGGCACTAAGAACAATCTCAACTGGCAATATTTGTGTTCTCTTAACAGAATCTGGTTCTGCAATTACTGCTTCCTGTGTTGGTCTGGGGAACTCTACAGCACCTCCACCCGGACAGGCAGGAAAACCAGTGCCAGGGTACAATGGTAAGACTGTGCTAAACATGCTGCTAGAAAAGGATATTGCTTATATTCCCGAGGAAAAGCTCTTTAATTTTTGTGCCTCATGGGAAAAACAAATTACAGTCTTATTAACACTTTCCTTCTTCCTGTAACAGAAAGCTCTGCCTTTTGGTGTGTTGCAGAATGTGATTGTGAATAAGAAATTCTGAGTTATGTTCAAGAAAATTGATCAACTACTCCTACCTTTATTATAAGAAAGGGATAGCACATACTTCTATGCTGGATATGACAAAGATATGAAAAACTTACTGTGCTTTAAGGCCTTATCTACAGTTACACTGTTTTAAATGAGAGCAGCACTAAAATTTGTATTGGCAAACCAGGAAGAAAAATGTTAGTAATAATCATCAGCAAAAGATGAAATGATACCCAGACAAATAAACGCTAAAACTTGCACTTTTGAGTGTTCTGTTATACCTGTGTTTTCAATTTTCAGAGCCTAAATAGTTTGGGAGATGTACATTAAATAATTATGTCTCAGAGACACATTGATTAGATTGACTAGATTTTTGTTTGACCCTACAATTTTATGTGAAGTATTCTGAAGTACATAAAGAAAATTCTTCCTGAGGTCTGTGTCTTCCACAAATACGTCATAGTGAGCTAAGAAGCAGCTTTGCAAGGATATAAATCTTGTAGTTGAAGTCATCTCATACTTTTTTTAAGAAAACCATTCAGTTTTCTGCCTTTTTGTGCAGATATATGGGCTTGTATTTCAGAGAGTTGTTAAGCACATTATCTTTCAGTACTTGTGGAGCGTTTTTATTTTGGGCTGGGAGAAATGGTAGGCTATGGACCAACATTAAAAGAATGAGCACTCATTGTCTGGAAGATGTTTGCATGCAGAGGGTACAGCCGTAGGATTAAGAATGCAAAAATATTTTCATACCTGGGAACCCTGATTGTAACACAGTTTTCAAGAATTACTTGAAGTCCAAAAAATAATTACATTAAAGATCAAACCACATTCAGGAAAAGTTCTCACATCACTGGGCAGAAAGAGCTAAGCTGTTTTTTCTTCGAATTCATGTAAGTGGAAGTGAGTATTAAAGAAAAACATTTTCGGTATCTCTAGGTTTTGGCATTTACAGTTGTGACATGAAGCCAAGCAATAGCTTAAAAACAGCATTAAAACAAAGCCATGAAGTTTGTCCAGAGTTGTAATAAATAGGGAAGAGTGGAAGAATGTAATTGCATAAGATATGCTATCAAATGATAGTCAGACCTAGAAAACAGTAACAGTGGAAAGAATGCAAAAGTTTCCTATGAATTGTTCAGAACATTGGGCCTAGTGTAGTTAAAGAATTTCTTCAAATAGAATGAAGGAAATGTCTTTGGCATGCCTTAAAAGGGAAACATAAATGAGCACTAAAATTCACTCCAGATTTGTGAAAGAACTTTCTGAACCTCTTTCAGTCTTTGGTTTGAGGCCAATTATGTCCTGTAATGCAATGCAGCGATTCATAAAATAGTGGATCTTGAAATTACTCTGTACTGGCAGCTGTCTTGCTGTCACCCACTTCTATTTTGATGTTGTTTTGCTGCTGTTACTGTATTAATTAGAAGAAATCCTTATGCCATTTAGCAGCTAGATTCTGTGCTTTTAGATTATGCATACAACTGTTAATAGTTTTGGACATTGCTAAAGTTACATTTTATTTAAGCTGCAATATAAATAGAAAGTTACAAAATCTACATTTTTTTTAAACACAACCAAATTCGTTCCTGTCACAGTATTGCTAAAATAAACTGACTTCTTTGCTGATTTTTTAGAATATGAAGAATAAAAGCAGTATTTAGCTATAATATCAAAGTGCACTGGCACAAATTGCATTTAAAAGTAAGTCACGATACCAGATAAATTTCTAGCTCCGTTACCTTAAATCAGACCTTATACTGTGCTTTCCCTTTGATCTACTTGAACCCTTTCCAGATAATTTTATTGCATTGTTTTCAAACTGAAGCAAGTCCCACATTTTGAAGAATTCAGTTCTTCAGTAATTCAGGAGTGAGCAGTGTAGTATCTCCCTTTCTCAGACATTGAAATACACTGCTTGCAAGGAGGGTAATAAATGCTAGAATTGCTACCTTGAGAAAACAGTTACAGTAAAATCTGATTAGATTTTACTTCCTTATAATAAAAATAGAAAAAATAAAAGTTCTTCAAATCTAATGATACTATGTTCTTACACATGTTCTTACATCATCTAAAATTATATAAGAAAAAAAATGTGTTTACAGATTATAAATGAGTTTTATTTATGCCATTCTTGCCGTTTGCCATAAGCGTCTTCTGTGTTTCCATTCATCCTTTTGATTTCCTATCCCAGATACTCCTTCCAAGTCACTGATTTGTAAAACTGGCCTTGTGGACTTGCTTGTGTCTGTGTGCTGAGCTATTGCTTCCAGCAGGCTCTTCAATTACTCGAAAGTTACCATCCTCTTTGAAGGGGTGACTTCAGCCAGAAATAGTAAGTCACAGATGTTGGCATTCTTTGGACAGATAGGATATGATATTACTCATAAGAGTCTTAGCAGGGTTTTACTCAGAAGTCTCTCATCCTCTTTTCCCCATTTCCTCTGGAACTTTTTTGTACGGAATGTAAGATTATTTGTACTAATTTAGATCCAGCTGAACATTGCTTTCTTTGCTTGGGCAGGCTTCAAAAAGTCTGTTTTTAAATCCGTGTCAGCCCAGTCTCTCAAAACCTTTCCTCCCTGCTTTTCCATGGTTTAGTCATTTTACTTTGTTTCACTCCAGTTATCGCAGGCCAAGCTGATATCTGTCATTCCTTCCTTGTGCCCACACCTTCAGATGGGCTGGGTGGCTGTAGCAGATGACTGCACGGAAGAGGCTATTTCAGGTGTTTTTCCTCAGAAACCTCAGTACCAGTACGTGATGCTTTCACTGAAGGTGATGGGCCAGTGTCACCCAGGGAAGAGGCTTCTGCTGGAGGTCTGGATTCTTCACTGTACCCTAGCATTACCCTGCTGCGTGGCTTTGGGTAGTGCATGAGTTCCTTTACCTCTTTGTGCTAGACTAGAATGAGCCTTGTCAGCTGGGGAGCATCTTTCTGGGTCTCCTGAGAGCCTTTGAAAACCAGACACATGTATTTACTGCTAGTAGTATTTCTCACATTAATCTGGTTAGCCTCCAGTAACCTTAGTTGTTATTTCTTACTCATATTACCTGCACACTTTTTCTTGTATTTGTCATGTATCTGAAGGGTGCTTTGCTATTTGGAAGCTTAGATTTTCCAGTATGAAGGTGTCTTTTAATTTTCAGTTCTGTATTTTCCCCTTTTTGACTTTGAGCTATTTTTGCTCCCATAGCAAGAGCATTGTTTAAGACTTTTTGTGCTTAAGGCTGAATGTTAATAAGGTCATGAGATTATCCAGTTTGGAACTCCCAAATCACTTAATTCCTTTTGTTGCTTGGTGTATCTGGAAATAAGTTGATATCCATGAAGAAAGACACTGTCCTCCACCTACAAATACACTACTTCACAGTTCTCTTCCTATATTACTTTTTTGCAGTGATGATTCTGGATGAAAATAAGGAACCAGTGAAGGCCCAGACTTTAGGAAATATTGTGGTAAAGTAAGAAAACTAAGTATCTTACACTTAAGAGAAGCTTCCCACATGGGTTGATTGTCTTTTGACTGAATTTTGTATATACATATATATAACAATAATTGAAGTAATGAGGGTTGACAAGCATGACTGTCGCTGATATTGATACCAAGCTGCCAGAATTTTTTATGTCTGTTGATGCTGAAAAATTGCAGATAAAATTGTGTGAGTGAATGAGTGTGGATTGCTTTTTTTTTTTTTTTTATTAGACTACAACAAAGTTTACCATTTTCTTAATTACCAGCCTGTTGGCACAGGATTAAACAAACCTTCCTGTTGGGATATATGAGCCAGATACTGAATCATTCTCTTCACTGTTTTATCTTTCAGTTTAGTGAGATAGTGCAGCAGTGCAGATTGACATGCTTTGGTTTACTGGTGTGATGCTGCTATCTCCTAATCCCAACTGATGCACATTCCTAGAGGGTTAATATGTGTTTTCTGATCTCTGTAAAAACCACAAGGTGTCTCTGAGTGTGCTTTGCACTGAGGTGTTCAGTTATGGTGTACTTGAACAACATGCATACAGGAAAAGACTCCATAAAAAAGCAAAAAAACCACTGCAAAAACCAAACCAAAATAACGCCAAAAAGCCCAAAACACTCTGCTGTCCATCTTGCAGGTGATTTTAGTACCGTTTACCAGACTCCTGTCAGATGAGTTCCATAAGCTTTAATATTCTTTTTGAAAGTACACCTTTCTTCCTTTCTTAGCACCTTTTCTTAGATAAAGGAGCCTCTGTTTGGATAACGCTGTGAACATCAATTACATTTCTCTTATCATACCTTCTGCCATCTCTCCGTTGCCAGAAACTTTCCTTACCTCTGTAAAGCTTGATAGGCTACCGCTCCCCACAGCTCATGCCAGTCGGTCAGGCTTTCAGGCAGATGGCATTTTCCTCAGACAGATATCTACTTTCTGATTAACACATTAGCTGTAGCCGCCTCTGTTTCCAGTTGTAGAAAATACTTCAGTTCTGAACACTTCCTAACTGACAGCAAATACAAGTCCCGGAAGAAATGTGTTCATCCACCACAGTGGTGGTAGAATTTCGGAGACTTGTGGTAACTCAGAAGGTTTGTTGCTTCCTTAGGTGAATGGAAGGAAATACAAAGATTAGCATTAACCTTCAGTGAATTTAAGTTCCTTCAAAAGCTAAAACATTGGGACTGATGTACTGATTTTGATGAGTTGTTAAAGGGTGGTTAGCTGAGGCTTGAGACAGTGGCCACGAGAGCTGGAGATGAGACATGTCGGAGCTGCGGGCACTGGAGCATGCTGCAGAAAGGCAGCCCTGAAAACACACGCTGGCTGGCTGCGTAGTGCTTGGTTGGGAGTCGGAGCTGCCGAGGTGTGGAGGTTTTTTGCTCAGCTGTACTGCTGATCTAATGTAACTAGACTGCTGTGGAGATTAAGACAGTATCACATGAAGTGATTGTACTGTGAGACACAGGCGTATGTTTTCAGAATGAAGTCTATACCCTGCCCAATTTTCAGCATCTTAGTCTAAGCAACCAGGGCACACAGGCATGTGTTTAGATGCACACATGATCTTCCCTGAATCAACAGACTCATATTTAGATGTAGTCTTACACAGGTAAGACTGTGCATTCATTCCATTGCCGAGAACGAATAATTAGAATTACTCCAGCCTCTAACAGACTGTTGTTTGCAGTGTCAGTAGTCCAGGTCAGAGTGGAGGGCTGTCTCTTGAAGTTCTCACCTCTGTAGTGGCTGATGCCATAATAAAATGTAAGCTTGTAATCAGTGGAGAGAGAAAGGTATTTCGTAAGAAAATTGATCCTGGCTGTCTTAGACATTCAGCTAGGATGAAATAAATCGCCTTCCAGATGCTCTTGTGTCTCTCGACTGACTGCGGGGTGACAGAGCTGGCTTAGGGTGGGTCCTGAGTGTTACCTGCCAAAAGCGAAGTCAAATGAACTCCATCCGTAGCAACTCTGCCAGAGTTGTGTCTACTAACAGGTAATGTCGGCAGACGTGTGTATACGCTTCTGAGTCATTGCTATCTTTGTCTTTAATTGTCTGTCAGGAGTGGATATTGCTTTATTAGAAGATCCTATTTGGGGTTAATTTCAAACTCTTAAAGACAGAATTTATCTCCCCTTAAGTGGACCCATGTTTAGGCTTTTATTTTAAGGGATTAAAATGTGTTTAGATATTGATTTGGGGTTTTCTTTGTTGTTGTTGTTTGTTTTTTGTTTTGTTTTATCTTGCCCAGTATGACTTCTGCTGCAGTCAAATAAATTCATAGGGGAAAAAGGGGGGATTTTTGCTTTGTTTTGGTTTTGGGTTTGTTTTGCATTGGATCACTCAAGAAAAAGTAATGGCACAGGGACACTATTATTTTATTATGTATTTATTGTAATATCCATTCTGAAGTAGGGGGGAAGTAGGGGGCAAAGAAATTGCATGATATCTTTAACAGCTGATATTAAACCAATTCTGAGGTAGGTTAACTATCACATCTGTCACCTCTCTTTCCCTTCCAGCCTTTTTCTGACTTAATATTTTGAGACAATAGAATCTCTTAAAATTCATTCTGCAGCTTAACAAAAAAAAAACCCCAAACCAACAAGAAAATGAGGCAAAGGTATTGATGAGCTTTAGGAGGCCAATTGTGGATTTTTTTAACACTTCTGACATTTGAATCTTTGGACTGTTAAGTTGGTTTTAGGATATTACGGTTTGCAGTGTCTCAACATTATGATCCATGTTTCATTCTGGTGACAATTTGCTGCAGCGTTTAGGTGGTTTTATGGTCACAAAAATCTGTGACCGTTAGGTTAAGGCATCACATTTTCTATCTTCTGCTTTGTTCAGCTAAGCAATTATTTAGCTTTAAAATTTTTTTCTTTTTTTGATTAGGGCTAGGTTTCATAAAGCCCTCCTGCAAAGAAGCCTTTCCTCTCTTCATCTCTTCAGTAAGCTTCTACATGTACAGACCCCTTAAGAATAGTGGGGATGATTCTTGTTACTAGCAGTGTTTTTGTCACCCCAGGGACATGTCCCCATGCAGCTAGAAGAAAATGGGGCATAGTTTTGGCTCTTACTCTGTCATACACTCAGCAGCAAAATATGGTGTACTGTTCTAGAAAAAAAATGCAGGTGTTTGCTGTATGTGCAGCATATGTGAGTTGAGAAGTACTCTGCAGTATTTCTTGGAGAGGAGAATGGGCACGCACTGCTTACAATACCAGCTGTGCTGAAGTGGTATGCTGCTGCTCTTGGATATTTTTATCCAAGTCTAATTCCCAGTAAAGACTGTTGGGGGCTCTTTGAGGCCCGCAGTGCTCATAAGTGTGGTGTTTAAAATATCTATTCTTACAACAGAATTTTAAACTTTAGTTTTATCCTGCATGAGTGAAATACTTTAGAAAGGTAGTTCTTACACCTAATTACTCCATCTTTCTGCCCTGAGTATGTTCTTTTCTTTACTCATCCACTGATACCTGTTTTTTTTCATATAATCATCATCTATGCCGTTTGGAAAGATTTTTGCTGACAAGGACTCTCATGCAGGCTAATTTACCTGGACAAAGCAATAATCTTTTTGACTTAATGAGACTTTCAGGACAAAGTAATCAAATGCAGTGTCACAACATTATGATGGAAGGACAAGGGAAAATGAAGATGACTGCAGCTCATGAGGGTGGGCTCGTAGGAAATGTTTCCAAATTAACTTTTTTTTTGAGCTAGAATCTTTGGACGTGAAAGATGATTCACTGAGGATTTATTCTGAAGTGAAATGGTAACAGCAGTGACCTCCATTTCCATTAGCAAAATCAGTCTGATTGTGACACGCTTCTGCTTGCATTGTTCTGAGCTGCCTGTAATTAATACACACTTGAAAATGCATGTGTGTATGTAATCATGATTAGCCATGAGAACTTTCAGTTGTCAGTTCTCATAAGGAATGTTAGCAAAGAGAAATCCCATTTAAATTCCAGTACAGTGGGAAACTCAGTTTTGCTCTTATACATTATAAAGATCACAAACCCATTCTGTTTATTTTATGAAGCAGTTGTCAGCACTGTCTCATTAGCTAGCATTATTCTTTATGCTCATCCAGAACAGCAGTGGGACTACGTTTGCCTTATACTCTTTCTGTCCAGAGAGTAATGCCTGCCAGTAAATTTCCTGCTAGATGCTAGTTACACTTCCTCTAGTGTTTGCGTAGTTAATTTTGTGCTGTAATAATGGAGGTTTACGAGATAAGTATTTACAAATTTGTTTTACTGATCTCCACTGCATAGAATCACATAAATGTTTCTGTTCTATATTCAGAAAGAGGTGAGACAATGTAGTTATATCATACAGTGATTCTGAAATTCTTTGGTTGCATTGGTTAAATTGCATTTACGAACAGTGACTATGTGAGAGGCTCTGCAGACCATTAATGTTGTGGGGTTTTTTTTCATGAATCTGAGATTACTGGATAAGAGGAAGGAAAATTATAATTTTCTGTCAATGGTTCAAATGATTGCCCATTATATAGAGTAAATTCAAGCAAAACTTTATGTACAGTGCTGTAAGAGTGTAAAGGCTTTAAAAATAATATTTATTCACAACGTTTTATAAAGAAAGGGTCATAATAAATTTACAATTTTTTGTAATTTTAGGTTTTAAGTTAGCTGAATAGAAATTTGACAGGACTTTTGAAACAGGTACCATAAAGTTAGTATCCTTTAGTGGAAGAGATGCTCAGAAGAAAGCAACCCGTTCACAGTTTCACTGTTTGTGGTACTGTGTTCAATCTTTATACAATACTTAAAGAGTAAATAGACATACAATAAAATGCTTCCTCATTTAATATTTCTTATGATGCATTAAAAATAAATCAGTATCACTGGAATTCTGAAGCAACCTGAAGCCAGGAATGTAATTATTAAGATGCACAATAGAAGTGCTAACCAAAAGAGCTTGAAGGGAAGAAAAGAGAAAGAAGAAGATATAATCTTTCGCAGCACACTGTAGTACCTTGGTATCCCATTAAAGAAAATAAAGAACAATCTTGTAAGACTTGACGGGTCAACATATAGGCATTCTACCTTGGAATACACACATGAGAAAGCTCACAGTTCTCGTTTGCGCTCTTACCCTTCCCAGGAGAAAAGGTGGCTGGAAGGCAATGGCAGTGTTTTTAGATAATAAAAGCAAGGGGAGACTCCGTCTGAAGCCATGAGAGAGGTATATGGCCTTAGCTCAGAAGGAGGACAGTTAGATAGAAGCCACCTGAGATACCAAAATAGCCACTGAAGTCCTTATCATTACATAGTGTCTCAGCAATAACTGTTGTCAAGTTTTCTCTTTTTGCAAGTGTGTGACACAACTGCTGTTCTGTGCTTTTAAAAGAATACATACTTTTATCGTTAAATTTGATCGAATGATAAAAAACAATACTCAATATTCTGAAATTTCGTTCTATGAATACAATAATCCCTAAAATTCAAGTACTTAGACTCTCTGAGAAACATTTCTCTTTCCTTATGTGTGATTGTTCTAGAGTGTCTGAAGGGGATTAACCTATATCTCCATTGCTTGGTTGTGTTTATTTTTTGTAATTTCAATGATGTGCTTTTCCATTTTGGAAGTGGTGTTTAATGTTTTCCTATTAATTTTTAAAATATGAAATAATAAAATAAATTACATAAGGTAGCAGAAAATTAAAGGCAACCCGACAGAGGACCTGTTGCAGACCTGTCTGAGTGGCTACCTTCAAGGAAGACTGCTGGAGGGAGAGAAATGTTGCTTGTAGAACTGTGTAAAGAAAGTGTGTCGTCCTGCATAGACCACTTGCAGTACATTCTTGTAACAAAGGTCATACACCTAGGAACAGTGAAAGTTTGCTACATTTATAAGACGAAAGACTGTACCCTAGAAAGCAGTGATTTTCGAAGGAGCTTTTTATGTTGCAGTAGATAAACCTCTGAATGCTCAAGATCTTTGAATGAAATGTAGCTGCTGTTGTAACTAAGCAGGCAATGTGATCCCTTGTTATTCAGTAGGGAAACTGAAAAGGAGCTACTGTTATTATCTGTGGATATGATGTTAGTCAACTCAATGCATTATGTTCGGTTCTTATGTCCGTATTTCAAAAGGCTATTGAGAAACTGGCTGGGTTTTGGAGAAGATATGAGTGAGGACAGGCTGAGAGAGTTGCAGTTGTTCAGCATGGACAAGAGAAGGCTCCAGGGAGACCTTATTATGGCCTTTCAGTACTTGGAGGGGGCTTGTAAGAAAGATGGGGACAATCTTTTTATAAGGTCTGTTGTGACAGGACAAGGAGTAATGGATTTAAACTAAGGGAGGGTAGGTTTAGACTCTATATAAGGAAGAAGTTTTTGACAATGAGGGTGGTGAAACACTGGCACAGGTTACCCAGAGAGGTGGCAGAGGCCCCATCCCTGGAAACATTCAAGGTCACGTTGGACGAGGCTCTGAGCAATCTGGTCTAGTTGAGGATGTCTCTGGTCACTGCAGCGGGGTTGGGCTAGATAACCTCTAAAGATCCCTTCCAACCCAAAGCATTCTATGATTCTGTGATATCTCTCTTAAAGATACACTGTCTTTTAGCCAAAAGTTATGGGCTTGAGGCAGGATTTAGTAGATAACATCCTTTAAGATGTGTTATATGGGAGATCAGATTAGATGATTGTGATGAATCTGTGCAAAAGATTTCTCTCCCTGCCAGCCTCCCACATGTTTTTTTATCAGCTTTGTCTTTTCCCTTTACAAGTGAAACAATGAGTAGGATTTTCAATGTGGGATCAGTTTGGCTAAAGATGGATTTTCTAACAGATTTCTGTCTGAGTACATGTGAGTAGCATTTGAACTTTCTTTATTTACCTTTTCCAAGCACGTTCACTAGTTTTTGATGCTTTCTCTCTTCTAAACTGTACATTTTTTTTCTGCAAAATCCACACTTAAACCAACTACTTTTGTGACCTCTTTCAGCTAATTAAAGGCATATTTTATGCATATTGGTGAATGTTCAAGGTGCTCTCTCTTCTCTTGCCCCTTCTCCACCCTTTTTCCAGTGCTGTTGTTCCTTGTATCTGAAAAAGCTTCTAGATTCCAGATGGCTTTTGAACTTGCAAACAAAAATTTTAAGAGTGATGGTTATGCACAGCACTACATAAATGCTGAGTAATAATATATCTGCCAGTCAAGATGATTTAACTCCATTCACAAGCCCGAACTCCTTGAACAATGGCTTATGCTTGCTTTGACTGGCTGTAATGAACAGCCTGTGAGTACCATTGTCTACCATAAAATAAAAGGATGTCTTTTCTGAAGCTCAGCAAGGTAGCATCTCTAATAGGTTTTGACTTTCATTTGTACTTTCAGAAATCTGTTTTTCTCTGTAAATTATCTTTTGAGTGCTGTGTCTATAATTGCTTTGTTTCAGCAACAAGGAGTCTTACATCGTTTTGATGAGTGGCATCCTGAAAGGATATGACACATGGAGTCAGATTTTCTTGGGCTAAGCTAAAGGTGGGCTGTTCTGTGTAAGGTCAGCCACCCTTGTATGAAAAATAAATGAACTGTAAAACAGTGCTTAAAAAACAGATAATTATTGTTGCTTAAAATTCTCTAGCAGAAAACAGTTACTGTGAAAGCAGTGCAGAGCTTTTCTGTGATGCTGCCAAGCTCACCTAATCTTAGTTTCGCACTTTATAATGAAATTACCTTCTTATCTTTGTAAAATGTAACCAGAGTGGATCTTTGTAAAATTAACCCATATAATTTACATCGTTAATTTACACAGTTTACTTGGTTTTCCTGATGCTGTTCTAAATGCCTTCAACCTTGAAATGAGAAATGGGCCTAGGTCGGTGTTCCTGTAGTTCTGCAATTGTCACCTGTTTCACTGGAGTAAATGGAGAATAGCAGCATTTGTACTGCTGTTGCTGTACTGATTAAAAAATTGGCGTGAGTGAGATCAAAATTCAGACCTGTACATCTCTTTTGAAGTTTGAAATCCAAAGGTAAACTTTTCTGAAGTGCAGGTGCTTTGATTCAGCTTGGTGTAGGTTTCTGGCTTGAACCGCGACTTGGGTTTGAAACTGTGGCTATTCTTTGCTAGTTAAATGGGATGAGTTGATGGTAGTTAGCCTGATCCAATGTAGCTGGTAACACATTCATATTTTAGAAAAAGCTGTCAAGCTTGTCTTGAATTTGTGTTTTCTGAATCTCGTGACTGTCCTCTCCATAAAGAAGCAGCAATGATGAAATAGAAGATGCTGCCAGAGTTGTGACCATATGAAAAATCCAAGCAGGAATAGTGTAAGGGAGGGCTTATCTTTAAACTGATAACAGATGCAAAGGCCTGACACTGGCTGGTTTATGGCATCTCTGCCATCATGCAGGATGAGAGAGAAAGAATTTAACAGATAGCTAGAAAAATACAGTAAATACCCCCCAGAGGGAAACCAAGCAAAGCAAATTCTTTGTATATTGTGGAAATGGTGATGAAGGAACCTGCCTCCTTCGATCTTGGTCTTCTGTGCTCCTGTTGCTTGTGGAGGAAAGCAGAATCATGTCTGGGACAATCATGCTTAGTTACGCATAGCTGGCATATTTTGGTCCCCAAAAGGCCTTGAGTATCAACTCAATGTTTGGACAAAGAGGCAACAGTTTTTAAATATGGAACTTTGGTAGGTGTGTATTGCATTTCCTAGGGAGAACAGACCCAAACCCAACATCTAAAAATGTTCCTTTTTTATGGAGGGGTTGAGGAAAGGAAGAAATGTTGGCTTTCAGGTAGCTGTTACTTTTTGACTATCTGATTTGCTCTCTTCTGGCCCCTTTCACATAATTATGATCCAGTTCTTCTCCCTTTGGAATTCGTGGCAGCATCCCCACTGACAGCAGTGGGATGGAGGCATTCTTGGCTCTGAGCATTTTAATCCTGATGTCCTGGCAAAATTCCAATACACGTAATTATGTTCTGACAAGCTGAATTCTGCCTTTATTAATTTTATTAATTTATATGTTTGCACAGCACCTAGAAATTCTAGTCAGTCATGATACTAATAACTTTACTGTCACGGAAGAATTGTATATGCCCGTTGCTCTGGAATCATTTTGCCTGAAAGATGGACACATGGAAGACAGCATTCAGTTTTGCTTAGTAGATGGAATGGAGTCATAACTGCAAGTAATCTTTTACAGAAAGCTGTGGAAGCATATTTTCGGATTGTGTCTGTATTGTGCTGTGATTCGCGCTACTGAGGTGCCTGCGATAGCCAGTAGTTTAGCAGTGTGGTTTCCATAGACTCACAAAATATGTACCGTGGATGTACTTATCATTGCAATTTGCTTTTAAAAAAATCAACCACAAAAAACCACAGAAACAAACAAACAAAAAGGCCTCAAACTCCCAAATGATATGAGAAGGGATTATATTTTTGGTGATATGTTGCATACTTCTGTGTTTAGAATTCTAAACAATTAGAGAAAAGAAAATGTTTTTCTGATTTCAGTAATAAAATTGGTTCTTCTATTTAATCACTAACTTCAAAATACTGAATAGAGCTGTAGAGAAATTGTTAAGGACTTTGTCATTATGGATTTTCCTTTCTCTCCCATCACAAGGATGTTTCAGACTGTTACATACATTTAAAGTGCAAAATTTGCAATGACTGAGGCTGTGATGAATTGCTATGCTATTAGCAACCAGGCAACAACCATAGTAACTACCATTCTCTAGTGTTTTTTCTTGAATCTAAGCAAGAGATTTTTCTTTAAAACTCATACATACACAGACACCCGGATCAATATATTGTTTTTCTAATTTTTTTTTTTTTCAAGGCAAATACTCTGTAGGTCATGGTTGTGTATCACAAGGATGCTTACTAAGCTTGAAAGGCTTGAAATAGGCTAGCGAATTCCCTCCAGATGGGCAGAAGCCAACCTGTCCTCCTGAAGCCTGGGTGACTACCTGGGAAGTGTCTTGGCCTGTCTGACCTTACTTTAACTGTACTTTCAAGGAATGTGGTTTATAGCATGTGTTGAGCCAGAACCCTCAGGGAAGGCAGTAATATTTATACTAATATGTTCTATTATGCTAATCAAGCTGAATTAAGATGAAAAACCCTGGGACTGTAAAAAATCATGGATTTGAATCATTGATAGATGATATGGCCTTTTCATTGTAGCTTGTAATATTTATACCATATTTAGGTAAATGTAACATCAGAAATGCGTGTGTCACTGAGCTGGTAGCACCTGTTCTTGTGACCTGAGCATCATAGGAGACTTGTAGTGATATCAGTGTTGTTACACTACAAAGGAGTGTTCCACTGGTTGAGTTGTTGCCTTTTGGTGTCATAGGGGCACTGTTGGAGTAGAAAATAAAATACTCCTGGCTAAGAATTTTCTGGCTAGGAATGCAGGCACATGCTAGTAAAATCCGTGTAAGGCATTTATGATTTTATCTGTATAAGTATGCTTGCTTGCATATTCTTTCTCTGTTACTAGGGCTAAGCTTCATAAAACTTATGTTGATGTGTCTGAATATGTATGTCTTAGGCAGTTAAGTAAGCTGTGTTTAACCCTGTCAGAGCTTTGAAGATATGTATGTGTAATATCCCATATTTTGTCATGCCCATATCCTTGACTGAAGAGTGGGTGTACAGTATGCATTGAAATCTCAACTAATAAAGCAATGCAAAATTTTGCAGGTTCATTTCTTAAAAAAGTAAAAATAAGTCCAGTTATTTTAGAAAGTTCTTAGAAACATTTTTAGAAACTATTTTAGAAAGTTTCTTAGAAAGAAAGTGACTTTTATCAGTATACTTTCAAAGAACTCTTCCAATATTTCCAATAATATTATGCACAGTTTAAATAAAAAAGCATTTTTATTCAGCTTCTCATGACTGAAGTGATTTGAGTTCTGTCTTTTTACAGAAACTGAAGATCGTGCATCTGAGAAGTGATTTCATATGTCTGTTCATGTGTGAGTGTGTATGTGTGTTAGAGAAAGATATACCTGTAATAATGAAATTGTCTGTATCATGGCATATATGCACACATTTCTGATGGATATTTCGTCCTTGGAAATGTTGAAAGCTGAATGCTGATAACGTATTTATAATACAGTATATAGTGTTCACTAGATCAGACATCATTTTACTGAATGCCAGAGATGCTTATGTTAGATAAAAGGTATGGTGTGGAGATGGTTCAAAGCTATATGCAAGTGATCACAGGGAACACATGGTCTTTTTGATCTGCTACCAGCATATGATTGAACAGAGCTGGTTTCTGATTGTACAGCCATGATTATTTATCTGAATATAAAGTATGAATGGAAAGCATGAGTTGTACTCATTATATCTGTGTTTCTAACTACTTCACTCTGCTTTCTATTTCAAGGTTGCCTTTGCCTCCTGGAGCATTCTCAGGTCTTTGGGAAAACCAGGAAACATTCCAGAAGTTATATTTCCAAAAATTTCCAGTAAGAATTACAAAATCAGTTATATAAACTTTTGGTAATCCTGTGGAACTTAGTACATTTAAACTTGGTAACATACAAAATTGTCTTATCTTATTTTAATGGGAGATGTTTCACATATGTGCTATAGAATTAAAAACATTTCAAGGAAAACTTTCTTCATACATACTGTAAGCTTTTGGGCACACTGGTTTTCTTTAAGATCTGAAATAGAAGAAGCAAACCTCAAGCTTCTGAACATAAAAGCTGGTTTATGTAATTTGATCCAATAAAAGATGTAAGCCTCGCAAACTTGTGTATCTTCAAATACGCTACTGCTGTTGACATGCAGTCATTCTAACTTGGCATGGGTCCAAAATGTACACTTGCCCACTGTGGGAGTAAATACATTGGAGGCTCCTTACTGAATTGGTTATGTTTCCTTGTCAGATGAGCTATCCAAGGACTGGCTTCCTCCTTTCCTTGTAGAAATAGATAGATTGGTCATATGTGAATGTCTGAAATGGAAAGTTTGGTTCCATAAAAGTAAATGAGTGAATTGATCAGACAAATTATTTTTTGTGTGCGCTTGTATCATGGTGATGATGGATGTTTGGATCCAGCAAACAGGAATATCTTTAGGGGCAATTTGACATTGTATTGTAGCAATACCATTCTCCTTGAGTAGATTCAGGCAGTATCCTCCTCCAAGCTGTCAGGGGTCGGAGAAAGGAGAGTGGGAAAAAATCCAGGTTTATTCATTGTCTTCTGTTCTGTCCTAGCAAAGACTACAAAACCTTTTCTGGAAAGGGAGCTGCCTAGTGTATTATGATGTAAGAATGGTGAAAAATATTAGAGAATTAAATTTCTCAGGCACCAAAACCATATTTCATTTGAAACAATCTGTTTTGTTTGTTGGTTTCATGGGAAATGGATGGATGTTCCTAGTACTATTTCTGACTTTATTTTTGGTTATGTTGTGTCTAGGGATATTATGATACTATGGACGCAGGTTATATGGATGAAGATGGCTATTTATATGTCCTGTCTCGAGCTGATGATGTGATCAATGTTGCTGGACACAGAATTTCAGCAGGCGCAATTGAAGAGGTGAGCATTGCCTGATGGTAAAATAGAAGAGTGAAAGATGAATAAAGCAAGCTGAGACTGAAAATCTCACAAAATCTCTCATCTTTCTGCCTTCTTTGATTGGATTTGCATTAGTACTTTTAACAAAAACATTAATAATTTCAGGTCCTTCCTATTAAGTTGCTTTTGAGGCCAATAATAAACTTAGTCAACAATAAGCAGTTTGTACTATGGGATTGATAAAACAGGCGTGCTTTGACATTTGAAGGTGGAGTTAAGGGGCACTATGGTAGCATGGGAAGCATTCCTGTAAGCTCTGATAACATATTTATTTGGGAATACGTTAAGATAATGTACAGTCAGGGTGCCAAGTAGTTTCACCAGGTACTGTAGTTTCTTAGGAGTAGGAACTTTTATTCCTAAAATACAGTTTTTAGTTCACAAAGACTCACATTCAGTGCTTTTTCTTGATTTGAAGATTTTTCTTTCACAGTTGCTTGAGAGCTGTTTTGTCTCTTATTGTATGAGCAGTGCTAAATGAACAATGAAAATTTCTGTTAAAAAAACCTGCTGTTAAATTGAAAGTCATTAATGTAATACCTATGCAATTCAAAAGGTTGAAAATAGTGCAGTTCATAATAGTATCTGAATTTCATATCATTGTTCACTCACTTCTCTGGAGCTGCTGTGATTGATTGCCAGTTACAAATTTCCCTGATGACATACCAATTGCTTATTTAGGGAGTACAGGAAGGGGTGTGCTGGGCACGTACAAGGGAAAAAACCACTTTTAAGAACTGTGAATTTAACTGTTCACTGAATCACAAACTAATCTGTTAGTCATTTTTTGCTTTAGAATGTCTATTATTCTAGTGACTATTTTTTTTAAAGGCTAGAAAACTTAGAATAGAAGAAATTCTGATTGTACAGAAGTGAACAAATTCAGATAAACATAGGCAATCCTTTGAGGATTGGTCAGCCAGGGAGCTGAACCGGTCAGTGCTCTGACTTGGGTCTATGAAGCCACAAAGGTGGCTTTCAGTTGCTTAAACCTCCTTCCCCTTGAAATCAGTTTTTTGTGTTGCTCTACTAAAGTGCAGCAGGGAATCTCATCCCCACCCCTTACTGCTCTGCTGCTCAGGGGCTGTGCTGGGCACTGGTTCTTTGCTTCAGGCTGAATCTGAAGCCAGTGTAACCAGTGATGCATTGAATCACCTCCTCAGCTGTGTTACCTTTGTATCCATCGTCCCAAGCCCAGGTCTCTGTTTTTCTCCCTACTAGTTAGGTCTTTCCCCCAGAAACAAAAAATGTTTCACCACTACGAAATTCTAGAAGCTTTTCTATTCACCTTTTGAACAAAGCTAAAAAACAAGAGTGTTGTTAATCCATGCACAGTAAATTGCTAATTGTTAAATGGGAAAGTATTAACAAGACCACAATTAGCTCTTCAGTAAGATCGGTAAATACAGAATTAGAGGTTCATTGAATCGCCGTCTAATTAAGTGACAGTCACCTTGTTAAGCAAGTATATTATCTGCATTAACATTATAGCTGCGTTACAAGCGTAACAAGTTTTTCCTTAGTGCTTTGACTAAAAATTTCAGCTTCATTATGTTCCAAACAGTTTCTTTGTCTAAGATATCTATTAGTATAACTGGGGCTTCATCTTCATTGCAGTGCAGTGAGTGTTTACCTTGCCAATCAGTGAATGTTAGCCATAATGGTAACCTCAGCTCGTGTTGATCCCTCCCTCCCTCCCTCTCTTTTGCCTGTACGTCTATGGTGTCCCTGTTTGCCTTGACTCTTTCTGAAAAAGACCAAATCAGATCTTGCCTATCTGAGGGAACAGACTGAAATCGAGGAATTTAGCATGAGAAATCCCCTTCCTGATGGTAGGATTTCTGTCTGCTGCCACATTAAACGTCCATCTTTGTGCCCAGTGATCATTCCAGGAATGACATTTTGCTTTCTTGAGATTTTTCTTACTTTTAAACAATTTTTAAATGTCTAATGCTGATTCTGTTCTTCTTTTCAGCTGTTTTACAAAGTTCACTAATTTTTAGATTAGTATTTACACTTTAAATCATTTGAAATTAGCTGTCCCAAAGTCAAAGGCGTGTTGATAGGATTTTGCGTGGATTAGTGAAGGAAAACATTACAGCTTAACATAAGACTTTTATGAAGAAGTGACAGACCGGAATGACACAAACAAGCTACTACAAAACAAGCTGGGAACACTTAAATCTCCACCGTAGGGGTCCTGTTGATGCCTGATAGGAAATTATGGTATTGATGGTGATGTCGGATTACTGTAGGCCTTTTACCTTTGTTTCTGTGGAAAGCATAGTTCCTCTTGTTGTAGACCTTACTAGTCTGCTTTTCCATAATTCACTGCATTTTCTTCTTTTT